>Ga0335075_10003725_pt1 | contig 24042 bp, 18 predicted proteins | sample Lox_Sample_24_FD_206723 | JGI IMG/M metagenome (GOLD analysis project Ga0335075, IMG submission 206723) | Soil microbial communities from Loxahatchee National Wildlife Refuge, Florida, United States - Lox_Sample_2.4 | ecosystem: Environmental > Terrestrial > Soil > Wetlands | place: USA...
GGTCCTCGTCGGTACCGCCGTGGCGGTCTCGGTCTCCCCCGGTCAAGCCGGCGTGGCCAATCCCGGCGCGCATGGCTTCTCAGAGATTCTGTATGCATTTACCTCGGCGTCCAACAACAATGGCAGCGCCTTCGCGGGGATCTCGGTCAATACAGTGTTCTACAACGTGGCGCTGGGCCTGGCCGTGTGGTTCGGTCGTTACTGGCCGATGGTCGCGATCCTCGCGGTGGCCGGCTCCCTGGCCGCCAAGAAGCGTGTGCCGGTGACTTCCGGAACGATGCCCACGCATGGCCCGACGTTCGTGGTGCTGCTGATCGGCACCATCTTGCTGGTGGGCGCGCTCACCTTCGTTCCAGCGCTTGCCCTCGGGCCCATCGTCGAGCATCTGATGCTCTGGAAATGAAGTCTCGCACAAGGTTCTCCCATGACGCATCCTAAACTGTCCATGTTCGACCGGTCGTTGCTGGCGCCCGCGGTGGCCGACAGCTTCTCGAAACTCGATCCGCGGGTCCAATGGCGCAATCCGGTCATGTTCGTGGTCTACGTCGGCGCCATCCTCACCACGGTGCTCGGTGCGCAGGCACTGCTGGGCAAGGGCGAGGCACCGGCCTGGTTCATCATCCATGTGGCGGTATGGCTGTGGTTCACGCTGCTGTTTGCGAACTTCGCCGAAGCGCTGGCGGAGGGCCGCAGCAAGGCCCAGGCGCTCGCGTTGCGGGGTCTGAAGCAAAGTTCCGCGGCCAAGAAGCTCAGCGATCCGGCGAACCGGACCCAGTACAGCAGCGTGCCGGCGATCCAGCTGCGGCGCGGCGATGTCGCGCTCGTGGAGGCCGGTGACTATGTGCCGGCGGATGGCGAAGTCATCGAGGGTGCGGCATCGGTGGATGAGAGCGCCATCACGGGCGAGTCCGCCCCGGTCATCCGCGAGTCCGGCGGCGACTTCTCGTCGGTGGCCGGCGGTACGCGGCTGCTCTCCGACTGGATCGTCATCCGGGTCAGCGTCAATCCCGGGGAGACTTTCATCGATCGCATGATCGCCATGGTGGAGAGTGCCAGACGCCAGAAGACCCCGAATGAGATTGCGTTGACCATCCTGCTGGTGGCGCTCACCCTGGTGTTCCTGTTCGCGACCGCGACCCTGCTGCCGTTCTCGCTGTTCAGCGTGGCCGTCGCGAAGCTCGGTGTACCGGTCACCATCACCGCGCTGGTGGCGCTGCTGGTATGCCTCATTCCCACCACCATCGGCGCGCTGCTCTCGGCGATCGGCGTCGCGGGCATGAGCCGCATGATGCAGGCGAACGTGATCGCCACCTCGGGCCGCGCGGTGGAGGCCGCCGGCGACGTGGACGTGCTGCTGCTGGACAAGACCGGGACCATTACCCTGGGGAACCGCCAGGCCGCCGCATTCATGCCGGCCCCCGGGGTGACCGAAGAGGAACTCGCGGGTGCTGCGCAGCTCGCGTCCCTGGCCGACGAGACTCCGGAAGGCCGCAGCATCGTGGTGCTCGCGAAGCAGCGGTTCGCACTTCGGGAGCGGGACCTCGGCGCGCTCGGGGCGACGTTCGTCCCGTTCTCGGCGCACACCCGCATGAGCGGCGTCGACATCGGCGCCCGGCAGATCCGCAAAGGCGCCGCGGATGCCATCATGAAGTACGTGGAGGCGGGCGGCAGTGTCCTGCCGAAGGGCATCCAGACGACGGTTCAGGATGTCGCGCGGCGCGGGAGCACCCCGCTGCTGGTGGCGGATGCCGGACGGATGCTCGGGATCATCGAGCTCAAGGACATCGTCAAGGGGGGTATCCGCGAGCGCTTCGGTGAACTGCGGCGCATGGGCATCAAGACCGTCATGATCACCGGGGACAACAAGCTCACGGCGGCCGCCATAGCCGCCGAAGCAGGTGTCGATGACTTCCTGGCCGAGGCGACCCCGGAGGCGAAGCTGCGGCTGATCCGTGCGCACCAGGCCGAAGGGCGCCTGGTGGCGATGACCGGTGATGGCACCAACGATGCGCCGGCGCTGGCGCAGGCCGACGTCGCCGTGGCCATGAATACCGGCACCCAGGCCGCGAAGGAAGCCGGCAACATGGTGGATCTGGATTCCAATCCCACCAAGCTCATCGAAGTGGTCGAAACCGGCAAGCAGATGCTGATGACCCGTGGTTCGCTGACCACTTTCAGCATCGCCAACGATGTGGCGAAGTATTTCGCCATCATTCCCGCGGCGTTCGCGACCACCTATCCGCAGCTCAATGCGCTCAACGTCATGCACCTCGCGAGCCCGTTCTCGGCAATTCTGTCGGCGGTGATCTTCAATGCCCTCATCATCATCTTCCTGATTCCGCTGGCCCTCAAAGGAGTGCGGTACCGGCCCCTCGGTGCGGCGGTGCTGCTGCGCCGGAACCTGCTGGTCTATGGCGTGGGCGGCGTGATCGTGCCCTTCATCGGTATCAAGATCATCGACGTCGGGCTTGCCCTGGTGCATCTGACATGAGGTCCTCGTCATGAAATCCCTGCTGCGTCCCGCAATCGTGCTGATCGTCTTCTTCACCGTGCTGACCGGCATCCTGTACCCCCTGGTCATTACGGGCATCGCCGGGGTGGCCTTCCCCGAGACGGCGGCCGGCAGCCTCATCGTCCGCAACGGCAAGGTCATCGGTTCGAGGCTGATCGGCCAGAGCTTCAGCGATCCGAAGTACTTCTGGGGCCGCCCGTCGGCGACCTCGCCGCAGCCCTACGCGGGAACCGCCTCGTCCGGGTCGAATCTGGGGCCCCTGAATCCGGCGCTGACGGATGCGGTGACAATGCGCATCCAGGCCCTGCGGGCGGCCGACCCGGGTAATGCGGGGCCGGTGCCCGTCGATCTGGTGACGGCCTCTGCCAGCGGTCTGGACCCGGAATTGAGCATTGCGGCGGCGCTGTACCAGGCGCCGCGCATCGCCCGGGTCCGGGGACTGGACGTGATCGCGGTCCGCCGGCTGATCGCGGCGCATTCGCAGAACCGGGTCCTGGGGGCGTTCGGCGAGCCGCGGGTCAATGTCCTGGCGCTGAACCTCGCGCTCGATGGCCTCGCTCCCGCCACGGGCAGCAGGTAGCCTTGGCCGCATGGCAGGCCGACCGGATCCAGACCAGCTCCTGGAGCATGTCCAGGCCGAGGAGGCCCGGGCCCGGCGCGGCCACCTGCGGATCTTCTTCGGTGCCTCCGCCGGGGTCGGCAAGACCTACGCCATGCTGGAGGCCGCCCGTGCCGCGCGCGCCACGGGTACGGATGTGGTCCTGGGGTACATCGAACCGCATGGACGCATCGAGACGGAGCGGCTGACCGAGGGCCTGGAACGTCTGCCTCCCCTGAGCGTGCGCTATCGGGACATGACGCGCAGCGAGTTCGACCTGGATGCGGCCCTCGCCCGGCATCCCGCGATCCTGCTGGTCGATGAACTGGCGCATTCGAACCTGGTCGGCGCCGAACCCGCTCCGCGGCATCCCAAGCGCTGGCAGGACGTGGAGGAGCTGCTCGAGGCGGGCATCGACGTGTGGACCACCGTCAATGTCCAGCATCTCGAAAGCCTCAATGACCTCATCGTGCAGACCACCGGTGTCCAGCAGCGCGAGACGCTGCCCGACCACGTATTCGACCGGGCCGATGAAGTCGAACTCATCGATCTGCCGCCGGATGACCTGCTGGCGCGGCTGCGCGCCGGGAAGATCTACCTGCAGGCGGATGCGGCCAATGCGGTGGAACGGTTCTTCCGCAAGCCCAATCTCATGGCACTGCGCGAGATTGCCCTGCGCCGGGTGGCCGACCGGGTGGAGGCCGCCGCGCGCGATTCGGCCGGCACCGACCGGGCGCCGCGTTCACGACTGGCCAGTGACCGGGTGCTGGTGGCGACCGGACCGGATGCCCAGTCCGAGCAGCTGATTCGTGCCGGGAAGCGTCTGGCGGATGCCCTGGATGCCGACTGGACCGTGGTGTACGTGGAGACGCCGGCGCTGCTGAAGCTCTCCGAGGCGCAGCGCAACCGCAGGATCGAGCTGCTGCGGCTGGGCGAATCACTGGGCGCCGAGACCGTCACTCTGGATGGGCCGACGGCGGTCGAGGCGCTGCTGGAGTATGCGGCCACCCGCCATGTCACCCGCGTCATCGTCGGGTCCCCCAAGCGCTACGGCTGGCGGGCACTGCTGCGGCCCTCGGCCGCCATCGAACTGGCGCGGCGCGCCCGGGGCTTCGACGTGATCACGGTCGCGGCCACCGAACCAGTGGCCGCCGAGGCCTCACGCAGCCGGCCGTCGGCCGAACAGCTGGCCACACCCATCCGCTGGAACCGCTATGCCTGGGCGGTGGCCCTCACCATTGCCTGCACGGCACTGGCTTTCTCCATGTACCGGCACCTGGATACCGTGAACCTGGTGATGGTGTACCTGCTGGGGGTGACCATTGCCGGACTGCGCCTGGGTCGCGGACCCTCGGTGCTGACCTCGGTGCTGAGCGTCGCGGCCTTCGACTACTTCTTCGTGCCACCGCGCTTCAACTTCGCGGTCTCCGATGCCCAGTACCTGATCACCTTCGGGGTGATGCTGATCATTTCCCTGGTGATCGCGACGCTCATGGCAAGCGTGCGCCAGCAGACCCGCGTCTCCGGCGCGCGCGAGCGGCGCACGGCGCTGCTCTATGCCATGAGCCGGGAACTGGCCGCGACGCGCGGCACGTCCAACATGTGCCGGGTGGCCGTGCGGCACGTGGCTGAAGTGTTCCGCTGCCAGGCGGTCGTGCTGCTGCCCGATGCCAGTGGCCGGCTGCAGTTTCCCGCCGACCCGCCGGTGGAGGCGTCGCTGCGCGGAGCGGACCTCGCCGTGGCCCAGTGGGTCGCCGATCATGGCCGTCAGGCGGGCCTGGGCACGGACACGCTGCCGGCTGCTTCGGCGCTGTACGTACCCCTGGGTGACAGTGATCGCCGGCTCGGAGTGCTGGCGGTGCTGCCCGAAAATCGCCGCCGGGTCATGCTGCCCGAGCAGCGGCATCTGCTGGAGACTTTTGCCGGACAGACGGGTGTTGCGCTCGAGCGCTCGCAGCTGGCCGAGAAGGCCGAGACGGCGCGCGTCGCCGTGGAGGGCGAAAGCCTGCGCAATACCCTGCTGGCCTCCATTTCGCACGACCTGCGGACGCCACTGGCGGTCATGGCCGGGGCCGGGAGCACGCTCGCGGACCATGGGGATTCGCTCGATGCGGCCACGCGCGCCACCCTGGCGCGCTCCATCGAGACCAAGGCGCGCGAGATGTCGGAGTTGATCTCGAACGTGCTCGACCTGATGCGCTTCGAGTCCGGCCAGATCCGTCTGCGCAGTGACTGGCAGACGCTCGATGAACTGGTCGAGTCGGCGCTGCGTCGCCTCGAGCCGCGGCTCGAGGGCTATGGCGTCGAGCTCAGACTGCCGGCGGACCTGCCGCCGGTGTTCGTCGATGCCAGTCTCATCACGCAGGTGTTCGCCAATCTCCTGGACAACATCGTCAAGTACACCCCACGCGGAACGCGTATCCAGATCTCCGCGGCGGTCGATGACGCCCCCTCCGGACGGCCGGGCGCACAGGGCGTGCGGGTGACGGTCGCCGACGACGGTCCAGGCCTGCCCGCCGGGGATCCCTCGCGGCTGTTCGAGAAGTTCCAGCGTGGCAGCGGCGAAGGCACGATCGTCGGGGTGGGCCTGGGGCTGGCCATCTGCCGCGCCATCATCCGCGCGCATGGCGGTGAGATCGAGGCCCACAACAGGCAAGGGGGCGGAGCCCAGATCGAACTGACCTTGCCGGTCGCGGAGCCGTCGTGACGCAGGCGATGCACCAGATCCTGGTGATCGAGGACGACGCGTCGATCCGCGAAGTGCTGCGCGCCCTGCTCGGATCGGTTGGCTTCCGGGTGGTTGAAGCCGCGACTGCCGCGCGCGCCGATATCGAGGCGCGCGCCCATAAACCTGATCTGCTGCTGCTGGATCTGGGCCTGCCCGACGGCGACGGCCTGGCGGTGATCAGGGCGGTGCGCAGCTGGTCCCCCGTGCCCGTGATCGTGCTTTCGGCGCGAACCATGGAGGAACAGAAGGTGGCCGCGCTCGACGCCGGCGCGGACGACTACGTGACCAAACCGTTCAGCGCCGCGGAGCTGCTGGCCCGGGTGCGGGCGGCGCTCAGGCGCAACGTCCGTGCCGGCGATCAGTCACCGACGCTGTCCTTTGGCGCCGTCAGCGTGGATCTGCATCGGCGCGAGGCCGGCTCTGCCGAAGGTCCCGTCCACCTGACGCCGCTCGAGTACCGGGTGCTCGAGTGCATGGCGCGGCACAGCGGATTGATCGTGATGCAGGACCAGCTCATTCGCGAGGTGTGGGGGCCAGGGCATCTCGGCGACAGCCGCAGCCTGCGGGTGTGTATCCGCAACCTGCGCGGCAAGCTGGAGCCTCTGCCGCATCGTCCCCAGTACCTGGTCACCGAAGCAGGCCTGGGTTATCGGCTGCGGCAGGACTGAGCGCCGAATCTTCCTTGAGCCGCACGCCGCTGTGGCCGGCACGCCGCGCCGCCCGCAGCAGCCACAGCGCGCGCGCCGCGGCCTCCTCATACGGCAGTCCCTGGGGGGATCGAACATTGGAAATGCAGTTGCGTTCGTGGTCGAGCCGACCGGTTCTCGGATCGAAGGTGAGATAGATTCCGAGGCTGTCGGGAGAGCTCAACCCGGGGCGCTCGCCGATCAACATGACGGCGAGCCTGGCTCCCATCCGGCTGCCGATCTCGTCGCTCAGCGCGACCCGCGCCTGGGTCGCAATCACCAGCGGCGCGATGCGCCAGTCCGCGAGCGATCCCAGGATCAGTTTGAGGGTGGCGGCGGCGTGCACTTGCACCGCCCGTGCCGACAGGCCGTCAGCCAGTATGAACGCCACATCGAAGTTGCCGCGCGGCAGGGCCGCCGCGCTTTGCACACTCAGTCTGCGCCCGAGGTCCGGTCGCTGCAGGTAGGTGGCGCGATCGGGGGCCTGACTGCCGACTGGCATCGATTGCCACGGGGCGAGGTCCGCCGCGAGGCGCTGCAGATCCAGCGCTTCGTGGACGGCATCGCGTGCGTGAGCGTGATCGAGCTGAAAATCGAGGAGGGCGGCCGTCGGCAGCCCGGCGCCATGGTGCCCCAGCGCCACGCGCGCGGGCGTCCGGCTGCGCAGCGGCGCCAGTGGATGCCGCCCGGGTGTCACGACTTTCCCGGCGGACTGCCGTCGAAGGACAGCAGGCGCGCGCAGGCCGACTCCAGGGCCGTCGCCTCGCGAATGTAGCCGCGCTCGTCCGTGATGCCCATCCCGCGCAGCCACGCCGCGAATTCCGGAGCCGGACGCAGCCCGAGGATCCGACGCAGGTACTGCGCGTCGTGAAAGCTGGTGCTCTGGTAGTTGAGCATCACGTCGTCCGCACCCGGAACGCCCATGATGAAATTGACGCCGGCGACTCCCAGCAGCGTCAGCAGGGTGTCCATGTCGTCCTGGTCGGCTTCACTGTGATTGGTGTAGCACACATCCACGCCCATCGGCAGCCCCAGCAGCTTGCCGCAGAAATGATCTTCCAGGGCTGCGCGGATGATCTGCTTGCCGTCGTACAGGTATTCAGGGCCGATGAATCCCACCACGGAATTGACCAGCAGCGGCGAGAATTTGCGCGCCACGGCATAGGCGCGCGCCTCGAGCGTCTGCTGATCGACGCCATGGTGCGCCTGCGCGGACAGCGCCGAACCCTGGCCGGTCTCGAAGTACATGAGGTTGGCACCCGCAGGGGCGCGCCCCAGCGACCGGGCCGCGGCGTGCGCCTCGGCGAGCAGCGCCAGATCCACGCCGAAACTTGCATTCGCCGCCTGGGTTCCCGCGATGGACTGGAAGACGAGGTCCACGGGTGCGCCACGGGCGATCACCTGCAGGGTGTTGGTGAGGTGCGAGAGCACGCAGCTTTGGGTGGGGATGGCGAAGCGTTCGCGCACCTCGTTCAGGAGCTGCAGCAGGCGGATCTGGGTCTCCAGGCTGTCCGCTGCGGGGTTGATGCCGATGACGGCATCACCGCAGCCGTTCATCAGTCCATCAATGATCGACGCCGCAATGCCCTCGGAGTCGTCGGTGGGATGATTGGGTTGCAGGCGCACGCTCAGGTGACCCGTCAAGCCGATGGTGCAGCGGAAGCGGGTGACCACCTCGCATTTGCGCGCGACGTTGATCAGGTCCTGATTGCGCATCAGCTTGCATACTGCGGCGACCATTTCCGGGGTCAGCCCGGACGCCAGCGCGCGCAGCGCCGGGGTCGTGGCGCCGTCGCCGAGCAGCCAGTCGCGGAATCCACCCACCGTCAGGGATGCGACCGGGGCAAAGGCCGCCGCATCGTGCGAGTCGAGAATCAGCCGCGTCACCTCATCCTGCTCGTAGGGCACCAGTGCTTCGTTGAGCAGCTGGCGCAGGGGCAGATCGGCCAGGACGAAGCGCGCTGCGACCCGTTCCTGCATGCTGCCGGCGGCAACTCCGGCGAGAGCGTCACCGGAGCGAAGGGGGGTTGCCGCGGCGAATACGGCCCGCAGATCCGGGAAGGAATGGACCGTGCCACCCACGGTCATGGAGTAGGGCATCGCCTCGCTCGTAGGCCCGTTGCCTTAGGGGGTATGGGCACTATCCGGCCCCCTGGCCCGAACCGTCAATGGGTTATGTCAGCGTCGGGATTTCGCGACGGCCGGCGGGGTCAAAAGGACGCCGTGGCGCATGTATGCTTGGGGGATGCAGACCTCAGTGCAGTGGATCAGGGTCAAATGAAGTGGTTCTGGAGCAGTGCCCCGGCGCCCGCGAGCGTATCCGTCCGCAGGGTGACTGCGACCTTGGATGACACCCCACGGTTCGCACGGCTGCTGCGGGAGTTGCCCGAATCCGAGGAACTGCGCCCGCGGCTGGCGGCGAACTTCTTTGCGCGCGCCTGGGACGCGGCGACCGCGCGCGACCTGTGGATCGTCAGTGACGGCCATCGCGTGGACTGCTTCGTGCTGGCGGGCCTCAAGTTCCAGCAGGCGGCCTCGGTCCGGGTGCGCTGGGATGCCAAGCGCCAGGAAGTGGGCCAGCTGTCGACGGAATCCCTGGCGGATTGCGTGGCAAAAGTGACCCAGGGCAGCGTCACGCTGCTGGAAGAGTGACCGTCGGCCGGATCCTAAGGTTTGGCATAATGGGGAAATCCGCCACAGAAGCGGGTCGATCACCGTGCGACACAGGGGGCGGACTTGGGCCAGACCATCCGGATCGATGATCTCGTAGATGGCCAGAAAATCCGCGGGTTCAACCTGAACCTGCTGTTCTGGTCGTTCCTGGCGATGTTTGCGGATGGGTACGACATCAGTGTCATGCCGTTCGCCATGCCGACGCTGTCCAAGCTGTGGCATGTCGATGCGGGGATGCAGGGCTATGCACTCACCGCCAGTCTGATCGGCGTACTGGCCGGTTCGCCCCTGCTGGGATGGGTGGGCGATCGGCGTGGTCGCAAGACCGCCATCCTCTCGGGCAGCATCATTTACGGTGCCACGACGCTCGCGGTGATCTGGCTGCATGGCTACTGGGTGACGCTCGCATTGCGCTTCTGCACGGGCATCGGCCTGGGCGGGCTCATGCCCAATACGATTGCCCTGAACTCCGAGCTCTCACCCACCCGCCTGCGGGCGACGCTGGTGGTGCTCATGTTCACCGGCATCACACTCGGCAGCAGCGCGCCGGGATTCATATCCGCATGGGTCCTGCCGACCTTCGGCTGGCAGGTCCTGTTCCTGGTCGGCGGTGCCGTGCCGCTGCTGGTGGCGCTCTGTCTCACCTTCGCACTGCCCGAGTCAGTCAAATTCCTGGGAGCCCATCCCGAGCGGCGGGGCGACCTGCTGCGGGTGGCGCGGCGCATGCGCCCGGACCTGTCGCTGGCCGAGGATACGCAGCTCGTATCCTCCGTCCGGCTGGAGCCGGGCGACGATGACGCCGGCCTGGGGGGCATATTCGACCGCGGTTTCGTCCTGATCACACCGCTGTTGTGGGTGTGCTTTGCCACCACCCTGATGGCGAACTACTTCCTCAATTCCTGGATGCCGCTGCTGTTCAACGATGCCGGCCTCACGCCGCCGAAGGCTGCGCTGGCCTCGAGCCTCTACCACATCGGTGGCACCGTGGGCGGCCTCCTGATCAGCGTGCTGCTGGATCGATTCGGATTCGTCGTGATCGCGGCGCTGTTCGTCTGCGCGGCGCCCGCCATCGCAGCCATCGGTGGCAGTACCATGTCGTACTCGGCGCTCGCGCCCCTGGCGACACTTTCGGGCCTGTGCGTCCTGGGCGCACAGTTCGGCAACAACGCGGCCGCCGGGCTGCTGTATCCGACGGAGTTTCGCTCCAAGGGCGTCGGTTGGGCGCTCGGCGTCGGCCGGTTCGGGGCCATCGCCGGGCCGCTGCTCGGAGGTCATCTGATCAAGCTGCATCTGCCCCTGCGGCAGCTGTTCCTGGCGGCCGCCGTGCCCATGCTGATCGGCGCCGTGGCCGCGGTGATCCTGGTGCGCCTGTGCTACGTGCGCCTGGGCGCGCTGCGCCTGAGTGACGTGCCCGTGCGGCGCTGACCGTCACCGCGGTGTGGTTTCGGAGATCCTGCGAAAGAACGCCTCATGCCGTCCGATGCGCAGATCCGCCAGGACGGCTTCCTCGATGATGCCCTGTGGGTTGATCAGGAAACTCGCCCGGCGTACGCCGAAGCCCAGCGGGCCTGTCACGCCGTATGACCGGATGAGAGTCTTGTCCGGATCACTCAGCAACGTGAAGGGCAGGGCGTGCCTGGCCGCAAACGCCGCATGGCTCGCGGCAGACTGCGGGCTTACTCCAGCAACGGTCACGCTGGCTGCCCGCAGCTGCGCGTGCAGGTCGCGCAAGGAGCACGCCTCCTGGGTGCAGCCGGGCGTGAAATCGGCCGGGTAGAAGTACAGGATGAGCGGCCCGGCCTTCAGCAGCTGGGCCAGCGAGACGGGCTGGTTGTTCTGATCCGGGGCCGAGAAATCGGGGGCACGGATTCCGGGTGCAAGCATCGCCCCCATCATAGTCTTTGTGGGATTTGCCATCCCGGATTCGGGTGCTAGAATCGCCCGCTCTTTTTGGGACCCGCCGGCCGCCAGGCCGGGGCTCCCTGGCGAACATGTGGGGCGGTAGCTCAGTTGGGAGAGCGTCGCGTTCGCAATGCGAAGGTCGAGGGTTCGATCCCCTTCCGCTCCACCAGTCACCCCTGGGCACAGGTAACACTTTGGCGCCAAAGGGGTTCTGGGCGCTGGTGACCTGCTCGATTCCCACGTTCTGACCGGCAAGGACCGTGCTGAGGCTAATCTTGCGTTTGCCGATGCAGATCCGGCCGCAGTGGGGGACGCTGACTGTGCGGTCGTGGAAGGGGTATTCCAGGTCCGATAACCCCCTGTAGGGTCTGCTGGAGCTCTCGTACAGCTCGGCCGGGTATTTCATGCCCAGGGCACGGTGTGGCCGATCTTCGACGCGGATTTGGTGGCCTCCTTCTTCAGCGTCAGATGCAGGCGCTCATGACGGCCATCTTGACGAATCACCGCGGCACATCGGGCACAACAGCAGATCAGTACGCCGCGGTGCGCACCGGTAACATCAGCAGCAGAGTAATCGCCGGCTGAGACCTTCCGGCGCGCGATTGCGCGCTGTGCACGAGGCCATTGTCATCGGCGCCGCGCTTGCTGGTCGAAGCACGGATCGCCGCCAGTGGGTTGACTGATGTTCGATGCAGTGAAGACTGGGAGTTCCTGGCCGAACCGGATGTCGACTTCCGGTCAATGAGACTCATGGTCAATCTGGTCTCCTTTCTCACTTATGCAATGTCTAACTGCTGTTGGTAGCGCTTTGAGCTGCTGTCTACCGCGATTCACGCTCACCTGTGCGCCACCAGTGTCCATCCCGTAAGGCCCTTGCCAAACCACATTTACCAGTACCCGATCGTTAATCATGAAGGCGATGCGCATTCCAGAGTGATTGGATGTCGCCTCATGCAGTCTTTTGTCTGCCGCTGGAGTAAAAGTGAGCTGAATTACCGCATCGTCCGGCCCGTCGAGCAATTTTGCATCGGTTACTACTTTCAGGCTCGTAATGTCGCTGGTCGTCGTGATCGGTATCTTACGTACGAAGATCGTTTGGGCGCCCCACTTTACGGGGCGAGTTTCCGGCGTCGCATGAGGCTCAACGACGGTGTACCCGATTTGCGGGCATTGGGCTGCTAAAGCACAAGTGCCGGTTAAGGCGCTCGATAGAATCAGGTACACAGGCGCAAAGCGCTTTGCGAAATAGAACATGTTTTCCCCCCGTGCGCGTGATGGCGCTCTTTAGGCCCATTGGGGCCGGCTATTGGGGTTTCAAGTGTGCGGCGCGTTCGACGGGAGTTCAGGGGCGCTTGCGCGCCTCGACTCTCTGCTGCTTGGCCTTGAGTTGCTTCAGCCGCCCTTCGAGTTTGTCGATGCGCTGGGGGATCGCTGCCGACACGAGCGGGGTTCCTTGCCGGAAACGTTGTGCCGGAAGCATGGCTCGGCCCCGGTGCAGGGGAGTGCCGTTACTGGCGCAGCGCGCAAGATTTCCGTTGCCGGCAGCTTCTTTGGAAGCTATTGACCGGCAATGAAGCGCCTAGTACTCATCGAGAGGTAGGGACCGTCGCCGTCCATCGAATGAAATTCCATGACGACGTCCACGCCTTCTGACCAGCTCGAGACCGCATCGTTCAGACCGTGACCATGGACGATCTTATACCGTTCGATATGCGAAACGGGTTTTCCGTACTTTCTTTCCATGGCCTTCAGCACGTTGTCTGATGACCCGGTCCAATAGATCAGGATGTCCTGCACTACATCATCGTCAGCGGTGGTTGTGACGACGACGTGGCAGACGGTGCGGGCGATGACACAATCGCCAAATCGCTCCTGCATCGGGCCCAACGCTGTCGTTTTAGACGATTGTGACGGCGCGGAGAAGGGGATACCGGCTCGGGCGGCGTTGAACTTCTGACCGACGACGACATGGTGAAAGTCCAGGGCCTGTGCAGGCGGGGTGCAGAGCACCACCGCAAAAACAAGCGGCCAGAAATTCTTGATGACGCTTGGCTCCGCTCCAGCGACCGCGCTTCTTCGGAATAATGCAGGTAGCCTAAGGAGAGTCATGGTTCACCGACTGTAAGTCTACATACCACGCGACTTTCGTGTACTTTTCCATTGTGACGCCGATTCGACCGCGGACCAAATAAAGCATCTCTTGTCTTGGCACGACCTGCGGATAGTCGTCTGGGTGGTATGGCCGAGGAGAACGCCAGGCACCCGGTATCATGCGGCGCGCTACGGTGGCTAAGGCGATCCGGCGGTTTCAGGCAGTATCGAGGATGTCGAAACACAAACTGCTACCGATGGTTCTTGTCTGTGCCGCACTGGTCGGTGCAGTGTTCTTCGCTACGCGGCCTCGCGACGGAGCGCCGCCAGCGCTGGCCTATGTTGGCACCCCGGCGTGCGCCGTCTGTCACTCGCAGGCCTACCAAAACTGGCTGCAGAGCGACCACCGGCATGCCATGGAGAAGGCCACTAACCAGTCCGTCCTGGGCGATTTCAGCAACATTAGCTTCGACTACTTCGGCACGACTTCCCGCTTCTTCCGGCGCGATGGCAAGTACTACGTGCAGACCGACAACGCCCAGGGTCAACTGCAGACATTCGAAATCGCGTACACCTTCGGTCATTACCCACTGCAGCAGTATCTGATCGCCTTTCCCGATGGTCGCCTCCAGGCACTGTCCATCAGTTGGGACAGCCGCCCCGCGGTGCAGGGCGGCCAGCGCTGGTTTGATCTGTATCCTGACCAGAAGATCACGCACGAGGATGCGCTGCATTGGACCGGCGCCTTTCAGAACTGGAATTCGCGCTGCGCGAGCTGTCACGCCACCCACCTGGTGAAGAACTATTCGCCGCTCACCGACCGGTACGACACGCACTGGCAGGAGATCGCCGTCGGCTGTGAGGCCTGTCACGGACCGGGCTCGCAGCATGTGGCTTGGGCGAACGGCAAGGATTCATTGCCGAACAGGGGCCTGGTCACCCATCTGGGTAGGCTCTGGGAGCCTCACGGCGGGCAGCTGCCAATTCCGAAGCTGGCGGATACACCGCTGAGCGGGCAATTGCAGGTCTGTGCGGGATGTCACTCACGCCGCGCTGAGTTGCAGCAGCCCGATGTTACGCAGAGCTTCTTTGACAGTTATTCGATAAGCCCGCTGCTGGACGGACGCTACTTCGCGGATGGCCAGATGCGCGAGGAGGTGTACGTGACGGGCTCCTTCCTGCAAAGCCGCATGCACGCGAATCACGTCTCGTGCACCAACTGCCATGATCCGCACACTGGCAAACTGCGCCTGAGCGGCAACTCCCTATGCCTGCAATGCCATCGGGCGCAGCAATTCCAGACCGAGGCACATTTCTTTCACAAGCCGGATTCGTCGGGCTCGCAATGCGTCAACTGCCACATGCCACAGCGGACCTACATGGGCGTGGACGTCCGTCGCGATCATTCCATCCGCGTACCCGACCCGATCGCGAGCGTGCAGTACGGCGTGCCGAACTCCTGCACGCAATGCCACCGGGACAAGAGTGATAAATGGGCGGCGGAGTTCATTACCAAACGGACGGGACGCACGCAGCCCTACTACAGTCAGACGGCGCTGTTCAGTGCCGCCCGCAAGGCCGAGGCTTCGGTGGCGCCGACCTTGCTCGAGTATGCCGAGGATGTGAGTCGGCCGGCCATCCTGCGCGCGACAGCCTTGCTGGAGAGCGGTCGTTTCTCATCCTCGGAGCAGCTGCGTGTCATGGATGCTGCGCTGCGTTCACGCGATCCGATTATTCGGCTGGGGGCGATCTCGGCGCTGGGTGGTATCGGTCCGGCCGAACGATTGAAGCACTTGCAGCCGCTCGTCGCGGATCCCGTCAAGTCGGTGCGCCTAGCGGTGGCCCAGCAGTTGGCCAGCGTCCCGGCGCAGCTGCAAGTTGACTTGGGAAGGCTGTTCGATGAATACCGGCAGAGTCTGCTCTATAACGCCGACATGCCCGAATCGCTGAACAACCTCGGCCTGTTTCAGGCCGGGCAGGGGGACTTGGCAGGCGCAGAAAAATCCCTGCAGCAGGCCCGCAAGCTCGCGCCGCGGTACCTGCCGGCCCTGCTCAATCTCGCCGACATCTATCGAGCGCGAGACCATGACGATCTGGGTGAAAGGCTGCTGCGCGAGGCATCGGCCTATTATCCGGACTCGGGCGATGTCCGGCATGCGCTTGGACTGCTGCTGGTGCGCAGCGGCCGCACTGCGGAATCCGTGAGGCTGTTCGAACAGGCCAGTCGCTTGGCTCCCGACAACGCCCATTACGCACTGGTGTACGCGCTGGCGCTGGCGCAAAGCGGCAGGCGCGCCGAGGCCATCGAGGAGCTGCGGGTCGCAAGGCGGCGATTCCCGGGCGATCTGCCGCTGCAGCAGGCACTGTCGGCCTACGATCCTTCGGCTCGGGCGACGACGACCAGCCATTGATGGACCGGCAATTTATCAGAATCCGGATTCTGATATAGTGTGGACACGCCATCCGGAATGCGTCGTTGGAGACCGCAACATAGTGTCCCGCACGGCTTTGAAGATCCGACAGGGCTGGGCCGCGTGTGCCGGCCTGGCATGTGGTTGCGCCCTGGCGTTGGGCACGCAGGCCAGCAACGCCGCCGAGGAGCAGCCGAAGCGTCCGAATATTCTGCTGATCATCGGCGATGACATCGGCATTGATGTCACGACCGGCATGTATCCCGGGATGATCGACAGCCTGGCGAGACAATACGGCCCGTCGGGGCACAACAATCCGAACTACAAACTGATCCAGGGACACCCGGCCTCGACGCCGACATTGAACGCCCTGGCTCAGGCAGGCATGCGATTCACCCATGCGTGGGCGGAACCATTCTGCGCCAATACCCGCTCGGCGATCCTTACCGGCGAGTATCCCGTGAACACGGGTGTGCTCGACTACACCGGCTGGTTGCCGCAGTTTCACTATTCCTTCGTGAGGGACCTGCACGACAAGGGTGGCTACGCCACGGCGATATTCGGCAAATGGCACATCGCAGGGCTGGACGGCCGTGGCGGACAAGGTGGTGCGTACCCGGGCATGAAACCGAAGCAGGCGGGCTTCGACCTGTTCCAGGGCAACCTGAACGGCGGCATCGAGACCTACTGGCAATACGATTATCAGGTTCAGGACGACACCACTCCCGCAGACAAGTGGCGTACCGAAAAGGCCCCCACACGGTCGCTGCCCGGAGTTGCACCCACCACCTATGCGCCCGTGGTCAAGGTCGCCGACGCGATCAACTGGATCACCGATCAGCACAGCAGGAACCCGGAAAAGCCCTGGTTTGTCTGGTTCGCTTTCAATCTGTCGCACATTACCGGCCGCCAGGATCCCAATCCAATGGCGGTGCCAAACCTTGATACGCTCGATGCCACCTCGATCAAGGAGATGAAGTCCTGCGGGGGCACCTTCGGTTCCGCGAACGTCGGGAACTGCACCGACAAGCAACTCATGCGGGCCATGACCAACGCGCTCGACACCATGGTCGGCAAATTGCTACAGGCCGTCGATTCGATCGACCCCGACACCTTCGTGATCTACCTCGGCGACAACGGCACATGGATGTTCGGCAAAAAGCGCGAATTCATCGATAACATGTTCATCACCCGCCAGGGACGTGGCAAGGGCACGTCTTACGAGGCCGGTGCGCGTGTGGAGTTTGCCATCCGTGGCCCGGGGATCAGGGCCGGATCTGTCAGCGATGCACCGGTCAGTGTCGTCGATCTGCTCCCGACCATCATGGGATGGGCGCGGCTGCAACCACCCAGGCGCATTCCGGGTCTGACCGAAGGTACTACCGTGGACATGGACGGTGTTTCGCTGGCGCCCATCCTTTTCAAGGGCGCTGGGCAAATACGCGATCCAAATGCGGATTACCTGCTCGCCGAAACGACCAACCCGGTCAAACAGAACATACGCGAGGCTGCGGCACGCGACGCGCAGTACAAGCTGCTCTGTGACGAGAACGCGGAGGTCGCGAGCTGCACGTTCTACGATCTGAAGGACGACCCGATCGAGGAATACCCGCTGCCCAAGCCGGCGAGCTGCGCCGACTACGCGAGCGGCAAGCTCATTCCGGCCGCGCGCGAATGGCACTTCTGCCGGCTGCGGCAGGTCCTGGCGACCAAGTCATTCCTGGCACTGCCGGCTAAGTCGCTCGTGGCGGCGCAATCGAGGAAATGACTCGGGCCGCTGCGACCTTTGAGGCGTGCAGGAGGGGCGCAGGCGAATGCGGGTAGTCACGCGATGATTTTGCGAGATGACTGCACCGCAGAGGGTTAGGCTGCGGGAAGTCAGGGATACAACGCGGCATAACTTTGCAGTTGTTTGACCAACGACATGCCCTTCATGCCGACCAAATCATCCAACAGCCAGCAGCCAGATTTGGCGTCCCGCACCAACATGAGCCTAGCCTGTGCCCTGAAGGGCCGCGGGGAATCGCCGTCGTCGGATGCGAGGCGAAATGTCACGCGGACGGTGGATCGAGATCCGGTGTAGGAACCCACGCTGAATGCAGTGGGCTCGAGCGCCTTGCCGTTTTTCGCATTGGTCCAGGGATCAGTGTCGACCGCACATGGACCTTCGCTGACGACTTGGCAGGGCCATTCAACTTCAAGCAAGGCGAGGAGCCGCGGCGAGATGAAACTCTTCATCAGCCTCATGTCTTGCGGGAACTGGTAGGTGGGGGAATTCACTTGATTGGCGTAGATCCAGCGAGCTGTCGCCACCGGATCGCTCGCGACGCACGCTGCGGCCGCCTGATTCGCGAGAATCAAGGTGCCCACAATCAACAGTATTCGTGGAGTCATTGCAGTGGGCGAATGTTCGCATATCGGCGCGCACTTTTCAGTCCGTCACGGCAAGCGATCGCCATGGGATACACTTGTCATCGGTATGTTTGAGGTGAGCGATGAACAATATTAGGGCATTAGTGGCGGGCATGGTGCTATCTACTTGGATTTCGCTTGCTCACGCGGCGGACTCAGCGTCCGCGCTCATGCGGGATGCACAATTGCTCGCCGACTGTACAAAGGCGCTAGATTCGCAATGCGTTATTAGACTTTCGGATATCGAGGCCTACGACAGAATCAGTAGCAGGGGTTTTGACTTTGCAAAAGCTCAATCGGTGATGTATGCCTCAATGCGGAAGTCACATGTCAAATATGTGGAACTAAGCATCTCCTCTCCGCACGAAGTTTTCACCCTCAATGGTCGCCAATATGCCTTCGTCCCATACACGTGGGTGACAGAGGTTGAGGGGCAGGACTCAGAACTGCGAGCGTATTTCGTGGGTATTTCCCGAGATCACGGGAGCACATGGAAGTTCTTTGATGGCGCGCACGTAACGTCTGACAATATTCGGCTGATTGTTCCTGGTTACACCAATCAAGTGCTTCCGAACTCTACCGGCTCGAGGTTCAAGTGACACAGAGTCGCAGATTTGTGATGAGATCCGGTCCGGTTCGTGGTCGCCGCCCTGCGCTTGGTGCAGATCAATTTTCGCCGCGGACCCGCATGATGTTCTGCAGGACCCGGCGCTTCAGGGCCGGCACGGCGTTGATGACGCGCATCGCGCCGCGCATACCCGCCAGCTGCAGCCGTCCGATTACCGGCTTGTGGATCGGATCCGAACCGTTCATCTGCCTGCGGGAGGCGAGCACGGCCTCAGTGCTGTAGCGGCGCATCTCCACTTCGAACTCATGGATCGCCTGCAGCAGTGGCCTGCGACCCTGATGGGCCTCGATCAGCGAGCGCCCCAGAAGAGCAGCATCACGCAGCGCGGTATTGGCACCGGCGCCACGCCCGGGCGTCATGGTGTGGATGGCATCCCCGAGCAGCGTAACGTTGGAGCTCTGCCACTCTTGCACCGGCACTGAGGTGCGCACGGCGACCGAACTGATTGCCGCGGGTGGGGTCAGCCGGATGAGTTCGCGCAGGTGCGGATGCCAGCCGTGCGTGAGCTGCAGGGCCAGGTGCTGCAGTTCCGGGCCGCTGAGTGGCGACGGATCACATGGGAAGTTCCGGCGGGCGCCCCACAGGCCCCAGCCGATGCTGTCCTCGTCCAGGGCCTCGACGAAATCCGGCCAGCGCGCCGCAAAGCCTGGATCCCCGCGTCGCTGCGCAAATTCGAGTGAGTGGATGATGGCCCCGAGGCCGCGCGGCGCGAAGATCATCGACATGCCGTAGCGCATCCGCTCGGTGAGCAGAGTCCGGCTGCGGTCGGTCATTGCGAGCTTGCCGCCAAGTGAGGCCATGCCGGTATCCTCGAGCCGCGCGTGCGGAAGCCGCTGCTTGCGCACGGTGGAGTTGGTGCCGTCGGCGCCGACCAGCACGGTGCCGGTCGCGCGGCTGCCGTCCTCGAAATGGGCTGCCACCGAGCCATCCGTATCGTGGGCGTAGCTCACGAAGCGTTTGCCGAAGGACACCTCGGATTCGAGCCCCCGCAGTAGGACACGGCGCAGGGTCCGGCGGATGACGTTGTTCTCACCGTCCATCGCCGCCGCAGCACCGGTGAGGTCAAACGACAGCACTTGCGCGAAGTGCTCGGTGAACAGGTTGAAATAGCGCGGCGGCCGCGCGCAGGTAGCTAGATACAGCTCGAAGTTCTCCGGCGGCACGCACGCCTCAAGCGCGCGGGTTCCGGCGGGGCTGATGCCCACGCGATAGCCGCCCGTATCCGCATTCGGTACCGCATCGCGCTCAAAGACGGCAACCTCGATACCGGCGTATTTGAGAAGATGCGCAAGGGCCAGACCGCCGGTCCCCGCGCCGATGATCAAGACTCGCATGGCATTACTCGCTGTCGCTGGCTGGATCGAAACCGAACTGGGCGGCGATCTTCCTGAGCCAGCCCGCGCTCCATTTGAGCCGCCCGGCGCGCAAATCCTCCGCGACCCCTCGCACCCAGTTCAGTTCTGTGACCTGGAGCACGCGCAGGTATTCGATCTCGAGCAGGAACAGCCTCGGGACCGCGGCGGCCTGCTGCAGACCGGCATCGATGCGGGCGAGTTCGGCCTCGATGGCCACGATGCGGGAGGTCAGCTGCCGCAGGGCATCCTCGGGGGCCAGCATGGGCAGAAACGAAATGGCCGCCGGAAATTCGGGATACTCGGCGGCAGGCGTCGCGAGGATGTCGCGCAGCCACTGGATGGCAGTCGTGCGGCCGGCGTCCGTGATTTCGTACACGGTGCGTTGCGGGCGCCCCTCATCGCGCAGCGTCTGCCGTGCCGCAATCAGCCCCTCGCGCTCCAGGCGCTGAATGGTCTGATAAAGGCTGGCCCGCTGCGTCACATTGATGACCTCATCCTTGCCGCGCTCCTTGATGAGACGCTGCATGCGGTAGGGATGCATCGGCGCCTCGGTAAGCATCGCCAGCACGGCCAGTGCAATCGGGGATCGTTTGACAGGACTCATAGTAATACTATGACTAGTGATTGTAGTACTATCAAGGTGGCTGTGAGAGATTGACTCTGCGTTTGCCGATGTGGGTCTGTGAGAGCGCCTGCCTTCGTGCAACTTTCGCGCGTCACTCGATCGCTCACTTACGTTTCGTTAGAGCTCGCGCGGTGCGTGGCGCGAAGCGGGGCGGCGTTGGATGAAGACTCCCTTCCACGCCGGACAAGCGCACTTGCCGCACCGGACATGGGGGCCGGCGGGCAGCCTCGCTCCTTTCGTTTCGAAAATGGCGAGCGCGCGGAGAAACGGTCGGCCGTTTCCCTATCTGACCTGAACGACTTTATCTAAATCAAATACTTACAGTATTCGCGCTCGGGAATGCCGCGGACCATGAGGTGGATGATCATGAGGGATCCACTATTTCCTGATCAGCAATTCCGTGCGGCTTCGGGCATCCGGACCGCATGCGGTCGCTGTGGCCCGGGTCGGATATGCGCGCTATCCTCCTGCCGCATCAAGGTCTTGGGTCTATTGGGGGATGTGGGGTGACCATGAGAAGACAACATCGCTTGTACTTATTTATATCGCTCGTGCCGGCGTTGCTGTTCGGCGGCGGGCTCGTCGCGCACGCCGAGACGGCCGGATCGCCGGCGCTCTGGTCCGATCCTGCCACCTGGCCGGACCACAAGGTGCCGGTCGCGGGCGACAAGGTCACCATTGAGAAGGGCAAGGACGTGGTGCTCGACGTGAGCCCGCCGGGACTGCACGGTCTGACCATCAACGGGACGCTGAGCTTCTCGGACAAGGCCGACCTCGAACTGACCAGCGAGTGGATCGTGGTCCGCGGGGAACTGGCGATCGGCAGCGAGGCCAGACCGCACACCCGCAAGGCGACCATCACCCTCACCGACGAAGTCCCCCATGAAGAGATCGATGGCATGGGCGACCGTGGGATCATGGTCGAAGGTGGCACCTTGAGCCTGCACGGTGACCGGACGAACTCCTGGACCAAGCTGGCCAAGACCGCCGAAGCAGGCAGCAGCTCGATCCAGGTGCTGAATGCCAAGGGTTGGCGGGTCGGTGACCAGATCGTCCTCGCCTCGACGGACTTCGACCCCCACCAGGCCGAGAGGCGCACCATTGCCGCCATCCATGGCAATACGATCACGCTCGACAACAAGCTCGAGTACATGCACTACGGCAAGATCACCTACGGCGTGGATGAACGTGGCGAAGTGGGCATGCTGACGCGCAACATCGTCATCCAGGCATCGCCCGATGCCGAGAAGACGTTCTTCGGCGGGCACGTGATGGCGATGGTCACGAGCAAGATGTACATCTCCGGCGTCGAGTTCAATCGCATGGGCCAGAACCTGCATCTGGCCCGCTACCCGGTTCACTGGCACCTGGTCGGTGAAGGCAAGGGCCAGTACATCGAGAACTCCGCGATTCACGACACCTACAGCCGCTGCGTCACCATCCACGGCACCAATGACGTGCGGGTGCAGAACAACGTGACCTACAACACCGTCGGTCACTGCTTCTTCCTGGAAGACGCCATCGAAACCGGCAACCAGTATGTCCACAACCTCGGGATCCTGACCAAGTGTCATCCCGACGGCAAACCCTGCGTGCCGACCAACCTCGGCCCGTTCGGAACCGAGGACGGCAAGAACTTCAATCTGGAGGGCCAGAACGCCAAGGACATCCTGATTCCGTCGGACAACACGGCGTCGACCTTCTGGATCACCAATCCGGACAACATCTACGTCGACAACGTGGCCGCGGGCTCCGAGGCGACGGGTTTCTGGTTCGCCCTGCCGCAGCATCCGACGGGAGCCTTCGAAGGCACGGATATCAGCAAAGCGACCTGGCCGCGCCGAATGCGGGTGCGGGAGTTCAAGGGCAACGTCGCCCATTCGAACTTCGACGGCTATATGTCCGACCGCGGCCCGGCGTCCGACGGTCATTTCCGGACCGGCGGGCATATCGCCCAGGCCAATCCGGCCGATGCGAACAGCCCCACCATCGAGACGGTCGTCGAGGATTTCACCAGCTACAAGAACCGCAATGGCGGCATGTGGACCCGCGGTGAGATGGACACATTCAGGAATCTGAAGCTCGCCGACAACGCGATCGGCTACACACACGCGGCCGGCGGATTCGGTCGTTACGCCTATACGTCGCGGGTGATCGACTCGCTGTTCGTAGGCGAAACCGACAATATCGGCAACCCCAGGACCGCGACGGAAAAGGCCTACGGCCGCAGCCTGCCGGAGCCCGAACTTCCGGATTTCCCGATCCGCGGCTACGAGTTCTACGACTACCAGCATCAGCTGATCAACGACACCTTCGTGAATTACGAGGACAACGCCACCCGCAAGACGGGAGCGATCTCTTACCTGCTGTACACCAGCTTCGGCATGAGCTCCAACAACACCGTCGAAGGTGCGAAATTCATCCACGCGAAGCCGGTGTATTTCCCACCGATGGAGCACAAGTGGAGCAATGATGATTACGGCAACGGCAGCTATCAGACCGCGGTGTTCCACGATGTGGACGGCTCGGTCAGCGGCGTCCGCGACTCCTACATTCTCATCAATGACAAGGACAACGGACTGGCGGTCGACAAGTCCTGCGAGATCAGGCCGACCTGGAATGCCGCGGTGTGCAAGGGCGATGTCGGCCGCTTGGCCGTCGCCGCCCCCGCTCCGGCCACTGCCCCGGTCCCGGGCGCCGGTCCTGGTGGCGTGGCGGCAGGTCGTGGTGGTGGCCTCCCCGCCAACTTTCCCCCCATCCGCGGCGGTGGTCGGGCTGCGGGACCTCCGCAGCCGCCGGTCGTCGTCAGCCGCAATGACAACGAGTTCACCCTGACCGGTGAAACCAACATCCGCGCCGGCACCGAGATCAAGGTGGCCACGCAAAGACCGTCTGTGGCACTGCGCTTGAGCGAACTGGACCGCGGCTCATGGGTGCTGTTCGAGCTGCCGGGATTCACCACTGCAGCCTCGGGAACTCCTGAGAGCAGCCTGGAGGCGCTGCGCAAGGCCACCGACACCGCGTACTACAAGGGCAACGATGCGCTGTGGGTGAAAGTCGTCTCTACCGGTGAAGGCGCCCGCAGTGCCGGCCCTTCAGCCGGAGGAACCAGTGTGCAGGTCAGCCGGTAGGCCGGATCTGATCGCATGAGCAGGAGCCCCCGGCGCACGCGCCGGGGGCTCGGAACGTCGGGATGGCGATCACATGCCGGTGTTGCCAACCCATCCCTGTAGTACCCGGTGGATGGCATCGAGCCCATCGCTCAAGGCTGCGGGACCGGGCTGCAGGATCAGTGGCGATTTTATTTCGTGAAGCGCCTGATCGCGCACTGCAGGGATGTGGTCCCAACCAGGCCGCGTCCTGACCGTTTCCGGCCGGAAGTGCTTGCCGCACCAGGAGCCCAGAATCACGTCCGGTGAGC
>Ga0335075_10003726_pt1 | contig 24040 bp, 23 predicted proteins | sample Lox_Sample_24_FD_206723 | JGI IMG/M metagenome (GOLD analysis project Ga0335075, IMG submission 206723) | Soil microbial communities from Loxahatchee National Wildlife Refuge, Florida, United States - Lox_Sample_2.4 | ecosystem: Environmental > Terrestrial > Soil > Wetlands | place: USA...
TCGCGCTCCAGCTCCATGTTGTCGAGGACCTGGTTCGTCATCTCCCGGTCGCTGAGCGCGCCGGTGGTCTGGATCAGCCGGTCGGCCAGGGTGGATTTCCCGTGGTCGATATGGGCGATGATCGCGAAATTGCGGATGTGGTCGATCGGTGTGGAGGTCATGGACCAGTCGTCGGTTGTCAGTCGCCAGTCTTCGGAATCAGGGATCAGGGCCGGAGGCGTGGTGGTTCGGGGTAGCAGATAGAGGGTCCGGTGGGGCGGTGTCATCCGGGGTCGGGGCCGGTGTTGGCGCGGGGGCGCGGCTGGACGGCGGTTCCTTTTCCGCAACTCCCGCAGAATCAACCCTGCGGGCGGCGCCCCGATTTTGCAGGTCGCCTCGAAGCCGCCCGCCCCGAAGCCCGGCGCCCTGAAGCCCTGCGCCTTGACGCCCCCGCGTCCCCCGCTATAACGCCCGCTCTCCGGCCGCCGGGCCCTCTCCGCGGCCCGTATTGTCTTGGGAAAGTCCGATCCGATGTTCGCTGTGATCCGCACCGGCGGGAAGCAGTACCGCGTTACCCCCAATGCGGTGCTGAAGGTTGAGAAACTGGAAGCCGAGCCGGGCGCCACCGTGACCTTCACGGACGTGCTCGCGCTGGGCACCGCGGACGGCTTGACCCTGGGCTCCCCCGTCGTGGCCGGCGCCGAGGTTACCGCGACCGTCATCGCCCAAGACCGGCTGGACAAGGTCATTATCTTCAAAAAGCGCCGCCGGCAGAACAGTCGGCGGAGGAACGGACACCGGCAGCATGTGACGGTGCTGCGGGTGGCGGGCTTCGCCAGGGACGGCGCGGCGCTCGCCGAGCCCGCTGCGTTCGACACGGCAGCCGACCACCCCACCCATTTCGAAGCCGCCGCCGAGCCGCTGGCCGAAATCGCACCGGGCGCGGCCGCTATGGACGTCGTTGACTCGCTCTCGCTGGAATCAGGCGAGCCATCAGGGGAATCAGGCGAGCCACCAGGACAGGCCGCTCCGGCCGGCGGCGAAGCGCTGGCCGAACCGGCCGCCGAGACCCACCCAACCACGTTCCAGCCCGCCGCCGAACCGCCGGCCGAGGTCGCCGCTGGCCCGGCAGCCATGGACGTGGTCGACTCGCTGGCACTCGAATCCGGCGCGCAATCCGAAGAACCAGCCGCACCGGGTGCGCCGGTGCAGGAGTAACGCAGCATGGCACATAAGAAGGCGGGCGGCTCGTCCCGCAACGGGCGCGATACCGAAGGCCGGCGCCTCGGCATCAAGAAGTTCGGCGGCGAGGCCGTGGCGGCCGGCAACATCCTGGTGCGCCAGCGCGGCACCAAGTGGCGCCCGGGCGACAACGTCGGCCTGGGCCGCGACCACACCATTTTCGCCCTGATCGACGGACAGGTGGAATTCCGCCGCCGCGCGGACGATCGCGTGCACATCTCGGTGCGACCGTTGCCGGCTGCCGCCGAGTAAACGCGTCCGGACCGGTGGGTTAACGACGGGGGCCGGCAGCACAGCCGGCCCCCGTTCTGTTTTTGGGAAAGGCCATGGCCGGCGCTGCCCCGGCCATCGTGTGGGTGTCATGAAGTTTCTCGACCAGGCCAAGATCTATCTGCGATCGGGCGACGGCGGGGACGGCGTCGTGGCCTTCCGGCGCGAGAAGTTCCTGGAGTTCGGCGGCCCCGATGGCGGGGACGGCGGCAAGGGCGGCGACATCGTGTTCCAGGCGGCCGAGGACCTGAACACGCTGATCGACTTCCGCTACACCCAGCATTTCCGCGCCAAAAAAGGCGGCAATGGCGCCGGCAGCGACCGCACCGGTGCCGGTGCCCCGGACCTGGCGATCAAGGTCCCGGTCGGCACGGAAATCCTGGCCGAAGACCGCGGCACCTTGCTCGCCGACATGGACCGGCCAGGCAAGCGCGTGGTGCTGCTTCGGGGCGGTGACGGCGGGTTCGGCAACACGCATTTCAAGTCCTCCACCAATCGCGCGCCGCGCAAAGCGACCAAGGGCTGGCCTGGCGAGGAACGCTGGGTCTGGCTGCGCCTGAAGCTGATCGCCGATGTCGGGCTGGTGGGCCTGCCGAACGCGGGAAAGTCCACCTTCCTGGCTCGCGTCTCCGCCGCCCGGCCGAAGATCGCCGATTACCCGTTCACCACGCTGCACCCGCAGCTCGGCGTCGTGCGTCTGAACGCGGCGGAGGAGCTCGTGATCGCCGACATCCCGGGCCTGATCCAGGGCGCGCACGAAGGCGCCGGCCTGGGCGACCGGTTCCTGGGTCACGTCGAGCGCTGCGCCGTACTGTTGCACCTGGTGGACGGCGCGGCCGGCGACGTGGTGCGGGCGTGGCGGACCGTGCGGGAGGAGGTGGCGGCGTACGGTGCCGGCGTGGCGGACAAGCCCGAGCTGATCGGGCTGAACAAGGCGGATGCGATGACGCCGCGCGAGGCCTCGGCGCGATTGGCTGCGTTGCGGAAGGCGTCCGGCAAGCCGGTCATGCTGCTGTCCGGCGTCACCGGGCAGGGCGTGCCCGAAATGCTGCGGACCTTGGAGACGATGCGGAGTTCCCTCTCCCACGAAGCAGACGAGGGTAGCGTGAGGGTGCCACATGCAGCATCCGCACCCTGATCCCGCCCCGCACGCAGGGGCGGGGATTTTGACCTCCGCCCGCCGCCTTGTGGTGAAAATCGGCTCCGCGCTGGTCGTGGATTCGGACGAAGCCGCCCCGCGTACCGCTTGGCTTGCCGGCATCGCGGCCGACATCGCCGCCCTGCATCGCAGGGGCACCGACGTGATCGTGGTCTCCTCCGGCGCCATCGCGCTGGCCCGCCGCACGCTGCGCCTCACCCAGAAGCGCCTGCGCCTGGAGGAAAAACAGGCCGCCGCCGCGGTCGGCCAGATCCGTCTGGCTCAGGCCTGGTCCGAGGCCCTCTCCGCCGAGACCCTTACCGCGGCCCAGCTCTTGCTCACCCTCGACGACACCGAGGACCGCCGCCGCTATCTCAACGCCCGTGCCACGCTGAATACGCTGCTGCAACTCGGCTGCATCCCGGTGATCAACGAGAACGATACCGTCGCCACCGCGGAAATCCGGTTCGGCGACAACGACCGCCTCGCCGCGCGCGTCGCCGAGATGCTGCAGGCGGACGTGCTGGTATTGCTGTCGGACATCGATGGCCTCTACACCACCGACCCCGGACGCGATCCGTCCGCCGCCCATATCCCGATCGTGGAATCCGTAACCCCAGAGATCGAGGCGATGGGCGGCGAGCCGCCGCCCGGCTACTCCTCCGGCGGTATGCGCACCAAGCTGGCGGCGGCGCGCATTGCCACCCGGGCCGGCAGCGCCATGGCGATCGCCCGCGGCTACATGGACCGCCCGCTGACTGCGCTGTCGAACGGCGCCCGCTGCACCTGGTTCCTGCCCGCACCGGAGGGCCGCACCGCGCGCAAGAGCTGGATCGCCGGGGCGCTGGCCCCGCTGGGCACGCTAGTGGTGGATGCGGGTGCGGTGCGTGCCCTGCGCGCCGGCCGCTCCCTGCTGCCCGCCGGCGTGTGCGGCGTGGACGGCAGCTTCCAGCGCGGCGACCCGGTGGTGATCGCCGGCCCGGATGGAACGCCGCTCGCCCGCGGTCTCTCCGCCTACGGCAGTGCCGACGCCCAGCGCATCATCGGCCACCGCTCGGACGAGATCGAAACGATTCTCGGTTGGCGCGGGCGGGACGAGATCGTGCATCGCGACGATCTGGTGCTGCTGTAACCTCTCCCGCGCTGCATGCGGAAGAGCCGGTTGACGCGCACACCGCCCGGCAACCGGGGGCATCGCGGCTGAGACCCGCCGCAGACTCGTTCCGGAAGTGACGCGGTCGCCGCGCGATCTTCTACCCCGGCGCCGCTCCCTGCACATTGACCAGCAGCATGTAGATCGACTGGCTCGCCGCCATGAACAGGTAATCCCGCTTCGGACCGGCAAAGCAAAGATTGGCGCAGATTTCCGGCAGCCGGATCCGTCCGATCAGCTTCCCCGCCGGATTCCACACCGTTACGCCGCAGTAACCCAACGGCGCATTCGATCCCACCCACATATTCCCCGCGCGATCGGCCCGCATCCCGTCGGGCCCGCAATGCACGCCGTCCACCATGCAGTCGGTGAACAATCGCATGTTCGCCAATTTCGTGCCCTGCACGTCGAACGCATAGATCACGCCCTTGCCGCCATGGCCGTTATCGCCCGGCCCTGGCCCCGTGCTGATCAGATAAAGGGTCTTGTAATCGGGGGAGAAGCAGATCCCGTTCGGGTCGGGCACCTGGCTGCCAGGCACCACCACGTCCAGCCGGCCACTTGGATCCCACCGGTAGGTATTCTCCGGCAGCGCCTGCTTCGTCCCACCCACCAGCCCCACGCCATTATCGCCCAGGCTCGGATCGTCGAGGCCCTGCGGATTGCCGCGTCCACCCGCGACATCCGGATGGCCTTCGGTAAGCTGATCGCCATAAGGCGGATCGGTGAACCAGATGCTGCCATCCGGATGCGGCACCACATCGTTGGGCGAGTTGAGCGGCTTGCCCTCGAACGAATCGGCGATCACCGTCATCGCGCCGGAGGGTTCCCAGCGCACCACACGCCGAAAAAAGTCCTGGCACGATATCTGGCGACCCCGGAAATCAAACGTGTTTCCATTACTGTTCCAGGACGGCTTTCGAAATGGCGTGACCCTGCCGGACTCCCAGATATAGCGGTACTGCGTGTTGCCCTTCACGTCGCTGAACACGGCATAGTTGCCCTCGCCGGACCATGCCGGCCCCTCCGCCCAGGCAAAGCCGGTCCATAACCGATGGATTGCCGCCAGCCCGACGAGGTACTGTTTGAAACTCGGATCGATCGCAAGCACGTCCGGATCCGGATAGATCTCCGGCGGCGCGTACCGCCCCCATTGCCGCGGCGGCTCGGTCACGACGCTGGGCGGCGTTGGCAGGTTCGGCCGCGTCTGCTGGCCGAAAGCCATCGCCGGCATCAGCGCGGCGCCACCCGCCAGCACGCCGCGGCGCGTCATTGCATGGGACATTGCTGCATTCCTCCCAACTTCTGTTTTCACAGCGAACCGGCGCGAGCTTCGTTCAACCTCCTGCCGGACGCTTACCCGAGTATTCGTGCAGGCGATCGCGGAATTGGCAATCGCCAGGCGCACGAAACGTCAGAAAGCCTGCCCGATACCCAAATACAGCTCGAATGCATCCCCGCCCGGTTCGCGATTTACCGGCACCGCCACATCCAGCCGGATCGGCCCGATCGAGGTGTAATAACGGAACCCAACCCCTACACCGATCCGCCACGCGTTGCTGAACGGTATCCCGTTCGCGCTGACCTGCCCCGCATCCATGAACGCCACCGCGCCATAATTGCCGATAATCCGCTGGCGCAACTCCACCGTGCCGGCGCTGATCGCAGTACCGCCTGTCGGCGTCTGGTCGGGGAACTGCGGCCCGACCGATTGATACTTGTAGCCGCGCACCGTGCCGCTGCCGCCGGCATAGAAGCGCTGGTCCGGCGGCAGCGAGAACGTGTTGGCGCCCGGCACTTCCCCCACAAGCCCGCGCAATGCCAGCACGCTGCGGCCGTTGCCGCTGAGGTCCAGGTAGGTCGAACCCGCGGCCTCGAGGATGAGGAACCCGGTGTCGTTCGACCCCAGTGCGCCGGTCGGAACGGCGGTGAATGTCGCGCGTATCCCGCGCGTCGGATTTAGCAGGCTGTTGCTGTCATCGAATTTCAACATCAGCGGCAGCCCCACCAATTGGTAATTCCGCGTCATCCCTTCCTGGATGATCTGCTCTTGCTCGCCCGATACGCCGTAGCTGAACGTCCAATGGGGCGACAGCTTGCGGTCCAGCAGGAATTTCTCGAGCAATGCGGTCTGGTTATAGGCCTGCAGGTCCTGCTTCACCGCCTGCAGGTCGATCTCCAGCGACTGGTCGCGTGCCAGGAAATCCGGCTTGATGAACTGCGCGCCAAAATCGTAGCCGGGCGCCACCACGGAATTGCCGCCAAGGTTCGTCGAGGCGGTCAGGTTCAATTGTTCTGCATTGCCGAAAAGGTTGCGGTCGTGCCAGCCGACATTGAAATTGACGCCAAGATCGGTGGAGTAGGCGATCCCGGCATCGACGGCGTGCAACGGCCGCTCCGCCGTCTCCACCGTTATGGGCAACGTGCCTTCGGGCGACAGATGCTGCGCCGGCACGATGCGTACCACCGAGAACACGCCGAGCGATTGCAGGTCCTGCTGTGCCTTGGCGAGTTCGGCAGGGCTGAACCGCTCGCCCGGATGCAGCAGCAGGCGCCGGCGCACGAATCCCTCGTGCATGTGCTTCAGGCCGGTGATGGTAATCTGGCCGAGCGGCGCACGCGGCCCGGTGTCGGCGACGAACGACACATCGAGCAGGTTCTGGTCCAGGTGCAGGGTTGCGGGCGGCAGGTCGACCTTGGCCAGCGGATAGCCGTCGTCCTGGATTGCCGTCAGCAACCGGCTTTGCGCCGCCAGCACGTCAGATGCGAGCGCCGGCTGGCCTGGCGCCAGCCCCAGCGCGGCGCGCGCATTGGATGGCAGGGAACCCTGGACCGTGACGTGCCCCAGATGGAATTGCGGGCCGAGGTCGAACCGCACCCTCACAGCCACCGGCTTCTGCGCCGCCAGGTGGTCGATCGTGTCGGCAAGGTCCGGCGTATCCAGCGGTTTCCCATCGATCGTGATCGCGATCCGCGCCTTGTAGTAGCCAAAGCTGTGCAGCGCGGTGGTGAACGGGCCAAGGTCCTGGCGGGCACGTCCGATCAGTGCGAACCCGCCGACCGGCGCGGTCTTCTGCAACGAGATCAGGCTGGAGCTATCGTGCAGCGCCGTGTCCAGCGCGCTGTTGCCGGTGGGTGCGAATTTGACTTCGTAGGGTTGCGGGTCCGCGGCCGTGCCCGGCAGCGGCGCCGCCCAGAGCAATAGAGCGGCGAGAAGCATGAATCGGAAGCGACGCATGGGGGAAGCCTAGCGCCGATTCCGGACGCGATTGATACGTCCGCAGTCACGCTTGCGGCATTGTCCAGTCGCAAGCGACAGGGTAATCGAATCGCCCATGCGGGAATCGCCACGCCGGCTGCGCCGATTGACGCCTCGTCCTCCGCTGGTGCCGCAGCGTGGGGCGTTTTCCCCCATGGATGCGCCACTCGATGAAGAGAATCGACACTTGATGCGGCGGTTCCGGGTGATCCGCCGTTTTCTGGCTCTGCTGCTGTGGACGCTGCTGTCTATGGGGGTCCAGGCAGTGTGCCTGCTGCTGCCGGGGCGGGCGAAGGTGGCGTTCGCGCGCTGCTATTGGGCCTTGTTCACCCGGCTGCTGGGATTGCGTGTGCGGGTGATCGGCACGCCCGCGGTGCCGCAGCCAGGGCGGCCCGTGGTGTTCGTTTCCAACCACTCATCCTGGGTGGACGTACCGGTGGTGGGCGGCGTCCTGCCGGGCTGTTTCATCGCCAAGGGCGAGATCGAGCGCTGGCCGCTGATCAACGTGATTGCGTGGCTGGGCCGCACGGTCTTCGTGACGCGCCGCCGCGGCACCGCCGGGCGCGAGCGCGAAGCCATGCGCGCCCGCCTTCGATCCGGCGACAACCTGATCCTGTTCCCGGAAGGCACCAGTTCGGATGGATCGCGCGTGCTGCCGTTCCGGTCCTCCTTCTTCGCTGTGGCCGAGGCGGATGACGGGATAGCGCCGCTGATCCAGCCGGTCTCCGTGGCTTACGACCGGCTGGGCTGGCTGCCGACCGTGCGGGCGCGGCGTCCTGTCTTCGCCTGGTACGGCGACATGGATATCGCCTCGCATTTTCTGCGGCTGGCCCAGCATTCGGGGCTGCGTGTCACCGTGCTGCTGCATGATCCGCTGGATCCCGCGGCGTATCCGGACCGCAAGGCGCTGGCGCAGGCGGTGTGGCGCGTTGTGGCGGACGGGGCGGCAACGCTGCGGCAGAACCGTCCGGCGCAGCCGCTCGGCGTGGCCGCGGACGGAAAGCCCGTCACGGCGGATCGCGCGCCGGTGTTTGCGTAGGGGCAACGGCCGGAACATCACAGCTCACAGCCGCCGATGGCCGGGCGGGCGCGGGCACAAAGCGGTTTGGGTCACATCGCGACGGCGCCCGACCATCGGAGGAAGATTGCCGGGTCACGCCAGGCCATGACGAACAGGCCATGACGAACCGGCGATGCGGCATGCGGGTGCGAATCGTGTTGTTTGAAAGCACCGCCCATCGCCGTCACGGTCCGGTCGTGCGTTTGAATTCCGTTCGTCATACCGCGGCGGAATGGCGCGCGTTGCCGGCAGCGAGATAGGTGTCGAACGCCGCGGCGACGGCGCGCACGAATGGCCGGCCTTCCGGCGTGAGCGTCACCCGCATGCCATCCCACTGCACAAGCCCGTCGCGTGCCAGCGACTGCAACGCCGGGGCGGCATTCATCAGGGTCGCGGGATCGGCCCTGTGCTGCGCTGCGACGGCGCGCAGATCGACGGCGTTGGTGCACATCAGTGTTTCGATCACGGCGCGGCGCAGCCGGTCCTCCGCGGTCAGCGCGATGCCACGCGTGATCGGCAGCGTGCCGGCACGCACCGCATCGCGCCAGGCGGGAACCGAGGGATTGTTCTGCACGTAACCTTGAGGCATCGAACCGATCGATGACGCGCCCAATCCCACCAGCACCGGCGCATCGTCCGTGGTGTAGCCTTGGAAATTCCGCTTCAGCCGCGCATGCGCGGCTGCGGTGGCGAGCGCTTCACCGGGCCGCGCGAAATGGTCGAGGCCGATCGCGGTGTAGCCGGCGGTGGTGAGTACTTGCTCCACCACGGCGCGTTGCGCAAAGCGTTGGGGCGCGTCGGGAAGCGCGTGCTCCGGCAGCAGCGCCTGGTGCTTTTTCATCCAGGGAACATGCGCGTAGCCGAACACCGCGACACGGTCCGGCGCAATCTGCAACGCCTGTTGCACGGTTTGCGCGACGCCGGGGACGGTCTGGTAGGGCAGGCCGTAGATCAGATCCAGATTGATCGAGCGCACGCCAACCTTTCGCAGACGCTCGGCGCAGCCGGCGGTAAGGGCGTAGTCCTGCAGCCGATGGATGGCTTCTTGCACAGTTGTATCGAAATCCTGCACGCCGAGACTGGCGCGGGTGACTCCCATCTCGCCCAGTGCCTGGACGGAATCGTCCGAGAGGGTGCGCGGGTCGACCTCGACGGCAATCTCGGCATCCGGCTGCACGTCGAAATGGGTGCGCAGGCTGGTCATGACGTCGCGCATCACGACGGGGGGCAGCGCGGTGGGGGTGCCGCCGCCCCAGTGGATGTGTCGCACGGGCAGCGGACGGCGGATGGCATCGGCGACGTTGGCGATCTCGGTCTGCAGGGTGGTGCCGTAGGCGATCAGCGGCTCGGGGCGATGCACCACGGTTGTGTGGCAGGCGCAAAACAGGCAGAGCGCGGCGCAGAACGGAACGTGAAGATAGAGCGACAGGGGCGTTTCGTCGGGCAGCGCCGCAAGCCAGCCGGCATAGTGCGCGCCGGTAATGGCGGGCGAAAAATGCGGGGCTGTCGGATACGAGGTGTAGCGCGGCACGCGCCGGTCGTATTTGGCGAGCAGATCGGCGATGTTCATGGCGGTCAGTTTCGTCCGCGACCGCCGCTTGTGCCTTGATTTGGGTCAACGCGCCGCCCCTCGGGACTTTGCGGCGCCGCTGCGCTATCGTCGTGCCCAAACGGGCACCCAGCCAGCAAGAGGAAACGCCATGCAGCTCAACCGCGAGACGCTGATCCAGGCCTTCCGTGCCATGACCACCATCCGCCGCTTCGAGGAACGGGTACAGGAGGAGTTCTCCAAAGGCGGCATCCCCGGCTTCGTTCATCTTTACGCCGGGCAGGAAGCATCCGCGGTTGGCGTTTGCTCGCATCTCGGCCCGCGCGACAACATCGCGAGCACGCATCGCGGCCACGGCCACAGTATCGCCAAGGGCTGTGACGTCACCGCGATGATGGCCGAATTGTTCGGCAAGAACGATGGGCTGTGCGGCGGCAAGGGCGGTTCGATGCACATTGCCGACCTGGACCAGGGCATGCTGGGCGCCAACGGCATCGTTGGTGGCGGCCCGCCGCTGGTGGTGGGCGCGGCACTGACCGCGAAGACGCTCGGCACGGGGGGCGTCGCCGTGTCGTTCACCGGCGACGGCGGTTCGAACCAGGGTACCACCTTCGAGGCGATGAATCTCGCCGTGGTGTTGCGGCTTCCCGCGGTGTTCGTGTTCGAGAACAACGGCTACGGCGAATACACCGGTGCGGGCTATGCCGTGGGCAGCCGCGACATCGCGGGGCGCGCCGCCGGCTTTGGCCTGCCGGCGGTGAAGGTCAGCGGCGACGATTTCTTCGCGGTGCATGAGGCGGCGGGCGAAGCGATCGACCGGGCTCGGGCGGGTGGCGGCCCAGGTGTGGTGGAGGTCGATACCTGCCGGTTCTATGGGCACCATTCAGGTGACGCGCAGCTCTATCGCGGCAAGGACGAGGTGAAGCGGCTGCGCGAGGAACGCGACTGCCTGAAGAATTTTCGCGCCCGCGTCACCGAGGCGGCCTTGCTGGAACATGCGGAGCTTGACGCGGTGGAAGCCGATGTGGCGGCGCTGATCGATCGCGCCGTCGCGCATGCCCGCGCCGCGGACCTGCCGCCGGCGGCAGCACTGCTGACTGACGTGTATGTGTCGTACTGACCGTTAAGCGCTCCGCCTCCCCTTGTGGGAGGGGGAGCTTCTTCCACTAGCTGCGGAGCCCATTATGACCGTCAAAACCATCCGCCAGGCCCTGCACGAAGCGCTGGAGCAGGAGATGCGGCGCGATCCTAGGGTGGTGGTGATCGGGGAGGATGTGTCGGGCGGCGCCGGCACCGAAGGCGGACGCGATGCCGCCGGCGGCGTGCTGGGCGTCACCAAGGGCCTGATCAAGGAGTTCGGCGAAACGCGCGTGATCGACACGCCGATTACGGAATCGGCGATAATGGGGGCCGCGGCGGGTGCCGCCGTGACGGGGCTGCGGCCGGTGGCGGAGCTGATGTTCTCGGACTTCCTCGGCGTCTGCTTCGACCAGATTTTCAACCAGGCCGCCAAGTTCCGCTACATGTTCGGCGGCAAGGCCAGGACGCCGATGGTGATCCGCACCATGGTTGGCGCCGGCCGCAGCGCCGCCGCGCAGCATTCGCAAAGCCCGTACCACATTTTCACCAGCGTGCCGGGACTGAAGGTGGTGGTGCCGTCCAACGCCTACGACGCGAAGGGCCTGCTGATCCAGGCGATCCGTGACGACGATCCGGTGATCTTCTGCGAACACAAGCTGATGTACGATTTGAAAACCGAAGTGCCGGACGAACCGTACGTCATCCCCTTCGGCGAGGCCAACGTGGTGCGCGACGGCGACGATGTGACGATCGTCGCACTGGCCCGCATGGTGCATTACGCAACCGAAGCGGCCGAGGCCCTGGCCGCCGAGGGCATCGAATGCGAGATCATCGACCCGCGCACCACCTCGCCGCTGGACGAGGACACCATCCTCGAGAGCGTCGAACGCACCGGCCGGCTGGTCGTGGTGGACGAGGCGACGCCCCGTTGCAGCATGGCCACCGACATCGCTGCCCTGGTGGCGGACCGCGCGTTCGGTGCGCTGAAGGCACCGGTGCGGCGGGTTACCGCACCGCACACGCCGGTGCCGTTCGCGCCGTCGCTGGAGAAGCTCTATATTCCGGATAAGGAACGTATCGCCGCGGCAGTCCGGGACGTGTACGGATATGCACGATGAGCACGCCGCTCACTGCGATCACCATGCCCAAATGGGGCCTGACGATGACCGAGGGCAAGGTCGTCGCCTGGCTCCGCGACGCGGGCACTGCCTTCGCGCCGGGCGACGAGCTGCTGGAAATCGAAACGTCCAAGATCACCAATGTCATGGAGGCAGAGGCACCCGGCACGCTGCTGCGCGTGGTTGCGCCGGAGGGTGCGACGCTGCCGATCGGCGGATTGCTCGCGGTGATTGGGCCGGCGGATGCGCCTGCATCTGACATCGATGCCTTCGTATCCGGCTTCGTGGTGCCCGAGCCCGACGAAGAAGGCGCCGAACCTGCTCAGGCTCCGGCCCCACGCATGCTGGACGTGGATGGCACGCGGCTGCGCTATCTTGAACTCGGCAGTGGCGCCGGCGTGCCGATGCTGCTGTTGCACGGTTTCGGTGCCGATTTGAACACCTGGATGTTCAACCAGCCGGCACTGGCCGAAGGGCGGCGCGTGGTCGCGCTGGATTTGCCCGGACATGGCGGTTCTGCGCGCGACGTGGGCAGCGGCGATGCCGAGGCATTGCGGCGAGCGGTGGAAGCGTTCGTGGTTGCGCTCGATCTTGGGCCAGTGCACGTGGTTGGCCACTCACTGGGCGGTGCGCTTGCGGCGCTGCTGGCCACGCATCGGCGCGATCTCGTGCGGTCGCTGACTTTGATCGCGCCGGCCGGTCTTGGGCCGGAGATCAATGCCGCGTTCATCGAGGGCTTCGTGCGGGCGTCGCGCCGCAGGGATGCTGTCGAAGTGCTGCAACTTCTGGTGCACGATCCAGCATTGGTCAGCCGCACGATGGTAGAGGACGTGCTGCGGTTCAAACGCCTCGACGGCGTAGGCGCTGCACTGGCGACGATCGCGCAAGCGTGGTTTGCGGGCGGACAGCAGCTTGTGTCGGTGGCTGCCGATCTCGCGAATCTGGACGTGCCGGTGCAGCTTGTCTGGGGCCGCGAGGATCGCATCGTTCCCGCCGCACACGCACAGGGCGCGCCGGCGCATGTCGTCACGCATGTGCTGGAAGGCGCGGGGCATCTGCCGCACATGGAAAAATCGGGCGAAGTGAATCGGTTGATACGGCGATTTATTGAAGGGTGAGTGCGCAGGCTGAGAGAGGCAGATCATTGCGCACCATCGCCGGCATGACCCACGCCCACTGGCCCACGCCCATTGGCACAGTCCAACGAGCACATTTCCTCCCACCCGGGGTCGGGTCCTATACCTCCACCAAGGAAGGACCACCGCCAAATGCCCGACACCGTACAACCCGCAATCTCTCCTTTGCTCGCCGCCATTCGCGATATCGTCGGCGATCGCGGCCTGCTGACCGATCCTGTCGACACCGCCGCGTATTGCGAGGACTGGCGCCGCCTGTACCAAGGACGCACCCCGGCCGTCATTCGTCCGGCCAGCACGCAGGAAACCGCCGCCGTGGTCCGCCTCTGCGCGCAGGCCGGCGTTTCCATCGTGCCGCAAGGCGGCAACACCTCCATGGTCGGCGGCGCTGTTCCCGCCGAGGATGGCAGCCAGCTTGTTCTAAGCACCGCGCGGCTGAACCGCGTGCGCGATCTCGACACGATCGACCTGACGATGACCGTCGAATCCGGCGTCACGTTGAAAGCCGCGCAGCTTGCCGCGACCGAGGCGGGCTGCCTGCTGCCGCTCTCGATCTCCTCCGAAGGCAGCGCGCAGATCGGCGGCGTGCTCGCGGCCAATGCCGGCGGCAACAACACCGTCCGCTACGGCAATGCGCGCGACCTGGTGCTGGGGCTGGAAGTCGTGCTGGCCGACGGCAGCATCTGGAACGGCCTGCGCCGGCTGCGCAAGGACAACACCGGCTATTGCCTGCGCCAGTTGTTCGTCGGCTCCGAAGGAACGCTGGGCATCATCACCGCCGCGGTGCTGAAGCTTGCCCCGCGCCCGCGCGAAACCGCGGTGGCGTTCTGCGCCGTGCCGACGCCCGAAGCAGCGCTGGACTTGTTCACGCGCTTCCAGGCCCATGATGCCGCTGCCATCAGCGCGTTCGAACTGATGTCAGGTCTCGGCACCGCGTTTGTGCTGAAACACATCGAAGGCACCACGCTGCCGCTGCAGCAAGCGTCGCCGTTCTACGTGCTGGTGGAACTCGCCACGCCACGTACGGATGCCGGCCTCGACGACGCAATGGAGCTTATATTGGAGGACGCGCTCGGCGACGGGGCGATCACGGATGCGGCGATCGCGGAATCCGAGGCGCAGCGTGCGGCGATCTGGCGCCTGCGCGAGGAACATTCGGAAGCGCAGAAACGCGAAGGCGCCAGCGTGAAGAACGACGTGTCGGTGCCGGTTTCAAAGGTGCCGGAATTCATCAGCCGCGCCACCGAGGCTTGCGAACGCCTGATGCCTGGCATCCGGGCTGTCCCATTCGGCCACATGGGCGACGGCAATATCCATTTCAATCTCGAGCAACCCCAGGATGCCGATCCACACTGGTTCCTGGCGCAGGACCATGCGATCATGGACACGGTGAACGAGGTGGTGCGTGTGCTGGATGGCAGCTTCTCGGCCGAGCATGGCATCGGCAGGCTGAAACCCTATATGATGCCGGACTGGCGCGGTGGGGCGGAACTGGCGATGATGCAGCAAATCAAGGCGGCGTTGGATCCGCGAGGGATTTTGAATCCTGGGAAAGTCCTTCCCTCGCTGGCGACCCAACATCCGTCATTGCGAGGAGCGTAGCGACGAGGCAGTCTCGGTCATGTGGCGCGCGGACGAATGGGACCGGCGGACGAAGCGGATTGCTTCATCGCTCCGCTCCTCGCAGTGACACAAATCGCGCGACTTCTCGCAACGACGCGAATCGGGCGAATCCTCGCAATGACACGAATCGCATGACGCAAGGAAGAAACTGCCCGCTTCCCGCGTCTTAACCCCGAACCATCACGCAAGGTGCCGGTGACCCAGGCCTGGCTCAATCGCATCGGCACCGCCGTGCCGCCGCACGACATCCACGCCGAGTTCGTGGATTTCGGGCGTACGACAGCGCTCGACAGCCGCACCGCGGCTTTGTTCGACCGCATGGTGGCGCTTGCCGATATCGAGCATCGTTACGCGATCTTCGCCCCCGGGCCGAAACCGCGCGATCACGTTCTCGACAGCGAAGGCTTTTATCGCCGCGGTGCCTTCCCGAGCACGGCCGCGCGCATGGAACGTTACGAACCCGCGGCGCTCGCGCTCGCCAGCCAGGCGATCGCGGCATTGGACATCGCACAGGACCGCAGCGCCATCACCCACCTGATCGTCGCAAGCTGCACCGGTTTCACCGCGCCAGGCCTGGACTTCCAGATCATGCGCGCGGCGGGTCTGCGCGACAGCGTCGAACGCACCATCGTCGGATTCATGGGCTGCTTCGCCGCGGTCAACGCGTTGAAACTTGCGGCGCACATCGTGCGCGCCGATTCGCGTGCCAGGGTTCTGGTGGTGAACCTCGAACTGAGCAGTCTGCATCTGCAGGAAGATTGGCGCATTGAGAAATTGCTCAGTTTCCTGTTGTTCGGCGACGGCGCCAGCGCGTGCCTGGTATCGGCAGACCCGCATGGCATCGCGTTGGGCGCCTTCCTGGCCGCGGTGATCCCCAACAGCGACGCCCTGATCACCTGGCATATCGGCAACCAGGGGTTCGTGATGCACCTCTCCGGCCAGGTGCCCGGGCGCATTCGCCGTTGGCTGCCGGGGAACGGCGGATCGCTGCTGCGCGACCGGACTGCCGGGGACATCGCGCTGTGGGCGGTGCATGCGGGGGGGCGTTCGATCCTCGACGCGGTCCAGCAGGCCATGCCGCTGCCGCCTCGCGCTCTTGATTTTTCCCGCGGCGTGCTGCGCGATTTCGGCAACATGTCATCGGCCACGCTTATTTTCGTGCTGCAACGGATCCTGCGCGACCCGGCCGCGACGGGCGAGGGCATGGCGATGGCCTTCGGCCCCGGCCTGACCGTGGAAACCTTCGCGTTTCGCCGGCCATGAGTCTCGCCACGCGCAGCACCGCCGCCGAGCGGATGGATACCGACTGCGCCGACTACGACGACTATGCGCGCTGCCTTGCCGATCTGGCGCGCGTCAACCTGGTAACGCGCACGCACCAGCCGCTGCTTGCGTGGCTCGCACGCGAAACCGCCGATCTTAAATCCTTCACCCTGCTCGATGTCGCCTGCGGCCATGGCGATCTGCTGCGCCGAATCTGGCGTTGGAGCCAGCGGCGCGGCATCGATGCCACACTGCACGGCATCGACCTGAACCCATGGAGCCAGCGCGCCGCCATTGTGGCCACGCCGCCCGGCTTCGCGATCACCTGGCACCATGGTGACGTGTTCGCGTTCGAACCGCTGCCGCCTTACGATTTCATCGTCAGCTCGCAGTTCACCCACCACCTGGCGGATGCCGACATCGTCCGCTTCATCACCTGGATGGAGCGCCACGCCACGCGCGGCTGGTTCATCGCCGACCTGCATCGCCATTGGTTTCCGTATTACGGGTTCGGCTTGCTCGCCTGGGCGGCGCGTTGGCATCGCTTTATCGGTTACGATGGCCGGATTTCGATTGCCCGCAGCTTCCTGCCGGATGAGTGGCGTGCGCTGGTGGGTGCCGCCGGCCTCGAGGCGGACGGTGTACGTATCACGCGGCACATCCCATTCCGTATCTGTGTGTCCCGGCGATGCACCCGTCGGTAATCATCGTCTGCGGATCCCGGCGATGAATGCCTCGGTAATCATCGGCGGCGGCCCGGCCGGTGCCGCCGCCGCCGCGGTGATCGCCGCTGCCGGCCGGCCGGTGACATTGCTCGAGCGCAACGCCGGCCCAACCGACAAAGTCTGCGGCGACTTCCTCAGCGGCGGCGCGATCGCGGCGTTGCACAAGCTGGGTTGCGACCCGCTCGAATTGGGGGCGGTTCCATTGTTCACTATCCGGTTGGTTCATCGAGGCACGAACGCCGAAGCGCCTCTTCCCTTTCCGGCCGCCGGCCTGTCGCGGCGCGCCCTGGACGAGGCATTGCTGCGCATCGCCGCGCAACGCGGTGCCATGATCCGACGCGGCGAGACCGTCCGCAGCGTGGAACGAACCGGCGCGGGCTTCGCCATCCGGATCGGACAGGACGAGCGGTTGGCCGCCGAGACCGTCTTCCTCGCCACCGGCAAGCACGACCTTCGCGGCCTGCCGCGACCGCCCCGCGCGAACGGATTGCTCGGCCTGAAAATGTATTTCGGCCTCGCACCGGACCAGGGCGCGGCGTTGCAGGGCTGTATCGAGCTGATCCTGCTGAACGGCGGCTACGCCGGGCTGCAGCTTGTGGAGCAGGATCGGGCGGTCTTGTGCATGCTGCTGCCGGCCGAGCGGTATCGAAGCGCCGGTCGCAACTGGAACACGCTGCTTGCCGAACTCGGCGCCGAAACCCCGTTGCTGCGGCAGCGGCTCGCTGGTGCGATGCCACGCCTGTCGCAACCGTTCGCGATCGCCGGCATGCCGTATGGCCATCTCCACCGCTTCCAGCGGCAGGCGGCGCCCGAACTTTTTCGGCTGGGCGATCAGGCGTGCGTGGTACCGTCGTTCGCGGGCGACGGCATCGCCATTGCGCTGCAAAGCGGCATGACGGCCGCCACCGCGTGGCTGCACGGCCAGGATGCGACCCGCTATCACGCCGCCTTCGCCAAGCTGGTGCGCGCGCCGTTACGGTTTGCGTCGCTGCTTCATCTTGCCTGCCGCATGCCGGCCGCACAGCCAGTCGTTGCCGCGGCTGCCCGGTCCTGGCCGGCGACGCTACGCCTGGCGGCGTCACTCACGCGGGTGGCGCGCGCAAATCCGTCCGCCCTATCGAGCGGGGTTGTTGCGTCGCCCCGTCCGTCGCAATGACACGCGATCACACGGCCATTTCCGCCGAGATCGAAGCGCCGCGATCGCAACACTAATCGGGCAACCCTTTCCCGGGTGCGAGTTCCAGCCACATCGCATTCAGGGAAGCGAAGGCCGCGGCAAAACTCAACCCAAGAATCCACGAAAAGTACCACATGCAACTGCCCCTCAGTACGACGTATGCGGATCGGCCTCGATGTCGGCCGCGGTGATCGGACCGCGCAACGCCCGGTACACCCAGGCGGTGTAGGCCAGCACGATCGGCAGGAAGATCGCTGTCGCCACCGTCATGACCAGAAGCGTCATGGCGGAGGACGATGCGTCCCACACCATCAGGCTCGAATTCGGATCGAGCGAAGACGGCAGCAGGAATGGGAACAAGCTCACGCCCGCGGTGGCAATCACGCCGGCGATGGCGACCGCGCTGGTCACCCAGGCCAGCACGCGCAGCCGGTGCAGCGAGACCAGCAACGCCGTAAGCAGGGCGCCGGCAAACCCCAGCGCTGGTGCGGCGATCGTCACCGGCAGCAGACGGTAGTTCGCCATCAGCATGCCGACTTCCCGGCCGACATGCTTGTTCAGCGGGTTTGATGCGGCGTCCACGCCGGCAAAGGATTGCAGCACGTAGCCGGTCAGGTTGGCGGCCCAGATGCCACCGCCCAAGAACAATACCACGAGGACCAGCGACGCCACCAACGCTGCTCGCTGGGAACGGATCCGCACGGCACCTTCCGTCTTGCACGCGAGCCAGGTCGCGCCGTGCATCGTCAGCATCGCCACGCTGACCAGGCCGCACAGCAGCGCGAACGGGTTGAACAAGCCGAACAAGGTGCCGGTGTAGGTCATGCGCAGCGTGTCGTCGAAGCGGAACGGCACGCCTTGCAGCACGTTGCCGAACGCCACGCCGAACACCAGCGCCGGCACCAGCCCGCCCAGGAACAACGCGGCGTCCCAGGCCAGGCGCCAGTTCGTGCCATCAAGTTTGCTGCGGTATTTGAATCCCACCGGCCGCAGGATCAGCGACAGCAGCAGCAGCAGCATCGCCAGGTAGAAGCCCGAGAACGCCACGGCGTAGATCGCCGGCCAGGCCGCGAAGATCGCGCCGCCGCCCAGGATCAGCCACACCTGGTTGCCTTCCCACACCGGGCCGATGGTGTTGATGACGACGCGGCGTTCCATATCGGTGCGGCCGACGAAGGGCAGCAGGATGGCGGAGCCCATGTCGAACCCGTCCATCACCGCGATGCCGATCAGCAGCACGCCCAGCACGGCCCACCAGAGCAGGCGGAGGATTTCGTATTCGCTCATTTGGGAGGCTCCTATTCCGCGGCGACGGCGCGCAGGCCGACGCGGGCGGGATGCGGCTCGGTATCGGGGCCGAGGCGGATGGTGCGGACCATCAGGTACATTTCGACGCAGGCGAGCACCGAATAGAACAATACGAAGCCGGCCAGCGAGATCCAGACATTGCTGGCAGGGACGCTCGACACCGACAGGAAGGTCGGCAGCACGCCGTCGATGGTCCAGGGCTGGCGGCCGACTTCCGCCACCACCCAGCCGAGTTCCGCGGCAATCCACGGCAGCGGCAGCGACCACAGGCAGACATGCAGCAGCCAGTGGTAGCGGTCCAGTTCGCGTCGCGAGGCCAGCACAAACATCGTGCCGAACAAGGCGATGAAGTAGAAGCCGAGCAAGACCATGATGCGGAAGCTGAAGAACAGTGGCAGCACCGGCGGGATCGTGTCGAGTGCCGCGGCGGCGATCTGGTCCTCGCCGGCATTGGTGACGGTCGGTGTGTAGCGCTTCAGCAGCAGCGCGTACCCAAGGTCGTGCACGTGTGCGTCGAACGCCGCGCGCGCGTTCGCGTCATCTGGATGCCGGCGCAGCGTCTCCATGGCGCCATAGGCGATCATGCCGCTTTTGATTCGCAGCTCGGCTTCGGACACCAGGTTGTCGATGCCTTCGACCGGGCGGCTGATCGAGCGCGTGGCGATCAGTCCCAGCACCCACGGCACGCGGATGGCATCGTCGGTTTCGTGGGTCTGGATGTTGGGAATGCCGACCACGGTGAACCACGCCGGTGCGGGCTCGGTCTGCCACATCGCCTCGATCGCGGCGATTTTCATCTTCTGGTTCAGGCCTGCGGTGTAGCCGCTCTCGTCACCCAGCACGACGACCGACAGCGCCGCGGCGAGGCCGAAACTGGCGGCGACGGTCATCGAGCGGATCGCCATCCCCCGATAGCGCCCGCGCAGCAGATAAAACGCGCTGACCGCGAGAACGAACATCGCGCCGGTCACGTAGCCGGCGGACACCGTATGGACGAACTTCGCCTGCGCCACCGGGTTGAACACCACGGCCCAGAAATCGGTGACTTCCATCCGCATGGTGGCGACGTTGAACCGCGCGCCGACGGGGTATTGCATCCAGCCATTGGCGATCAGGATCCACAGTGCGGAGAGATTGGTGCCCAGCGCCATCAGCACCGTGGCGGCCAGGTGCTGCACGCGGGTCAGTTTCTTCCAGCCGAAGAAGAACATGCCGACGAAGGTGGCTTCCAGGAAGAACGCCATCAGCCCTTCGATCGCCAGCGGCGCGCCGAAGATGTCGCCGACATAATGCGCGTAGTAGGCCCAGTTGGTGCCGAACTCGAATTCCATCGTCAGTCCGGTGGCGACGCCGAGCGCGAAGTTGATGCCGAACAGCATGCCCCAGAAGCGGGTCATGTCACGCCAGATGGTGCGGCCGGTGGTGACGTAGATGCTCTCCATGATGGCGAGCAGAATGGAAAGTCCTAACGTCAAAGGAACGAATAGAAAATGGTACATGGCCGTGAGGCCGAATTGCAGGCGGGAGAGTTCGACAACGTTCATGTCGCTGACCTTCGTGGCACCGGACGAGGGGGCACACCGCGCAAGGCGGGCATACCGCAGCATGGTGGGGGCTGGGCGCCCCGCGCATTGATCCAGGTCAACGGGGAGACGACGTGGAGGCCGTGAGCAGTGCCTGGTGTGGGATGTTTTACCGCATGAAGCGGTGCACGATCCTCAGATCGCGCAGAGTGCCGCCCAGGCAGCGACCAGGCCGAAAGCGATACCGGCAACGGTCAGGTAGGATGCGAGCGCTTCGAGAGTGGCGTTTCCGGGACCATGCTGGCCGCTGTCGTTCAGATCAGCCTGACGGGTGACGCGTGCACGGGTTCTCACCCGAACCGGCTTCTCCGTCCCGGGAGAGACCGCGGTCATGGCAGAAGGCATGACATCGCATTCGACGACCGACTGGTGCATCGCTCACCGTTCCGTCCGCAACATGGCTGGCTCCGGTCCTGCCCGAAAAAGACCGCCGGGAACAAATCGGCTTCCCGGCGGTTACAAGTTTGGGGAGGAAACCGAGGCGTGTTTAACTCGCGGGTTCGTGAACGTGCAAACAATAACTCACGAATTTGCGATCACGATTTCGCCCGGTTTTTGCAATTGTTGGAAAACGAAAATGCCGCGTGCCATGGACGTCCGGATCACGCCCGCCTGGACGCCATCGTTACGCGGCACGGCATGAAGAACGGAATGCCGCGCGCGCGATGACACGCAGAGGCCATAAGCCCCCGCTTCCGCGACGGGGTTCCGTTCCTCTACCATGCCGAAAGGCACGGAGTCGCACCCATGGCGATCGTCATCACGGTGGCCCAGCAGAAAGGCGGCACCGGCAAGACCACGCTTGCGGCCAACCTCGCGGCCAGCCTGGCCACCACCGCCCGGGTCGCATTGCTCGACACCGATCCGCAACGCAGCCTGACGCGCTGGCACGCCATCCGCACGGCGCGTGACGCGGCGCCCGCCGCCATTACGTTCTCCGACGTGTCCGGCTGGCGCCTCTCCGCCGAGCTGGACCGGCTGAAGCGCAGCCACGACGTGGTGCTGATCGATTCCCCGCCGCAGGTCGACACCGACGCCCGCCTGGCGGTCCGCGGCGCCAGCCTGGTGCTGATCCCGGTGCAGCCCAGCCCGCCCGATGTCTGGGCCGCCGAGGGCACGCTCGGACTCGCCGCCGCCGAACGGCGCGACGCGCGGCTGGTGCTGAACCGGGTGCCGGCGGCCTCGCGGCTGGGCGAAACCGTGAAGGCGGAGCTGACCGCCCGCAAGCTGCCGCTGCTGAACAGTGCAATCGGCAACCGCACCAGCTTCGCCACCGCCTTCGCCGCCGGCCTGGGCGTGACCGAGGCCGCCCCGCGTTCCAGCGCCGCCGCCGAGCTGCGCGCATTGCTCGACGAAATCAGGGAGATCATTGAATGAGCATCTGGTCCTGGCTGCTGGCGCTCCATATCCTCTGCGCGGTGATCTGGGTGGGCGGAATGTTCTTCGCCTACGTGATCATGCGTCCCAGCCTTTCGGTACTCGAACCGCCGCAACGCCTGCTGCTTCATACCCAGGTGTTCCGCCGCTTCTTCCTGGTGGTGTGGCACGTGATGCCGCTGCTGCTGATCTCCGGCTTCATCCTCGTGTTCGGCTTGTTCGGCGGGATGGCGAACGTGCCGTGGAACATTCAGGCGATGATGGGCATCGGCATCATCATGGCCGTGATCTTCGTCGTGCTGGTGTTCGGTCCCTATGCGCGGTTTCGCCGCACCACCGACCGCAACCGCATGGCGGCCAACATCGACAGCGTCCGCAAGCTGATCGGGGTCAACCTGGTCTTGGGGCTGATCACCGTGGTGATCGCAGCGCTGAGCCAGTTCTGACAGTGCGGGGCCTGCGCACGGGCGTTCTTCCCGGCGCGCGCGCGTTCTTCGCGGGCGCCGTCAGTGTGACCGCAGCGCCTTCTGCACGGCTTTCGGCGCCCGGTCGATCACCAGCAGATAGGCGCGCGCCGGCCCCTCCGGCTGGCGCTTGCCCTGCTCCCAGTGGCGCAAGGTGTTGATGCTGAAGCCGAACCGGCCGGCGAATTCGTCCTGGGTCAGGCCGAGCCTGGTCCGGATGGCGCGCACGTCGATCGCCGCCGGCACATGCACGCCGTAGGCGCTGCCATCCGCTTCGCCGCCGGCAAACGCGATCGCCTGCTCCAGGCCACGGCGGATGCTGTCGGCTATCCCGCTTGTCTGCTTCGCGACAAGAGGCCGGGTGCACAGGCCGCGCAAGCTGCTCCCCTCCATTGCGGGAGGAGGCGAGCGCCCCGCTAACGCTCCTCACCCCTCGAACACGATCTCCTGCGCGCCCTCCCAAAGCACTTTCCTGCCCAGCGCGGCGAGGTTCTCGGCGCCATCGACGACGGTGAGGAAATGATTGCCGGCGAGGACGCCCACCTTGCTGGCGAACTGCACGGCGCCGTACGCAAGCAGGATCTCCGTCTCGCTGATGCCACCGGGATACAAAAGGATCTGGCCGGGCGCGGGATAGCTGGTATGATTCTCGTATCCCAGCCCGAAATTATAGTCGCCGAGCGGAATCCAGCACGCCTCGCCGCTCCAGCGGACGTGGATGATGCGCTGACGATACGGCAGTACGGCGCGAAACGCAGCGCAGGTTTTCGGCGCGGCGGCTTCCTCGAAGCGCGCACTGAAATGGAACCCGCCCGCGGCGATCGAGATCGTCGCCATCGCCATCACGTGGCCGAGGCGGCCACAGCCGCCGTCCATCGCCGAACGCCCATCGTCACTTCGCCCGTCGCCCTTTGGCCCATCGCCCTTTGGCCCATCGTCACGTGCTTGTCAGCCGCCATGGTGTTGCTTCCCTTGCCCGCCGCCGTTGCCGCCGCCATGACGCCGCAACGGCGCGGCCAAGTCCACAGCAAACCGCACGAGCAAACCGCGCGCCGGTTGCAGCGGCGTTGGCTTTCCGGGACAGTCCCGGGCCGCGAGGAAATGCAGGGGAGCAGAATGCCGCAACTCATTGCTGGGAATTGGAAAATGCACGGCCTCACCGCGGATGCGGCGGCGCTCGCCAAGGGCGTGGCGGCCGGCGCGGCGGGACTCGCGTGCGAACTGCTGGTCTGCCCACCCTTCGTGCATCTGCCAGCCGTGGCGCCGCTGCTGGCTGGCTCGCCGGTCGCGCTGGGGGGGCAGGATTGTCACCAGTCGAAACAGGGCGCGCATACCGGCGATATCTCCGCCGCAATGCTGCGCGACGCCGGCGCGCGCTGGGTGATCGTTGGCCATTCCGAACGGCGACAGAATCACGGCGAGACCGACGAACTGGTACGGGAAAAGGTGTTGGCGGCGGTCGACGCCGGGCTGACCCCCATCGTCTGCGTCGGCGAAACTGCGGACCAGCGCGCCGGCGGGCAGGAAACCGAGGTC
>Ga0335075_10003727_pt1 | contig 24035 bp, 25 predicted proteins | sample Lox_Sample_24_FD_206723 | JGI IMG/M metagenome (GOLD analysis project Ga0335075, IMG submission 206723) | Soil microbial communities from Loxahatchee National Wildlife Refuge, Florida, United States - Lox_Sample_2.4 | ecosystem: Environmental > Terrestrial > Soil > Wetlands | place: USA...
TGGTAGCGGGGACAGGATTCGAACCTGCGACCTCTGGGTTATGAGCCAGCCGGTCGCTGTCTCCCCCGGTACGCGCGGTCTCATACCTGCAGGCCAGCGACGTTCAGCTGTCCGACCTGTCTCGCCCCGTCCCGCTTGTTCGCATCGGTTCCGCCGTGTTCCGTGTCCAAATCCGTGGCCAACCCGTTGAGCGACAAGGACAGTCGCCTCGCCGGTCTCAGGTGTGTTTTTTATGCATCATCGTCATCATCGATGAAGCTTCCCAACATCTCGTCCGACTGTCGACGGGCGTAGGACAAGACGGCCGCTTAGACTACGGTTTGAAGTCTGACCGGACATCGGCCCGACAGATCTCCTCGACGATCCCTATGCGCCATACAGCCCCCAAGTCGGAGTCCCTCCGAATACGACCGGTGTAAACACCCAGCAGCTTCGACTGAGTGCCGCCGACTATCCCGACACTCCGGTCTTGCTTTGCGACCACTTCGCCGGGGTATCGAAACAGCAGTACCGGTGATCCGGATTGCCCCTCACGCGTCCGCGCGTCCACCAGAAAGATGGGTAGTTGGTCGTCATCTTCTGTGCGGTAAAGGAATTCGGGTTCGGAAGCGATAGTACCGCTCACCCACATCGGTAAGTTGTTGTTGTTCAGCCCGTATGGGTATCCGACGATGGCCACCGTCTGGGTTACCCAAAGCTTTGAGTCGGAATAGGCAACGTTCGGTGCGCCGGATTCCCAAGGCAGGTAGAGCAAGTCGTAGTCTTCGGGAACCTTTACCTTCATCGCCGCGACGTCCATCTTCGAACCCATTTGCGGATGTTCCACCCAACGGGGCACTGGATTGCCGTCGTCATCCGGATCGTCCTCGTATATGGGCAGTTCGAAGAGTTGGACTGCGATGCCTTCTGCCAACTGGTAACCCCCCGGTGGCTGTGTAGGCCAGAAACCGATGCCGATGTGAGTAGGACTCACCCCTCGAGATGAAAGTGGCCTGTCGTTAACTAGGTCCAAGCCCGTCAGGTTATGACGCGCCGTCACCAGAAAATCAACGCCGTCGACCTTTAGGAAGAAGGCCGTACCAGTTGCGTAGGTAGTCACCGGTGGGTCGTCGCCGTCGCCGCGATACCTCAGCTCTAGCAGTATCGGACGAAACGATTCGTTGGGAACGGTTCCCTTATGAACCTTGTCTGCTCCTGTCTTACCGGCGTCCATGCCGAGTCGTCCCTCGCTAGTCATCGGCGAGCAGACGGAGAACGGCCTTGCTGCCATTCTGGATTATGTGATCGCTGAGGGGCCGCGGCCAGCCTCGCCGTTCCAGAAACAGCTGTAGCGAGCCCTCGCCTATCACTGTGGCCGATCTGCGCCACGTAGCGATCAGGTCGAGCATGTCGGGCTTGTTCCCGAGCTTCGCGAGCTTCTGCCCCCAGTCGGCCAGCCCTTCAAGCAGCTGGACATCGGACAGCTGAATGACACCGGGCGCGTACACCTGCGGTTGAAGATGTCCGAACGCCTTGCGGCCCCGGTCGACGATGTCGACCTGTGTTAGCAGCGCACTCGGAATACCGGCGTCGGGCACGACAACGAGTGGGGCGTACATCGTCTTCGTGTCAACCTTCTCGTTCTCCCAGCCGCCATGCTTCTTGATGAGGTCGATGGTCGACAGCAGCTGCTCGAACTTGCCTTCCGTGAAGATTTCCTCGATCTCAGCGCTGTACTCATCCCAGGTCGCCAACCCTTGTGCCGCTTCCTGTTTCACCGCATGGTTGGTGGCGTCGATCACGATGCAGTGACCTTCACCGAAGATCATCCAATCGCAGACCGATGGCTTCTGGCCCTTCTTCTCCGTCCAGGCATCCCACATTTCGGGTTCGTCGACGATGACCCGTAGGTGAGGGCTCTTGTCGATGATGCGGTGCAGAATCCCGCCGACGAATTGCTCGAACGCGTCGCTCATCGCCAGCTTGAACCGATCCTGGAGCGATCTGCTGAGGCGGGCCCATGCCTCGAAGAAGAGCTGTTCGCCGCACAGCCGATCCAACGCCCACTGGTGACGCAGCATGACGAACGTGCTGTCGTCGACAGCCAGGAACGGGTACTGCGTCATGGTGTACCGCTGATGGCCGATCGCCCCGGCGTCCCGATTCTTTTGCAACTCGACCCTGTAGCCGTCGAGCGACTTCGCCATGCTGGCGAACAACAGGTCGATCGCGCTCTCGGCGGCGCCGTCGGCCAGCAGCTCGTCGCGGGTAAACCGGACCTGATGGGCATCGGTGCTGCGCTTGATAATCCGCGCACCGAGCCGCATCACATCGAGTAGGTCGACGCCGGTGGCGATCTTGAAGGCCTCCGCTGGCGTAGCGCCAAGGCCGGTTGTCTTCGATCTCGGCGACCATGCGCTGAACCACAGGTCGAAGGTGTTGGACACCACGATCTGGTATTTCCGCGGGTCATTAAACAGCGCCGTTGCGACTTCGTCGGGCACGATCGTCTTGAGATATTCGAGCATCTCGTCGAGGCCCATCTTGGGCATATCGCGTTGCAGCTTCGCTTTTTCGGCGGCGGTCGGGACGTCGCCGGCGAATTCTGGTCGCATGTTCTGCTCGGAAGTGATCGACAACAGCAGGTGCACCATCGTATTTCGGTCCATCAGCACCGCGGCGCTATCCGCTGAGGCGTACTCGATGATCTCGCGCTGCAGCTGAGCTGTCGCACGCGGCGAGATGAGGTGATCGCCATAGATGAGCATGCGGTTGACGGCTCTCTCGCACAAGCCCCCAGTCCCGCCGCCTTCGAGGAAATCGCCCTCCACGAGGTCTACGCGCTGGTTGGTCGTGTAGGCGATGTCCCACTGTCCCTGAAGATCAGCGACAGTTTCGAGGGCATCCCCCAGGCTCACGCCCCCGAGCAGTTCGCGCCGTTCGTCTTCGGTCAATGGCGTCAGCCCGAACATCCCGCACACGATCAGCTGTGGCTGCGCGTTGAGGAACTGCCCGATCTTCGTGATCTCGGCATCCGCGTCGCTGACCGTGGCCCCAGGCGCCGGCATCCACGGCGGCATCGCACCGCCCTTCGCACCAGCCTTGGGCCCGGGTCTGCGGGCGCCTTCCTGCTCACGCCTCGCGGCACGCTCTCGTCGGATTCGCGCCCCTTTACCCATCGGAGTCCAAACCCTTCGTCTAGCAACTCATCGACTGACGGCTCGACGGCTCGCCACCCTGATCGCGAATCGGCCGCCCAAACGCGGCCAGCAGCCGCGGCTCGCCGCCGATCTCGTCGGGGGCGCGCGCTTCCCGAGTTTAAAGTGCACCACCGACATTCTTCGAACACTTATTCGTCCGCGAGCAGCGTGTCGGCGTAATGCTGCAGCTCAGAAACGACTCAGGGCACGTGTCGGCCCTTGCGCCAAGCGACCAGCTCACCGTTGCGGAGTAGCCGATCCATCTCGGCAACGCTGATCGACAGCAGCCGGGTCACTTCGACGCGGCTGACGAGGATGACCTCGGTGTCGAGGTTCTCGGTCACGATGGCCGGCGTCGCCGTAGCGATGCGGCAGTGACTTCCAGTGCGCGCCGCGTTGCGGGTCTTGACGCGAAGACGTCGATCGCGTCGTCGATGTGCCGCTCGGTCATCCGCCAATGGCGCCCGATCGAGCTACCACCGCAACCACTTCGTAGAGGGCGCGCCGGTAACATCGTCCTATCGGCTTCTAGGGCTTCTCTAATCTGTCGCGTTGCCGAGACATTTGTTTGCTGTCTCAGGTTTAGCCTGACCCGGGGACACGCCTTCTGACCAGCTTAAACGGCGATTTGTCATCCGGGCCCGATAGGCTCGCGCGATATCAACTAGTAACGAGGTGCGAGCCTATCGGGCCCGGATGCGGCGTGTCGGGCCGATCACTTAGCCGAAGCAGGCAACCAAGGAATACTACGTCCAGTAGTTCCGTTCTATTGACGGTACTTTGGTACCAAGTTACTGTGGGTACCGTGCCCCACAAGTGTGGGGCACGAGGGGAAAGAGTGTTAGAGGTGGCCAAAGTGGCTATAGCTCCCATAAAAGTAGATCAAGAAACCGACGACCTAGTGACGCAAGCAGCGCACTTCCTAGGCCGTTCGAAGAAGCACATCGTGGATGTCGCTGTCCGCGAGTACATCGACAATCACCGCGCCGAGATCCAGATCGGAGTCAAAGACGCTCTGTCGCGCCTAGACGGATCTCGTGTATCCGCAGTGTCACTGATGACTGGTTTTTCCCACGACGAAATTGAAGAGTTGGGCGGGTTCTCCCGATAGAATCTTCGGACGTGTCTACGTCTCGCGATGACGAAATCGTCCGCCCAACTCGGAAAGCTTTGACCGATCTCGGTCTACAAATTCCAATAATTGACGTCCCGCTTCATGACATCGATGACGCGCACCTCAAAGAGATGCAGAAGGTGCCGTTGTACGCTCAAAGCGGTGGAGCTGAGCCGATCCGCAAGATTAAAGACCGCGTGGTCTTCAAATACAAATCCAGCAACGTCCGCGCCGCAGTGACCAAGCTCAAAGAGTCTGAGGTAGCCGCCTGTGTTCGCGAATTACCTCAATTGGGCCGCTGGTGGGTGCTTGCGGCCGGCTACCGCAAAGAGGACTCGGGCCAGCACGATTTCTATGCAGGACTTCCAGAAGTCTCCACAAGTCTCATGCCAACATCGTGGGATGAAAAGCGGCTAGAGGTCGAGCTAGCGAACGAATGGGTGGGTCACGTCCGCACGACGGTCCGTCACGTGATTCGGGAATGCCTTACTACCGGAGAACCAACGGCAGCCAGAGCTGCAAACCATTATATTCGCGCCCACATCACTAACGGGGACGAGGTTTACCTGACACTCGGAACTGGCGGAATCTACGATACGAAAGTAATCGCAGTAATACTTGACTCCGTCCCCGGTGTCGATGCAGAAGCTTGGTTTATGGAGCCATCCGTAGAGCTGGGGGTCCAGTCGAATAGTGGCGAAGTTATTTGGTCCACGATGCTTCCCGAAGAAACGAGAGAACAACTTCTGGGAGAGAGCTAAACCATTGGAAAGAGGTCAGTAGCCCCAGCAACTTGGCGGACTTACTGCCCGCTCGGGTCCGCCCTCGGCGGCTGGCGCTCAAAGCCACCCGGTCACGCCGTATCGGCCGTCTTCTGTGAGCTTGATGTGTTCACGTCCAATGACCCTCACCGTCAAGTTGTCTGAGACGGTCGAAAATTCCTCGTTGTAAAGGCCAGACGGCCACGTCGATTGTGGTTTCCAAAAGTACGCCGGCAACCACCACGCCGCCAAAGACGGTCCTTGTTGGTCGTCCGTCTCTAGACCCCTTGATGTGATGCCAACCACGTGGCCATTGACGTCGAGAACCGCACCGCCGCTCATTCCGCCGAGCGTGCCGCTAAGAACTTCGATGGTCGGGTACGGTGCCAAAACGGAATCGTGTATTGGAAAGCTGAATTGGCCCGCCGCGCCCTGCGACACGTACATCAGACCGCTGAGGGCAACAGGATTCTCTATTGAGTCGGTCGAGGCCGTTTCATCATCGAATCGGAAGCCCACCACAGTGAGGTGCTCACCTGGGGGCGGAACACGGGTCGTGAGCGGAATAGTGCTGAAGTCGCCGTCAGCCGGCATGTCGGAGACAAGCCTCAGCGACAACAGTTGTAGATCGGTGCCACCCGGGATCGTGGCCATTGAGTACACCTGCCAAGCTGCGAGCGTGCCGTCCCCGCGGACGCCGATGCAGAACCCTACTGCGTCGCCGTCACCGAGTGCTGCGCGGTGTTCGTCGAATACGTGCTTAGCTGAGAGCGCAAGTCCGAGCCCGATCATGACCGCGGTGCCCTCGACCATGTATGTATTGACGTACTGAATGCAGACGGCAAGCAGCGCCCCGTCGAAGTATTCGTAGTTCTCCACTGAAAGCGGCGTCGCCTCGGCTTGCACTGGGTCGATATTCAGCGACGAGACACTGATCCTCATTCCATCAGATGGCGCTGCGCGTGGATCAGTGGTGATTCTGAATTCGTGGTCAGCCACCCAAGAGAGTCTAATTCTGCCCTCACGCTGACCCGTCCGATGGATGATCGCCGATCACCCGTTAAGCACGGCCATCATCGCTGCACGCATCTCGTCGTCGTCGACAGCTGTGCGATGCTCGGTTGCGGCCACAGATGAGTGGCCCGTGTACGTGGCGTTCGCCGCGCCCCCTGGCGCCGACGTTAACCCGACCATGTTTTGACGACACCAGCGGCTCGCCCGTCGGAACCGTGACGGCTGGCCACCTTGGTATCCGGATTATCTTGCGACACAGCCTCCATGCTTCGGCATGATCGCACGGCGCCGGTCACCTCAAATCCAAGTACATCTCACCCTCGGGAGTCAAACACGATCTCGTCATACCTCGCGTTCAAGGCGAGTTTGGATCGACTTGAAGTCGCAGCCTCGTCTCGCTACCTGCATCCAGGACGCTAGCGACCTCATCGAGAGGCAGGCGACTGACTTTCGAGAGTTGATCGCAGTCAACACCCGTTGCCGAGAGCAGATCCATTGCAGAGCCGAGCATCGATGGGGACTCTGGAGGGCCTAATGGGCCCTGCTCTGGAAATCCCTGAGCCGCGAGGTGTTGGTTTGCGCGACGGTAGGCGTGCTCGCCCCAAAGACCGATCTCATGCGCTCGGTAGACGAGCGCTTTCAAGCTGATACCCCACTTCCGCTTAGCCGCCAGCAGAGCGTCCCAATCAATTTTTCTAGGCAGATCAGACAGCAGCTCGTCAGTCGGCGCAAGAAACTCAGATGCGAATCGATTTGCCTGCTGTTCAACAATTTTCGAACCCGGCTCGATACCGTTATGCATCACCAAATGCCCAAGCTCATGTGCGGCGTCGAAGCGGCTTCGCGCTCGATCGTTCTTCAGCGGCGACAACAGCACCAGGGCGCGAGCACCTGCTTCGGTCGAGAACGCATCGACCCGGGCGTCCAGGTCATCTGGTAACCGGAGGACAAGTATCCCGATCGATTCAAGCAGGCGTATGACATGAGGAATCGGTCCGCCAGCCAGACCCAGTCGCGATCGAGTTCTTCCAGCCGCCAAGGTGATTCGTGAATTTGGAGACTCCGGATTTAGAGGGTCTGCGATATCAACTGCGCTTGGAAATTCGACGTACTGTTCGAGCACCTCAACTACAGCTAGGGCTATCTCGGCGAAGGCCAGTGCCTGCTCCCGCGACACCGACGGTGTTGCTCGCAATGATCTGAAGTGAGCCGACGCCACCGGTACCGACTTAATAGGCTGGCTCAGCCGGAAAAATTCGGGCGGCACACCCAGCGCCAACGCCAATTGGGCAAGTGCGGCATGCGTCGGCCGCGCCGACGAGCGTTCGTACTGACTGATCGCGGCTGCCGTCAGGCCCGACCGCTCGGCGAGATTCGACTGTTGAAAGCGGCGGAGTCGCCGAGCGAGGAGGAGTCGCTGCGGGTCAAAGTCGGCAACGGCGCCCGACGAACGCCGCTTGCGTGCTTCACTTCTCGGACCGAGTGGATCGGTCACAGTCCAGCGCCCGACGAACGAACTGATCTGAGCCTCAATGCAGGCACGGGCAACGGTCGGGCTGCGAAGTCTCCGCCATTGCCGTCGTTCTCCGTCTCTTCTGCAAGATCGGTAGCCGCAGAAACTTCAGCGTCCCACCAAAGCTGTCTCACTGCGAGCCATGGCGAACCCGTAGGTTTGATTGTGGGTAATCCTAGCCAGCCGGCGGTCAGACCAGTACTCAAGTCCGCGGCCCACACAATGAAGACATCCAGACAGTGGCTGACAGCACCGGCAGGCCGTTTGTCGTCGACGTCGAAGAGGGTGGGATGCCCTTGAGGGGCGTAGGCCGCGTGGTTGCGAGCGGCCGCACCGAGCCGCAAGTCGCTGCGGTCCCAGACGAACGCCGTGTCGAAATCAGGGTTGCGGCCGGTGTAATGGGGGGCCTTGACGAGACGAATGGCGACATTGCTCAGCGTCACCACAGTCGTAGATGACTCTCGACTGGCGACGATGCCCTGTTTCGACATCTCCTGATGCTCGTTGATCTCAGCGAACAGACGGTTCGCCAGGTTTCGACTCGTCAACACGCTGAGCGTGAACGGATCGTCGAAAAGATGGTCGGGCTCGTAGCGTTCGCGGTTCGCTCGCCATAGGTCAGCGGCTGCCGTCTGGATCAAACCGCTGAGGCCCGCGTCTTCAATGCGCGCCTCGATCCGATCCAGATGCCTCAGTGCGTGAGGGTCCCACTCTGTCATTCCTGAATTTTAAGCAGAAGTCCATAATTCAGGATGAATGACGCGCTGACAGCCTATAGCCTCGATATAATGACTAAAAAGTAAGTAAAAGTGGTCTTTTGCTGTTGCGATAACCGCGCCCGCATGCGAGCCTGAGTTCAGACCACCCAAGAAGGAAGGGACCGCAATGCCAGCGAAGAAGCCGTCGAACTCGGGGAAGCCCTGGACCGCAGCTGACGATGCTCAGCTCCACAAAGAGGCGAAAGGCAACACACCGACTCGCGTCATCGGGCTCCACCTGCAGCGGAGTGAGCCCTCGATCCGCAATCGCGCGGCCAATCTGGGTGTGTCCCTTAAGCCGACCAACCAAAGTCCCTACGGGACGAAGAAAAAGTAAGGCACTGGCTGGCCTGCGGCGTGCCCTCCAAGCGTCGCCACCCCGAGATGCTTCTGATGCAACAAGGAAGTTGGCGCTTCATATGAGTACCGAACCAACGAGCAACACCTCCAGTTGGGTGCTCGACCTAGTAGACCCCTTTGGCGTGCAGATCGGCCAGACCCTGATGATCGATCGCGGCCAGGGGGCAGATGGGTATTTAGTTGAGGGAGTCCGCCACAACGGCCAGACGCAAAGCGATGGCTCGTACCTCCGGACGTGCACTTTGCGACTCAAATGCATGGATCCCGCCGTTGATGACTCCTTCGAAACCAGTTATGCCGCAGGTAAGTTCGCCATCCTTCTGCACCAGAAAAGTGCCTGATGAGCGAGAAAAAGCGCATCGTTGAGCTCAACGTCGACGACCTCAGGCGGGAGACGTACTACGGTCGAGGTGGCGACATAAACCCGGTCGAGGTACGGGGCATCTTGACCGAAGTTCACCATACGACCGAGGCGACCAGCATCACCCTGGGCGACGTCACCCTCACCTTCATGGAAGGTGTTCGAGAACACGATGATGTCGACCTGGGCGCGCCCCTCGGATAAGCACGCCGAAGCCCTGCTATCAGCAGCAGCCGCAATCGGTCGATGAAACTCCATACGGTGCATCGGATTCGGCCTCCTACCGCGGAAGAACGCCAAGGGTGGTGAGGCCGATACGCAACGACCCCTGAACGTAGATCAACGTCGAGCGCATCCCACACCGCTTGGTCCAAGCAACCACTGGTGACGTGTAGGCAACCTCCGACAGCAGCTCGGACACCAAGTTCGATAGCGGCACAGGCTGGCCGAGCTTCTGGAAAGCGCTGGACAACGCGGTGTTAGAGCGCCCGGGTCACGCGGTCGTGAACACAGCTTTGCCCGGGCCGTTGTCCAGGAATGACTGAACGCCGATTCGCATGTCGGGTGTGGAGAACAGATTCGCGAATAGGCCGCGCTCCAGTGTCAGCCCGGCGTCTAGGCTAAGGCTTATGCCACCGTCGATGGCGGCTTTGGCCGCGGCCAGTGCGACCGCTGGCCCGGCAGCGTAGCGGGCAGCCAGTTCAAGCGCGGTAGGGAGCACCGCATTGTGCGGCACGACTGTGTTGACTAGCCCAATTTTCTGTGCCTCCACGGCATCGGCGAAACGTCCGCTAAAGATGAGGTCCTTGGCGTGGCCCGGACCCACCAGCCGTGTAAGTCGCTGGGTGCCGCCCGCCCCGGGGATGATGCCGAGCAAGATTTCCGGCTGGCCCCATTTAGCGTCGTCGGAGCTGATCCGGAAGTCCGCGGCCAGCGCGAGTTCGCAACCTCCACCGAGCGCGTATCCCGTCACCGCGGCGATAACGACCTTCGATAGGTTGGCTAGGCGGTCGATGGTCCGCTCTAATGCCAGCCCCTGGCGGCTCAGGACGGCCGGATCGACATCGAGAAACTCTTTGATATCTGCTCCGGCGGCGAATCCCTTCTCTCCGCCGTACAGCACGACCGCGCGGAGCGTGCGGTCCTCGCGGACCTCGGCGACCGCGTCATCGAGGTCTCTGGCGACAGCATGGGACAACGCATTGACCGGTGGATTATCGAGGCGAAGTATTGCGACGCCGTTAGGAATCTTTCCGCTGCGCTCGATGGCAACCAGCTTTGGGCTCATCGCTATTTCCTTTCTTCGGGAGTCCGTCACCCTGACCGCGTCGCTACCGGCGTTTCACGCCTTTCATGTCTTTGGCGGAGTACAACACATTGGGTCATATCCCAGCGAACCCCTGCGGCAGGGGCGGGTCCACGACGTAACGCTGAGCACTCGTAGGTGCGGCTTCCCACCGCCGGTGGCACGATTGTCGTGACTAGGAAACGCCGGTGGCGGACACGCCACCTAAGCTCGGATAATGGAACTGCGGCAGCTGCGGTACTTCGTTGCCGTCGCCGATGAGCTTCACTTCGGCCGGGCCGCCCAGCGCGTGCACATCTCCGGTCCCGCGCTTTCCCAACAGATCCTGGCCTTGGAGCGGCAACTGGGTGCCGAGTTGTTCGTCCGTGACCGCCGAAGCGTGCGACTCACCGGGGCCGGGCGGTCGTTGTTAGAGGATGCGCGCAAGATACTCGCCCTTGCTGACAGTGCCGAAAAGCGAGTACGAAGCGGGGCCGCCGAGTCCAGTACGCTGCGTTTGGGTTATGCCAGCTGGCTGCCGGACAATCTCGACGCCCTCGTCGACCCCGCGGTGGCAATTCGTATCGACGAGTGGATCTTGCCCTCGCACGCGCAGGCCGATCGGGTCGCGGAGGGCAGCCTGGATTACCGCGCAAGACGCTGCTTCGCGTGGCCTGATAGCGCACCTCGTTCGCGCCGAACGACTCGAGGCGGTTTTTCCCGGCGCGAGGTCGACAGAGCCCGTGTCGGCCTCCCAACTGAGCGTGCTGATCGACAGCGACGTGTCCGCGTGGTCGTCGTGGAACAGATTCGCCGCGGAATTCGCAGCTTACGCTGGCGCCCACATCGTGAACATCGATGACGGCGGCATAACCGGCGCGGCGTTCTACTCCCATGTCCGCCGGATCAGGCGACCTGTGCTGGCCTCGCCCAAACGTCACAATGCCTCGATTCCACCCAGTTTGGGGCATAGTCCCGTCGTCGATCCAGCGCCGCTGTGGACCTGGTCGCTGTTGCATCGCGCGGACGATGACCGCGCTGTCGTTCGGCAGGCCGTCGCGTCGCTGCTGGTTGCCTCTCGCAATTGTGACTGGACAGCTCCCCCGGCGGATCACTGGTGGATACCAAGTGATGATCCGCATCGCAACATGCCGCGGGCCGGCGCCTAAAGCGCTTTCGCTCAACCGATTCTAGGCGCGGACTGTGAACAGCGATCGCCACGCCGCGTTGCGTTTAGAAAGCTTAGCCAACCAGACCTAAGGTCCTAGTCCTGGACAGCCCGTCGCGACGGCAGTGCAATTAAGACGCACCCTAATGAGAGATGGACTTGCCCGTGATGGACACAGATCAGACATACGCTGTTGATCGGTTGGCGGACTTCGTGGTCAGCGCCAGGCAAACGGATCTGAGTGAACGCGCCCGGGTGACGTTGAAGCGCAACGTTCTCGATAGCATCGCTTGCGCGGTCGGCGCGCTAGACGGAGAACTCATTCCCGCTATCCGCGAGCACGCCGAACAATTCAGCGGCCGGCCCACAGCGACATTCATCGGCGGTGGGCGCGGATCAATGGATCAGGCGGCCTTCTTCAACGCGGTGCTGGTGCGCTACCCCGATCTGCTCGACACTTACCTGACTCCCGGCGGCCTTTGCCACCCGGCCGACAACTTTGGCGCCGTTTTTGCCGTAGCCGAACATCTCAACGCGAGCGGAGCCGACTTCCTGCTGGCTCTTGCGATCGCCTACGAGATCCAGTGCCGTTTCAGCGCAAGCGTTCCGGTGATGGGCCTCGGCCTCAACCACGCACTACAGCTGGCCATGTCGGCGGCCGCAGGCTCAGCCAAACTACTCGGGCTCGATGCCGCTCACACCGCCGACGCTATCGCCGGCTCTGCCGTAGATAACGTGTCCCTTGCTGCCGTGCATGCCGAGCCCGTTTCGACGTGGAAAGGTATCTCGCCAGCCATCACCGGGATGCGCTCGGTGTACAACACTGTCCTGGCAAGCCGTGGAATCACCGGCCCAAAAGCACTTTTCGAGGGCCCCAATGGGCTGGTCCAGTTGCTCGACCAGCCGATCGACCTGCACACCGCCGACCGGTCGCTTACCGCCGTCGAGCACACCTACCTCAAACGGTACAGCTCACTAATCCACGGTCAGGTAGTCATCGACGCGACGCTGGCGCTTCGCGACGAGCACGGCATCGACGGCGCTGACGTGGCAGGAGTGGTCCTCGAAGTCTTCCAAGGTGCGTTCGACTTCGCCGGCGGTGGTCATTACGGCGACAAGGACCATCCCTGGACGAAGGAGCAGGCGGACTACAACCTCAAATATCTCACTGCGGTGGCGCTGCTGGACGGTCAGGTGGGCCCCGAGCAGCTTGAGACCGAGCGTGTCCGCCGCAGCGACGTCCAGGACCTGCTAGCGCGCGTAGACGTCAAGGCCGCACCTGACTTGACTGAGGCCTATCCCGAACGGACAGCGGCACGCGTGCACGTCGTTCTAAACAGCGGCCTGGAATTCGACCGTGAGCAATCCGACTTCGAAGGGTCACCAACGCAACCGATGTCATGGGAACGCGTCGTAGAGAAGTTCCACTGGCTCGGCGAGCCGTTCGCTGACCGCGCGCTCCGAACAAAGATCATCGAAGCGGTGCAACACCTTGAGGAGATTCCGATCATCGAGCTCGCTGGCCTTCTCGGCGCGGTCAGTCCAGAGGCGCAGCGTCCGCGAACCAGGGGGCGGGTATGAGACCACCTAGCGGCCGATCGACGACGGGAGCGAGGATGCGGCTACCGCTACTGCCGCCGGTCATCATGAGCTCTGATCAAAAGGAGCTCTATGACGACATGCTGGAGGTTATCGAGAAGAATTTCGGCGAGCTCGTCGCGCACCGCAAGGACGGCGCACTGCTTGGTCCGTTTAACGGCTGGCTGCATTTTCCAAAGTTCGGCAGGCTCGCCTGGGCCTTGAACAGGGCAATGTGGGAGCACAGTATCTTGCCTGCCCCGATCCACCAGCTCGTCATTCTGGTCACCGCGGCCAAGTTCGGCGCCCGCTACGAAATCTATGGCCACGAGTATTTCGCCGGCCTGGCAGGTCTCGCCGGGCACAAGATCGCCACCATCGTCGCCGGAGAACGTCCGAGCGACCTCACGGACGACGAGCGTGTCGCCTATGACATGGCCGCCGCACTGAACCGCGGTGGGCCACTCCCGGAGACGACCTATCGAGCGGTGCTCGATAGGTTCGGCGAGGAAGGCCTGGCTGAGATCGTCTTCCTGGTTGGATGTTTCTCGATGGTTGGTATAACTCTCAACGCGTTCGACGCCTCAGTACCCGGACGAGATGAGGGCCTCGACTAGGCATGTCAAAGACGTCTAGTCGTGGCGATCGACTCCGTGGACGCTAGCTTCAGCGATCACCACCTGTCTGTACGCATCACGACCGGAGTACGCGCTCGCCCCCGATGGCTTTCCGTAGCGGCGAAGCGCCACGGGGCGCGGCCTGTGTCAGGGGATAAGGGAATCGGCCTCAAGGGTGATAGCGGAGTGATCCCGCGCTCGACGTATCGCACCACCCGCTGGTGAAGTACCAGCGCGCTCGTATGTATCTGTCGGACAGGTCCATTCGACATGGGTTGATTGCCGAACGCGGACACCTGGGTGTCAAAAATCGATGGCAGCGCCCCTTTGCCGAAGCTCACGTCCAGACCGAGCCAGAACGTGCAGACCCACGCCGCGCCTTTCCCGTGACAGTATCCAAAGCAGCAGTAGTTCGGGTCTCGCCGCTTCCGGGCCCACTCCCCCAGGGATATGGAGTGTCCACGCTGATCGAAGTACTGGTCGGTCAAACGGACCCAAACAGGATTGCTGGCGTTGTCAGGTGCTTTGTCGTTCGTTGTCACGTTCACCTCCAAATTCAAGAGGATTGCCGGTAATTCCGGGACGCGTCGCAATCTGACGTCCGGTTTTGCTGCATAGCTTGCCCAACGTAAAGCCGTCGGTGTCGCGTCCCCCACGCCCCTGATGTTCGGATCCGGAACAGACGCCACAAGAGCGCAGACGTTAACTACCCGCAACGCCTTCGCGCGGGCAAGTTCCCCTTGGGTCTGCAGGTTCACTGACCTGGCTTTTCGTCGAACCGCGCGGTCGAGACCCGAGGGTGAAGTAAGTGGCACAACTTTTGGCGATGACCCTGATGGGTGCACCGACAAAAATTCGATCGACTCTATGTCAGTGACTCATAGTCAATCAAGCAGTATTGTGAGGCTACTCACGGCGCTGCTGCAGGTGGGTTCAGTCGAAGGAGGTAAGGAACGATGACAGTCACCGATGCACCACCATCTGAGGCGACTAACCTGGCGGACGATTGGTCGCCCACGTACGACGATGTGACGCCCGAAGAGATCATCAGGCGAGCAAAGGCTGTCGCCCCGCTGCTTAGACCCCTACAGGCGGAAACCGAGAAACATACGCGCTATTCCTTGGAGACCCACGAGCTGTTCCGCCGAGCCGGTTTTTACCGCATCCTGACTCCAAAGCGCTACGGCGGGTTGGAATTCAGCGTGGATACGTTCTTCAAAGTCGCCATGGCACTTGGCTCCGGCTGCGCATCGACGGGGTGGATGTACTGCCTCGGCCACGCCCACACCTTGACGTTTGCCACCTTCTGGGATCAGCAGGTGCAGGACGAGGTCTTCACCAGTCCGGACTTCCTGGCACCTGGGACCGTCAAACCGCAGGGCGAGGCCCGCCGACTGCCGAATGGAGACTGGGAACTGACCGGGGTATGGAACTACTGTTCCGGTTCCCCATACGCCCAGTGGTTCACCAGTCACACTATCCAGGTCGAAACTGGCGAGCCGTTGTTTTTCATCGTGCCGCGCGAGCGTTGGACGCTGCTGGATGACTGGGGCAGCCAGTTGGGCCTCAAGGGCACGGGGTCCAACAGTATTCAGATGGAAAAGACGGTCATTCCGGCGCGTTACGCGAAGCCTGGTTGGCACCTGTTTTATGTGGACGTTCATCAGGAGGGCGTGACGCCCGGTGAGGACCTCCATGGAAACCCCCAGTACGGCGCGAGTCCCTATGCGTACGCACTCATCGAGACCGCGGCCATCGGTGTGGGTATGGCGCAGGGCGCACTGAAGATTTTCGAAGAGATGATGACGACGAAGACCACAACCTTCGCACCGTTCAAACCTAGAGTCGACGATGTCGATTATCAGCGCTGGTACGGATTGGGCTACGGCAAGGTGTTGACCGCCGAGTCGGTCATCGTGAACGCAACTGAGCAAATGGTCGAGATCGCGAAGAACAACGCATTCACGGCTGAACAGGATCGGCGCATCGTCGCGCTGGCAACCGAGGCGTTGGATCTGGCCTGGGACGCGATGCAGATTTTCTTCCGCTACAGCGGATCTGGATCGGTGGTCAATGGGACCCCCATGGAACGTGTCTGGCGTGACATGTCGACGCTGCGAGCTCATAGCGGGCTTCTGTACTTCACCGAGATCTCCAAGAGAGAGCTGACCCAGGCGCACTTCGACGGCACCTGAGTAACTCCTAATCCGCGCAGGCAGCCGGCGACGGCCAAAGGTGTCCGTCGCCGGCGCGCGCTTTCGAGACCCACTGCGCAACCAATGCAAGATTTTCTGGCGTCGTTCGCTTGAGGAGGACACGCGTATGGCGGAGCATGTCGCCACTGAAGCCTTCAAACGACTAATGGGCTCGGTTTGCAGCCACGTCTGCGTCGTCACAACAATGGTCGACGCGCACCCGTACGGAACGACCGTCACTGCCTTCTGCTCGTTGTCGCTTCGGCCGCCGATGATCGTTGTAGCGCTCGACCGCGGTTCTCGACTGCTGCAGGCCGTCGACGTCACCCGGCAGCTTGGCGTCAATCTCCTGTCCGACGATCAGAGCGATCTAGCCGCCGGCTTTGCCACTAAGTCAGACAACAAGTTTGAGGCGGTGCGATGGCAGGTCAGCCAGGACAACTTGCCGTTCCTGGAAGGCAATGCTGGTTGGCTCAGCTGCCGGGTCAGCGATCAGGTCAGCGGTGGGGACCACGATTTGTTGCTCTGTGACGTTGTCGAGACCAAGCCGGCTTCAACCGCGCGGCGGCCGTTGGTGTACTGCGGCGGAGTGTTCGGCACCCATTCCGAATTGGACGTCGTGACACTGTGACTGACTGTGTCCGGCGGTGATTGCGCCGTGCCACACCGGTCATGGCCCTGGATCGGGCCGCGGCAAGATGCGGTGCGCTGCGCAAGCACGGTTACGACCGCGCGTGATACTTCCGGCGTTCTCCGAGCATCACATCTGCACCCGTAGCCCCCAGAGTGTTCGGACGTAGAACATCCGGATCGCTTTTGTCGGTCGACGATGGATTTACGAACTGTCCCGCTGACCATGTGACGTACAAGGAGCGATTCTGCTGCCGGCCGCAATCCCGCGCCACCGTTCTAGTGAAGGAGGTACAGCGTCGTGTCCACGTTAGAACCGAAGACCTACGGAGAATCGCCACATGCTCCGCCCAATCGCAGGTGTCTGGTCTCGCACGTTAATGCTGGCCTATCACCACGGATGCCCAACTGGGCGATTGGCCGCGATTGCGTCGCTCTACGGAGACAACAATGCAGATCAAGGTAGATCGACAGCGCTGCGAAGGGCATGGACTATGCGTCGACCGCAGCCCTGCCCTGTTCAGCATGGATGACGACGGCGAACTCATCGAGCACTTCGACGGAGTAGTGCTGCCGACGGAACTCGAGAACGATGCGGCGTCGAGCGTTGCAGGGTGTCCAGTCGCTGCATTGTCGATTGAACCCGACTGCTGAAAGGAACGTGATTGACCACCATACCTAGCTACCCGCACGATCTGTTCACCGAAGCAAACATTATCGAACCGTATGAGCACTATCGGACGCTGCGGCGACTGGGGCCACTGGTTTGGCTTGAGGCGCAACAGATCTACGCGCTGCCCCGCTACGCCGAAGTCCGTGCAGCGCTGGCCGACCCACAGACGTTCTGTTCGGGCCGCGGCGTCGGCATGAACGACCTCGTCAACGAGATGGGCAAGGGAACTACCCTCTTTAGTGACGGCGAACACCATAATCGCCGTCGAGCCGTGCTTAGCCGTCGACTAAGCCCCCGAGCACTCAGGCCGATGCGCGAATCCATTCAGCACGCCGCCGACGAACTCGTTGAACGACTCGTCGCGCAGGGATCATTCGATGCGGTGGCAGATCTTGCTCAGGCGCTCCCGTTGACGGTCGTTCCCGATCTGGTGGGATGGCCCATCGACGCGCGTGATCACTTGCTTGAGTGGGCTGCGGCTTCATTCGATCTTCTCGGACCGATGAACCAGCGTGCCACGGACGCCATGCCGCACTTCCAGGCGCTGATCGAATTCGCATCACGCACGATCGCCGAGGGCAATCTGCTTCCTGACGGCGCGGCCGCTGAAATCTTAAACGAAGTCGCGCACGGTGGCTTGGCACGCGAACAGGCGGTGCCACTGATTATCGATTACATGACCCCGTCGCTAGATACCACGATCAGCGCGATCGGTAGCGCTATCTTGCTGTTCGGGCGCCACCCCGAGCAGTGGGATCTCCTACGCGAGGATCCGAAGCGGATACCCAACGCATTCAACGAGGTAGTCCGGATGGAGTCGCCCATCCGCGGTTTCACCCGATCACTGACGGCACCCACAACAGTCGGTGGCTATCAACTAAAGGAGGGTACCCGTGTGCTTCTTCTGTTCGCCTCTGCGAATCGCGATGAACAGCAATGGGACCGCCCGGATCAATTCGACATCACCCGCGATGCTGGGCCGCACGTCGGATTTGGCTACGGCATACATGCTTGTGCAGGACAGAACCTCGCGCGACTCGAAGCGCAGGCGGTTCTGCGCGCGCTGGTGAGTCGGGTGGAGCGGTTTGAACTCGGCACCGCCGTCCGCGGCTTGAACAACATCATTTACGCGCTGGCCGAGCTGCCAGTAACAATCCGGCGAACCGATGGCCTAGCCGATGCTCGAAAGGAGGAGCCCCAGCGCACCTCTTCGTGATCGAACTTGCCGACAACCCGAAGCGACTAACGGGAACGGCCCGCGGTGTCATACCCCGACGAGGGTATGAAATCGCCGGTCCATCTGTCGTCTCAGGAGTTAATTGCCGTCGACAGCAAGGCTTTCCAGCCAGCCTGCCGACCAACAGGCCTCACGCGGCAATCACGCAGGAAGGACGGGACAAATGCGCGTCGAATGGGACGAGAACCGTTGCGCGTTCTCGGCTATGTGTACGGCACTCGCGGCGGACGTGTTCAGTATCGACGACGACGGTCATGTGCACGTCAATGCCGACAACTGCGACGAATCGCAGCGATCGTCGATCGAAGCCGCAGCTGCCACATGCCCTACCCAATCCATCAGGATCATCGAGTAACCGACGACGTGGCAGAGACCGAGATAGCCAGAATAGACAGGCTCGCCCCCGTTGTTCTCGGACACCGAGCAGCGTTCCACCCAGGCCACAGTGGGCGTCGACGAGCCTTCCCAGACGGTCCCGAACGCTCTCTATCAATGAGCCACCTAGCCAACAGGAGACAACAGGGATGAGCCAGACAGTGCGTGGGGTGATTTCACGGAAAAAGGGCAAGCCTGTCGAGCTTGTCGACATCGTGATCCCCGATCCCGGCCCGGGCGAGGTGGTTGTCGACATCATCGCGTGCGGGGTGTGCCACACCGACCTGACCTACCGCGAAGGTGGCATCAACGACGAGTACCCGTTCCTGCTCGGTCATGAGGCCGCGGGCACGGTGGAATCGGTCGGCGCGGGCGTAACCGCGGTGCAGCCAGGGGATTTCGTCATCCTGAACTGGCGAGCGGTGTGCGGCCAGTGCCGGGCCTGCAAGCGTGGCCGGCCGCAGCTGTGCTTCGACACGTTCAACGCCGAGCAGAAGATGACGTTGACCGACGGCACCGAGCTGACCCCGGCGCTGGGGATCGGCGCGTTCGCCGACAAGACACTCGTGGCTGCCGGACAGGCCACCTTGGTCAACCCTGAGGCCGACCCGGCCGTGGCCGGTCTGCTGGGCTGCGGGGTGATGGCCGGTCTGGGTGCGGCGATCAACACCGGCGCCATCACCCGCGACGACACCGTCGCCGTCATCGGCTGTGGCGGCGTCGGCGATGCCGCGATCGCCGGTGCGGCCCTGGTCGGCGCCAAGCGGATCATCGCGATCGACACCGACAACACCAAACTGGACTGGGCCCGCAAGTTCGGGGCCACCCACACCATCAACGCCCGCGACCTCGATGTCGTCAGAGGAGTTCAGGATCTCACCGACGGCTTCGGCACCAACGTGGTGATCGACGCCGTGGGACGACCGGAGACCTGGAAGCAGGCCTTCTACGCCCGCGACCTCGCCGGAACCGTTGTGCTGGTGGGTGTTCCGACACCGGATATGCGCCTGGACATGCCGCTGGTCGACTTCTTCAGCCACGGCGGTGCGCTGAAGTCGTCGTGGTACGGCGACTGCCTGCCCGAACGTGACTTCCCCACGCTGATCGACCTCTACCTGCAGGGCCGGTTACCACTGGAGAAGTTCGTCTCCGAACGCATCGGCCTCGGCGACGTCGAGGAGGCCTTCCACAAGATGCACGACGGCAAGATCCTGCGTTCGGTGGTGATGCTGTGACCGGCAGCATCGAGCGCATCGTCACCCACGGCACCTTCGAACTCGACGGCGGCAGTTGGGAAGTCGACAACAACATCTGGCTGGTCGGCGACGATTCCGACGTCGTGGTCTTCGACGCCGCACACACCGCGGCACCGATCATCGACGCGGTGCGCGGTCGCAACGTCGTCGCGGTGATCTGCACCCACGGCCACAACGACCACGTGACGGTGGCTCCCGAACTCGGCGAGGCCCTCGACGCGCCGGTCCTGCTGCATCCCGCCGACGACGTGCTGTGGCGGATGACCCACCCGGACAAGAACTTTCGCGCAGTTTCGGACGACGAGACGATCACCGTCGGCGGCACCGAGCTGCGGGCACTGCACACCCCCGGCCACTCCCCCGGATCGGTGTGCTGGCACGCCCCCGAGCTGGGCGCGGTGTTCAGCGGCGACACCCTGTTCTCGGGTGGACCCGGTGCCACCGGACGGTCCTTCTCGGACTTCCCGACGATCCTGCAATCGATCTCGGGCCGGCTCGGCACCCTGCCCGCCGACACCGTCGTCTACACCGGCCACGGCGACACCACCAGCATCGGCGACGAACTCGTCCACTACGACGAATGGGTCGCCCGCGGGCACTAGTTCGCTTTTCCTCGGGTCAATTAAAGCGAGACATTGCGGTTTAAAAAGGACCCATGACGACGAGAGACGCTGTGTAGGAACCACGTTGGTACCCAGATGGCCTGATGCGAACCACCGTATTGGCCGCCAGAACCCACCTAGTGGAGGAGATGTAAATGCGCGCTGCCGTTCTGGAACGTGTGGGCGAGCCTCTGCACATTCGTGAGCTACCTATTCCGAAGCCAGAGGCGAATGAAGTTCTCGTTCAAATCAAAGCGACTGGTGTGTGTTTCACAGACATCAAAGTTTGCCACGGGCTCGCTGCGAAAACGCCTCTGATTCCCGGTCATGAGGCGGTCGGCATCGTCGCTAAAGTCGGTGAGGGCGTACAGACCGTTCGAGAAGGCGAACGAGTCGCAGTCCACTCGGGCTTTCCATGTGGCCAGTGCCCTCAGTGCCAGGGACCGGGGCACGCTGCATGCACCCGGCCGTTCGCGGCCTTCGCAGGCATCGCGCGCGATGGCGGCTACGCCGACTTCATGATCGCCCCAGCTGAACAGGTATTCGTCTTGCCTGATTCTCTGAGTTTCATCGACGCGGCACCCTTGCTATGCGCAGGACTGACTACCTTCTCTGCCTTCCGCAATGCCGAATTGCGTGCGGGTCAGCGCGTCGCAGTGGTGGGCATCGGCGGACTCGGCCACTTGGCTGTGTCGCTGGGTGCTGCGCTGGGCGCCCATGTATACGCAGTGACAAGCAGCCGGAACAAAATCGCCGACGCGCAGGAGCGTGGTGCCGTCTTTACCGGCTCCACCGACGACGTCGCCAAGCGACTCGCACACGACGGCGGCGCGCATTTGGTATTCAATACCTCTGAGAGCCTCACGCCGTTGACATCGCTTCTCTCTTGCCTCACCACTGGGGCGGCAATCGTGCTCGCCGCGGGTACCGGTGAGTTTCTGCCGGTGACACCCGACCAGTTCATTGCGCAGCAACTCCGCGTCAGCGGCACCTTTTACGGCTCGAAGAGCGATCTGAGCGAGCTACTCGCTCTCGCCGTACGCAACAGGATTACCCCGCAGACTGAAAGCTACAGGCTCGATGAGATCAATTCGATTCATCAGCGGCTGCGCGACAACGCAATCCGATATCGGGCCGTCGTCGTGCCCTGACAAGCAGTGCGCACGACGCCCGCCACCTAATGCTGCTTCCTACCAACAGGTCATGACCCGCCGCGCGGGCAAACCGACATCGGAGGGTTCGGCGGGATTTCAGTGAAGGTGTGTGGTTGGCGCTAATCCGGTCCGCGCGGTGCGACGCTGCGTGCCCGAGGAATTAAGCCGTACTCGGTGAATCTGCGCTGGGCGACAAAATCTGCACCACCTGTCCGCGGCGTATGACGCGCAGCGTCTCCCCCGCCAGAACGCGGTCGACATACCGACCAGCGCGCGATCGAAATTCATCTAGCCCGATCTCTCCTTGAGTAAGAGGCGGGGGCGCGCCGCAGTCAGCAACGGGCACAATCAGTGCTAATAACCTGCCTGCGCGGACAACGTTAATAGTCTCACCTGCGGCGACCCGATCTAGACACTGCCCAGCGCGCGTGCGTAGTTCGTCAAGCCCGACCCATCCACCAGCCGGCTCGGCGTGGGGCGTTGCATACCGCGCCGGTATCGGGACCACCCTTCTGTCCCCGGCAGGAACGATGCGGGCCGCCCGCTTGCCGCGACGGACGATATCGAGCGTCTCGCCGGCCCTCACTCGACCCAAGTAGGTCAACGTATGGCTTCGCAGCTGACCAATGCCTATCACCGTGTGCGCCTGATCTGAGTCCCCGTTTGACGGCCCGCACCGTGCCTCAGGGGTTGTTGGCCGCAAGCAGGGGGTACGGCCAACAGCAACACGAAGGGAGTTCAACCGCCCGCCGGTGCCAGCATGGATTTCCACCCATCGTCTCCTGTTCTGGTCGAGTTTTCGACGGCGTATCTGACTCCATCGGGCCCTAGCAGCTCACCGCTTTGGGGGCTGTAGATGGCCGAGGGAGGCCCGCTGGGGGTGTAGACACACGGGTTGGGCTGCTGGCCGTTGCACTGCACCGCGCCGGTGCCTGGCCGCGACAATGGGTCGCTGAGCGGCGGTGGCGTCAGCCCGCGAGGCGGCAGCTTATCGGCCGGCGCTGGGTTCAGGCCGTTGTTGACCGACGGCGCCGGGATCACGATGCCGGGCTTCACCGCCTGGTCGCAGCGCGCGCCCGGTGCCGGACAGTTCAAGATCTGGTTGGGGTCGCCGAACCAGGGGTTGGTACCGGCCGGAACGTAAGGTTTCGGGTCGCGGCATTCCCGCGGCGTGGCCGCTCGTTTGCCGGGGACATCAACACATGGAATGTTGCGCGATCCGCGCGCGCTGTTGGCCGGTGTGTCCATCGGGATCTTGCAGTAGGTGCCGCTGGGCAACGGCGCCAGGCTGGTGTCTGCGAATGATCGCCACTCCGGTGCTGGGAGAAAGCCTGTCAGGCAGGGTGGCGGTTGGTTGATCGACACCCCCAGGGCAAGGGCCCCCTGCCCCGGGTACGGCGCGAGCACCGTCTGCGTGATCGATGCGGCCTGTGGCAAGAACACCAGGATCTGCTCCACACCGGCGTGGTAGCGCTTGAGCATGTCGAACACGACTTCCAAGTTCGCCAAGGTCTGCGGCAACGAATCCCGCACGTCGCTGAAAAGCTCGTTCACCTGATCTGCGGTGGGCGCTGCCTGCCTCAGAATGCTTCGCACATTCTGGTCCCGCTGCGCGGCCTGCGCGGCCAGGGTGTTTAGGTTGCGCGTCCACTTCTCGATGGCGCTGCCTGAATTGACCTGGCTATCGAGAACCCCTCCCGAATTTTGGATGATGGCGTTGATACCGGTGATGTTCGTTTTGAAATCGCCTGCGATGGCCTGGGTGGCATCGACCAGTCGTTGCAGGGCGGGACCAAGCCCGCCAACGGATTGCGCTGTCTCGTCGAGCAGCGAGCCGATCTTGTTCTTGGGCAACGCTTCGAGTCCGCGGTTGGCGGTGTCTAGTGCCGGTCCGATCTCAGCGGGCACCGTGCCAGTGGCGATGGCTTGCCCTGGCGACAGGTACTTGTGCGGATCCCCGCCCGACACCAAGTCCAGATATTGCTCGCCGACCGCGGACACCGAATGCACATTCGCCACCGCATCAACCGGGATCTTGTACCGGCTGTCGATGCTCATGGTCGCTTCGGCGCCGTGTTCGGTCGCCTCGACATCGGTGACCTTGCCGATGGTGGCGCCGCGATAGGTCACGTTGGCGGTTGGGTACAGGCCGCCCGATGCCGGTAACTCAGCCTTGAGGTCGTAGCGGCCAATCCCAACCAGGGT
>Ga0335075_10003728_pt1 | contig 24034 bp, 28 predicted proteins | sample Lox_Sample_24_FD_206723 | JGI IMG/M metagenome (GOLD analysis project Ga0335075, IMG submission 206723) | Soil microbial communities from Loxahatchee National Wildlife Refuge, Florida, United States - Lox_Sample_2.4 | ecosystem: Environmental > Terrestrial > Soil > Wetlands | place: USA...
GACAGCAGCGCCGCCGAGGCGGGGCTAGGCCGGGGGCGGGCGCACCGGCGCGCGGCCGCACATGCCGACGCCGCCGGCTGGCGGGGCCCGACCCGCCGCTACGACATCCTGAAGGAGGGCACGATCGCGTCGGCGATCATCCTGGCGCTCACCTTCATCCTGGCCGGCGTGCTGTCCTCGCCGGACGTCCCGCCGGTCACCATCGCCACCTGGGCCCGGGTCGCCCCCGCCGACTTCCTGGGCACCGCGGCCAGCGAGCTCAACGGCACCAGCGAGACCGCGACCTACGGGCCGCCCTACAACAACCAGTCGGGCAGCGTGCAGCGGCTGCTGTTCTCCCCGCAGACCTGGCCGGGCGTTACCCAGCCGGTCAACGCGGCCCAGGACTTCGTGATCGGGCCGCTGAGCACGCTCGCCCGCACCGACCCGGCCGTGGCCGGGCCGCTCGCCACCTACCGGGCCGCCTCGGCCGCGCAGCAGCTCAACTGGGCCAACGCGTACGCCACCGCAGAGACCAAGGTGAAGTTCGTAAACGGCAACCCGGTCGTGCCGCGGGCCGCCGACGGGCCGGTCCCGGCCATGATGGCCGACGAGCTCACGCTGGCCCGCAGCGGGGCGCTCGACGCTGACCTGCTCGCCCAGCAGCCGTTCTACGGCACCAACTTCACCAAGCCGCTGCTGTTCATCGAGGACGGCCAGTACTTCGTGAACCAGGCCACGGCCATGAACCTGTCCGGCAGCCAGTGGGGCGTCATGAACGAGACCGGGAGCTACCCCGGCCAGCCCTGGCTGTGGCTGTACACGCTGTGGTACCAGGTCCCCGGCTGGACCAACTCCGCCAACATCGACATGATCGCCATCTACATGACCGGCCTGGCGACGATCCTGCTGCTGCTGGTCCCGTTCATTCCCGGCCTGCGCGACATCCCCCGGCTCATCCCGGTGCACCGCCTCATCTGGCGCAGGTGGTACGGGACCACGCAGCCGGACGGCGAGGGTGGCGCACGCTCCGTCGGCTCCGCCGCCGAGCGCCAGCCGAAATAGCCTGACGAGGCCCGCTCCATGGGCACCTCTAGGACGCACCGACGCTTCGCGGAACGACCATTGGACCGGCGACCGGAAGATCATCGCACCGGGCGCCGTCCGCTCTATCCGCGCGGGACTCAGGACCCTGTCAACGCGGACCTCCGGCCCTAGGGCGGCGCGGCAGGAGTCGTCAGGCTGGTGGTAAGAGGCGCGGGACCGGTTCGCGCCGGGTCGGAAGAGAGGTCCGGCAATGAAGCGCATTGCTACCTGGGCAACGGTGGCCGCCGCGGCGGCCGTGGCTGTGGCCCTGATCGCGGGCAAGGACGACATCCGCAAGTTCCGCCGCATGCGCGGCATGTGAGAACGCGCGATCCGCCGCAGAACTAGCCAACCCCGCCGGTTGCCGCTGGTGGCGTAGCCACGGCGGCAGTCGGCACATGGAAGCCGAGGTCGTGGCCCGCCTGCCGCAGCTCGTCGCGGACCGAGGGATGGGTGCCGCGACCTGTCCGAGGCGTTCCCGGCGCGCCTTCAGGAAGGCGTAGAGGACAACGCCGGCCAGCACGATGACCAGCGCCTGATACACGGCCGCGTAGCCGGCGGCGATCGAACGCACTGTACAGGCTGCCGCCCGAGGCGTTGAACGGGCCGAAGTTGGCCTTGGAAACGAAGAACCAGCCCACCACGCCGACGAACAGCAGCGGCAGGAACTTCAGCACCACCGAGACGTTCTGGAACCACGCCATGTGCCGGATCCCGGCCAGGTTCACCGTCGCCGGGATCCAGAGCCCGAGCAGGGCGATGCCCCAGTTCGTCATGGCCGACGGGTGGCTGATGCCGAACAGCGAGTCGACGTACAGCACTCACGCCGAGACGATGGCCGCGTTGCCGGCCCAGGCCTGGACCCAGTAACACCAGCCGGTCAGGTACCCGGCGAACTCCCCGAACTCATACCTGGCGTAGGCGTATAGGCCGCCGTCGGAGTTCGGCACCCTCTTGGTGAGCTGGCCGAACAGCACCGCCAGCACCATCGCGCCGAGTGCCCTGCGGCCGGGTCTGGCGCCTGAAGGCGAAGCCGAACGCCGAGCCGATCAGGGCCAGCCCGCCGAGGGCGAAGGCGGCGATCGCGGCGCGCCACCGACCGTGAGATCCCGGCAGGCCGCGATCTGACCCTCGTCCCCGACATCGTGCTCGGCCTGAACGTGCTGCGCCTGGTCACGGGCCAGCCGATCGATCAGGCGTTCATCCGGCGGGTGGTGGAGGACGTGATCCTGCCTCTCGTGACGACCCGCTGCCGGGCAGCTGAGCCGGGCGCGAGCCGCAGTCCCCGCTGGGTGACCTTGGTCCCTGGTCAGTGTCCGGGCGAGCTCGCCATGATGGGCGTAACGGAGCCAATCCGTATCGCAGGAGGCTTAGGTGCCCGTCACCCGCATGATCGAGGTGAAAGGGCTCACGAAACGGTTCGGCGCCACCCTGGCCCTGGACGAGGTGAGCCTGTCCGTCGAGGCCGGCCGAGTACTGGCGCTGCTGGGGCCGAACGGTGCGGGGAAGACCACGTTGGTCCGTGTGCTCACCACCTTGCTGCAGTCCGACAGCGGCCGTGCCACGGTGGCCGGACTGGACGTCAGGAAGGACGCACGGGCGGTCCGGTCCATTATCGGCCTGGCAGGTCAGTACGCGACGGTGGACGAGCTGCTGACCGGCCGTGAGAACCTGGAGCTGGTCGGGCTGCTCTACCACCTGGACAAGCAGGTGTACCGGCGCCGCGCCCAAGAGGCGCTGGAAACGATGTCGCTGGCCGGAGCGGGCGACAAGCTCGTGAAGACATATTCCGGGGGCATGCGGCGGCGGCTGGACCTGGCCGCCAGCCTCATCGGCCGGCCGCCAGTACTATTCCTGGACGAGCCGACAACCGGGCTGGACCCTCGCACGCGCAACGACCTGTGGGCCTTCATTACCGAGCTTGTCGCCGAGGGCACCACCGTGCTGCTCACGACCCAGTACATGGAAGAGGCCGAGCACCTCGCCGACCAGATCGTCGTCTTGGATTCCGGCCGTATCGCGGCCGAGGGCACCGCCGATCAGCTCAAGGACCACCTGGGCGGCAACGTGCTCGAAGTCCGGGTAACCCGCCGGGCCGACCTGGAGAAAGCCGCCGCGCTGATTACCGGCCTTGGCAGCGTCGCTCCCCGCCTCGACCCGGACCAGCGCAAGGTCAGCATGCCCGTCCGGGGCGGGCCGCGCGAGCTGATCGACGCCGGCCGGGCGCTGGATGACAGCGGCATCGCCCTGGACGACCTCGGGATCCGCCGGCCCTCGCTCGACGATGTCTTCCTCGCCCTCACCGGCCGCGCCACTGACGGCGACCCAGCCACGGCAAGCACGGGTGCAACCGATGACTGACTTCGCCGCCCAGCAGGCTCCAGCCGGTCCGGCGCCGCTCACCCTGCGGCTGGCCGTCCGTGACATAGGCGGGATCACCCGGCGGAACCTGCTGCGGATCATCCGCACCCCGCAGCTGCTGTTCGTGTCGATCCTGCAGCCCACGATCATCCTGCTGCTGTTCCGCTACGTCCTGGGCGGCGCAATCGTGATACCTGGCGTGGACTATGTCAACTTCGTCGTGCCGGGCATCTTCCTGGAAACGGTCCTGATCGGCGGCATGACCACCGCGCTCGCGCTCGCCCAGGACCTGCAGGCCGGGATGATCGACCGGTTCCGCAGCCTGCCGATGGCGCGGCCCGCGTTCCTCACCGGGAGGACACTGGCCGACCTGACCCGCAGCGTCCTGGCACTGGGGTTCCTCATCGGTCTCGGGGTCTTGGTCGGCTTCCGGTTCCACAGCACCGTCGGCGCGTGCCTGGCCGGCGTCGCCCTTATCATCGCCTTCGGCTACGCCCTGACCTGGGCCTACGCTGCCATCGGCCTGGCCGTCAAGGACCCGCAGACCGCGCAGATGGCCGCGATCCTGCCGATGTTCGTGCTGTTCTTCGCCAGCTCCGCGCTCGTCCCCGTCGTCACGATGCCCGGCTGGCTGCAGCCTTTCGCCCGCAACCAGCCCGCCAGCGTGACCATCGACGCTGTCCGCGCGCTGTTCGAAGGCGGTCCCGTCTACCACGACCTGTGGCAGGCCGCCGCCTGGTGCGCCGGGATCTTCCTCGCCTGCCTCATCACGTCCCTGACCCTGTACCACAAGGCCACCGCCTGACGGCGCCGATCCCGGCGCGCATCCCCGCCGAAACGGCGCGTGATTCCCGCTGAAACGGCTGCGGCTCACGGCCAGCCCAGGCGGGCAACTGGACCGCGGCCAGGGTCAGGACCTGGCTTGCAGCGCTCAGGTCACGGGAACATGCCAGGCGACCCGGATACAGTCCGGGCCAGGCTCGATCTCGACTGGGATCCCGGCGAGTGCGGCCCTGTCCCGGAGACTGGCGTATTGCGCGCCAGAACAGTCCGCGGCGGCTGCGGCGGACGGCAACGTGGCCCCGATCACGGTCACATACGTGGCGCCGTCTCCCGTGACGCCCACGAAGGCGGGGGTTGCGTGCCGGCTGATGACGCCGATCGCTTCGCGGAGGATCTCCAGCAGCTGGGTGCTGAGGCCGTGGCTGCACGGAAGCGGCCGCGGCGCAGGGAGTAGAACTGGACTGTGGTCAGACGCCGAGCCCCTGCCAGTGCAGGCGGCGACGGGACCCCGCCAGTGGCCACAAGTGGCGGAGACGAGGACGCCAGGCAGTACATCGGCTCGCCGCAGCCCGCCGCAGTTTTTCCGGCGCTTGGCCGGCAGTAGCTCGCCGTGCTCCGCGATGTCGGGCGCGAGTGGGATCAGGCGTGCGCCAGCCCGCCGGAATGGGGGCAGGCGCTGCCGGTAGATCACGGCCTGGGCAGGTACCCCGATGCCGACGAGTTCCGCCCGGCGCGCTTCAGCCGGTTCGTGCCGCTGGCAGGTCGCGGCGACGAACTGCAGCCAAATAGAGACGACCCGCGCGACGGAGACGCCCGTGACGCTGGCCGGCCGGGCCGGGCAACGCCTGCGCCGAGTGCTGCTCGGTTCGGTCAGCCAGGCCGTGCTGCTGGCGGCGAACATCTCCTACAACGACTTCCCGGTCCTGGAGCCGTTCCCGCTCGGCCTGCGAGCTGCCGATCCTGTCCCTGAGGCCGTGGGTTGCCACCGAGATCAGCGCGCCGATCGACGCCCACAGCAGCACCCGGCGGGCGATCACCGAGCCCGCCACCGCCACGGGCGTCAGTGAGATGATCACTTCCACGGCCACGACTGCGGGCCGGGGGGAAGGGCGAGGCTCGCCTCGGTCAGGGCCGCGACCACGGCAAATGGAGCGGCCCTGATCAGCACGCCCGGCCCACGGAACGCAGACCCCGCGGCTCGCCAGAAGATGGGAATGCCTTGGCTGGCGTTGCTGATCCGGCCCCTGGTCCCATCGGCCGATTCCTCCGATGTCGCGCCAGCTCGCTGCCGGGCTGGACGTAGCCAGCGAGAACCCCGCTCGGCAGCATCGTACGCAGGCATTAACTCCCCGGATAGATGCCGCAGCCCTTGGCGGCCCGATCCCTCGGCCAGCCGGAGGCCCTCCGCTACAACGGCCGGGCACGCCGCGCCCGACCCCGAAGGTCTGCGTTCAGGCGAGCGTCTCGGCGGGCCGCGCCGCTCCGTCGGCCGGCGCTCCCCGCATGACCCTGGTGTAGGGCCCGGGGAAGACCAGCGCGATGTGCCCGTCGCTCAGCCACTTGACGACGTACGGTGGCGACCCGTCCGCATTCTGCAGGCCGATGATCACGCCTGCACGCCACTGCTCGCCGTCTGGCAGCAGGCGGTCACCGACATGAGCCTTCATCACCGTTTCCTAACTCCTCGGCGCAGTCGGTCGTCCTGGCCCGGATGCGGTCTGGCCGACCCACTACCCAAAGCGTGCCCGGCCAGTCATCTCCACGCTCAGGGGCAAAGGTCGTCGAGAGCAGGGCCATCAGCGCCCGCCGATGGCAGGAAGAAGGTCCCATGACCAGGACCGTTGGCCCCTGCCCGGCGGAGCAGGGGACCAGTGGACTGGAACTGGAGTTGGGACTGCGTGGCTACGGCGCGCCCGGTACCTGAGCGGTAACGGGGGGAGAAGGATGAGTGGAAGGGACGGTGATGGACACCCTCACCGAGCACGGCGGGACCGACCGGGGCCGGCGGATCCTGGAGCATCATCATCAGGCCGGGCTGAGCCGCGAGGAGGCCGCCACCCGGGCCGGGATGGCACCGCCGTACCTGAAGTACCTGGAGACCAGCCGGTCGCCGAACCCGGCCCCGTCGGCCCTGGCCCGGCTGGCCGACGCGCTGGGGGCAGCACCGGTGCGCTGGCCGGCGCCGCGCTGCAGATGCCGCCCGGCGCGGAGCGCCCGGTCCCCGAGCCGCTGACCCCGGCGCAGTGCCGCGGCTACCTCGGCACCGGTGGCGTCGGCCGGATGGTGTTCGCCGGGCCCACGAGGGCCCGAAGCGATTCCGGTGAACTACGCGATGCTGGACGGGGACATTGTCGTGCGCACCGGCCGGCACACCAGCCCGGTTGCCCGCGTCGCGCAGACGACACCCGCGTCGCGCAGACGCGGGTGTCGTTCGAGGTCGACCACCTCGACCAGGCGCTGGCTGAAGGGTGGAGCGTCCTGGTCAGCGGCCTGGCCCGGGTAGTGACCACACCACCCGAACTGGAAACCGTGCGCGCCCTGGGCATCGAGCCGTGGGCCGGGGCGGCAAAGACATCTACCTGCGGATCACCATCAGCGACATCACCGGCCGCCGCATCCGCGCCAGCACGTGAACCGCTGGCGAGGCTGGCGCTGTGAATTGGAGGTTGCCATGTCTGGCAAAACCGATGGAATACTCGCCGGATACGACGGATCACCCGGCAGCGAGCACGCGCTGAGATGGGCCGCCGGGGAGGCGCGATCACGCGGGATCGTGCTCACGGTCTGTCATGCCTGGGCGCCGGGCTTCGCGGCACTGCCCGGTGAGGCCGACGTCGTCGGTCTCGCGCGGCAAAGTGGTGAACGGTGCGCGCGCCGCCCTGCTGGCCGCCGCGCACGACGCGCAGCTGCCGGTCGTGGGGTCGCGGGGCCGGGGCGGCATCCAGGGAATGCTGCTCGGTTCGGTCAGCCAGGCCGTGCTGCATCACGCGCCCTGCCCTGTCGCCGTCGTGCACCCGCACTGACGCCTCGCTGTGGCCCTGTTCGCCGAGGCGAGGACGGTCAGCGCGTGGCGTTTACCGTTCGTGGTGTTCGGGCTGGGCTGGGTCTTGGTTTTCGAAGACGCGGGCGGCGTAGGCGGCGGCTTGGGTGCGGCGTTCCATGCCGAGCTTGATGAACAGGGCGGAGACGTAGTTTTTGACGGTTTTCTCGGCCAGATACATCCGCTCGCCGATCTGGCGGTTGGTCAGCCCCTCCCCGATCAGCTCCAGGATCTTGCGTTCCTGCCCGGTCAGCCCGGCCAGCGGGTCGGCCCGCTCCGCCTGGTCGCGCATCCGGCGCATCACCCGGCTGGCCGCCTCGGGGTCCAGCAGCGACCGGCCAGAGGCGACCGTGCGGACCGCGCCGACCAGGTCGGTGCCGCGGATCTGCTTGAGCACATACCCCGCGGCCCCGGCCATGATCGCGTCAAACAGCGCGTCGTCGTCGCCAAAGGAAGTCAGCATCAAACACGCCACCTGCGGCATTGCCGAACGGATCTCCCGGCACACGCTCACCCCGTCGCCGTCGGGCAGCCGCACGTCCAGCACCGCCACATCCGGGCGCAGCGCCGGAATCCGCGCCAGCGCCGACTCCGCGGTCCCGGCCTCACCCACCACCGCGATGTCCGGCTCGGCTTCCAGCAGCTCCCGCACCCCGCGGCGGACGATCTCATGATCGTCCAGCAAAAACACCCCTATCGTGCCACCGCGGCCCGCGGATGTGTCGGCCTGCTGGCCCGTGCTACCCGTGTCACTCATGACCCACTGCGCCCCTGCTCCGATCGACCAACACAGCCAAGGTTAAAGCCGGCCGCCAACGATCGCGGTGAGATCGGCCAGCCGGCAGGTGTAGCCCCACTCGTTGTCGTACCAGCCGAAGACCTTGACCAGCGTGCCGGCCGCCTGGGTCAGGCCGGAGTCGAACACGCACGACGACGGGTCGCCCACGATGTCGCGGGACACCAACGGGTCGGTGCTGTAGCTCAGGATTCCGGCCATGGGGCCAGCCGCGGCCACCGCGAACGCATCGTTGACCTCGTCGGCGGTCACCTCCCGTGCCAGCACCGCGGTCAGGTCGGTCAGCGACCCGTCCTCTACCGGGACGCGCACCGCCACCCCGTCCAGCCGCCCGGCCAGCTCGGGGATCACCTGCCCGGTGGTCCGGGCCGCCCCGACGCGGGCCAGGGCGAAGACCGCGCCCCTGCGGGTGATTTCCTCGCGGATGGCGTCGAGTGCTTCCAGCGCGGTGAAGTCCACCTCGACACTGGCCTCGACGTTGAGCACGAACCAGCGGACGGGGCCCTGCTGCTGGTCAGCGGCTGCGAGGGCCGGGCGACGGAAGTCTTCGGTGTTTGCGAAGAAGAGCGGCGCGTCGTAGCGGTACACCACCAGCCCGGGGATGGTTCGCGCTTGCGGGTAGTCGTCCGCGTCATGCATGCCCCGCCAGGCCGCGGACCAGGCCCAGGACCGCGTCGTGCGGGCGGGCCACCCGGGCAAGCAGGTCGGCGACGGACAGCCCGATCGCCACCAGGACGCCGTAGAGGATGTTGAAGGCCAGTACGCCGACGCAGGTCACGATGGCGATCGCCAGCTCGGCGCGGCGGAAGGCGAGCAACCTGCGGGACGCGGGAAGGTCGATCAGCCGGACGGCCGCGTAAATGACGATCGCGGCGAGCGCTGCGGCCGGCACACGAGACAGCAGCGGTCGCAGCAACAGCAGCGACAGCAGCGCGGCCAGGGCAGCGGCCAGCGAGTAGACGTGAATCCGGCCATGACCTGCGGTATCAGGCCAGGTTCCGCTGACGGTGTGTCACGTGCGGGAAGCCTCGGCAACCATGCGCTCAGTCGGCACCGGGCCGGGATCATGGGCTGGCGACCGCACCCTGTCCCGTGGGGTCACCCTGGCCCGGCAGCGGGATCGAGGGCTGGACGTCGTGCCACCATTGCTCGCCGGGTCTGCCGCAGCCAGCTTTGCTGGAGCTATCGGACGGCGCCCAGATGCTGGTGGCGGGAACCCGCGGCACCGGCAACTGGTCGTGGCCGGGCCTGGGCTCGGTGAGTAACCAGCTGGCCGCCCGCGCCTCGTGTCCGCTGCTCCTTGTCCCCGATGACGGGACCTGCCGCGACGGGCCGGTCGTGCTCCCAGGCCCCCGGCCGCGCGGCTGCTGCCGCGGCGGCACGCAGCGCCGATGCCCGGCTGGTCCGGCTGCACTGCACCGCACCGGTGGACCTGGCCGCGGAAGGCTCACCAACCGGATACCGGGGGTCTCAGGCGCCGACCGCAACATCGCGCAGCGGATGGCGGCCGCCATGGCGCCCTGGCCAGAAGCGATCACGATCGACACCTGCCGCGGCTGCCACGGCGGCAACGACGACCAAACCGGCGTACCCAGTGACCTGACCGACCAGGCGGTCAGGGCCATCCGGGCCGCCGGAGCCCGAGCCTGCCTGATACCCAGCCAGGCCCTGCATGCCGCCCGGCTGACACGGGGGACGTGGCTACGCTGCATGTGTGATCCTGCTGCCCTGGCACCTGACCGATTACCTGGCCGATGGCCTGAACGTGACGCTGCCGCCCGGAGTGGTGACCATCACGGGCTCACCGGGCGCGACCAGCCGGCCGTGGGCGGATCTGGCCGGCGTCTACTCCGGGCTGCGGGACGCGGTCGCCGCGGTCGCCGCGCAGCCGGTGGTGCTGAGCGGCGACTGTGTGGCCTCGCTGGCGGTCATCGCCGGCCTGCAGCGGCGCGGGATCCGGCCGGGGCTGGTGTGGTTCGACGCGCACGGCGACTTCCACACCGAGGCGACGACCGCGTCCGGCTACCTCGGCGGGCTGCCGCTGGCCAAGGCGGTCGGGCGCGGCGACCTCACCCTGCCGGACGCGCTGGGCATGACGCCGCTCACCGAAGATTCCGTGCTGCTGGCCGACGGCCGGGACCTCGACCCGCCCGAGGAGACAGCGCTGGCCAGCTCGCGGGTGCTCCGCGCACGCGTCACCGAACTCAGCACGGCGGCACTGCCGGACAGCCCTGTCATCGTGCACGTCGACCTGGACGTGATCGACCCGGCGGAGCTGGCTGGCCTGCGGTTCCCAGCCCCCGGCGGGCCATCGCTGCAGGCCGTCGCCGATGGCGTCGTCGCCGTGGCCCGTCGGCGGCAGATCGCTGCGCTCGATGTCGCCGCCACGTGGCGGCCCGCGGACACCAACTGCGAGCAGGCGGATGCCGCCGTGCGCGCCGTGCTGGCCGCGGCGGGCCTGCCGGAGCGCTGAACGAGCGGCCGGGACCGATGCTGGGGCTGTTGTAGGGGACGTTGGACCCTACCCACGGAGCGCGGGTGCAGCCACGCTGGCGGCATGAGGTGGTGCGAACCGGCAGTGGTGAACGCGCCGCCGGGGTCGGCCATCAGGAGGTGACGTCCGATGAAGCTGCTTACCGCGATCATCAGGCCGGAGAAGCTCGAGGATGCCATGGCCGCTATGACCGATGCCGGTGCCGGGGGGCTGACGGTCACCGAGGTCCGGGGCTTCGGGAAGCAGTATGGCCACATCGACCCGGCCGACCGGCTGGCCGAGCGGAGCGTCCTGATCCTGCCCAAGCTCCGGCTGGACGTCGTCGTGCGCGATGAGGCTGCAGAGCCGGTGGCCAGCGCGATCGCCAAGACGGTCGGCGTCGGCACGGTTGGTGACGGCAAGATCTGGGTCGGCAGCGTAGACAGCGTGCTGCGAATCAGGACCGGTGAGCGCGACGACAAGGCGCTGTGACGGCGGGAGTCGGTGTCATGACGGCCGGCGCGTCGGCGGCGTCCGGCGACCTGGTGCCGCGCCTCGCGGCCGCATGTCTTCCTCGGTGCGGCGCCTGGCAGGTTGAGGCGGTCGCGGGCAACGCGCGGCTAGACAACCTTGACTACGCTGGCTACAGAGTCGAGCTCAGCGCAGACCGCGTGCTGGCGATGTCCGGCGGCCGGCTCGCCGGCCAGCACCTGTTCCTCGCCCAGCTCCGGATCCGCAGGGAGCGGGCGGTCCTCGACGCCCTCGGAGCGGCGGAACGCCAGCGCGGCAGAAGGCGCTGATGCCGGCTCGCGCGGACGGCCCGTTCACTCCCCGGCGTCCTGACCGTCGCCTTGCCGCATGGTCAGCATCAGCTCGTTTGCCTGCCTGGCCGCGTTCGCGGCCGGGTGCCCGCCTGGCCGGGCCCTCTGTCATGTCCCCACCCGTCGGTGCTCGCGACACCCGATCGCAGCAGATGGCGCCTGCGGGACCGGCCCCGCAGGAGGCATCCGAGCCAGAGTCCCGATCAGCCGCGCGGCTCGCCCCTCATCAGTCCTGCTATGCAAATCACCTCCTTACCCCAGCCCACGCCGTCGTCGCGCCGGGCGGTGGGGACTTTGGTCCGGGCGTTCGGAGCTGAAGTGCTGGGGCGGAGTGACCGAAGTCCTCGTTATGAGGGGACATTCAGCCGTGGTGGGGCTGGGTGGTGGGGCGGGAGGCTGCGGGTGTTGGAAATCGGAGCGTCCTGGGCCGGCTGGTCTGGGTTGCAGACAGGAGGCACAGCAATGAGCCCGAAGACCCTCACCGTTCTGGCCAGGACGGGGCTGGCGCTGATGGTGGTCCTGGGAGTGGCAGGCGGACTGCTGATCTGGGGATCCACCTACGTGCACAACAGCGTGCGAAACCAGCTCGCGGCGCAGCAGGTTTACTTTCCGCCCAAGGCCGCGTTCGCTCACCCCAAGGTGGGTACGGAAATCACCCCGAACATGATCCCGAGCGTGTCGCAGTACGCCGGGCAGCAGCTGCTCACCGGCCAGCAGGCCGAGGCGTATGCCGACCACTTCATCGCCCAGCACCTGCAGAACATGGCGCCGGGCCAGACGTACGCTTCGCTGTCGGCCAAGTCGCTGGCCCAGCCGAACAACGCCAAGCTGGCCGGCCTGGTGCAGACGGTGTTCCGCGGTGACTCGCTGCGCGCGATGCTGCTGAACGCTTATGGGTGGTGGAAGGTGTCGCAGATCACCTACATCGCCGCGCTCTTCGCGTTCGCGCTGGCGGGCTTGTCGCTGATCGGCGCCGGGGCCGCGTTCGTGCGCAGCCGCCGGGTCACCCCGGCCGCCAAGACCGCGATCACCACGCCCAGGACACGGCAGACCACGGCCGCATGACCGCCGCCCAACCAGCCCGGGCCGGGCACACCGGCCCGGGCTGGTGCATGCCCGCGCCATACCGGTGCTTGGGATTGCCGTGGCGTTCAGCCCGGCGATCAGCGGCGTCCGGCTGGGCGCGGACGCAAGGAGTCCACGGCTCGGTCGCTGATCGTGGCAAGGGTGGTCAGCCTGCGGCAGCTGCGGCGTCTGGCTGAGACGGCGTGCCCGTGGCGTCTGACTGCGGCGGCACGATGAGGACCGGCCGCTTGGCCAGGTGCAGCAGCCGGTGCGACACGCTGCCGAACGGCAGGTGCGGCAGATCCGCGCGGCCGCCCGACCCGATCACAACGACGCGGGCGTCGTGTTCGTCGGCGGCGGCGAGAACGTTCCGTGCGATGTGCCCGAGCTGGGCTTCCCGGATCTCGCCTTCGGCGGCGATGCCGACGTCCTTGAAGCTGGTGACGATCTCGTTCACCAGTGCCTCGCCGTCGCCGTCGCCACAGTCCACCTGCATCCGGCCCCAGCGACCGACGGCGAATTCATGGACGTGGATCACGATGACCTTATCGCCGCTGTCCCGGCTGAGTTCGCGCGTCATGTCCGCGGCGGCAGATACGTGGCTCTTCGCGTCCACGGCCAGCACGATCGTTTTGTTCATCGTCCCTCCCGGGAATATGGCCCGGAAGATCCGGGACCCCGATGATCCAGCCGGGGCAGCCGGCGCGCTAGGACGGAAGGTCATGAAACGGCGGCCGATCGTCCCCTCGGCCGCGGGTTCCTTGCCGCATGACATCAGGCCGCCCGAGGATAATGAGGAGCCGTTCCTCCATCAGCTTGCGCCTGCGTGCTCAGGGTTCAGATGCTGCGGGCCATTCAACAGCTCCCGGGTCTCCGCTTCGAGAAGGCGTATCGCAGCGAGAGCACGTTCGGCGTGACCGTATGCCATGACCTTCATCTCCCTGGCTGAGAGCTGACCGCCGTTGTTGGGCAGGTGGTGCTCACTGGAGATGCTCGCTAGCGCGGCTGGCCCGCTGACATGGCCGAAGGTCCCGTTGACAGGTGGCGTTCAGCCGAGATCGGTGTGGCATTGCTGGGGCGAACCGCCCTGGGATATGGGACCTTCGGCCGATGCCTCGAGGAAGCGCCGTGGGCGATTCTTGAATTAGAGGTCTGTCAGTTCCGGGGAGAGGACGGGCGCAAGCCCGGAAGCCCCCGCAGGGAGGCGCAATGAAGGCTGAACCGGGCAGCAAGCCGGCCACCGCCGATGGCGCGAGTGTCTACGCGCTGCTGGCGGATGGCACGACGATCGAGATCCGCCCTGCCACACCGGGCGATCTGACGATGGTCAGGGCGATGCATGAGGATATGTCCTCTGACCACGTCTACCTGCGCTTTTTCAGTCTCAGCAGGCTGTCGGCGGAGCAGGAGGCCGCCCGGGTTTGCCGGGCCCCGGCAACTGATCATGCAGCGCTGCTCGCGTTCAAGGGCCGCGGCCTCGTCGGCGTGGCCACCTATGAGATCACCGGCCGGGCCAGCGCCGCCGAGATCGCGCTCGCCGTATCCGATGACATGCACGGGCGGGGCGTGGGCACGCTGCTGCTCGAGCATCTGGTATCGGCCGCGCGCCGCTGCGGCATCCGCACGTTTGTCGCGCCGGTCCTGGCCGAGAACACCGAGATGCTCAAGGTCCTGGCCGACGCCGGGCTGACTGCCCGGCGCCAGGCCGCGGACGGCGTGATCGAGTTCGCCTGCGACCTTCCGCATGGGGACAGCGATCCGAGCTGGGAGCCCTACCTGGAAGCGGTCGACAGACGCGAAGAACGTGCGGACGTGGCCAGCCTGCGGCACGTCTTCCAGCCGGGTTCGGTGGCGGTTGTCGGCGCCAGCCGGAGTCCGGGAACCGTCGGCCGCGCCATCCTGCACAACATCGTCACCGGCGGGTACCAGGGGCAGGTCTACGCGGTCAACCCGCACGCCGCGCACATGGAAGGGGTGCCCTGCCTGCCGTCGGTCACCGCCCTGCCCGGGCCCGCCGACCTGGCGGTGGTCGCCGTTCCGCCGGCCGCCGTCCCAGCCGTGGCCGACGAGTGCGGCCGGTGTGGTGTCAAGGCCATGGTGGTGATCACATCCGGTCTTGATGCCCTCCAGGGCGCCGATCTGTTGGCAGCCTGCCGTCGGTACGGCATGCGGCTCGTCGGCCCGAACTGCTTCGGTGTCGCCGTGCCCGGCATCGGCCTGGACGCGACCTTCGCCGTCCGGCACCCAGTGCCTGGCCGGGTCGGCCTGGTGATGCAGTCCGGCGGTCTTGGCTTCGCGCTCGTCGATCGCCTGTCCCGGCTGGGGCTGGGGATTTCCTCGTTCGCCTCGGTCGGGAATAAGTACGACGTCTCAAGCAACGACCTGCTGATGTGGTGGGAGCAGGACGGCACGACTGACATCGCAATTCTCTACAACGAGTCCTTCGGCAACCCGCGTAAGTTCGCCCGCACCGCGCGGCGCCTCAGCGCCAGGATGCCGGTCTTGGCTGTCCAGGCGGGGCGGTCGACGGCCGGGCAGCAGGCCGCTGCATCGCACACCGCGGCGGCGGCCACGCCGCTGGTTACCCGCGAAGCCCTGTTCGAGCAGGCTGGCGTCATCGCCACGGATAGTCTCGGGGAGCTGCTTGATGCCGCCGCGCTGCTCGGCAGCCAGCCGGTTCCTGCGGGCCGCAGCGTCGCAGTGATCTCCAACGTCGGCGGTGCCGGGGTGCTGGCTGCCGACGCCTGCACCTCATGGGGTCTGAGCGTGCACAAGACGAGCGCGGAGACCCGGCGCCGGCTGCACGCGCTGGTGCCAGCCGATGCCGCGGTCAGCGGCCCTGTGGACACGACTGCCGCCGTGGCCGAAACTTCGTTCCGGCGGTGCGTGGAGCTCGTGGCCGCCGACGAGGGCGTCGACGCGGTCCTCGCCCTTGTGCTGTCCACCGCGGCAACGGGCGATCTCGTCACCGCGATCCGTGCCGCCGACGTAAGCGTCCCGCTCGCTGCGGTCGTGCTGGACCAGGCCGAGGCGGTCAGCCTGCTGTCCCGGGCCGCCGACGTCGTCGAGGGCGGCACCACAAAACAGCTAGGCTTCATCCCCTCGTATGCCTACCCGGAGGCCGCGGCGCACGCGCTGGCTCGCGCGGCCACCTACGGCGCCTGGCGGTCGCGGCCGCAGGGCCACATCCGTGAACTCGCCGATGTGCGGGAAGACGACGCCCGGGCCCTGGTCCGGACGTTCCTGCGCGACTCGCCCGATGGCGGCTGGCTGCCACCGGACCGGGTCGCGGAGCTGCTGGGCTGCTACGGCATCGCGCTGGCCAGCCTCATGCCCGTCACCAGCGCCGACGACGCCGTCCGCACCGCCGTCGGCCTGGGCGGCCCGGTGGTGCTGAAGGCCGACGTTCCCGGCCTGGTGCACAAGTCCGACGCCGGCGCGGTGCAGCTCGACCTGCGCACCGAAGCAGACATCACGCGCGCCTACGACGAGCTGACCGGCAAGTTCGGCCCGCACGCGCGGGTGCTGATCCAGCCGATGATCACCGGGGGCACCGAGGTCATCATCGGCGTTGCGCAGGAACCTGTCTTCGGCCCGCTGGTCGTCTTCGGGCTTGGCGGGGTCGCCACGGACGTGCTCGCCGATCGTGTCGCGCGGCTCGCGCCGCTCACCGAGACCGACGCTGACGAGCTCATCCGCTCGATCCACTCGGCGCCCCTGCTGCTCGGCTACCGTGGCGCACAGCCCGCCGATCTGGCTGCCCTGCAGGACACCCTGCTGCGCGTCTCCCGGCTGGCCGACGACCTTCCCGAGATCGCCGAGCTCGACCTCAACCCGGTCATCGCCCGCCCGGACGGCGTGTCGGCCGTGGACTCCAGGATCCGGGTCACGCCCATCCGGCCCAGGGACCCGTTCCTGCGGAGGCTGCGCTGACGTGGTGATCATGCGTGCCGCAGCGAACCGAGCAGCCGGTGCCGGGCCGGCAGTCCTCCAGCTCGGGAAGAAGGTCCCGCCGCGGCGGGCCGCAGGGCTCCTGCGGCAGCGGCCGGACCAGACCAGGCTGGTGCTGAAGGGAGGTGCCGTCCATGAGCCAGGCGAACGAGCGGCGCATCATCGTCGGCATCGACGACTCATCATCGGGCCTTGCGGCGTTGCGATGGGCCATCAGCCAGGCGAGGAACTGCCCGGCGCGACTCGCGGCGGTCCGATCATGGGCCCTGGGCCTGCCCAGGCACGGCGGCCGCCACCATCGGCACCTGGCACTCCCGCGTGTTGTCCTGTTCTTTAAATGGGCCGAGCAACGTGACGTGTCGGCCAAGCTGATCCGCGACGCGTTGCTGGCCGCCACCGGCGGCCAGCCACGCGATGTCACCGTCACCGTCCGGGGCGATCCCGGCGCAATGCTGAGCAGCACCGCCACCCGGGACGGGGACATGATCGTCGTGGGCCGGGAGCACGGGCCGGTCTGGCGGCGTGCCCGCCGAGGCTCGGTAAGCCGGTACTGCCGATGGCACGCGGGCTGCCCGGTCGTGGTGGTGCCGGCCCGAGAGGAATACCCATGATAAAAGAGCAGATATCTGTGCTCGGAGCGCAGCCATTCCTGCGCGGCATGCCGTCAGCCCAGCTAGCCGAGCTGGCCGGACTTTGCAAACACATCACGATCCCATCGACACAGCGGCTATTCGAGGAGGGCTCAAAGGCTGACCGGTTCTGGATCATCGATGCCGGACAGGTGACGCTCGACGCTTTCGTGCCGGGCGACGGCCGAATGATCACCGATACACTTGGCCGGGGTGACGTGCTCGGCCTTTCGTGGATGCTTCCGCCGTATCAATGGCGCTTCGGGGCCGTCGCCACGCAGCCGACGCAGGCATTTGTTTTCGACGCCTCGGCGGTGCGCGCGGCCTGCGGCGCCGATCCGGTCCTCGGGTACGAACTAAGCCGGCGGTTCTCCGCGGTGGTCGTGCGTAGGCTGCAGGCAACCCGCGCCCGGCTGATCGAAGCGTGCGGCCGCCCGCCATCGCCAGATCATGTGCATGACCTACGCTAGGCGTGTGCTGATGGAACTGGACGAGGCGGAGTCCCTGCGGCTGATCGCCCCTGGCGGCATCGGCCGGATCGGATACTCCGGCCGGTACGGCCCGACGGTGCTGCCGGTCAACTACCAGCTCTACGAGGGCACCATCGTGTTCCGGACCGCGCAGGACAGCGCGACGGACGAGGACCTCCGTACCGGCATCGCTGATGCCGAGTACAAGGTCGCTTTCGAGATCGATGACTTCGACACCGCGGCGCGGACGGGATGGAGCGTGCTCATCCAGGGAACCGCGCATCACGTGGAATCCGGGGCCGAGCGTGCTTCGGTCGCGGGCGCCGGAGTCGACCCGTGGCCAGGCGGTGACAGGGAACTGTTCCTGCGCATCACTCCCAGCCGGATCACTGGGCGCCGCATCCTTCAGTAACGGGGGACGGGCACGTCCGCCTTGAGCACGACCAGGCCGCCGAGCTGGGCAGCAGCGGTCAGCGCGGCGTCCTCGCTGGCCACTGGCTCGGTGCTGACCTGGGCTATGCCGTAGCAGGCGAGCAGGTCGGCTGTCAGGGCCGGGGTCAGCCACCCGCCGGCCGGCGAGTGGCCGAGGAACCCGTCGATGAGTGCGCGCGCGTCGCCGGGCCTCAGGTCGGCGACCACGGGGATCTGGCCGGGCACGCGGTCACGGCACGCGCCGTACCTGGCGGCGTGGGCCAGGGCCCGGGCGGCGCTGCCCGGGTAGGCATAGGCGGGGATGGTGCCAGAGGCTCCATGCAGCAGCCGGACACCTTCGGCCTGGGTCACCACCGACAGGGCGAGCGGCTTGGAGGGCTCGGCCGTGCATGCCGCAGGGACCATCGCGTCTACATTGTCGTCGGCCGCGACCTGCTCCAGGCAGCGACGGAAGACCTCGGGCGGCACGGCAGTGGTGGTATCGACCGGGTCGGTGGCGGCTCCGATCGCGACGGTGGCCCCGTCGGCGAGCAGCGCGTAAACCGCGCTCGGCCGGCCGGCGTCGATGCTGCCAGCGGTCGGCGGCCCCGCCCGCCTCTGCGCTCATCGGTGTCTCCTCAGCTGAACTCTCTCAGCCGCGGCAGCGCTGCCGCTGGTCGTTGAGCCTGGCCGTACCCTCGGCGACCACCCGAAATCCGGTGACCATCCCCGGGCTGATCGATATGACCTGGTCGTTCCCGCCTTCGGCCCAGTGACGGAGGACCCGGCGGAAGGCGTCGGCGGCAGTGGCGTCGGTCACCTGGTGCGCCATCCCCACGACCGTCACGCTCCAGCCGAGATTATCGGCCGGGTCGATCGCGTCCGCCTGGTAGGCGACCACGGTGCCGGTCTCGCCGCTCGGCGCCGATGTGATGGCGATGCCGCTGTCGGCACGGACGATGACATGATCGCCGTTAACGATGTGCCTGGCCGGACAGACGGCAGGCAGCGCCCGTGCCGTGAACACGATCCTGCCCAGCGGCACGCTGCCGAGCAGTCTCATGGACTCCCGCGGGTCCAGCTCTTCCAGCCTCCGCGGCTCGTCTGTCATCGAGCGTCCCTCCAGCCTCCGGCCTAGCCCGGCACATCGCGAGACACCTCGGCCACCCAGCCTGAGCCCGGTGCATCCTTGAACGCCTAGTTGAGTGCCCGCGCCCGGTCAGAGATAGGGCCCGGTGCCCTGTCCATGGGTGACTTTGGTCCCGCCGGGCCGGGCACGCAGCGGCGGATCCTGGCTGAATGACGATGAAAACGATCGATGACCTGGACGTGCGCGGCAGGCGGGTCCTGCTGCGCGCCGACTTGAACGTCCGCTCGATGGCTCGCGAATCACCGACGATGGCAAGATCCGGGCCTGTCTGCCGGCCCTGAACGCGCTGCTTGACCGCGGCGCTGCCGTGGTGGTCTGCTCGCACCTGGGCCGGCCGGGCGGGGCGCCGGATCCCGCCTATACGGCGCGCGCCTTCCTGGATCAGGCGGCACGATCGGGCGTGGAGATGGTCCTGCCACCCGATCTGGTCGTGGCCGCCGGGCGCAACGACGCGGCGCCGCCCGAAGTCGTGGCTGCTGACCGCTCACCGGCTGCTGCCCGGTCTGGCGCACACCTCGCTGCAGCGCCGGGCGATCCGCAGCACCGAACTCGCCCTGGCGGCCTGTGACCGCGGCTGGATCCCGGTCCGACGATCGTGGCGGCTCAACGGGCGTCACTATGGCGCCTTGCAGGGACGGGACAAGGACGAGGTGGTCCGGGAGTACGGCAAGGAGCAGGTCCAGCTGTGGCGGCGCTCCTACACCGTGGCACCTCCGCCGCGGCCCCCAGGCGCCGGCGGCGCGCTGCGCGTCCGGGCCCACTACGCTCCGCTCGCTGCCGCAGACGAACCGCGCGCCGAGTCCCTTCGCGACGTCACCGCCCGGCTGCTGCCGTACTGGTACGGCTCGATCGTCCCGGACCTGCGGACCGGCGAGTGCGTCCTGGTCGTCTCGCACGGTAACACGCTGCGGGCACTGATCAAGCACCTCGACGGGATCGGCGACGACGAGATCACTGGGCTGGAGATCCCCAACGGCATCCCGCTCTTCTACCAGCTAGATCCGTGCCTGCGGCCCCTCACCAAGGGCGGCTGCCGCCTCGCCGGCTAGGGCCCCGGCAGCGGCACCCGCCACTCGAGCTCGGTCCCGCCGCCTTCGGCAGGCCCGGCGCGCATGGTCCCGCCGAGCAGGGCCGCGCGGTCGGCCTGGTTGGCCAGCCCGCTGCGGCGCCCGGTCTCCTTGATCCCGACGCCGTTGTCCCGGACCAGCAGGACGAGTTCCGGACCAGCCTCGATCGTCACCTCGACCTTGCTGGCCTTGGCGTGCCGTGCGGCGTTCGAGAGCGCCTCGCGCAGCGCGCCGAGCAGGTGCTGCGCGGCGTCGGCCGGCACTGCATCCAGCCGGCCGGACATCCGCAGCGCAGGGGCGAAGCCAAGCACGCCGACGGCCCCGTCCACCACGTCAAGGATCTGCGCGCGAAGGCTGGCCTCGTCGGCGGCCGGGCGCGAATGCAGCGAGAAGATGGCCGACCGGATCTCCTTGATGGTCTCATCGAGGGCGTCCACGGCGCTGCTCACCCGCCGCGCGTTGTCCGACTCGCCCATCCGCACGGCCAGGCTCTCCAGGGACATGCCGGTGGCGTACAGCCGCTGGATGACCAGGTCGTGCAAGTCGCGGGCGATTCGGTCCCGGTCCTCGAACACCGCGAAGCGCTGCGCGTCCCGGCGGTGCGCGGCTAGTTCCAGGCCGATCCCCGCCTGCGCGGCGAAGCTGACCAGCATCTCCACCGAGGCCGGGGCGAGCGGCATCGAGCCCGGGCGCCGGCCCGCGGTCAGGATCCCCCGGACGTTACCGGGCGCCCCCAGCGGGAACACCACCGCGGGACCCAGGTGCATGTGCTCCCGCGCGACCGGGGCCACGCGCTCGTCGTTGCCAAAGTCGTCCAGGCTCAGCGGCTTGCCGCTGTCCAGCACCAGCCCCGACGCCGAGCCGGTCACCGGCAGCACCAGGCCGAGCGCCTCCTCGGCGCCCTCGCCCACGGCATGCTCGATCACCAGCTGCGTGCCGTCGCCGGCCGGCAGGGCCAGCGCGACGAGGTCGGCACCTGACATCTCCAGCGCCAATCCGGTCGTCAGGGCAAGCACGTCGTCAGGATCTGCCTCAGACAGCAGCCGCTGCGTGACCTCGGTGCTGGCCTGCAGCCACTGCTGCTGGCGGCGTGCCTCCTCATACAGCCGCGCGTTCCCGATCGCGACGCCGGCCGCGGCGCCGAGCGCGACCAGGACCGCCTCGTCCTCCTCGTCGAACTCGGCGCCGTCTTTCTTCTCGGTGAGGTACAGATTGCCGAAGACCTCATCCCGGATCCGCACCGGGGCGCCGAGGAAGCTCTTCATCGGGGGATGCCCCTCGGGGAATCCGAACGACCGCGGATGGACGGACATGTCGGATAGCCGCAGCGGCTCCGGGTGGGTGATCAGCTCGCCGAGCAGGCCCCGGCCCTCGGGCCAGTGATGAATCCGTGTGATCTGCTCCTCATCCAGACCCACCGGGACGAACTCGGCCAGCCTGCCGCCTTCGCCGATGACCCCGAGCGCGCCGTACCGGGCATCGACGAGCGTGACTGCGGCCGCGACGATCTGCCGCAGCACGACCTCGAGGTCGAGGTTGCTGCCGACCGCGACGACCGCTTCAAGCAGCGCATGCACCCGATCGCGCGTCTTGACCGCAGCCGAAAGCCGGACCTGCAGCTCCGCCAGCAGGTCATCAAGGCGCAGGTGGGGCAGCAGTGGCCTGCCTTGGTTTGGCTCCACGCGGCATCCAGGGGTTGGCGTTCTTCGAGCTACTTGATCTTACGCCAGCACCGGTGCCCGTCCAGCGGGCGCAAGCCGCCGGTCAGGGGAACCTGGGCTGAAGGGTAGGAGCCAGCCAGTGTCGGCCGAGCGCAGGTCGTTAGGCCTCGCAGCAGCCGAAGAACGTCCCTACCGGACACCTATGCCCTCGTGCCAGCCTCATTACATGGCTACGAGAAGCTCGGCTAACCCGCAACGCAGGACATCGGCAGCAACACCCGACTCGTCCGAGTGGGCGTCGGTGTTCGCGGATGCCGAGCGCGCGTGCTGCTGCTCGGCCAGGCCCGTGGTGGTCGCCGTGTTCCCTCCGCGGCCTGGCCGACCCCACCCGGTTGACCTGCTGCTCTGCGGCCATCACTACCGGGCCTGCCGAGCCGGGCTGGAGGCGGCGGGCGCAGTGCTGCACTGCCTGCCACGGTCCTGACCGGACGGCCGGCTCTCAGGCCGGTCTGCCATGGGACCAATGGCCCGACCGGGCCTGGCCGAACGCCTCTTGGCGTAGCGGGGCCGTCGGTCAATCCTGGAGCTGAGTGGTAAAGGCCGATGGCAAAGGCAAGGAGATGGCCATGAAACCGGACGTTGTCGTGGTGGGTACGGATGGCTCCGACCAGTCCTTCCACGCGGTGGAATGGGCGGCCCGCGAGGCTGTGCTGCGCGCGGCGGCGCTGCGGATCGTATCCGTGCCCGCGCTGCTGCCCCGGATGTCGTGGCGGCACCAGCCCCAGGGCTCCCCGGACACCGTCGCGGACATGATCGTCAGGTCGCATGAGCACGCTTTGGCCGGCGCCTCAGCCCGCGCCGCAGAAGTGGAGCCCGGTCTTGTCGTGGAAACCGCGCTGCTTCCGGGTCGGCCGGCGTCGGCGCTGGCCGAGGCTGCTGCCGGTGCCTCGCTGCTGGTGGTCGGCTCCCGCGGCGTGGGCGGCTTCGGCGCGCTGCTGCTCGGGTCCGTCAGCCGGTACGTCGCCACCCGGGCCGGCTGCCCCGTCGTGGTCGTGCGCGAGGAGACCATGGCCGTGCACCGCGAGGTGGTCGTCGGCGTGCGCGACCTTGACCAGCCCGCCGCGATCGGGTTCGCATTCGCGGAGGCGTCGCTGCGCAAGGCGCGGCTGCGTGCCGTGCACGCCTGGCAGTTGTTCCTGCCCGAGATGCGGCTGACAGGCACCGAGCGGCCCGGGGCCGCCGCCGAGGACGTCACGGCAGAGGCGGCCGAGTGGCTGACCGGCCTGCTGTCGTTCTGGCGGGAGAAGTACCCGGAGGTCGATGTCATCGAGGACGTCGTGCACGCCTCGCCAGGGCGGGTCCTTGCCGCGAGCTCGGCCCGTGCCGACCTGATCGTGCTGGGCCGGAACACCGACGGTGACTCCCCGCACCCGGGAGCTGACCCGGTCATCCACGCCGTGCTCAGCCACGCGCACGGGCCCGTGGCAATCGTTCCCGAATGAGCACGCGGATGGGCGAGGTGAGAGGACTTTGGCCCCTGGTAAGCCCGGGATGCGGGCGTCATTATCTGATGTAGCCCGGAAAGGGCACCTGGCTCGGGATAAAGGGGGCGAACGGTGTACGAGAAGCTGCTGGTGGCGGTTGATCACTCACATCACACCGAGCGCGTGCTGAGCGCTGCCCGGGACCTGGCGTCGCTGTCGCACGGCGAGGTGTGGGTGCTGCACATCCGGGAGCGCGAGGTCATGCCGCGGGCGGGACTGGTCGAGAACGAGACGACCGACGAGGCAGAAGCGCAGGTCGGTGCCGCGGTCGAGGAACTCACCAAGGCCGGGATCAAGGCCCACGGCGTGCTCCGCAGCACGATCTACGGCCATGCCGCGCGCGAGATCGTCGAGGACGCCAAGAACCGCGATGTCAGCGTAATCATCATGGGCTCGCGCGGCCGGGGCGACCTGGCCGGGCTGGTCGTGGGCAGCACCGCGCACAAGGTGATCCACCTGGCCGACCGGCCCGTGCTTGTGGTCCGCTGACCCGCGAGCGGATCTCCCGGCACACTGCCACCTGTTGCCATCGGGCAGCCGCATATCCGTCACCGGAAGTGGGCTGCCTGCCCAGGTCGACCTGGGCAGGCGGCCCGCTCGGTTTAAGGCGTGCAGGCCTCAGGCCGTCACCGGCTCAGCACGACCTTGAGCGCGCCGGTCTCGCCCGCCCGGGCGAACACGTCGTAGGCCTCGTCGAATTCGTCCAGCGCGAAGCGGTGGGTGATGAACCGCCCGGCGTCGATCTGC
>Ga0335075_10003729_pt1 | contig 24031 bp, 22 predicted proteins | sample Lox_Sample_24_FD_206723 | JGI IMG/M metagenome (GOLD analysis project Ga0335075, IMG submission 206723) | Soil microbial communities from Loxahatchee National Wildlife Refuge, Florida, United States - Lox_Sample_2.4 | ecosystem: Environmental > Terrestrial > Soil > Wetlands | place: USA...
TGAAGCGACCCGGAAAGCCGGATACGGGAAATCCGTTCGTCCGGTTTGATGAGGGGTGAAGTGAAACAACGGAACCGACAACTTCGGTCAGTTCAATCCCCAGCGTTTCACTTCGCCTACTCTACCATAGTTACCGGCGTCACTCTAATACAGTTGCATTATTGCGCGTTTTTTGCTTTTCTATTGAAACTTAGAGTAATGAAATTCAGCATGCAGCAAATGGCCTCGGTGGAATCCGAGATCCTCAAGCAGGTCAGGGCGCATCCAGGGATATCGCGGGTGTCGCTTGCCCGCAAGCTGCAAATCGCCCCTTCGACTGTCGGCAATTATACCGCGCGCCTGATTGCCGAAGGATTTATCATCGAGGACCCGGACAAGCTGGAGTTCGAAATGGGGCGTCCGCCCACGGCGCTGCGATTGAACCCCGATGGCGGGCAATTCATCGGAGTAGACTTCGAGGCGCGCAACATCATGGCCATGGCTGTGGATTTTTCGGACCGGCCGCTCAAGCAGGCGCACAAAAGCATCGACCAATCCGATTCGGTGCAGACCATTATCGATAAAATAGAACATGCAATTCAGCAGGTGTTGCCGGACCAGCACGGTCGTCTTTTGGCGATTGGTGTTGGCGTGCCCGGGCTGGTGAATCCCAGCAAAGGCATCGCCGTTCATTACAAATACATCAGCGACTGGCAGAATGTGGCGCTGGCGGCGCCGCTGGCCAAAAAGTTTGGTGTGCCGGTCTATTTGGAAAACAACGCGCGCTCGATGGCGCTGGCGGAGTTGTGGTTTGGCCAGGGCCGCGCGCAAAAAGATTGGCTGTGCATTGGCATTCGCAGCGGCATTGGCGCGGGAATTGTGGCCGGCGGCCAGCTCCAGCGCGGCGCCAATAATCGTGCGGGCGAAATTGGCCGCTGGATATGCCCAAAACTGTCCAAGGGGGCGGCCTTCTTTTCGAATAACGGGGAACCGTCCCAAAAAATGGAGCTTCAGGAAGTGGCTTCGGTCCGGGCCATTTTGTCGGCGCTGGAACGGGCGCGGCAGTCGGGCAAGAAGACGTGCCTCTCGCGGCGCGACCGCCCGTTGAATTTTGAGGACGTGCTCGACGCGGCGCGGCAGCGGGACCACCTGACGCTGGAGATTATCCAGGTGGCCGCCGAGACGCTCGGCTGGGCTGTGAGTGAATTGTCGTTTGCGTTAAATCCTTCGCGGGTGATTCTGGCCGGGCCGCTGACGTTGCTGGGTGAAATCATGCTGCAACCATTGCGGGAATGCGCGCAGGATCTGTTGCGGGAATCCGGCGCGGACGTGCCGGCCATTGTGAATTCGACCATGGGTGAGTATAGCGGCGCGCTGGGAGCAGCAGCTTTGGCCGTGCATGAATGGAAGCCGCGGGCTGTGAGTGCGGCGTGAGTGGCAGTGGTGGAACACGGCGCGCTGCGCCGTGTAGCGCCGCGTGCAGCGGCGCAATGAGTGGAGTCCGTGCCAATAGACTCGCCCGCGCCGGCGGCCCGCGCCGTGCCCCACCTACTTCTCTTCTACGCGCTGGATTTTCGCCCCGAGTTTCCGCAGTTTCTCGTCCATTTTTTCGTAGCCGCGGTCCAGGTGATAGATGCGGTTGACCTGGGTCTGGCCTTTGGCGGCAAGGCCGGCAATGACAAGCGCCGCGCTGGCGCGCAAATCGCTGGCCATGACCGGGGCGCCGCTCAGTGGCCGGCCGCCTTTGACAATCGCGCTGGGTCCTTCAATCTCGATGTCCGCGCCCAACCGCGCCAATTCGCTCACATGCATGAAACGCGATTCGAAAATTCTTTCCGTAATGATGCTGATGCCGGGCGCCAGCGTGAGCAGCGACATCATCTGCGCCTGGGCATCGGTCGGATAACCGGAATAGGGAAGCGTGGTCACATCCGCGGCCTTTAATTTTTTTCCACGGCGAATGGTCATCGTGTCGCCGCGCTGTTCGACGACGACACCGGCTTCGTTCAATTTATCAATCACGGCGCGCAAATGGTCGGGCCGGCAGTTTTTTATGGTGACGTCGCCGTTGGTCGCCGCCGCAGCCATGGCAAAGGTCGCCGTTTCGATGCGGTCGGGGATGACTCTGTGCTCGGCGCCGCGGAGCTTTTTGGCGCCGGTGATGGTGATGGTGGGGCTGCCGGCGCCTGAAATGCTTGCGCCCATGGCGTTCAGGAAATTTGCCAGATCCACCACTTCCGGTTCGCACGCGGCGCTTTCGATCACGGTCACTCCCTCGGCGAGGGACGCAGCCATCATCACGTTGGCGGTGCCCAAAACGGTCGAGCCGGCGCGCCCGCCCAGGAACGTCGTGCCGCCGGTCAATCTTTTTGCCGAGGCATGGACATAGCCGCCCTTGATTTCGATTTTTGCTCCCAGCGCTTCGAATCCCTTCAAATGCAGGTTAATCGGGCGCGCGCCAATGACACAGCCGCCGGGCAGGGAAATCTGGGCCTTGTGGAGACGCCCCAACAATGGCCCGGCCACGCATATCGATCCGCGCATTTTGCGAACGAGGTCGTAATCGGCGTGCCCATGGATTTTCCTGGCGCGGACGCTTAAGGCGCCATCTTCCATTTTGGCGTCGGCACCAAGGGATTTGAGGATTTGGGTCATGAACCGCGTGTCGCTCAAATCGGGCACGCCGTGGATGACACAGGGTTCATCGGTGAGCAGCGTCGCGGCCATAATGGGCAGCGCCGCGTTTTTGCTTCCGCTAATGGTGACTTCGCCCCGCAGTGGCAGGCCGCCTTTGATTAAGAAACTTTCCATGATGCGATCAAAATTCTTGCGCGCTGACTGTAATCGTCTTTGATGGCTTCGACAATCCAGTTTTGTTGTTCGAAGATATTTTGTATCGCCGCCGCCTGGCCATCACCAAACTCGAGCATCATTTTTCCGCCCGGTTTCAGCAACAGTTTGGCCTGGGCCGCGAACAGCCGGTAAAAGTCCAGTCCGTCCGCGCCGCCGTCCAGGGCCGCGCGCGGGTCAAAGTCGCGTACTTCGGGCTGGAGGGTTTCAATTTCGGCTGTGGAAATATAGGGAGGGTTGCTGATGATTAAATCAAATTGCGAGCCGGGCGGCAGCGCCGCGAATGCGTTGCCGTGGAAAAATTCAATCCGGCCGGCCACGTTATTTTTCGCGGCGTTTTCTCCGGCCAACGCGAGGGCGTCCGTGGAAAGGTCGGTGGCCATAATCCGGGCATCCGGACATTTTGCGGCAATGGCAATGGCAATGCAGCCGGTGCCGGTGCCGACGTCCAGGGCGGTGGAAGGCTTTGCGGTCAGCGAGGACAGGAAGCTCCAGCCCAGTTCGGCGAGGATCTCGGTTTCGGGCCGGGGCACGAGGGCGCGGCGGTCTACGGCGATTTCAAATCCGCAAAATGAGATTGAACCGATGATATGCTGAAGGGGCTCGCGCTGGCCGCGCCGTTTAATCCATTGCCGGATTATTTCGGTTTCCTGGCTGGTAAGAGGGCGTTCGAAGTTCAGGTACAACTTCATGCGCGGCATTTTCAGGAGGTGCGCGCAAAGCAGTTCGGCCTGGAGGCGAGGGGATTCGACGCCGCGTTTTGTGAGAAATTCAGCGCTTTTTTGGATCGTTTCCAGGACGGTCACGCAATTTACGATTTACAATTTACGAGCGGCAGCGCCACCTGCTGTTACGCGGGCGTCGTGTTGTCTTGATCAATTGTAAGCTGGGAAGGTGGCGGTGGAGGTAACGATGATAGAACGGGCGGGACAGTTGACGCGGTGGCCGGGGTTTTGTCATGGGTATGAACAAACAGGCCAATGTAATAGACCATGTAATAGCCGAACGTCAGGCCGGCGATAAAGAAGGTCAACGGGCTTCCCATGGGCGGCGGATGGCCGGCCGCCACGGCGGCGTTGGTATTATTGAGGACCGCCATGCGATAGATGATTCGCCCGGTGAGCAACAAAGAAACTCCCACTCCGATACGCGTATCGGGCGTGTAAAAATGGCCTTCCACCGTCGTTTCAAATTTGGTCAGCCGCAGGCCAACCAGTCCCAAGGCGACGCCCCCTGCAATCCCGCCGGCGAAGCCGAGCAATATGAGCGGGTTTAGAAGACCGGCAATGATGATGAAAAAGATGGCGACACCGTACAGTACGAGGCGGACGATGATGCGGCGGGGCCGCAACTTTTGCTTGCCGATGCTGCGGCGGGTGCGGCGATAGATGCTGAACGCGATCAAAGCGCCGAACACGATGTAGGAGATGACCGCCTGTTTGTTCACGCCCCGCGAGACTGCCATAGCGGGCTGTTTAACTCAACCGAATTCAAAATTATTTAAAAATGATTTGCAACGGAGGGAATGATTGCAGTATTGCTTTCGCGCCGTGCAGATGGGCCGCATTGTCATTTTCCCTATCAAATCGCTCGACGGTTTTTTGGCCGAGTCGGCGCGTTTCACCGCCGGCGGTATTTTGGAAAATGACCGCATTTTTGCCATTTACGACGAAGCGGGAAAGGTGGTGAACGGCAAACGAACACCGCGTGTTCACGAATTGCGCTGCGTATTTGACCCGCAGGTGCGGGAGGTGCGCCTGTGGCCCAACGGCCAAACGCCGCAACAGTTTCAATTGGACGACCGGCCGCCGCTCGAAAAGTGGCTGAGCGAATTTTTTGGTTTTGCCGTCGTGTTGCGGCATGAAGCGGAAAAGGGATTTCCTGACGATCGCGAAGCGTTCGGACCGACGATCGTCAGCGAAGCGAGCCTGCGGGCGATTCAAGGATGGTTTCCGGAGCTGACAATCGAAAGCGCGCGCCGCCGTTTTCGCGCAAATTTGGAGTTGTTGGGTGAAGAACCGTTTTGCGAAGACGCGCTGTTTGGCGCGCCGGGCGAACTGAAACCGTTTCGGATAGGCCAGGTGAATTTCTTCGGCCATAACCCATGCCAGCGTTGCGTCGTGCCCACGCGCGATCCGGACACTGCGCAGCCGGTTTCCGAGTTTCAAAAAAAATTCATGCAACGGCGCAAAGAAAGCCTTCCTTCGTGGGCCAATGCGCAGCGGTTTAATCATTTTTACCGGTTTGCCATTAATACGTCTGTGCCGCCGTCGGAAGCGGGGAAGGAATTGCGTGTTGGAGACGAGGTAGTGTTCACGTAACGGATTCAGCCGGTTATTTTTGCTTTTGGGCGGGGATGACATTTTCAGCTTTTCTACTTTGAACAGGCCGCTATTTTGGTTGTCCATTTTTTGTATTTAAACAATGAACACTGGCATTTCCGCAATAAACGAAGCAGTCAAGGAAGCGGGCGCGTTCACGCATCCGCTGTTTAACGAACTGGGCAAAGTAATCGTGGGTCAAAGTTATTTGACCGAGCGGCTGGTAATTGGGCTGCTGGCCAATGGGCACGTGCTGTTGGAGGGCGTGCCCGGCCTGGCCAAAACGCTGGCGGTCAAATCGCTCTCGGCGTGCATCAGCGTCAAATTTTCGCGCCTTCAATTCACGCCGGACATGCTGCCCGCGGACGTGATCGGCACGCAAATTTATAATCCGCAATCGGGCGGGTTCACCACTCGCAAGGGGCCGATCTTTGCGAACCTGATTCTGGCGGACGAAATCAATCGCGCCCCGGCCAAGGTGCAAAGCGCGCTGCTGGAAGCGATGCAGGAAAAGCAGGTGACCATTGGCGACCAAACGTTTCGGCTGGAAGAGCCGTTTCTGGTGCTGGCCACGCAAAACCCGATCGAGCAGGAGGGAACGTACCCGCTGCCCGAAGCGCAGGTAGACCGGTTCATGTTGAAATTGAAAATCGGCTACCCGGCGCGCGATGAGGAACGAAAAATCCTTGATTTAATGGCTAAAACCAGCGGCACGCCCGCGACTGCGGCGGTCGTGGATCCCAAAGATATTCTCAAGGCCCGTGAAGTCATCAACCAGATTTACGTGGATGATAAAGTGAAGGATTACATCGTGGACCTGGTCTGCGCGACGCGTGAGCCGGACAAATACAAGATTGCCGTGGGAGAATACATTCAACTGGGCGCTTCGCCGCGCGCGACGATTGCCCTGACGCTGGCGGCCAAGGCGTTTGCCTTCCTCAAGGGCCGCGGCTATGTGACGCCGCAGGATGTCAAGAGCATCGGCATGGATGTGCTGCGCCATCGCGTGGCCATCACCTACGAGGCTGAGGCCGAGGAGAAAACGAGCGAATCGGTCATCCAGAGAATATTTGATGAATTGCCTGTGCCGTGATTTGTTCGAAAGATGAAAGTCCCAGGGTTGCGAAGCTCATACGAGAAAGTCGGCGGCATCGTCTTTTTTGGACGAATGCTCGATAAAATCCGTTTGCATGCCCAGGGCAAATTGCCTTCGGATTACAATCGCGGTATGGGGTTTGACGGGCGGTGCATTCGGTTCCTTCATGTGGACTACGACACTCTTGTCAAACGCACACTGCTGGGCGGCACTGACGAAGAGATATTGGAATGGTGCTTTCAAAACGGGCGCCGTCCGGGCGAAGAAGACATTCTTGTTTGGAATGCCTTTATGACTAAACGCGGCTGGCGGGATGACGTCAGTGAATGGTTGACGCAGGAAAAAGAGAAGCGAGGTTTTGGCCGTCGTGACGATATTCAAACAGCCTTTGATTTTCACAAGGCCGACGAGGCTGAAGATTGATATGGAAGCTCATTTTTTATATTTAGCAAGCGTTTCGTCGCGTAATTGTTCCCACGGGATACCACGTTCGGGATGCGCCAGCGCCTCTTCCGCGCGCCGATCAAGTTCGGCAATTTGTTCCTGCGATAGTTCGTCATCGAGCTCAGCAAACTCATCAAAGATTCGCTGGACGAGTTCGCGCCGTTCCGGTTCGGTCATCCGGCGAATTTCTTCGAGTATCTGTTCCGCACTCATGCCTCTAATTTATCCAACGGCATCTCCCCCGCAAGTTGCCTTTGGACCACGATACAACGCCGATTCTTTTTCATTTAAGGCGACGGTGCAGTTCCTCAGGGTTCCGCGCGCCGTGAAAAACAGAGACGATACCGATGAAGTCACGCTCAAGTCGAAAATAGACACTATATTTATTGAATATTTCAACTTTGACTTGACGGATATTGTGGCTGACCGATCTGTATTTTTCGGGGTTTGCCAGGATACGCAAAAACGTGGCATGAATTTCGGCTTCAAACCGATCACCCAGTCCGGGCTGTTGCCGGTTATACCAGACGACCGCATCCTCAAATTCGCGCCGTGCCTCCGTGTCGAAAATTATTCGGCGGCGCATCAGCGGTTTTTGGTTCGCTCCTTTAGTTCCGCACGGACCTGTTCCCATGGAATGCCGCGTTCTGGACGCTGCCGTAACTCCTCGCCGCGCCGCTCAAATTCCGCTATTTGCTCCGCTGTGGGTTCGACCTCAAACTTATCACGAAGCTGCTCGAAAACCTCTCGTTGTTCTTCAAACGGGAGTTTCTTGATTTCTTCCAGAACCTGTTCTGCGCTCATGTTATTAATTTATCCCACGGTCCCGGCCGCGCAAGCCGCCTTTTTGCCCCTGCCCAGCCCATGATCCCCCGCGAAATCATTAAAAAAATCCGCCAGATCGAGATTCGCACGAACCGGCTCGTGACCGAATCGCTTGCGGGCGCCTATCATTCGGTCTTCAAGGGCCAGGGCATGAATTTCGATGAAGTGCGCGAATATCAGCCCGGCGACGACGTGCGGGCGATCGACTGGAACGTCACGGCGCGGATGAACCATCCGTTCATCAAAAAGTTTGTGGAAGAGCGCGAACTCACACTCATGCTCGTGGTGGACGTGAGCGGCTCGGGTTTGTTCGGTTCGCGAGCGCAATCCAAACGGGAATTGGCGGCTGAGATCGCGTCCGTACTCGCATTTTCGGCCATTCGCAACAATGATAAAGTCGGCCTGTTGCTCTTCACCGATGAAGTGGAAAAATTCATTCCACCGCGCAAGGGCCGAGGCCACGTGCTGCGCGTCATTCGCGAGGTGCTGTTTTTTGAACCGAAACGCCGGCAAACGAATTTGGTGCATGCGCTGGAATTTATGGGACGCGTCCTTGCGCACCGCTCGATTGTGGTGATTATCTCGGATTTTCAAACACCGCAAAGTTCCGGCGCGCTGCCCGCGCCCGTTCAAACGGCGTTGCGCATGGCCAATCGACGGCATGACGTCGTGACCGTGCAGATTACCGACCGTTACGAAATGGAATTGCCCGCCCTGGGCCGGCTCACGTTTGAAGACGCCGAGACGGGCGAGATTGTGGAAATCAATACTGCAAATGCCGGCAGCCGCGACGCCTTCGCCCTGCGGCGCAAAAAGCAATTGGCGGACCTGGCGCGGCAATTCCGTGCTTCCGGCATCGATGCCATCCAATTGCTTACGGACGAAGCCTATAGCGCGGCGCTGGGAAACTTTTTTGAAACCAGAGAACGACGGAGGTTGAGAGGGTGACCCCAACCAACACCATCCCCGATATCAAAGATATCAAGCCGCCGATTGATATTCCGACGGGCACGGAATGGCTTTGGCCGGTGCTTGCCGCGCTGGCCCTGGCGACCGTGGCATTCGTCGTGTGGCAGATGTGGAGAACATCACGATTGAATGTGCCCGCCGAACCGCTGGTCCCGGCGCACATTCGGGCAAAGCAAAGGTTGCAAAAGGCGCTGGAAATCATCGGCCAGCCCAAGGAATTTTGCATTTTGGTGTCGGACACCGTGCGGCTGTATTTGGAAGAGCGTTTCGCCTTTCACGCGCCGGAGCGGACCACGGAAGAATTTTTGCGCGAGCTGAGCGCGACGAATTTGCTGACCGAGGAACAAAAGGAAAGTCTTGGCAGGTTTTTGGAAAACTGCGACCTGGTGAAATTTGCCAAATACGAACCGGGCGAAAATGAATTGCGGGAATTGCATTCGTCCGCGGTCCGGCTGGTCGAGGAGACCGAGCCGGCGGAAAATTCAAACGGCGAATCGCGTCCGCCAGTCCAACCCCCATTGACTCACAAATAGATGACTTTGGCTCATCCAATTTTTTTGGTGCTGCTGGCCCTGCTGCCTGTGCTGGCCTGGCTCAAGGGCAAACGCGGCGCGCCGCCGGCGTTTTTGTATTCCTCGCTGAATTTGGTGGAGGGACTGACGGGACTGCGCCGGTCCAATGCCGGGCGCTTTCTGGGCGCGTTGCGCTGGCTGGCTTTGGCCGTGTTCATTTTTGCGCTGGCCCAGCCGCGCTTGACTTCCAGCACCTCGTCGGTCAAAGCCAGCGGCATTGACATCGTCGTCGCGCTCGATTTGTCCGGCAGCATGAGGACGCCGGACTACACGGTGAACGGGCAGAGCGTGGACCGTTTTGATATGGCCAAATCCGTGCTCGAGAAGTTTGTGGGCGAACGTCCTGACGACCGGATCGGCCTGGTCGTTTTTGCGGCGCAGGCATTCATCGCCTCTCCGATGACTTTGGACCACGATTACCTGCTCGACAACATCGACCGGCTTCAGATCGGCACCATTAATTCGGACGCCACGGCCATTGGCGACGGCATTACGACGGCGTTAAACCGGCTCCGCAATGTCAAAGCCAAAAGCAGGATTATCGTCCTGATGACCGACGGCGCAAACAACTCCGGGCATATTGACCCGATTACCGCCGCCGAAGCCGCGCAGGCGCTGGGCGTGAAGATTTACACCATCGGCCTGGGCAACAAGGAATATGTCGAACAAAACAATTTGCCGCCGGGATTTTTGCCGGACGAAGACGGGCTCAAAAAAATTTCGCAAATGACCGGCGGCCAGTTCTATCGCGGCGACAGCAGCGAAAGGCTGGGGAGCATTTACAACGAGATTGACAAGATGGAGAAGACCGAATCCGTCCTGAACAAGTACACGCAATACAGGGAATTGTTTGCCTGGTTTATCGCGAGCGGAGCAGGGCTGCTGCTGCTGGAAATTGTGCTGGCGCAAACCGTTTTCAGGAGGCTGCCGTGAGACTGTGATTCGCGGTTCACAATTTTAAGATGCGTTTCGAAAATCCAAATATCCTGTGGCTGTTGCTGGTGATTCCACCGGCGGTGGTGCTGTTTTTTTGGTGGCGTGAGCGGTCGCGCCAGCAAATCGTCGCCCAATTTATCGAGGCCCGGTTGCTTTCGGCGCTGACAGTGGGCATTTCGCCCGGCCGCAGGAAAATCCGTTATGCGCTTTTGGTCCTGGCTGTGGCGTTTTTGATAGTCGCCCTGGCCCGCCCACAATGGGGGTATGATGTGCAGGAAGTCGAACAAAACGGCCTGGACATCGTCGTGGCCGTCGATACCTCCAAATCCATGCTGGCCCAGGACATCGCCCCCGACCGCCTCGAACGGGCAAAGCTGGCCGCGCTCGAATTGATGCAGGATGCCGGGTCCGACCGCCTGGCCCTTGAGGCCTTCGCCGGCGACGCATTTCTGGAATGCCCCCTGACTGTGGACGACACGGCTTTCGAGCAAAGCGTCCAGGCCCTGGATGTCAACTCCGTTTCCGAAGGCGGCACGGCCATCGCCAACGCCATCAATACCGCGCTGAGTGCCTTCAAGGAAAACGGCCATTACAAAGCTCTCGTGTTGCTGACCGATGGCGAAGACAACGTCAATGAAGCCGCGGCGCTTGAAGCCGCGAAAAACGCCTCAAAAGCCGGCTTGAAAATCTTCACCGTCGGCATCGGCACCACTGAGGGCGCATTTATCCGGATTACCGCGCCGGACGGAACCTCCGATTACGTTCGCGACGCCGGCAATAACGTCGTTAAAACGCACTTGAATGAGACGTTGCTGCGGGAAATTTCCGGGGCGACCGGCGGATTTTACCTGCCGTTGCGGGGCGCCGACACGATGGACGTCCTGTACAACAGGGGCCTGGCGCCGTTGCCCAAATCACTCGGCGAACTGAGAAAGATTCAACAGTATCACGAGCACTTTCAATGGTTTCTGTTGCCCGCGATTCTGCTGTTGATGGTGGAAATGGTGTTGCGCGAGCGCAAGAAGGCCACAGGCGAATCATCCATCCCTAAACCGGTTGGGTACGCTTTCAACGAAGCGCGCCCGCCCGCGGAACCGCCCGTGGCAAAATCGAACGAACTGCCTCCGGTTTTAAAGGTGACGCCGGCTATTCTGCTGTTTATCGGCGTTTTGCTCCTGCCGCATGCAGCCTCCGCTTCGCCCGCAGACGCGTTGCGCGATTATGAAGCAGGCAATTACACAAACGCGCTTGAGGAATATTCGAGCCTGGCGGAAGCTCGAACGAATGACTTTCGGCTGGTGTTTAACGCGGGTGACGCGGCGTATCGGGCTACAAACTTTGACTTGGCGCAAAGTTTGTTTCAACAGGTGACGTTGTCCCCGGACATCAATCTTCAGCAAAAGGCCTATTACAATCTCGGCGATACCCAATTTCAGTCGGCCAGGCAGGCCCAGGACCTGGATGGCCTCCTGTCAGGATTCGAAACGGCGGAAAAAAGCTATTCGCGAGCGGTGGATTTGAACACCAATGACCCGGATGCGGTGTATAATCTGAATTTCACCCGGGACGCGATCGAGCGCATCAAAGAGTTTCGTGAGCTGCTGCTCCGCGCAAAACGCGAAGCGGACGTGGACGTACAGCGCGCGGAGTTTCACCAGGCGCTGCAAATCATGGGGCCTCTTCAAAGCAAACTGCAAAATACCGTCGCCGCCAAACAATTTCAGGATTACACTAAACGATTAAAACAAATCGATGACATCGCAACTCCACATGAACCTATCGCGAGTCCACCGAATAGCCATGGCCTCACGCTTCCGCCATAAAGGAGCGGTTTGCGCCCGCCGCCGCTCCCTGCTTCGCTCCGCCACGGCGCGGCAGGCGGCCATTTTGTTGAGAATAGCCATGGTCCTTGGGCTGCTATCGCTCGCCGCATTGCGTGCCGGGGCGCAAAACGCCAATGAAAGCGCCACTGATTTCTTTAATGGCGGGGCGCAATTTTACATTTCCAACAATATCCCGGACGCATTGAAACGCACAGAAAGCGGGCTGAAACTCTATCCGGACGACGCGAAACTCAAGGAATTGGAAAAACTGTTAAAGCAACAACAACAGCAGCAGCAGCAACAACAGCAACAACAACAAAATCAAAACCAGCAGCAGAAAAATCAACAGAATCAGCAGAAAAATCAGAACCAAAATCAGCAGTCGCAATCCCAAAATCAACAGCAGAAGAACCAACAACAACAGCAACAGCAGCAAAACCAACAGAATCAGGCAAATTCGCAAAAACAGCAGGAACAGCAGCAACAACAGCAGGCGATGGCCATGACCCCGGAAGAAGCCAAACGGTTGTTGGACTCACAAAAAGGGAACGAACAGGTGCTTCAGTTCAGTTCGAAGAATCAGCCCCAAAACGAGAATCCACCCATAAAAGATTGGTGAATCAGCAAGCCTAATATTTGCAAGCCTTTATGCGTGAGGTTGTTACCCATCAAAATTTGATGCGGATTCTTCTTGTGTTTCCCCAAAATAGGCCCTATTATTGATTGGCGTCGGTCTTCTGGTGTTCGCATTCTCTTGAAGTTCGCGGAATTCGTCAAAACTGGCGCAGCCGTAGTTCTGTTTCTATGCGATATGCATGAACTAAATCGGCTCTGAACGGTCTTATTTTTATGTTGAACCGAAAAAACATGGCATCCCACGGCCGCCAACACGGCGGTGGGCGAGAAAGCGCGGACGCAAAAAAGGCGCCGCGACGGCGATTTATCATTTCCAACAAAGCGCGCCGTGACGAACCCAAAGAATCCGATTCCAACGGCAAGGCCGAGGCTGCCGGACAGAACGGGCATAATGCTCCGAACACTCCTGTGGGTCAACCGTCCGTTGAATTAAACGAGACGATCAAAACCCTGTTGCATCTGGCGCAGGAGCACGGCTACGTAACCTACGATGATATCAACGACGTGTTGCCGGACAATCTCAATCCGGATGACTTGGATGCGTTGATGACCAAGCTGCGCAGCCTGGACGTCGAGATCGTGATGGACAGCGCCGAAGCCGAGCGCGCCAAGCAGCCCGAACCGACCCAGGCCGAGGAAGACGACGAAGCCCGCCTGGAAATCCTGGATGATCCCGTTCGCATGTACATGAACCAGATGGGCAAGGTCCCCCTGCTCACCCGCGAACAGGAAGTCGAGATTTGCAAGAAGATCGAGGAAGCCGAAGTCTCGATGAAGACGATCGTTTATGGCCTGGGTTTCACCGCCAAAGAACACATCGCCATCGCCGAAAAATTGCTGTCTGAGCCGCCCAAAGAGCGTTTTGACCGCGTGATTGTGGACAAAAAAGTCGCCAATCGCGAAGGGCACCTGCGTGAATTGCGCAAGCTCATCAAAAAAGTCCACGCCCTGGACGAAAAGGTGGACGAAAAATATTTCGGCTGGCAAAAGGCCCAGCAAAAGGGCCGCAAGGAAAAGCTCGACAAGGAGCTGAAAAAGGCCGGCGCCAGGCTTCAGGAAATGTTCCCGAAGTTTTATTATAAGCAGAAGGTCATTGAGGAAATGATCGTCGTGGCGGGCAACGTCCATGAGAAATTTCAGGCCAGCCTGCGGCATATTCAGGAATTGGAGAACGGCCACGGCCGGGCAAACGGCGAACGCCGTGCCGCCCTGGATGCCGAGCGCGCCAAGCTGCAGACGCTCGAACAATTCGTGCGCATGTCGCGCGAGGAATTCTTCCAGGCGTTCGCGGACCTGAAAGCCGCCGCCGAACGCGGTCTCAAGGCCAAGACGCACATGGCCGAGGCCAACCTGCGCCTCGTGGTTTCAGTCGCCAAAAAATACACGAACCGCGGCCAATCGTTCCTGGACCTGATCCAGGAAGGCAACATCGGTTTGATGAAAGGCGTCGAAAAATTCGAGTATCGCCGCGGCTACAAGTTCTCCACCTACGCGATTTGGTGGATTCGGCAGGCCATTACGCGCTCCATTGCCGACCAGGCGCGAACCATCCGCATCCCGGTGCACATGATCGAAATCATGAACAAGCTCTGGCGCGCGCAAAAGCAACTCACCCAGGAAATGGGCCGCGAGCCCACACCTGAGGAGTTGGCGGACGAAATGCACATGCCCGTCGCCCGCATCCATGCGCTTCTGAAAATGGCGCAACAGCCGGTTTCATTGCACGCGCCCGTCGGCGACGACGGCGACGTGAGCGTGGGCGATTTCATTGAGGACAAGTCGGCGGAGAACCCGTCCGACGTGACCAGCTACAGTTTGCTGCGTGAAAAATTAAGCGACGTGCTCACCACCCTCACCGAGCGCGAGCGCAAGATCCTTGAAATGCGTTTCGGCCTGCTGGACGGATACGAGCGCACGCTCGAGGAAATTGGCAAAATGTACAACGTCACGCGCGAGCGCATCCGCCAAATTGAGGCGAAAGCGCTGCGGAAGCTGCGTCACCCCACGCGGGTGCGTCATCTGCAGGGCTTCCTCGACACGCCCGAGCCGGAGATGGCTACGACGGCATAAAGCGGTTACAAAAATTCAAGGCGCTGGGTTTCCCAGCGCCTTTTTTTATGGATCAATGTCCGAAGTGCGGGGCTGATCAGGAATGGAAAACACGTCTCGACGCGACAAGGTTTCTCTTGCATCCGGACGGGGGCTGCGAGAAATACGTTCGTGGCAGGTTAAAGAACCGATGCAATTTGTTCGAACAGGATTTCGACACAGCTAATGTTTGCAGCGCAGGTTGCAAAAAACCGGCTTTTCGCTTTGAAATAACGAGGGGATCCACTAAATAAGATCTATTTTGACACCCTTGGGCCTCCTTGGACCAAGCATAGTTGCGACGTACCCGAAAATCAGTCGGGGCACGCAATCGGATACAAACCCTTGGTATTTGAAGAGTTCGTCTTTGATAATTATACGCTCCAGTACCTGATGGGTCACCGCCTCATGTTTACAGCGCGAGTCGGAGCGAATCCGGGTCTTCGATTAATCATTTTGAAGGCTGATGCGTCAGCAGACAAAAACCAATTCATTCATAAACTCCACCAGCCATTTTTTTACAGAGAAATCGACTCTCATAATTGGGTCTTGAACACATACGAGGAAAGGTATGATAGCAATGGCAGCTTATTTTTTTCCGCAAAAGAATATGCCTGCTACGCAATTGCCCCAACGTCAATCGACGGCTGCAAAAAAGCTTTTGGCGACGAAAATCAGCTTTTAATTAATTTTTGATTTTCAGCTTCTAATCGTCTCCGCTCTTCTATGGGCGGACGCAGACGTGAACTAAAACTCATCCGCCAATTCGCCGTCCCTGTGCTCGGGATTCGGGATGAGCCTTTGGTTGCGGCAATCCACAACCCAATCCAAATCCTCCAGTGGAATCTGGCCGATGATGTTGGGAAGAGAATCAGGAACTTCCACTACGTCAAAGCGGCCTGTTCGTCCTTGAATTTCCAGCGCGACGGGCGAGAAAACGGTCCGGACTTCCGAACGATTCGACATGGTGCGGGACTTGACCTCGCCTACGGGATAAAGACCCAACTCTTTAATGACTGAACTTTTTAAATAGAATTTAACCGCGCCGGTGTCGACCAGGGCTTCAGTTTCGATGCAGCGTGGCTTTTCTTTACGGACGCCCGCCCTGATAAGTTCTGAATCAAACCAGTTTTCGACTTTGATTCGCGCGATGACTTTTCCCATATCGTTGTTCATGCAGTAAAGTTAATCTGAATTGTTCGTCCTGCAATAGTTTGCCGAATGGATTGAATTTTCAAGGAGATTTACCTTGAAAAAACCTCGCTTTTCCGATAGTGTAACCATGGTTTTGGAAGGGTGGAGAATCGCCCGGCCCTTTCTGAAATCAGGGTTCGGTGTCCAGCCTTTATAGGCTGTTCCCGGAGCACGCTAAAGCGTGGACACCAAACATAGATTTTAGAAAGGGCTGGGAGGAAAGTCCGAACACCAAAGGGCGCGATGCCGCGTAACCTCGCTTTTTTAAAGCGGGGATACACGCGGGAGGGAGACAACTCCCGACGGAAAGTGCCACAGAAAATAGACAGCCGCCGGCGCGAACCGGCGGTGATGGTGAAAAGGTGCGGTAAGAGCGCACCGCGCGAAGCGCAAGCGACGCGGCACGGAAAACCCCATCGGGTGCAAGGCCAAATAGGAAACCCCGGAGCTGCCCGCTCCATGTTTCGCGAAAGCAAAACGGGTTTCGGGTATCGGCTGCGCAGACAAATGATTCTCACCGTTCAATCATACGGGACAGAATTCGGCTTATACCCCTTCCAAAACCGGCTTCCTATTTACGATTTGGGATTTACGATTTACGAGTCATTCTCATCGTCATCCTCATAAATCAATCAGGCGGGGTATTCGACAGAGAGAAACTCTGTTCGCTGTGCGTTCTTTCGCGGCTATTTCTAATTCCGGCTAATTCCGTGGAAATGAACTCCAATAGCTTTTAGCCGGCACGGACGCCGGCGTCGGCGCAGGCCGGGGTGCAGTTGGCTGGTTTTTCCTGCCAATGACCGCCGGCGGTCCCAAATTCTCCGCCCGGTCGACTGCGCGAATGGAAATGATCTGGGGCGACAACAAAAACGTTTGGCTCGTTTGGTAGCCCGGCAAAATTACCGTTTTCCAGGTATAATCCGGCGGACCGCAAAATTGCAGAAGCCATCTGGCCGGCGGCTGGCTGCCCGGCAACGCCCATTGCGCGGTCAAATCGCTGCCGCCCTCCCTGGCGCTCAATACCGGCCGTCCGGGCAAAGCCGTTTCCAGCCACGGCGATGCCGGGACGAGAGCCGGTTGGGCATATTCGGCCGCGACCACGGCGGCCAGCGCGGGATTGGTCCGGAAATTTCGCAGTTCAAAGAAGATTTCGCCGCTGGCGCCCGGCTGCGCGCGCGTGGCCTGGATTTGCCGCGCGATTTCTGTGACCGGAAACTTCGTGCCCGCGATGTACGCGGCCATGCCCGGCCAAAGGTTTCGGCCTTTGACATTCTGTGATTCCCACCAACTCAGCAACGCCTGAAAACCCTGCGCGGGCGCATTGATGGGCCAGTAGAGCTGCGGCGAAAAATAATCCACCCATCCATTGGCCAGCCAAAGCCGCGAGTCCGCGTACAATTCGGCGTACGCATTAAAACCCCGCACCTGCGGCGGATACCCCGGCTGCCAAATGCCAAAGGGGCTGACGCCAAATTTGACCCACGGTTTTGCCGTTTTGATGTTTTTATAGACGCCTTCGATAAATTCATCGATGTTCTGGCGCCGCCAATTTTCGCGGCTTAAACCGCTTTGCCGGCCGAACTCTCTCCATGTGGCGTCGTCAGGAAACGGGATTTGCGCTCCGCTATCCGAATTCACCGGGTAGGGATAAAAATAATCGTCAAACTGCACGCCATCCACGTCGTAACGCCGTACGACGTCCATGATGACACGGATGACATAATCGCGGACCGCCGGGTCGCCCGGGTCGAGCCACAGTCCCTCGCCATATTTGCGCACCCACGCCGGGTGAGTGCGGCCGACATAATTGGCGGCGGGCGGCGACAGCACCGAGCCGCGCGCGCGAAACGGATTGAACCAGGCATGCAATTCCAATCCGCGCCTGTGGGCCTCTTCGATGGCAAACGCCAAAGGATCGTAATACGGCTGCGGGGCGCGTCCCTGGACACCGGTCAAATATTCCGACCATGGCTCGAAGGATGAGGCGTAAAAGGCGTCGGCCGCCGGGCGGACCTGGAACACGACGGCATTGAGTCTTAATCGCGCGGCGGTGTCCAGCAGCGAAATCAATTCGGCCTTTTGTTGCGCGACGCTCAGGCCGGGAGCGGACGGCCAGTCTTTGTTGCCCACGGTGGCAATCCATGCGCCGCGAAATTCGCGGGGCGGCGCGGGCGGCGCGCCGACGAGCGGCTGATACGTTTCGGCGGCCGCGAGCAGCGCCGTGGAAACAAATAAAACCAGGAAAGACAAAACCGATTTCATTGATTGATAACGCAGTTAAAATGAATCAAAAATCAAAAATGGAAATAAAAAAGGCGCGGAAGGTTACGAAACGCGATTTTTAGCCACAGATGGGCACAGATGAGACACAGATAAAGTCGTCCGCAGATTTCGCCGATGAGCGCAGATTCAGGCCGGCAAATAGGCCAATATCTGCGAAAATTGGCGAAATCTGCGGATAAAAAATCTGTGTTTCATTTGTGTCCATCTGGTGATTAACTTTTTAAGAACCCACCGCATAAATGGCGAAATTGATTTGATGCTGCAATCCGTCTTTATACCGTCGATGGCACACCGCCTCAGCGTCTGTTTAATATCCGACGATTCAACCTCCAGGAAGCGTCGCAAAAAAGATTTCGCCTCGTCTTCGGACAATTTCTCAAAAAAATCAAATCGCATGGTAATAAACGGTATAACCGATACCATTTTGCTCAAGAAATTTCAGTACATCAGGCTGCGCTCCTCTAAACGTCCCCGTTCCAGGACTCGACAGCGCTCTCAATGTCTCCAATTTTGTCAGGATCACTAACGATTCGTGCCAAGAGGTTATCGGCTACTAAGACTGGAGCCATTTCAAGCTGATGTTGGAACCCGACAACCGCTGGCATATTAGCCTCCATTGTCTCGATATCGCCAGTGCTCCAGTGCAAGCTCTTGTGGCTCCTTACGAACGACTCGCCAAGATAATAGCCAGCCCGCAGAACCAACACTCCAGATGGCCCGTCGAAGTCGAATAGGTTGTTTATATAGATTTCATTATTGCGAAGCCATTCGGGCACGGTGGGGTCTGGTTCTTTTGGAACCGTGGCCAATTTTGAAAGAACCCACTGCATGAATGGTGCAATTGATTTTATGCCGTAATCCATCTTTATCCCATCAACCGCACATTGCCTCACTGTCTCATTGATACGCACCGATTCGACTTCTAAAAAGCGACGCAAAATAGCATTTGCTTCGGCCTTCGACAGTTTTTCAAAAGATTCAAAATCCATATCAATAGACAGTGTAACCAATACCATTTTGCTCGAGAAAGTTCAATACAAGGCTTTGAAAAGGGGTCGGAAAAGGGGTCGGTTCCTGGTATTGTAGTATTTTGCTGGTTATTGCTGCCCTGCAGGGCGCTCAGCGGTTTGCACCGCGGCCACCTGCGGCTGTGCCGGAGGGGCGAGGGGCGCTGGCGCGAGTGTCGCAGGCTGCGGCTGTGGCATCGGCGCTTTCTCGATCTGCGCAATCTTCTGCGCCAATTCCTTCGCGGCTGCCGGGTCTGTCTGCTTGAGATACTGCCAATGGACCATCATATGTTCCTGGACGCGTTGGCGCGCAATGGGATCCACCGGCGCGCCGATTTGGCCTTGTTTTTGGAGCCAGCCGAGGTCTACCAGGATGCGGGTGGCGTGGTCTTCGCCGGGCAGGACCGCGGCGGGGTAACCTTCTTTCAAGACCAAAATATCAATCGCTTCGGCTTCGGCTTCGCTATTGGCTTTTTGGTTGGTGGGGATAAAAGCTTTCAGTGCCAGGCGCGGGTCATCGGCGTACAGCGCTTCTTTAGTGAGCTCTTCCATGCTGACATTTTGATTGCCCTGAAAGGCTTGCAGCCGCGCGATGGCCATTTGCATTCGTTTTTGACGGTTCCAGCCATCCGGCGCGCCGTCGGGAAAAATGAGATATTCATCATGCAGCGCGGCATCGGGCAACGTTCCGATATTGCCCGCGGCATAGTAAGAAAAGTCAGAACCCTTGAACTGGCACAGCAAACCCCAGATGTGACGGTAACAGTCGGTGAGTGAATCGCGGAAGATCATCGCGTTGTCGTTTGTGCCGGCGGATTGCAAGGCGCTGATGCGCTGGTTTTCGGTCGCGGTGCGGGGTTTGCCCTGGGTGTTGTTGGCCAGGTCGCTGATGCCGAAATCGGGCATCATGGCCTGTTGCTCGCCGACGCTCGCGGCGAACGCGAGTTCCTCGTCGTAGGAAATGGACGGAGGCGGCATGGGAACGCCCTTGATGTTCATGGGGATGATTTCGCCGGGTTGCCAGCGGAGGGACGAGACGTTTGGCATGTCGCCGTCGGCGGTGAGCACGGGGCGATTGCAGAAGGTGATGGCGTCGGCTTTTTCGTTCCAAAGTTTGGAGAGATAGGCTTCGACGGGCGCGAGCAACTCGCCCAGGCCGCGCGGGGAATACCAGCCTTCGTCCTTAACTTCCGCCTGGAAGGAGAAAAACGGTAAAGAGACTTTTGTGGCAGAGCGGCAGCTCTGCCCTACCCCCGCCGGGGCGCCACCGAACTTGTACGGACAGCCGAACGGTTTGCGGATTTGGAGTTCGGGATTTTGGGGCGAGTAGGTGTAAATGGTCCAGCCATTGTCGCTTTTTACCCAATGTTCCCAAAGGATGATGATATAGGCGTTGGTCGAGTGGGTGATGCCTTCGCGCAGTTGCTTGTCGCGGACGTATTGGAGAAGCGTATCCATTTGCTCGACGCCGCGGATTTGGCGAAGGGTATCCGGGGATTGATCGAAGCGGCGGTTGCGCTGGTAACGGCCCACGGTCCATTGCTGGATGTGGACAAATTCGTCGGCTTCTTTGAGATCGTCGGCCATGTCGGGCACGAGCAGGAACATGGGGTCGATGGCTTCGAAGACGAGGGCGTTGTCGTTGAAAGGGTCGGTGGTGATTTTGAGAACGCCGCGTCCGCGCAGGAGCATGATGTCCACGACGGAGCGCATCTTGCGGAGGAAATTGGATTTCTGGAAGACACGAAAGTTGAACCAATCGGCGGCGGCTTCGGCGAGGGCATCGGATTGGGGTTTGGTGGAGACGAAAGAGGCGAGACGGTTGCCGGACATGATTTGTCCGAGCCAAAACGGTTTTTGTTTGCGGATGGCCATGTCGATGGCGGGGTAATGACCGTCGGCGGCGGTGGGGAAAGGTTTGTTGCGGCGACGCAGGCCTTCGTGGCGCTGGGTCGAGAAGATGCGTTGTTTTTGTTCCCAGGGAAGGCGCTCCATCATCATGCGATGGGCTCTTTCGTAAATGTCTTGGTTGTTCATGGTTTTATTCTGTGTTGCAGATCCGTGTTATGTATTGCGTTGCGTGTTACGTGGTGCGTGGTGCGTCAAGTATTGTCCAAAGTTACCGTGTCTGTTAGTTGAACGACCACCCTCACCCCGGCCCTCTCCCCCAGGAGAGGGAGAACGTTTTACCGATGGTTGGACGAGTCGCGCGACTGGAAACGTCGTACAGTTGCATCGCGAATTTGTTTGATCAGAGCCTCCTCACGTCGGCTGCTACGGATTATCTGGAGCACGCTCATGGTAATTGTCCCTTTTTGATGGCAAAATGTGACGAAAAGGACGCGAAATTGCGGCGATTTACGCCGATTTGGAACGAAAAATGACGAATTGTCCCTGTTGTGCATTTTAATTCTCCAATAAATACGGGCTGATTCGGTTAATTGTCCCCCCATCAAGGCGGAATGTTGGGACAATTGCGGTTTGCACCGCGGCATTAGATGATACATTGAGAACGTGGTACGGCATTTGGGTTGAGGACTACGATCATCCGCGTTCGGGCAACACGCCGATTGGGAAATCGGCGGCACGGCAGGTTTGGAAACCTGCGCTACGTTGGTTGTGTCCATGGCGATCAACCGAACCAGGCTCCGGGGAGCGGGGGTTCGAAGTTATTATCATTTTCGCCGAATACGCGCCATTGGCCTTCGTGGCCGTCCCATGGGCCGCCGCCGGCGTATGTACCGTCGGTTAGGTTGTACGACTGAGTGCGGCGGACAGGAGTCATTGCGCCGAAGACGGCGTCGGCGCGGTCGGGGCTGTCTACGCCGCGCTTTTTCATGTCGCTTTTGCTTTCCACGGCGAGTTTGCCCTGGGCATTGGGGACGCGTTTGCGATCGAGTATTTGCGCGCGCAACGTGTCGTCGTCGGGAAGGATGATTTCGCGACGGGCGATTTGCTTTGCGCCTTCGAACCACATTTCGGCGGCAAGGTTCGCGTAATGTTCGGAATAGCGGGGCCTGGCGCCGTTGTTGACGCGATTGATGGGCCAACCCGATTCACGCAATTGGTCGCAGATGAGTTTGCCGCCGCCGCCTTCGTCGCCGTCAATCTGATGCGGCTTGAGTCGAAGCCGATTGAATGCGGCGATGAATTGTCCGCAGACGGCGTGGAGATTGTCCGCCATGAAGGTTTCTTCGATCGTGATGACGTTTCCATCGCGGAGGACCAGGACATTTTCATCACCATTGCCGCTCCATGCGAAATCACAGAAGGCTTTTCGGTTGGCATGGCCGCCCCTCTTTTCAGGAGGAGGATCTGCCAAGATATCTTCGAGCGCCTTCAGGTCAATCACGCCGTCGGCAACCGATTCCATGAACTCAGCCAGGACCATGGAACGATAGAGCGGATGATTTTCGCCCCATTTTTCGCGGACACTCTTGGTGTCCTCGGGTTTCCAATGCGGGCATTCCGAGGCGGTTTGGACGAAGGTCTGGTAGAACTTTTTGCGGGTGGTGTGGCTGCGATAGAATTCGCCTTCAGCATAACCGGGCGAACTGGCGATGAGAAGGCGGGTGGGTTTGCAACGTTCGATGGCCTCGAAGATGTCGTCTCTTACGGTCTTGGCTTCGTCCACGATGATGAGGAGCGGTTCGTCGGAACCGCCGGCATGATGACCTTCGAATTTGCCGCCTTCGTTGGTAGAAAAGCCGTGCCAATAGCATTTGGCGTTTTCGGTTTCGATGCGTGGCGTCTGGAAAAATTTCCAATTTTGGAAAAGGTGTTGGTAGCTGTGAAGGGCCGGAAGAAGCTGGTCTTTGATTTGGCGATAACAGCCGCTGGTGGTGATGACGTGGCCTTTCGGATTCATGGCGAGGTGGTGCAGGATGGCCGCGCAGATGATCATTTTCGTTTTGCCGCCCTCGTTGCAGGAGCGGAAGGACACGCGCGCGCCGATCGGCGCCAAGGCGCGGAGGACGTCGCGTTGTTTTGGGTACAACTGCATGCCGAGCGTCTCGACAGCGAATTCGTCGGGCATGCAGGCGATAGGGAGAATTTTATTGGATTTTTTTGGCATAGCGATTTCCGTGTTGGGGCTCCATGGCGGAAGGGCACTTCCGCTCTACCCCCGTACTACTGATTATATTGGGCTTGAAAATTTCTTCGGGCCTCGTCAAGGGCTTCCTGGGGGACGCCCGCGATGGTTTGGTTTTGGTTTTGGTTTTGGGTTTGAGTTTGAGTTTGGGGTGCGGTGGCTGTTGCTGTTGCTGTGGCGGCGGCGGGTGTTTCGTCGCGGGGTTTGGCGAAGAGGTCAGGATGGCGGCGTTCGAGAAACCAGCGAAGCATGGGGCCGGGTTTGGACAGGATCATGTCGAACGTTTCGTCGAGGAACTGTATCTTTGCGACTTCCTGGATGGCGGCCAGGTCAGGGTGCCTTTGGAGATGCTTTTTGTAGGCGGACCATGAGACGCGCTCTCCGGCCAGGGCCATTTGAATGGGGATGCCGCGGCCGACGCGTTTGGAGACACGTTGGACGAGTTCGACTGTGATTTTGGATTCTCGCCCGGGCTTTTTTGGTTGTTTTGGGGCAACGGATTCCGGTTCTTGAGATTCGCACGATGGCGCGATTTCTGGTGAATGTTCGGGTTCCATATTTTGACTCTAGTACAATTCGAATTTCTCAGATGGGCGTAGCAGTACAAGAACTACATTTGGAACCCCAAAAAAGTTCAATGCTGGCGCGGGGTTTCGGAGACAAATTTTTTTTGATTCTTTTTTTGGGGACCACGAAATGCGCGAAAAACACGAAAATACAGGGGTTTTTGAGTGATAGAGCTTCTTGACCTCCTAACCAATCGGATTTTATCAGAGTGCGCTCACCCGCCTTCGCACTGCTACGGCGCGGCAAGCGCGACGCTGCTAACCCAAGTTCGTCAGTTCAAGAGGGAAAAACGCAGATTTGCTGGGTTTTTTGAAGATCAACCCCTGTTTTTCTCCACTACATTTTGCA
>Ga0335075_10003730_pt1 | contig 24024 bp, 20 predicted proteins | sample Lox_Sample_24_FD_206723 | JGI IMG/M metagenome (GOLD analysis project Ga0335075, IMG submission 206723) | Soil microbial communities from Loxahatchee National Wildlife Refuge, Florida, United States - Lox_Sample_2.4 | ecosystem: Environmental > Terrestrial > Soil > Wetlands | place: USA...
CTCGGAGCTGCGAAAGCGCTGGCCGACGGACAGGCTGTCGAACGGCGCTGACCAGAACGTGTCGTGCGGGCTGTGTTGCGGCATGTGCGGCCTCCTCACAGTGGGACGTTGCTTGCGCGCGACTCCGGGCGGTGCACGCCCGCCAGCGACTCCAGGCACGAGGCGATGCGCGCGCGCGTGGCGTCGGGCGTGATCACCTCGTCGACGAAGCCGTCGGCGCTCGCGCCCTCCACGCGCAGGTGCTCGCTGGAGTACGCGCTCGCCAGCCGCCGCCGGTGCGCCGCCGGATCGTCGGCGGCGGCGATCTCGCGGCGCGAGAGCACCCCCACGGCCTGCTCGGCGCCCATCACGCCGACCTCCGCGCCGGGCCACGCGAACACGTAGTCGGCGCCCAGCGCCTTGGAGTTCATGGCGATGAACGCGCCGCCGAAGGCCTTGCGCACGATCACGGTGACGCTCGGCACGGTGGCCTCGGCGAAGGCGTGCACGAGCTTGGCGCCGTGGCGGATGACGCCGTCGCGCTCCTGGCGCGAGCCGGGCATGAAGCCGGGCGTGTCCACGAGCACGAGCAGCGGCAGGCCGAACGCGTTGCACGCGCGCACGAAGCGCGCGGCCTTCTGCGCGGCGTTGACGTCGAGCACGCCGCCGAGGTGTTTGGGCTGGTTGGCGACGATCCCGATCGCGCGGCCCTCCAGGCGCGCGAACGCGCACACCACGTTGCGCGACCAGCGCGGGCTGACCTCCATCAGGCGCCCGCCGTCGACGAGCGCGGAGGCGACGAGGCGGATGTCGTAGACCTTCCTCGCCTGCGCGGGCACGGCGCGGTCGGGCGCGACCTCGGGCGGCGCCACGCTGGGCCACAGCTGCGGCGCCACGCCGGCGTGCTGGGGCAGGTAGTCGAGCAGGTCGCGCGCCATCAGCGCGCCGTCGACCTCGGTGGGCGCGGTGAAGTGGCACACGCCGTTTCGCTCGTGCACGCGCGGGCCGCCCAGCCCGGCCATGTCGACATCCTCGCCGGTGACCTCCGACACGACCCCCGGCCCCGTCAGGAACATCGACGCGTGGCCGGTCATGATCACGAAGTCGTTGAGCGCGGGGCCGTAGGAGGAGCCGCCGGCGGCGGCGCCGCAGACGATCGAGATCTGCGGCACCAGGCCCGACAGGCGCACGTGCTCGCGGAAGATCGCGCCGTACCCGGACAGCGCGGCCAGCCCCTCCTGCATGCGCGCCCCCGCGGACTCCACGAACCCGAGCACGGGCACGCGCGCGCGCCCGGCCAGGCGCAGCACTTCGACGATCGACACCGCGTGCGCTTCGCCGAGCGAGCCGCCGGCGAAGGACGCGTCCTGCGCGTAGCAGAACACCTGGCGCCCGTCCACGCGCGCGTGCGCCGCGAGCACGCCGTCGCCCGGGCGCGCGCGCTCGCCCATCCGCCGCGAGCGCACCTGCGTGCGCAGCAGCTGCAGCGAGCCGGGATCGGCGAGCACCTCCAGGCGCTCCAGCGGCGCCAGGCGCTCGTCGGGCCGCTCGAGCAGCGCGAGGCTCATGCCGCCTCCGAGCGCTGTCCCACCATCGTTATACGGCCCGCGCCGAGAGGAACATCCAACAGCGCGAGCATCACGCGGCCTCCACGCACAGCACGGCGTTGTGGCCGCCGAAGCCGAACGAGTTGGACAGGCCGAGCGCGGGGCGCTCGCCGCCGGCCGACAGCGGGCGCGCGGCGCCGGGCACGTAGTCGAGGTCGAGGCCGTCGTCGGGCTCGGACAGGCCGAGCGTGGGCGGGGCGATGCGGTCGCGCAGCGCGAGCAGCGTGGCGACGGCCTCCACGGCGCCGGCGGCGCCCAGCAGGTGCCCGATCGCGGACTTGGTCGAGGTCACGGGTATCCGCCCGGCGTGCTCGCCGAGCGCGAGCTTGATCGCGCGCGTCTCCGCGCGGTCGTTGAGCGGCGTGGAGGTGCCGTGCGCGTTGACGTAGTCGACTTCCTCGGCGGCCACGCCGGCGTCGGCGAGCGCGGCGCCGATCGCGGCGGCCTGCCCGGCGCCGTCGTCGCGCGGGGCGGTCAGGTGGTGGGCGTCGGAACTGGCGCCGTAGCCGCGGATCGCGCCGAGCACGCGGGCATGGCGCTCGCGGGCGGCGTCGGCGCGCTCGAGCACCATCACGGCGGCGCCCTCGCCCATCACGAAGCCGTCGCGGCGCGCGTCGAACGGGCGCGAGACGCCGCTGGGCGACAGCGCGTCCAGCGCGCCGAAGGCGGCGCGGGCGAGCGGGGTGAGCCCGGCCTCGGAGCCGCCGGCGACGACGGCGTCGGCTTCGCCGCACTGGAGCATGCGCAGCGCGCAGCCGAGCGCGTGCGCGCCGGAGGCGCAGGCGCTGGAGACGGCGAACGACGGTCCGCGCAGGCCGTGGCGCATCGACAGCGCGCCGGCGCCGGCGTTGCTCATCATCAGCGGCACCGACAGCGGCGAGACGCACTCGGCGCCGCGCTCGCGCAGCGTGTCCTGGCCGTCGACGAGCGTGGCGATGCCGCCGATGCCCGTGCCGAGCACGCAGCCGACGCGCTCTGGCGCGTACGGCAGCTCGCCGTCGGCGTCCCAGCCGGCGTCGGCGAGCGCCTCCGCGCAGGCGGCGATCGCGAGCTGGGTGAAGCGGTCGGCGCGGCGCGCGGCCTTGGCGGTGAGGAAGTCGGTCGGCTCGAAGTCCGCGCACGGCGCCTCGCCGTCGCGGATGCCGACGGCGCCTGCGCTCCAGCGCTCGTGCAGCGTGCGCGCCCCCACGCCCAGCGGCGTGACCGCGCCGACGCCGGTGACGACGACCTGCTCGCTGACGACGTGCATCGCGCTACAGGCGGCTGGCGATCAGCTTGACGGCGTCGTCGACGGTCTTCACGTCGGCCACGTCCGAGCCCTTCAGCTCGACGCCGTAGGACTCGTGCACGATCTGCGACAGCTCGGCGAGGTCGAGCGAGTCGATGTCCAGCGCCTCGAAGGTGGCGTCGCGCGTGATCAGGTCGGGGTCGGCGCCGAAGGTCTCCAGCGACTCGATCACCAGCTTCTCGATCTGCTCTTCGCTCGTGACTGTGCTCATCGCGTTCTCTCCTTTTTATTTATTAATTAATTTAATTAATTGATTGACAACGTTGCTCAGGCCGCGAGGCCACCGTCCACGTACAGGGTCGAGCCGGTCACGTAGCCGGCCCCTTCGGAGGCGAGAAAGCGCGCGCACGCCGCCACCTCCTGCGGGCTGCCCGCGCGCCTGGCGGGGACGGCGCCCAGCAGCTCGCCCTCCAGGTCGGCGGTCATGTCGGTGTCGATCAGCCCGGGGGCGATCGCGTTGACGGTCACGCCGCGGCGCGCGACCTCCACGGCGATCGTCTTGGTCATCGCGATCAACCCGGCCTTGGCGGCCGCGTAGTTGGACTGGCCGGCGTTGGCGCGCGGCCCGACGACGGAGGCGACGTTGATGACGCGCCCGAAGCGCTCGCGGATCATGCCTTTGAGCGCGCGCCGGGTGGCGCGGAAGGCGCCGGTCAAATTGGTGTCGATCACGCGCGCCCAGTCGGAGTCGGTGAGCGAGATGGCGAGGTCGTCGGCGCGCACGCCGGCGTTGTTGACGAGCACGAGCACGCGCCCGCACTGCTCCTCCACCTCCTCGAACAGGCGCTCGAGCTGGTCCTGGTCGGTGATGTCCGCGCGCGCCGCCAGCGCGCGGCCGCCGGCCTCGCGGATGCCCTTCGCGATCTCCTCGGCGGCTGTCTCGTCGGCGCGGTAGTTGACGACCACCGGCCAGCCGTCGGCGGCGAGCGCGCCGGCGATCGCCGAGCCGATGCCGCGCGAGGCTCCGGTCACCAGCGCGCAGCCCTCGCGCCCGCCCGCGGCGGCGCTCTCGCACATCAGCGCCCACCCCACGTGAGCACGCCCGCGCCCCACACGACGCCCGCACCGACGGCGCCGAGCACGACGCGCGCGCCGGGCTCCAGCGCACCGGCGCGCGCGGCCTCGCCGAGCGCGATCGGCAGGCTGGCGGCGCTGGTGTTGCCGAGTTCGCCGATCACGTCGAACACGCGCTCGGCGGGCAGGCCCAGGCGCTCGGCGACGGCGGTGAGGATGCGCGAGTTGGCCTGGTGGTAGACGAACAGGTCGACGTCCTCGAGCGTCAGCCCGGCCAGCTCGAGCACCTCGCAGGTGGCGCTGGACAGCCTGTGCACGGCCATCAGGAACGTCTCGTGGCCTTCCATCTCCAGCACGCTGCGCTCGCGTGTCACGCGGATCGCGCTCGCGGCGGCGCCGTCGCTGCCGAGCACGAACGGGCCAAACACCCCGTCGCCGTCGGCCGACAGCACGATCGCGCCGGCGCCGTCGCCGAACAGGGGAGCGGTGCGGCGGTCGTCGAAGTCGATGAAGCGGCTGAGGATCTCCGCGCCGATCACGAGCGCGTGGCGCGCGCGGCCGGCCTCGATCCACGCGCTGGCGTGCGCGAGCGCGGCCAGCGAGCCCGTGCACGCGGCGCCGACGTCGACCGCGGCGGCGCGCTCCATGCCCAGCTCGTGCGCGACCAGCGGCGCGGTCGAGGGCGTGATCTCGTCGGAGGCGAGCGTGGCCACGAGCACCATGTCGATGTCGGAGGGGTCGAGCGCGGCGTCCTCCAGCGCGGCCCGCCCGGCGGCGGCGGCGAGTTCGCTGACGCGCTGGCCGGGGGCCGCGTAGCGGCGCTCGCGGATGCCCGTGCGCCGCTCGATCCACTCCTCGCCCACGCCCAGGCGCGCGGCGATCTCCGCGTTGGGAACGCGCCGCTGCGGCAGCGCCGCGCCCAGCCCGGCGATGCCGGCGGTGCGCAGGGGCTGCCACGCGCGCAGTGCGCGTCCGTCGGCTGTCAGCTCGTGCTGCTCGGCGGTTGACACCGTCCCCAGCCTTCCTAGCGGGAGCGCCCGCACCTTCCGCCGGCGGGCGCGAACCCCACGAATGGGGGGTGCTGACACGCGCCCGTGGGGGTGCTCAGCGCTGCAGCCCGAGCCGCTGCGCGCGCTGCACGGCGTCGGCGCGGTTGCGCGCGCCGAGCTTGCGGTACAGCGTGCTGGTGTGCTCCTTGACGGTGTGCGGGGACAGGAACAGCTTCTGCGCGATCTCGCGGTTGGTGGCACCGCCGGCGATCAGCTCGAGAATCTCGCTCTCGCGCTCGGTCAGCGTGGGCGCCTCGCGCCCGGCCACGTCCTTGAACACCTCCTTGCCGTCGCCCACCAGCCGCACCATCTGCGCGATCTCCGGCGCGGGCCAGTCCTTGGAGATGAAGCCCGCGGCACCCGCGGCGCGGGCCGCCCGCGGCGAGATGCCGCCGGCGCCGGACATCAGCAGCACGCGCGGCGCGGGCGCCTCGGCGCGCAGGCGCTCGCAGATCTCGGGGCCGGACTCGGCGCCGAGGAACAGGTCGACGAGCGCGACGTGCGGCTCGTAGCGCCTGCACACGGCCAGCGCCTCGGCGCCCGTGCGCGCGCTCAGGCAGCGATCGACCCACGGCATCTGGCCGAGCATCAGGCGAAAGCCCCAGTGCACGACGTCGTGGTCGTCGACGACGAGGATGCGCAGCCGCCGCTCGCCGTCGGGCGCGCTCACTGGTTGGTCGGCACGACCAGGCGCACCTGCCACGCGCCCGGCTCGGACTCGCCGTACTCGAGCACGCCGTGGTGCTGGAGCGCCTCAAGCGAGGCCAGGCGCAGGCCGACGCCGCCGTGGCCGTCGCCGTGCAGGTGGGCGCCGTCGTTGCGGACCTCGAGCACCAGCGTCGCGCCGTCGTTGCGCAGCGACACTTTCACGTAGCTCGCGCGCGCGTGCTTGTGGGCGTTGCGCACGGCCTCCGCGAGGATCGACTGCGCGAGCGCCTCCAGGCCGCCGGGCACGGCCTCGGCGTCGCCGTCCTCCAGCACGATCTCGATGTCCGGGTAGCGCGCGCGCAGGCGCTGCAGCTCTTCGCCGAACGTCACGGTGGTCGGCCGCGAGGCGTGCCCGAGCGGGCGCGTGAGCGCGGTGCGCAGGTCGGCGAGCGCCGTCTGCACCTCCTTGGCGCAGCGCAGCTGGCTGTCGGCGTCGAGCTGCTCCTCGCGCGAGAGCACCAGCGAGACGCCGAACAGCCGCTGCACGACGCCCTCGTGGATCTCGCGCGCGAGGTCGATGCGCTGCTGCAGCTGGCGGCTCTGCTCGTCGGAGCTGGTGACCTCGCGCGCGACGGAGGCCATCGCGATCGCCTTGCCGAGCGTCCACAGCAGGTGGCGCTCGTCCTCCTCCATCTCCGGGGCGTCGGGCTCGCGCTCGGACAGCACCACGCCCACGTAGCGCCCGGCGGCGGCCATGGGCGTGCACACGATGCGCACGCCCTCCAGCAGCTCGCGCACCGACGGCGGCACCTTGAAGTCCTCCGCGCCGGTCACTTCCAGGATGCGGTCTGTGGCCAGGGCGCGGCGCACGAGGGGCACGGAGTCGACGGTCACGAACAGCTCGGCGAACAGCTCCAGCTCGAGGCCGTGCGCGCCCACCGCGCGCACGCGCCGGCGGGCGCTGTCGTAGCGGAACAGCACCGCGCGCTTCATCGCGGTCATGCGGCAGATCGCGTCGCACAGGCTGCTGAAGAAGGCGTCCGGCGGCGAGCCCTCGCCGACGCCGGAGAGCAGGTCGGACATCACCTCCAGCACCTCTATGTGCCCGCCGGCGGCGCTCGCGCGGGCGCCGCCGCGGGCTTCGGGGGGGCTCTCGGCCAGCCCGGCGCCGCCGCCCCGCGGAGCGCCTGGATTGAGCGGGTTCACGCCGCGCATCCGTGCAGAATCCCACGAATACACTTGCTGGCGCTTTTGCCATGCCCGGCAACCCCCCAAACAGGGGGTCCGCGGCCCTTCGCAACTTCTTAGAGGTCCGTGGTGTAGAGAGCCTAGGATCTGCGCGGCCCCCGGCGAAGAAAGCCCCACGGCGGAAGATGGAGTCCCACGAGCCCCGATGAACCACGTTAGGCACATGCGCCTGCGCAAAGCGCTGCTCTGCGGCGCCTTTGTCGTGGTCCTGTCGAGCGCCACCACGCTCGCGCTCGCCTCGCGGCGCATCGCCGCCGAGCAGGCCGCCTACAGCGCGCCGACCGCCGGGCGCTGCACCCCCACGACGCCCGACCGCTCCGCGGTGCTGCCGGGGACGCACCTGGCGGTCTCGCCGCTGCCGGGCACCTACGCCGCCTCGCCGGACACGCAGATCAGCCTGCTGGGCGTGCCGGCGAGCGATCTTCTCGACATCCGCGTGAGCGGCTCGCAGACGGGCAGGCACAGCGGCCGCCTGCAGGCGTACTCGCAGGGAGACGGCGGCAGCTTCGTGCTCTCAAAGCCGTTTCGACCGGGCGAACAGGTGACCGTCCGCGGCAAGATCCACAGCGGCTCGAAGACCACGCCGTTCGCCTACCAGTTCGTCGTCGCGCACCCCGACACGGCGCTCGCGACCGTCGCGTCGGCCGTGTCGGACACCGACCGCGACCCCGGCGAGTGGCAGCACTTCCACACGCGCCCGGAACTGAAGGCGCCGGTGGTCGTCGTCACCGCCCACCTGCCCGGCACGACGCCCGGGGACCTGTTCGCGGCGCCCTACTCCGGCCCCGGGCCGAGCGGGCCGATGATCTTCGAAGAATCGGGCAACCTCGTGTGGTTCGACCCGCTGCCCCCGAGCACGTACGCGACCAACGTGCAGGTGCAGCAGCTGGGCGGCAGCCCCGTGCTGACCTGGTGGCAGGGGAGGATCACGCCCCAGGGCTTCGGCCGGGGCGAAGAGATCGTGGACAACAGCTCCTACCAGCAGGTCGCGCGCGTGCGGGCGGGCAACGGCTATCTGGCCGACCTGCACGAATTCCGCCTCACCCCCAACGGCACTGCGCTGCTGACGGTGTTCGACCCGATCATGTGCAACCTGTCGGGGGTCGGGGGGCCGAGCGGGGGCGCGGTGACCGACAGCATGTTCCAGGAAGTCGACCTCAAGACGGGGCTCGTGCGCAGGGAATGGGCGAGCCTCGACCACGTCGCCCTGGCCGACTCCTACAGCACGGCCACGGGCTCGAGCACGGGCTGGCCGTTCGACTACTTCCATCTCAACTCGATCGACCCGCTGAGCGACGGGCGCACGCTGATCTCGGCGCGCAACACCTCGACGCTGTACGAACTCGACACGACCACGGGCCAGGTGCTGGTGCGGATCGGTGGCAAGCACTCGAACGTGAAGCTGTCGGCGGGAGCCGCCACGGCCTACCAGCACGACGCCTCCGTGCTGCCCAGCGGCGCGATCAGCGTGTTCGACAACGGCGGCGTGCCGAAGGTGCACGAACAGTCGCGCGCGCTGATCCTGGACGTGAACCCGACCGCGCGGACCGACAGCGTGGTCGCCCAGTACGAGCACGCCAGCCCGCCGCTGTCGTCGGCCAGCCAGGGCAACGTCGAGTCGCTGGAAAGCGGCAACCTGTTCGTCGGCTGGGGCGCGGAGCCGTACTTCTCCGAATACAGCGCCGGCGGGCAACTGCTCTACGACGCGCACCTGCACGGCTCCTACCAGTCCTACCGCGCGTATCGCTTCGCGTGGACGGGCGCTCCCCCAAACCCGCCGGCGATCGCCGCCGCGACGGCCCACGCGGGCGGCCCGGTGACGGTGTACGCGAGCTGGAACGGCGACACGCGCACGAGCACCTGGCAGGTGCTGGCCGGCCCCTCGCCGCAGCAGCTGGCGGTCGTCGCGAGCGCTCCGCGCGACGGCTTCGAGACGTCGATCACCACGCCGAGCGCGGAGGCGTACGTGGCCGTGCAGGCGCTCGACTCCTCCGGCGCGGTGCTCGGCACCTCGCGCACCATCCCCGGCTGAGGGACCGCGATGCGGGCGCTGCCTCGGTCGACCTCCACGCGCCGAGGGGCCTTCGGGCACTTGACCTTTTGAGACTTACCAGTAATCAAGTCTCAATCCAGTGGGTGGGATTTTGATAACCTCGACTTTCGGGAAGGAATCGAGTGGAGGGTGCTGTGAAATGGCGGCTCGCAACGTCATACAGGCGCCTCCGGGGAGCGGTTCGTCGATGCCGAGCGGCTCGGGCGCCGCAGCTTCGGCGGCCGACGGCAAGGCGCAGCGCTACCGTCCGCTGCCCACCGGAACCCACGGCCTAGACCCGGAGCTGGTCAAGCGCGACCAGCGCGAGCGCCTGCAGCAGGCGATGGTCGAGCTGATCGCCGCGAAGGGCTACCCGGCGGTGCGCATCGTCGACCTGGCCAAGCTCGCCCACGTCTCCCAGCCGACCTTCTACAGCCTGTACGGCGACAAGGAAGACCTCTTCGTGAGCGCGTACGAGGAGATCGCCAGGCGCAGCGCGAGGGTGGTGATGGAGGCCTACGACACGGACGGGCCCCACGCGCAGCGGGTGGTCGCGGGCATGCGCGCGTGGGCCAGGCTCGCGGCGGCGGAGCCGGAGGCGACGTCGCTGCTGGTGCTGGGCGCGTTCGGCGCGGGCCCGAAGGCGCTCGCGCGCCGCACGCGGATGCTGGAGGAGCTGGAGCGCGCGATCCACGTCAGCCGCGACGGCGCTCCCGCGTCGGACCCGTCGGACTTCACGGTCAAGGCGATCATCGGCGGCGTCCGCGAGGTGACGGCCGCGCGCCTGCGCGAAGGCCGCGCGGGGGAGCTGCCCGCGCTCGTCGACGGGCTGACCGCGTGGGCGGAGTGCTACCCGCGAGCGCTTCCCGCGGGCCTGCAGGCGCCGCCGGTGGCGCGCCGGAGCGCTGGCGGCGGCGTGACCGCCGAGCCCTCCGAGCGGGCGCGCCGCGCCGAGGGGCGCCTTCCCAGCGGGCGCAGCGACCTTCCCCGCCAGTTCATCGTCAAAAGCCAGCAAGAGCGGATCGTCGACGCGACCGCTGCGATCGTCGCCGAGAAAGGGCTCGCGGCGCTCACGATCCCCGCGATCGCCAAGCGCGCGAACGTCTCGCACCAGACCTTCTACGACATCTACTCCTCCAAGCACGACGCGTTCCTGGGAGCGCAGAAGGTCGGCATGCACCAGGCGGTGCAGATCACCGACGCGGCCTACCGCAGGCACCCCGACGACTGGCCGCGAGCGGTCGCCGCGGGCGCGCGGGCGCTGATCGACTTCCTCGTGTCCGAGCCGGCGCACGCGCACCTGAGCCTGGTGGACACGTTCGCCTCGTGCCCGGAGGCGCTGGAGATCCGCAGCGCGACGATCCAGGGCTTCGCCGCCTACCTGGCGCCCGGCTACGAGCTGGCGGGCGAGGAGGCAAACGTGCCCGCCGTCGCCGCCGAGGCGATCGCCGGCGGCGCGTGGCAGATCATGCACCACTACATCGACAACGACTGCATCGCCGAGCTGGGCCAGGCGGTGCCGCAGCTCACGTACTTCGCGCTGACGCCGTTCCTCGGCGCCGAGCGGGCGGCCTCCTACGCGCTCGGCGACAGCGTGTAGGCCGTCCTGCCCTCGCGCCGGGTGCGCGTCACCGTGCCGGCGCCCTGCAGCCGCCGCAGGCTGGCGCGGATCTCGCCGCCGGCCATCGCCGTCACGACCACCAGCTCCGCGACCGTGTGCGAGCCGTGCTCCAGGGCCGCCACGATCGCCTGCTCGGCGGCCGGGTGGCGCGCGGAGGACGCACGCGCGACCGCGCCCGCGGCCGGCGCGCGCCGGCGCCCGCCGGCGGCCCTGCCACGCGCGGCGGAGGGCGCGGCGACAGGCGAGCCGCGCCGCCTGCCCCGCCGCGCGCCGGCCGCGCCGCCGGCGCCCGCGGGAGCGTCGATGTCCAGGCCGAGCGCGTCGGCGGCAGCCAGCAGCCGCCGGTGCTCTTCTGCGGCGGGACGCAGCTGCGCCAGGCGCTCGTCGATCTCGGCGCGCACCCGCGCGAGCACGTCGGGACTCATCGGGCTCGTTTTTATCAGGTTGCGCAGCGCTCCCGCCACGCTCACCCCGCCACGGCGTCCGCGGCGGCGTCGGCCGGGCCCACGACGCGCAGGTAGGCCAGCACGGCGAGCACCCGCCGGTGGTCGTCTTCGCAGGCGGACAGGTCGAGCTTGGCGAAGATGTTGGTGATGTGCTTCTCGACCGCGCCGGGCGTGACGGTCAGGCTCTCGGCGATCGCGGTGTTGGAGCGGCCCTCGGCCATCAGCGCGAGCACCTCCTGCTCGCGGGCGGTCAGCCCGGACAGCGCCTCGCCCGCGCGCTGGCTGGGGCCGAGCAGCTGCGCGACGACCTGGCGGTCCAGCACGGTGCCTCCCGCGGCGACGCTGTGCAGGGCGTCGAGGAACGCCCTCACGTCGCCCACCCGCTCCTTGAGCAGGTAGCCGATGCCCGCGCCGTCGGCCCCGATCAGCTCGCTCGCGTAGGCCGTCTCCACGTACTGCGAGAGCACCAGCACGCCGAGCTGCGGGTGGCGCCTGCGCGCCTCGATCGCCGCCAGCAGGCCCTCGTCGCTGTAGGTGGGGGGCAGGCGCACGTCGACGATCGCCAGGTCCGGCTTGTGGCCGTCGATCGCGCGCAGCAGCGTGGGGCCGTCCTGCGCCTGCGCGACCACCTCGACGTCGTTCTCGCGCAGCAGCGCGACCAGCCCCTCGCGCAGCAGCGCGAGATCCTCGGCGATGACTACCCGCACGGGAGCCTCGCCTCCAGCACCGTGCCGCCGGCCGCGGGGCTGCTCACGCGCAGGCTGCCGTCGAGCGCCTCCACGCGCGCGCGCAGCCCCGCCAGGCCCGACCCGAGCGGGTCGGCGCCGCCGCAGCCGTCGTCGCCGACCACCACCGCCAGCGCGCGCGGCTCGTCGCGCAGGCACACCCAGCTGCGCCGCGCGCGCGCGTGCTTGGCGGTGTTCGTGAGCGCCTCGGCGATCACGAAGTACGCCGCGCTCTCCACCGCTGGGGCGAGGCCGCGTTGCGTGTCCACCTCGATCGAGGTGCCCAGGCCGTAGCGGCCGGCGAGCGAGCGCACGGCGGCCGGCAGGCCGCGGTCGGCGAGCAGCGGCGGCACGATGCCGCGGGCGAGGTCGCGCAGCTCGGCGATCGCCAGGTGCGCCTCGCGCTGGGCGTCGAGGATCAGGCCGCGCAGATCCGGCTGGTCCTGCACGCGCAGCTCGGCGCGGCCGAGTTGCAGCGTCAGCGCGACCAGCCGCGCCTGCGCGCCGTCGTGCAGGTCGCGCTCGATACGCCGCAGCTCCGCCGCCTGCGCGTCGACGGCCTGGCGGCGCGTGCGCGTGAGCATGTCGATCCGCGCGCGCAGCGCGCGCCGCCCGTGGGCGACGAGCACGCGGTCGTGGAGCGCGACCAGCGAGTAGCCGCTGCCGGTGGTCGCCAGGCCGAGCAGCGCCCACGCCGGCCAGAAGCTGTGCGCGCCCGCGAGCAGCCACGTGAGCAGCCACGTGAACACGAGGATCACGGCGGCGACCCCCACGATCGTCCACACGCACGCCACCCGCCGCACGGCCCCCGGCGCCTGGCGCCACGCCCACGCGGCGCCGAAGTCGATCAGCACGAGCACGCCCAACCCGAGCCACGCCCACGCGGGCCAGAAGTAGCCCTGCCCGTCGAGCGCCCAGATGCCCACGAGCAGCAGCGCGCTCAGGAACGCCAGGCGCCGCACCAGCGAGCGCGCGTACTCGCCGATCGACAGCCCCGCGGCCAGCGCCGGCATCCAGCGCCGCGGATGGGCGCCGCGGGCCACCGACGTCTCGAGCGAGAGGCGCGCGCGTTGGGTCACGCTCGCTATCGTCTCACGACCATGCCCGGCACGGATCGGCACGCTTGCGAGGAACGCGCCCCACGGCCCTCCGCGAACGAGGTCCGGGCGTTGAACGCGCTGGCATTCGACGAGTTGCGCCGCTTCCCCGGCGCGATTCGCGAGATGCACCTGGGCATCGCACAGCGCGCGTTCGACGGCGTCGGTCCCGCGGCGATCCCGGTGAAGCTCCTCCACGACGCGCTGTCGAGCCGCGCGTACGCGGCGGTCGGCGCGGGAGCGTCGACGCTCGGCAGGGCCGCGGACGGCGCGCTCGAGCGGCGCGGCGTCGGCGAGCGGCGCGCGCTGTCGAGCACGGGGCCGGGCAGCGCCTTGATCGGCGCGCTGGACGGTCTCATCGGCGACCGCCTGCGCGACGAGGGCAGCGAGCTGCACCAACCGGCGTCCGTGCGCCGTGGCGGAGCGCGCGTGGAGCTGGACAGCTCGTCGCTGGCCGCGGCGTTCCCGCGAGCCGCGCCGCGCCTGGCGGTGTTCGTGCACGGGCTGATGGAGACCGAGGGCTCGTGGTCGTGGGGGGCGCGCGAGGCGGGTGACACCTACGGCGCGCGGCTGGAGCGCGACATCGGCTGCACGGCGGTGTACGTCCGCTACAACAGCGGCCTGCACATCTCCGAGAACGGCCGCGCGCTGGCGGGGCTGCTCGAGCGGCTGGTGGGGGCGTGGCCGGCGGACGTCCGCGAGATCGCGCTGGTGGGCCACTCGATGGGCGGGCTGGTGGCGCGCAGCGCGTGCCACCAGGCGTGCGAGCAGGGCGATGAGTGGGTGGGACACGTCCGCCACGTCGTCTCCCTGGGCAGCCCGCACCTGGGCGCGCCGTTGGCGCAGGGGGCGCACGTGGCGGCGGCGGCGCTGCACAAGCTGCCCGAGACGCGCATGCTCAGCGGCCTGCTGCGCCGGCGCAGCGCCGGCATCCGCGACCTTCGTCACGGCTCGCTGGTCGACGAGGACTGGCGCGGGCGCGACCCGCACGCGCTGCGCGCGGTCGCCTGCCGGGAGGTGCCGCTGCTGCCGTGGGCCGACCACTGCTTCGTCTCCGCGACGCTCACCCGCGATCCGGGCCACCCGCTGGGGCGGCTGCTCGGCGACATCCTTGTGCTGAGACCCAGCGCCAGCGGACGCGGGCGCACGCGGCGGATCCCCTTCCGCGACGAGCACGGGCACCACCAGGGGGGAGCGCACCACTTCATGCTGCTCAACCACCCCGAGGTGTACGAGCGGCTGCGCGACTGGCTGGCGGCCGCTCCCGGCGCGCTCGCGGCTCCCGCCTGAGCCACCGCGCGTGGACGCTCGCCGCTAGCCGGCGGCCGCGGCGGCGACGCGCACCTGCGCGCCCTCGCCCAGGAACGCGGCGACCGCCTCGTGGGTCTGACGGGGAAGCTCGATCTGGGGCACGTGCCCGCAGTCCAGCTCGAGCTGGCGGGCGTGGGGCAGCGCGTCGGCGACGTGCCGCGCGAAGCCGATCGGCACGAGCCGGTCGCGCTGGCCCCACACGAACAGCGCCTCCGCCTGCAATTCGCGCAGCCGCGGCCAAAAGCCGCCCGCGCCGTCCGGCGACTCCAGGTAGATGTGGCGCGCGGCCGCGTAGAACGCGGCCCTGCCGGCGGGGGACAGGTAGGCGCGCAGGAACTCGTCGACGCCGGTCGCCGTCCAGCCCTCGCCGGCGCCGGGGATCAGGCGCCGCACGATCGTCTCCACGACCGGCCGCGGCGCGACCTGCAGGAGGCCGAGCTTCGGGCGCATCAGCCTCACCACGGGCGCCCAAGGACGTCCGCGCCGCCACGCCAGCGACGGGCACAGCAGCGCCAGGCGCTCGACGCGGTCCGGATAGCCCATCGCCACCTCCAGCGCCACGCGCCCGCCGAGGCTGTTGCCGATCAGGTGCGCGCGCTCCAGCTCGAGCGTGTCGAGCAGCCCGACGATCGCGCGCGCGAAGAAGCGGGCGTCGTAGCTGGCGCCGAGCGGCTTGTCGGAGTCGCCGAACCCGGGCAGGTCGAGCGCGATCACGCGAAAGCGCCCGCTGAGGGCGGCGACGGTCGGCAGGAACGACGCCTTGGTCGCGCCGAGGCCGTGGATCGCCACCAGCGGCGGGCCGCTGCCGGCTTCGATCGTGGACAGCCGCCCGCGGCGGGTAGAGCGCATGCGGAAGCGCAGCCGCCCGGGTCCGCGCAGGTCGCCGGTGGCCGCCAGGAAGCCGATCCCCACGTGGAGGTTGCGCCGCACGTTCAGGCGCCCCGAGCGGAACGCGTCCATCCCGCCGCGTACGTCGCCGGCGATCGCGCGCCACGTCCGCGCGTGGGCGCCCAGCGTCGCGTCGGGGCTGCCGCTGGCGGGCTCCAGGCGCGCCCCGGAGGGGTCGATCACCGCGTCCCAGTCCTCGCCGTCGAGCACCAGCAGACGCACGCGAGCATGGCCACCGGTGGGCTGGAAGACATCCTCGTCGAAGCGCTCGATCAGCGCCCGCAGCGGGCGCGGCGGCTGGCTCATGATCCCTCAGCTTACGCCCGGCGACGGTCGTCAGAGGGCCTTGGCGGCCTGCCTGCTTGCTGCGACGCGCTGCACGTCCCATACCAGGCGGGCACGCTCGAGGCCGGCGATCACCAGCCCGGAGATGTCGAACTCGTCCGGCCCGATGCCGTGGATGGCGGACGTAGGGAAGGCGTGGTGGTTGTTGTGCCACGCCTCGCCGAGCGAGAAGGGGGCCAGCCAGCGCAGGTTGCGCGAGTGATCGTCGGTGGCGAATCGCCGCTCGCCGAAGAAGTGGCACAGGGAGTTGATGCTGTAGGTGACGTGGTGCAGCAGCAGGATGCGCACGGCTCCCCCCCACAGCATGCCCTCCAGGCCGGCCGCGAGCGTGCCGCCGATCAGCACGCCGAGCGCGAACGGGATCGCCAGCCCCAGCAGCGACCACAGCACGAACGTCCTGTCCACGAAGGAGACGACCGGGTCCGCCACCAGGTCCGGCGCGAAGCGCTCGCGCGCGGCGCGCTGGGTGTGGTCGAACAGCCAGCCGACGTGCGCGTGCGCCAAGCCTCGCAGCGCCCCGCGCCAGCCGCCGCCGTGGTCGACGTGCGGGCTGTGGGGGTCGCCGAGGCGGTCGGAGTAGGCGTGGTGCTTGCGATGGTCGGCCACCCACGAGATCACCGGGCCCTCGATCGCCATCGTGCCGAGCACGGTCAACAGGCCCCGCAGCGGCGCGGAGGTCTTGAAGCTGCGGTGCGTCAGCAGCCGGTGAAAGCCGACGGTCACACCCAGCCCGACGGGGACGTACATGACCAGCAAGATCCCCAGGTCGCGCCAGCGCAGCTCGTGGTTCCACATCTGCCAGCCGGCGAGCACGAGCAGCAGCGGCGGGGCGAGCGTGATGAACCCGGTGATCGCGCGGCTGAGGTTGGTCAGGGACGGCTCTTTGATCTCCTCCGGCGTCGGTCCGTCACGGCTCTCGGCGGCGGCGCTCATGCGCTTTCCATCTTGAGCGTTGGCGCGGCGGTTGTCGATAAGGCCGACCACCGAACGTGCGGGGCGTGCCCCCACGCTGATGGTGGGGCTAACCCCAATGCCGTTCACGCTCGAGGCCGGCGCTGGCTTTCGCTCCGGGTCGAAAGGAGCTGCCAACCACGGGCCAGCCGGCACGCAGCGGTAGTCCACAGATTGAAATGATGTCGAGATGCGAGTAGCCTTGTGGTCATGCGCCACGCGTCGTGGGCGTACCGGATCGCTGTTGCGCTGATCGCGTGTGTGGTCTGGCTCGCTGCAGCCGTCGCCGCCAGCCCTCCCCTCTCGGCCTCGGCCGCCAACGTCCACGGGGCCTCCGACAGTGCCTCCGACTGCGCGTCGCTTGGGGAAGCGGCGAGCTTCGCGGTCTTCTCGGACGGCGAGTTCAATGCCTCCGCGACGGCGGGGACGACGATCACGGGGCGGATCGGAGCTGCCGGTGACGTGACGCTGGACGGGGTGAGCGTTGGCCCCGCGGCGGGCGAGTCGGGGCTGGAGGTCGTCGCGGGCGGGAGCTTCAACGGCGGCACCGTGACCGGCGCGGGTGGCACGGTCAACGGTGGCGTCAGCTACGGCGGAGCGATCAACGTCGCCGCGAACTTCGCCGTCAACGGCCCTGTCCGCCACGAAGCGCCCCCGTTCTCGTTCGCGGCCGAGTTCGAGTCGCTGAGAGAGCTGAGCTCGTCGCTCGCTGGCCTCACTCAGACCGCCGGGGCGAGCGTCGAACTGAACAAATACTCGGGGGCGCTGGTCTTGACGGGGACCGCCGAAGGGTTGAACGTGTTCACGGTCAGCGCCGCACAGCTGACCCAGGCGGCCGGGATCATCGTGGACCTCACAAAGCCTGGGGCGACGGCGCTGATCAACGTCACCACCGACACGGACCTGGCGGTCGGGCCTCAATACATGAGCCTGACGGGCGCCGCCACCGCCTCGGGTGTCGTCTGGAACCTGCCGCTCGCCACCGCCCTTGACGTGACCCGCGGCGTCGATTGGCAAGGTCTGATCCTCGCCCCCAACGCGACCGTCAAAGGCGAGGGGCGCCCTCAACTGAGCGGCGAGCTGATCGCAGAGTCGGTCAGCGGTGGCGACTGGGTGTTCAGCGGGCTGAGATCGACCGTGTGCCTGCCGGCGCCCGACACCAGCTTGTCGCTGACGGCGCTGTGCGTCAACGCGGGGGGCGAACTGGCGATGCGGCTGCGCAACACGAGCAACGCGGCTCGCAAGGTCGAATGGGTGGATCTGAGCGGCAACGACTTCGACTCCTTCGAGGTCCCTGCCGAAAGCGACGAGTACTTCCACGTCAGCGGCGGCTCTGGACGCAGCGTGATCCAAGCAACGTCGGGAGCTGCCAAGGTGACCGCGGATGGGACCAGCAGGCCCTGTGCGGGAACGCTCACGGTCCAGCTCGTGACCGTCGGACCGGTCCCGGACACCGCGACCCGGTGGGACGTGATCCTGGAAGGGGCCAACTCGGCGCGCACGCTGACGCTCGGGCCGGGCGACTCTCAGACCGTCACGGTGTCCGGCGACTATCTCGAAGGCGCGACCCCGATCGACCAGGTGACCGGCGGGGAAGCGTACGTCGTGAGCGTCCCTGAAACGCACGGCGGCGTGGCGACGGTGAGCCTCGACCCTATCCAGGTGCTCGACGGAGCGAGCGAAATCGTGATCGTCACGATCACCTACCCCACGCCGCCGACCGAACCACCCCCCATCGTCGTCCCGCCGCCGACCGAACCACCGCCGATCGAACCACCCCCGACGGTCGTCCCACCGCCGACCGAACCACCTCCGACGCCCCCGCCGCCACCGACGACGCCGGGGACACCCGAGCCGCCGACGGCGCTCGTCCCGCCTGTCGAAGAGCCGACGCTGCCACCGGGAGCGCCCGCGCCGCCGGAAGGTCCAGGGCTGTCAGCGGGCTCCGCCGGTACGGATCTGACGATCACGCATCAGATCGCTCCGCGGAGGCTGCTGGTCGGCGGGACGATCGAAACGTTGACGCGTGTGCGCAACGTCGGAAACGAGCCCGCGGTCGGGGCGACCGCCCGCGAGGTGCCCCAGTACAGACCGTCTGACCCCAACAGCGTCGCGCGTGTGCTGTCGCTGAGCACCACCGCGGGCACGTGCTCGCAGCGTCGCCCGGTCAGTTGCCAGCTGGGGACGCTCGCGCCTGGAGCCGAAGTCACGATCCGCACCCGCACGCGCATCTTGGTCGCCGCGGCGCTACGCAGCATCGTTGTCGTGTCCTCCGAAAGCAAGGAAACGAACACCGCCAACAACATGGCGATCGCCGCCGTCACCACGTACCCGCCCAAGCCCACCGTCCGCCCCCACATCACCGCGCCCGCGGTCGTCCATGTCGCCACGACATTGCGCTATCACGTCATCGTCACCGGCGAGGCGCGAACCGTACGGCTGTGCACGAGCCCGCCCCCCAGCCTCATCCATCCTCACGGGCGGGGACTGTTCGTCTACCGCGGGCGCTACTGCCTGGACGTGCCTCGCCTCGCCCGCGGCCAGGCGTTCGGGTTCACGATCACCGGGTTGGCGACCAGGCTCGGCCGGCTTCCACTAAGCGTCGAGGCGACAGCCGCCCGCCTCACACGCCCGGCTAGAGCCGCAACACACGTCTCCGTGGTCGGCCCGACCGCAGCCTGCCCCGCTGCCCACACGACACGCACGAAGAAGCCGGTCGCCCACACAGCCTGCTGAGCTCACCAAGCAGCTCTCCCTCGGTTTCGGCGCTGTCGCTCTCTCGTCGGCGCGGGTCGGCCGCCAGCGCTCAGTCCGCCGAGCGCACGTCCAGCACGACCTTGCCCGTGGCGCGGCGCTCGTCGAGCGCCTTCAGCGCGTCCGCGGCCTGCTCCAGCGGGAAGCGCTCGCCGACGACGGGTGCGACCACGCCGTCTTGCACCATGCGGTCGATCGCCGCTCCGATCTCGCGGTTCAGCTCGGGCTTGCCCATCACGTAGGCGCCCCAGCCGGCGCCGACAACCTCGGTGTTCTTCAGCAGCAGCCGGTTGACGCGCACCTCGGGGATCGAGCCGCCGGTGAAGCCGACGACGACCAGGCGCCCGCCCTCGCGCAGCGAGCGCAGGCTGTCGGTGAAGCGGTCGCCGCCCACCGGGTCGAGCACCACGTCCACGCCGCCGTCCGAGGCCGCCACGACCTCGTCCTTCCAGCCATCGCCCAGCAGCAGCGTGCGGTCCGCGCCGGCGCTTTCGGCGACCGCGCGCTTGTCCTCGCTGGAGACGAGAGCGATCGTTTTCGCGCCGAGTCCGCGCGCGACCTGCAGCGCGGCGGTGCCGACGCCGCCGGCGGCGCCATGCACGAGCACCGTCTCCCCCGGCTTGACGCGCCCGCGCAGCAGCAGCGCGAAGTACGCGGTGTGGTAGTTGAGGATCAGCCCGGCGCCCTGCGCGAAGTCCAGCCCGTCAGACAGCGGGAACGCGAAGAACTCGGGCGCCACGGCCGTCTCGGCGAAGCCGCCCAGCGCGCAGAACGCCGCCACGCGGTCGCCCGGCTGGACGCCTGCGCCGGCGGACGCGCTGCGCACGATCCCCGCCACCTCGCTGCCAGGCACGAACGGCAGCGGCGGTTTGACCTGGTAGAGGCCGCGCGTCTGCAGCAGCTCGGGGAACGACACGCCCGCGGCGTGGACCTCCACGACCACGCCCCCTCCGGGGCTCAGCGGATGCGAGGCTCCCTCAGGCGGCTCGGGCACGTCGGCGAGCGCCAGCGCGCTGTCCGGCCCCGACTCCTCCACGATCTGGACGGCCCTCACGCACGGCAGTATCTCCCAAGCGCCGCCCGCGCGGTCGCGCGGTCGCGCGCCGGACGGCGCGCCCTGCCCGAGATTGGCGCGTGCCATCGGCGCGACGGCCACGCCCGGCCGGCCCGCGAGCGGGCCGGCCGAGACTCGTGGCAATCGCTTGTGCTCGCGCGAACGCTAGGGCACCGACACCCCGCTCGCCGGCGGGCTCGGCTGCGCCTTCGTGTACGGCGTGATCGGCGAGCCGGCAGTCGGTTCGGTGACCAGCGGGCCGCCGAACAGGACGATCTTGCCGCCCCGCACCTGGCCGATCTCGACGCCGCCGTAGCCGCCGTGCTCGGTCTTGTTGTAGCGGAACGGCACGAGGCCCGGCCCGCTCAGCTGCGCGCCCTTTTCGTCGACCGCGTCAATCAGCTTTTCGCGCGTGAGGTCCTTGCCCGCCAGCTGCAGCGCCTGCGCGAGCGTGTACGCGTTGGCCATGCCGTACTCGACGTTGCCGTCCAGCGGCGCGCTCGGGTCGTACTTTTCTTTGATTTTTTTGAACAGCGCGATCCACGGGTTGGACGTTTCCGCGACCGACGGCAGGTAGCCGTCGGTGATCGCGCCTTCGATCAGTTCCGTGCCGGCCTTGCCTTTTGAGTACGTTTTCAGCAGGCCGCCCACGGTCGTCGGGTCGATGCCGACGTTGGAGACGACCAGCTGCGGTTTGTAGCCGAGCGTGAACGACGTCAGCTGGCCGAGCGCCGTGTAGATCGGCACGGTGAAGTCGACGAGCACTTCCGCGCCCGCGGCCTTGATCGCGGCGATCTGCGGCGCCACGTTGGTGGTGCCGGACTGGTAGGGCTGGGTGGTCACGATCTGGCTGGCGGGCACCTCGTCCTTGATGCCGGCCAGGCCGCCGGTGCCGAAGTCGTCGTCCTGGTAGAAGACGCCGATCTTCTTGCCGGCGAAGTGCTGCTTGAGGTACTGGCCGAGGATCTTGCCTTCGATCGTGTAGTTGGGCTGCCAGCCGAAGGTGTACGGCTGCTTGGCGCCTTCGTCCCAGCACGCGCACCCGGACGCGACGAACATGTCGGGCACTTTGGAGCTGTTGAGGAAGCCCACGACCTTCGTGTGTGTGGGCGTGCCCAGGCCCTCGAAGATGCCGAACACGTTGTCGTCCAGCACCAGTTCGTGAACCACGCTGACGGTCTGCGTGGGGTTGTATTCGTCGTTCTTGATGATCAGGTGGATCTTGCGCCCATAGATGCCGCCCTGCGCGTTCAGGTAGTCGAAGAACGCCTGCGAGGCCGGCGCGATCTCGCTGTAGCCGGGCGCGGCGGGACCGGTGAGCGGCTGGTGGGTGCCCAACGTGATGCTGGTCGCGCTCACCCCCGGCGCGTTGCTGCTCGAGCTGGAGCCGCAGCCGGCGGCGGCGAGCGCCGCGACGAGTACGGCGACGCCCCCCAGCGCTCGCAGTTTGCATCTATGTGCTCTCATGGCTTACTCCTCCTGATCCTGATGTTGAGTGCTTGTCAAGTTCTTTGGAGCCAAGCGGGATTCGACGCGCGAGCGCGATGATCCTGCGCAGGGCGCCCTGGATGCCGCTCGGCCACGCGAGCATCGCGGCGATCAGCACGACGCCGTAGATCGCCAGCGGCAGGTTCGCGGAGACCTGGTTGGAGAGCGAGGAGGAGTGCGCGATGTCGTTCGTCCAGCTCGGCAGCAGCACCAGCACGATCGCGCCCCACAGCGCCCCCAGCTGGGAGCCGAGGCCGCCGAGCACGATCGCGGTGAGCAGCGACAGCGACAGCGACAGCTGGAACGCGCCCGGCGCGGCGAGCTGCAGCACGACCGCGAGCATCCCCCCGCCGAGGCCCGCGCACGCGGCGCTGACGACGAACGCGAGCGTCTGCACGCGCCCCACGTGCAGGCCGCATAGCGAGGCCGCGATCTCGTCGTCGCGCACGGCGCGCAGCGAGCGCCCCACGCCGCTGCGCACGAGGTTGTTGATCGCGAACACCACCACCAGCGCACCGATGCCCGCGATCCACGCCTCCCACCGCTCCAACGGGAAGGATTGTCCGAGCCATGACGGCACCGCCGGGGGGTTGATCGCCAGGCCGTTGGCCCCGCCGAACGTCCCCGAGTACTTTTCCGCGAGCGACGGCAGGCCGATCGCGAACGCGAGCGTGGCGCCCGCCAGGTAGGGGCCGCGCAGGCGCGAGGCGGCCGCGCCGACGAGCACGCCGACGAGCGCGGTGATCGCCACGGCGGCCGCCAGCGCGGGCACCAGCGCCCAGTGCTCGTTGCCCACGAGCAGCGCGACCGTGTACGCGCCCACGGCCATCAGCGCGCCGTGGCCTAGCGAGATCTGGCCGCTCAGCCCTGTCAGCAGCGTCAGCCCGGCGAGCACCGCGAAGTAGTAGGAGCCGCTGGCCAGGCGCAGGTCGTCGTAGCTGCCGAGCAGCTCGCTGGCGATCCACAGCAACACCCCCACGAGCACCACCAGCCCGAGCGAGCGCGCCAGCGTGCTCCCCGGCAGGTGCGGGCGCCGGCGCGCGCCCGGGGGCTGCGCGGCGGCTGCTCCCGCGCCGGGCCGCTCGGCGGCGGGCACGCTCATACGCGGCGCTCCCGGCGGGTCGAGAACAATCCGCCGGGGCGGATCATCAGCACCGCGATCAGCACCACCAGCGCGGCCAGCGTGACCAGCGAGGAGCCCTCGTAGCCGGACACGTAGGAGAGCACGAGGCCCAGCACGATCCCGCCCACCACCGCGCCGGGGGGGCTGTCCAGGCCGCCGAGCACAGCAGCGGTGAAGCCGAAGATCAGGATCGGGTCGAAGCCGCTGGGCGACACGAACACCGACGGCGCCACCAGCACGCCGGCGAGCGAGCCGACGAACGCCGCCAGCGCCCACCCCAGCGTGAACATCCTGCCCACGCGCACGCCCAGCAGGCGCGCCACCTCCGGCGCCAGGGCGGACGCGCGCATCCGCAGGCCGAGCGCCGTGTAGCGGAACAGCAGCGCCAGCAGGACCGCGACGGCGAACACGACCAGCACGATGAACGTGTCGTCGGGCGCGAACAGCAGGTGCGTGCCGCCGACGTCATAGCCGCGGATCGAGAACGCCGGCGGGAACGAGCGCGGCGTGTTGCCCCAGATCATCCCCGCCAGCGCTTCCAGCAGGATCAGCAGGCCCAGCGCGACGATCACCGCGTTCAGCGGCGGCCCTCCCTCGACCCGGCGCACCAGCACGCGCTCGACGAGCGCGCCGAGCACCAGCCCGCACACCAGCGCCACCGCGAAGCCCAGCCAGTAGGAGCCGCTCGAGCCGATCACGTCGGAGGCGATGAACGTGGTGATCATCAGCATGCCGCCCTGCGCGAAGTTGACGATCCGCGTGGCGCGCCAGATCATCACCAGCGCGAGCGCCACCGCCGAGTACACCGCGCCGGTGGAGATGCCGTTGAGCGTGAGGTCGATGAAGCGGGTCATGCTCAGAGCCCCAGGTAGGCCTCGCGCAGCTCGCGGTCCGCCGCCAGCGCGCTCGCATCGTCGGCGGCCACCACACGCCCCAGGCTCAGCACGATGCCGCGGTCGGCGATCGACAGGGCGCTGCGCGCGTTCTGCTCCACCAGCAGCACCGCCAGGCCGCGCTCGGCCGCGAGCGAGCGCACCAGCTGCATGATCTGCGCGCTGACGATCGGCGCGAGCCCCAGCGAGGGCTCGTCCAGCAGCAGCACACGCGGCTGCGCCATCAGCGCGCGCCCGATCGACAGCATCTGGCGCTCGCCTCCAGACAGCGAGCCCGCCGGCTGCGTGCGCCGCTCGCGCAGCGGTGGGAACAGCGCGTACACCCCGTCCAGCTCCGCGGCCTCGGCGCCGCGCCACAGGCCGCCCAGGCGCAGGTTCTCCTCGGTCGACAGCTCCGTGATCACGCCGCGGCCCTCCGGCACCTGTGCGAGGCCGCGGCGAACGACGTCCTCCACCGCTACCC
>Ga0335075_10003731_pt1 | contig 24020 bp, 23 predicted proteins | sample Lox_Sample_24_FD_206723 | JGI IMG/M metagenome (GOLD analysis project Ga0335075, IMG submission 206723) | Soil microbial communities from Loxahatchee National Wildlife Refuge, Florida, United States - Lox_Sample_2.4 | ecosystem: Environmental > Terrestrial > Soil > Wetlands | place: USA...
CCGTCCGATCGAGCCGCACCAGATCATCGCACCCGCCGATCGGCTCGCCGGCGATGAAGATCTGCGGCACCGTCGTCCGCCCGCCCGAGCGCCGGATGGCCTCTTCGCACTCCTTGGTCCCGTGCGGAGCATCGATCTCGCGGAAGGCCACGCCCTTCGCCTTGAGGATTCGGAGCGCCCGGGCGCAATAGGGGCACCAGGGCTGGGTGTAGATCTCGACCTCGGGCATGGGCATGTCCTTCATTTCGCTTCATTCATGTGGGAGGCCCGGCGCGGTCTTCGAGTGAGCCGCGCGAAGACCTGCCGCGCCGGATTCGCAAGAATCGTGCCTATCATTCAGTCGGGTCATTGCATTCGGGGGTCCGGCACCCGCGCCGCGGCGAGCACATCCACCGAAGCCGCGCCGGCGGCGAGAAGCGTGCGCGCGCATTCATTGGCGGTGGCGCCCGAGGTGAGCACGTCATCGATCAGCAGCACCCGCCTTCCCCGAACCGCTCCCGCGCGCGAGTGCCGGACGGCAAAGGCCTCCGCCACCTCGGCCGTGCGCTCTGCGGCAGACATCTCGCCCAGGGGCGCGGTTGGGCGGAGGCGAACCAGCGCATCCGGCGCCACCGGCAGATGCGCGCGGCGGGAGAGCGCACGGGCAAGCAATGCCGCCTGGTTGTAGCGCCGGGTGAGGAGACGCCGCCTGTGCAGCGGCACCGGTACCAGCAGCTCCGCCGCAAGCAGAAGGGCTGCGCCCGCGCGTGCCATGTGCAATGCGAGCACGAAGGCAAGCTCGGTGCGGTCGGCATATTTGAGAGGCAGGATCAAGCGCTGGGCTCCCGCGTCATAGAGGAGGGCGGCGCGGGCGCGCCCGAAGGACGGGGGCGACTTGGCGCAGGCAGGGCAGAGAAGCGCCCTCCTGCCATCCTCGACGACGCCGGCGCCCTGATAGGGAAACGGGCTGCCGCAATGACGGCAGAGCGGCTCCGCGAGCAGGGTCACATCCTGAAAGCAGGCGGCGCACATCAGCCCCGGCGCATCCACGGGCGCATCGCAGGTCGGGCAGGAAGGCGGCAGCAGCAGATCGAAGACGGCGCGGCCGGCTCGGAAAGCGTGCCGGGCGAGCCGCCCGGCAGGCTCAGAGGCGAGCATCTCTGGGAACCCCGTTGGGGACCCCGAAAGCAATGGAGCTTTCGCGTCCGATCTGCTCAGCAAGCCCGATCTCCCAGGAGAGATAGGCGCGCATCGCCTCCTCCGCGCCCGAAGCGCGGTCATAGGGGCGGAGATTGACATCGATGCAGGCTTCGTCCGGCGGATCGGCCGGCGTTGCCGCGAGGGGCTCTCCCGCTTGCCGCCAGGATTCGGTGCCGCCTGCGAGCACATGTACGGGCGCCTTCGTGAGCGCTTCCGCCTCGGCCTCCGCGTGGGCGGCGAGCCAGCCGTCCGGCGAGGTGAGAACGACCCTTTCCGCCGAAGCGAGCACGGGCGCGAGGGCATCGAGCCGTCCGCGCAGGCCCCAGAGCGCGCCCGGAATATGGCCGACCCGATAGGTGAGGCTCTTCGCGCAATCGATGATCATCGTGCCGGGCAGGCCACGCCAGGCGAGCAAGTCACCGGCCGAGACGAGCGAGACGGGCGGGGGTTCGAGGCGCGGCTCCGGGCCTCTCTCGAGCGGCCCTGCAAGCCCGTCCTCGAGCACGAAGACCTCCCAGGGGGCCATTCGGGCGAGCCAGCCGCCCGCCATGCGGGCCCGCACGCCCGTATCGTCGATCAGGACGAGGCGCGCGCCCCGCACCGCGACCCAGCCATCGGTCGCCTGGACGAGCTGGCCGCCCGGCGCGGAGCGGCTGGAGGGAAAGTGCCCGGCGCGATATTCCTCCGGGCTTCGCACATCGAGAAGATAGAGGCTGCGCGCCGGATCGGCGGAAAGCGCCGCGAGCTCGGCAGGGTCGATCGTTCGCACCCCGGCCGCTTCGGCAAAGCGCGCGGCGCGCGCGCGAGCGAGTGCTGTGGAAGCCGGTGTGCCCGCCGGATAGCGCTCGGCCGCGCCGCGCGCGCAGGCAAGACCGGCCAGCTCCCAGCCCATGGTGCCGTTGCGCAGCGCCAGCACCTGGTTCGGAATGCCGGCCTGCCGCAGGCTCTCGGCGCCGAGGATGCTGCGTGTCCGCCCGGCGCAATTGACGACGATGAGCGTTTCCGGGTCCGGCGCGAGATCACCGATGCGATAGACGAGCTCGCCGCCGGGCACGCTGATCCCGCCCGGGATGCTCATCCGCTGAAATTCCTCGAAGGTGCGGGCATCGAGCACCACCATCCTCGCCCCTTCCTCGCGCCTTCTCTGAAGTTCAGCGGCGTCGATGCTCTGCGTGCCGTAATGGTGCTCCACCCATTCGCCGAAGGCCTTGGAGGGAACATTGACGCCGCTGAAGAGCTCTCCACCCGCCGCTTTCCAGGCCGCGATGCCGCCGGCGAGCACGGCAACATCCGTGCAGCCGAGACCGAGGAGGATGTCGGCAAGGCGGGACGCTTCGCCCCCGCCGTCATCGACCGCGACGACGCGCACGCCGCGCCTGGGCAGCAGCGAAGGCGCGCGGAGATCGGTCACCGAAAGCGGGCAGGGCACCGCCCAGAAGAGATGCGCGCGGGCGAATTCCCCCTCCTCTCGTGCATCGAGGATGGCAAGCTCGCTCCCGTCAACGAGGGCGGCACGAAGATCGGCGGCGGAAAGGGCGCGAATGTTCACATCCGAAGGCTAGGCGGCGAATATAAACGGGTCCAGGGCAGGGCCCTTGGTAGCTGGGGGAGAGGGTGGGAAAAGAGCGGCTGCTGGCCTTCACCGACGGCGTGATCGCGATCATCATCACGATCATGGTGCTCGACCTGAACATTCCCCATGAACCCAGCCTTCACGCGCTGGCGGCGGTGACGCCGGTTTTGCTGAATTACGTGCTCAGCTTCCTCTATGTCGCGATCTACTGGAACAACCACCACCATTTCTTCCATCTTGTTCATAACGTAGATGGATCGATTCTCTGGGCCAACCTGCATCTGCTCTTCTGGCTCTCGCTGATCCCCTTTGCCACCGCCTGGATGGGCGAGAATCATTTTTCCGAGATTCCGACTGCCGTTTACGGGTTGGCGCTGCTGATGCCCGCACTTGCCTGGTTCGTGATGGAGCGTGTCATCCTGCGGAAGGAGGGATCGGATTCACCCATGGCGCGGGCGATCGGCCGCGATTTCAAGGGCAAGATCTCGCCCGCTCTCTATATCGCGGGGATCGCTGCCGCTTTCCTCGATACGTACCTCGCCGACGCCATCTATGTCCTGGTGGCCCTGATGTGGCTGATCCCGGACCGGCGAATCGAGAGGGCGATCGGTTCCTTGTGAGCCGATCCGGATTGTCGCGCGCGTGAACGGGCCGCCGGAAATCTTCGACCGAAGGGCGGTGCGCCAGCATCGCGAGCGCGCGGCCGCCCAGGTGCAGCGCGTGGCGCCCGTGCTCGGCGAGATCGCGGAGCGGCTGGTCGAGCGGCTCGACGACACGACGCGGCGCTTCCATCGCGCGCTCGATCTCGGCGGCCGCGGCGCGGTGGCGCCATTGCTCGCCGCGCGCGGCATGGGGGTGGTTTCGGCCGATCTTTCCCCGCGCATGGCGGCACGGAGCGGCGGACTCGCGCTCGCGGCCGATGAGGAGCATCTTCCCTTCCGCTCCGGCGCCTTCGACCTCGTGGTTGCGAATCTCTCGCTTCATTGGGCGAACGACCTTCCCGGCGCGCTCATCCAGCTTCGTCGCGCGCTCGCCCCGGAGGGATTGCTGCTGGCGAGCATCCCGGTGCTCGGCACGCTCGATCCTCTGCGCACCGCGCTTACCGAGGTGGAAGCTGAGATTCGCGGCGGCGCTTCGCCGCGCATCTCCCCCTTTCCGATGCTCAGGGACTGCGCCGGGCTTCTGCAACGCGCGGGCTTCGTGCTCCCGGTCGTCGATCTCGAGACGATCACACTCGCTTACGAGGACGCGCTGTCGCTGCTCCGCGATCTCCGCGCCGCCGGGGAGACCAATGCCGTTGCCGTGCGGGATCGGCGCGTTCCGCCGCGCGCGCTTTTCCCCGGTGCGCTTGCCGCGCTCCCTCTGCGCGAGGGGCGGATCGGCATCGATCTCTGTCTGGCCATGTTGACCGGCTGGGCGCCGGCCTCCTGAATTGTCTCGTTCATGGCGCGCGGTTGCGCGCCGAGCGCGCGAGGTCCGCGAGGATCATGCCGGAATCGATCTCCGAGATCTCCGCAAGTACCAGCCGCCAGTCCCAAAGATCAGGGACACGGGTCGGGTTCTCGCGCAAAAGCTCGCGCTTGAGGAACGGGCAGCCGCGCAGGAGCAGAAACCGCCAGAGATCGCTCGTCGGGTTGAGCGGCAGGCGTTCGGCGATCGCGTGACGGATCCGCTGTTCCTGGCGGCGTCTGGCCGCGTGCAGCGGGTCGCCGTTCGTTCCCGCCTCATCCGGCGATGCCGTCGTGGCGTCATCGACCAGGGACTCGTACGGCCAGACGGCGCGCAGCCGGAAGCCCGCGCGCAGCATGGCTTGCGAGAGCCCGATCTCGAAGCGGCGGATCACCCAGCGCTTGCAGGCGAGCGGCCGAAGGCCGCGCCAGAATTTTTTCCAGGCGATGCTTTCGAGCACGCGCGGGCCGGCGGCGAGGAAATAGGATTGCAGATGGTAGCGGTGCTGCCAGCTGTCCGTCAGCGCCCAAAGATCCGCCTGCGCGAAATCGATTGCGGCGAGCACCGGCCCGAGCGGGCGGAGCGGGCCATAGAGGCTGTCATTGGCAAGGATGAGGAGCTTCGTCTCCGGCCGCGGCAGACCATAGGCAAGGAGCGCATCCTTCCAGGCGCCGAAATCGAATCCCCGGTTGCGGCGCAGGACGACGCCGGCGCAATGGTCCTGCAGGAAGAGCATTTCCTCTGGTGGAAGGCGCGGCGCATTGCTCACGAAGATGATGCCGAGGCCGGAATGCGCGAGCGCCTTGAGATAGAGGCGGAGATCCGTGCGGATTCGCCCGGCGCGGTCGAAATGGCAGAAGAGAGCGATTTCGCGGCCGAGCCTTTCTTCCCGAAGGGGAGAGATCGAGCGGATCGTCGGGCGCCGGTCGAGCGAGGCGAGCGCGACGCCCAGGGAGGCGAGCACCGCATCGAGGGAATCGCGAAGCGCGCGGAGGAAAGGGCGCGCGATCCGCGCCAATCTGCTGGCGAGAGTCATGGGAAGACGGGATCGCGGGTTTCTATCGTGCGCTCATGGCGGCAGCGCGACGGTCTTCGCCATCGGAAGCTCAGGCGCAAGATGGGGTTTGTCCTCGGGCACCCAGGGGCGCGCGCCGCGCAGCGCCCGATCGGAGAGGATCAGCGGGCGCCGGTCCAGCCAGATCGCGGAGGAACCGTTGCGCCGCAGCCTGCGCCGGTCGATCACCGTTGCGCCTTCATCCGCGCATCCCGTCGGTGCGACCATGGGAGCGATCACCAGCGCGGCGTCAGGGCAAGGGTGGGGCGTGTGCTTTCCGCGCAGCAGGAGCACGGCCGGTCCGTGTGGATGGGGCCGGAAGAGGCAGGTTGTTTCCGTGCAGCGGAGCGCGCCGCCGGCGGCCGTGCCGACGATCGGCAAGGGAAGGAGCGGACCCGAGCGCCACAGCGTTTGCCAGACATTCCGGGTAAAAGAGGAGCTGCCGCCTCCGGTTTTCGCGAGGAAGACGCCTTTTGGTGTTGCGAAACCGACCAGGCTCCCGTTGTCGGAGACGAGGATATCGGGCGGCGGAGAGAAGAGTGGCGTGGCAAGCCCGAAGATGAGGATGGGAATCGAGGCGAATCTCAGGGGCGAGCGCCAGAGGCAGAGCCAGGCAAGCCCGAATGAAGTGATGCCGAGTCCCCAGGCGGGCATCGGCGGCACCGCGATCCGGGCGGCGGGAAGCGCGGCCACCGCATGGGCGATCATCAGCAGCACGCGCACGCCGAGCCCCATCGGCACCAGCGCGACGCGCTCGAGATGGAGCGGCATCAAAGGCAGCGAGATCAGCCCCGCCGGCATCACCCAGAGCGCCGTGACCGGCACCGCGACGAGGTTGGCGAGCACGTAGTAGAGCTGGATCGTGCCGAAATGATAGGCGGCGAAGGGCAGGGAGGCCGTGCCGGCCAGAAGGCTCGTCAGCCCCAGTCCGAGGATATGCGCGCCGATACGCCGCGGCCAGGCGCGCGCTCCGTGCGGGTGCGCGTGCGGGCGGGAGAGGCGGGGCCGCAGCGCATCATAGCCGGAGATCAGCACGAGCACGGCGGAAAAGCTCATCTGGAAGCTGACGCCGGTTGCGCTTGCCGGCGTGACGAGCAGCAGCGCGGTGGCGGCGAGTCCGAGGCTGCGGAGCGAGACCGCGCGGCGCCCCGTGACGAGCCCGAGCACCGCGATGGATGCCATGGTGAAGCTGCGCGCGATCGGCAGATGCGCCCCGGTGAGCAGCAGATAGGCCCCGCCCGCGGCGAGGCTGGTCACGGCCGCGAGCGGCTTGGTCGGAAGATGGAGGCTCGCCCATTCGGAAAGGGCGAGCAGCCTGCGGCTCAGCAGGAAGGCGAAACCCATGACGATGCCGATATGCAGCCCCGCGACCGCGAGCAGATGGGCGAGCCCCGATTGCTGGAAGGCGGTGCGGTCCGGCGCCGGGATCGCGGTGGAAAGCCCGGTCATCAGCGTCGCGGCGATGGCGCCGGCCGCACCGGGCAGCGCCGTGCGAATGCGATCGGCGATCGTCTCGCGCAGTGCCTCGACATGCTGCGCGAGCGCGTTTCGCGGCGCCGCCTTCAGGCGGCGGGCCGGACCGAGCGCGAACCCATAACCGCCAAGGTCCGAGAAGAAGGTCTGGCGCTGAAGGTCCCAGGCGCCCGGATAGGAGGGGGGCGATGGAGGCTCGACCAGCGCGCGCAGGCGGACGATATCGCCGGGCGCGAGGGCGATCCCGTCATCGCGCTGCAGCCGCACGCGCAGGCTGCGCGCGAGCGGTGGAGCGCCGTCGATGCTCGGGTGCGCGATGGTGATGCGGCTGCCCTCGGGCAATGGCTCGATGGCGGCGACGCGGCCGGTGAGGATCACCGCGCGGCGCGGCAGAGCGACGAAGGGCTGCGCGCTTGCGGTGGCAAGCGTGGCGGAAGCGATGCCGAGCCCGAAGGCGAAGGCGAGCCAGCCGGACGCATGGCCGGGCGGATGCCGCCGGAGCGTGAGGGCGAGCACGAGGCCGGAAGCGGCGATTGCGGGACCGAGCCAGAGCGACGGCTCATCATCGAGATCGAAATAAGCGAGCACGCCGGCCAGCATCGCCACCGGCAGCCAGAGGATGAAACGCTGATGCTCGGCGGCGAGCCAGAGCGCGAAGGATCGCGCGATGCGGGCGCGGAGGGAGGCCAGGAAAATCCGTTTGCCGGGGGCCAGCAGGGCAAAGCGCCGCACCTTCGTTTCGGCCCCGGGGTTCCATAGGGGAGTCCAAGGGGCTTGCATGCGCGACGGGGGCGTGCCTTCGAGAATTTGTAAACGTAAACTTTACATGCTTTTAACGGAACAGAGCAAGCGATGCGGGACGAGCGCATCGGGCTGGGGACGAGGACAAGCCGCCGGGCTTGCTCTTAAATCGATTTACGAGAATAGTTTCGGCAAGCCTGCGGGTGTTTGCCCTTGGGCGTTGGGAGGATGAACGATGGGCGACGTGATCCTGGTCGATCCGCTGCCCCGAACCCTCGATCTCATCATGGACCGCGAGACGCGGGGGCGGCTCGAGCGGCTGGGTGCCCTCACGATCTCCGAGAATCGCCAGATGCCGGCCGAGATGGTGGACCGGCTGCTGCCGGATGCCGTCCTCGTCATCGGCCAGACCGATTTGCCGCGCGCGCGGCTCGCGCGCGCACCGAAGCTCAAGGCCGTCTTCAATGTCGAGACCAATTTCCTGCCGAACATCGATTATGCCGCCTGCCAGGCGCGCGGCATCTGGGTGCTGACGCCGGGCTCGGCCTTCGCTGCTCCCGTGGCCGAAGCGGCCCTCGGCATGGCCATCGACCTCGCGCGCGGCATCACCGCGGCGGACCGTGACTTCCGCGCCGGGGCGGAAAAATACGGCCTCGCCGGCAATCGCGACGCGTTTCGTTTCGCGGGCGCGCCTGTCGGCATCATCGGGTTCGGCGATCTCGGGCGCGAGCTCAGGCGGCTGATCGTGCCGTTCAACAACCCCGTTTTCGTCCATGATCCGTGGCTGCCGGATGAGCTGATCCGCAGCCATCAGGCCGAGCCCGCAGCACTCGACGCGCTGCTGAGGTGCGCCCGCGTCATCTTCGTCTTCGCAGCCGCGACCGCCGAGAATGAGGGATTCCTGGGCGCGCGGGAGTTCGGCCTCATCACGCCGGGCGCGGCCTTGCTGCTGATGAGCCGTGCCAGCGTCGTCGATTTTCCCGCATTCCTCGCCGCCGTGGAGAGCGGACGCATCCGCGCGGCGACGGACGTCTTCCCGAATGAGCCCGTCGCATCGGATGATCCTGCCCGTCGCATTCCCGGCCTTCTGCTCTCGGCCCATCGGACCGGCGGCATGCCGGATGCACTTCTTGAAATCGGCCGCATGACGGTCGCCGATGCGGAGCTCATCCTGCGGGGCCTGCCGCCGCAGCTCTGCCGGCGCGCGGATCCGACCGTGGCGAGCCGCCTCCGCTCCAAGCCGGTCGTGATTACCTAGAAAGCCGCGCGATGAGCGATGGGCAAAATCGATTTGCGCGCGATGGCATTCCGACCATGCGGGACGTTGCGGAGCGGGCCGGCGTGGCGCCGGCGACCGTCTCGAATGTTCTGAGTGGGCGCCGCCAGGTTCGGCCCGAGCTCAGGGAGCGGGTGCTGGCCGCGATCGCCGCGATCAATTACCGGCCGAACCAGCTCGCATCGAGCCTTCGCCGGATGCGCTCGAACACCATCGGCATCCTGGTGCCGGATTTGACCAACCCGTTCTTCGCCGCCCTTGTCCATCAGCTGGAGGACCTCGCCGCCGAGGGCGGCTATCAGATCCTTCTTGCCGGTTCCAACGAAGATGAGCAGCGGCAGGCCGATCGGCTGAGGACGCTGCTGATGAGACGCGTCGACGGTCTCATCATCGCTCCGACACGCGACGAGACACCGGCATTCCTGGAGCAGCGGGCCAAGCTGCCGCCGACCGTGCTCATGGACCGGGGCTTCGGCCAGGACGATTTCGACACGGTCGCGGTCGACAACAGAGATGCCGGCCGGGAAGGATGCCGGCACCTGATCGCGCTCGGGCATCGCGATATCGCGTTCGTCGTGACATCGGTGGCGCTCGCCAACATGAGAGAGCGGATGGAGGGTTATCTGGAGGCATTGGCCGAGTCAGGATTCGGCGACAGGACGCGTGTGATCGCGGGTGGCTTCAGTCTCGATGGCTGCCGCAGCGCGATCGAGCAGGAACTCCGCCGCGCGGAGCCTCCGAGCGCGATCTTCGCCGCCAATTATGTCGCGACCCTTGGTGCCGTGAAGGCGATTCGCGGCCTCGATCTCGATTTCCCGAAGGAAGTCTCGCTGCTCGGCTTCGACGACAGCGACTGGATGACGGTGCTGAGACCCTATCTCAGTGTCGTCGTGCAGCCGGTCGGCGTCATGGCCGATCTTGCCTGGGAGTTGCTCAGGGAACGCCTGGAAAACAGGGTCAGGCCCTATCGGCATGTCCGCCTTCCATGCGTTCTCTCCGTGCGGGAATCCACGCAGCGACCGCGCGTGGCCGGGAGCCGGACCCAAACGCCGGCTCGCCTTCTCTTGTAAAACGAAAACCGGAAGGAGGACGACCATGAGAAGCAAAGGATTGATATATGCCGCGATTCTGGCGTGCGGCGCGGGCCTTGCCACATCGGCGCCGGCTGCCGATGTGCCCACGTACGGCGTGGTGCTGAAGACTCTCGCGAATCCGTTCTGGGGCGCGATGGCCAGGGGAATCACCGAGGGCGCCAAGGAGGCCCAGGTCAAAATCTTCGAGCAGGCCGCCAATTCCGATCAGGACGCCGAGACGTAGCTCAATATCTGCAACACGATGCTGGAGCGGAATCCGCAAGCGCTGATCGCATCGGCGATCAACTCCTCGAACCTTCTGCCCTGCATGAAGAGCGCCAATCAGAAGGGCATTCCGGTCGTCGATCTCGATGCCAATCTCGACCCGGCAGTGACAAGGAAGGCCGGCGTCAAGATCGCCTTCACGATCGGCTCCGACAATGTGGCGGCAGGCGGCAAGGCCGCGGACTTCCTTGCCCAGCATCTGGGCGCCAATGCGAGCGGGCCGGTGCTGGTGATCGAGGGGCTCGCCGGCAATGTCACCGGTGAAGAGCGGGCGCAGGGCTTCAAGGCGGAGCTTGCCAAGGTCGCGCCGGGGCTCAAGATCGTTGCGTCGTTGCCGGGCGATTGGGACGCCAACAAGGCGGCGAACATCGCCAATGACACGCTTCAGCGCAATCCGGATCTCGTTGCGATCTTCGCCTGCAACGACACGATGGCGCTCGGCGCGGTTGAATCGGTCTTCGCGGCAGGCAAGGGCGGCAAGGTCACGGTGATCGGCGTTGACGGCACCACGGACGGCGTGAAGTCCATCAAGGAAGGGCGCCTCACCGCGACGGTCGCGCAGCTGCCGTACCTGGAGGGGATCGCAGCGATCAACGATGTGAAGGCGATTCTTGCCGGCAAGTCGGTGCCGGCCATCGTGCATGTGCCGACATTGGTCCTGACGTCCCAGGTTCTCGCGCAAGGCACCAATCCGTACCTGCAATACGTCAAGTGACGAGTCTCGAATGACGAATTTGCGGTGCGCTGGGGCGTGATGACCGAAGGTGGAATCACCGGAGGTCTGAATCACGCGACAAAACAAATGCCGAGAGCGGGATGGGGGAGCCCGAGCGAACACATCCCGCTCTCGCGCATCGCATCTTTTCGTTCACGGAGACGGCGATGAATCTCGGTTCCATGACGATACGCCGCCCCGCGGCGCTGCACGGTCTTGGCGGCACGATCCGGCTCGAGAGCCTGGTCGTGCTCCTTCTGCTCATCCTCGCCTTATCGCTTGCCTCCCCCTATTTCCTGAGCGTTTCGAACGCGCTCAACATCCTGCTCGCGACCTCGGTGATCGGGATTCTCGGCTTCAGCGCGACCTTCGTCATCGCCGCGGCCGGGATCGATCTCTCCGTGGGCTCCGTTCTCGGCTTCGGGGGCGTGGCGGGCGCGCTCGCGGTCAATGCGCTCCATCTTCCCTGGCCGGCCGGCATTCTGGTTTCGCTTCTCGCGGGCGCGCTGTGCGGCCTTGTGAACGGTCTTCTCATCACGCGTGCGCGTGTTCCCGCGTTCATCGTCACGCTCGGCATGCTGGGGGTGGCGCGCGGCGCCGCCCTCGTTCTCACCAACGGCCAGCCGGTCTATGGCCTGCCGGCCCCGATGGTCTGGCTCGGCCAGGGGAGGCCGTTCGGCGTTCCGGTGCCGGCGATCATCTTCCTTGGCGTCGCCGCGATCACGCATTTCGTGCTGTCGCGCACGCGGTTCGGAAAATATGCCCTGGTGATCGGCGACAATCAGAATGCCGCGCGGGCGACGGGCATTCATGTCGAGCGCCATCTGGTCGCGCTCTACACGCTTTCCGGATTTCTGGCGGGGCTGGCCGGCCTGGTTTCGGCCGCGCGCGTCAATTCGGGCGACCCGACGGCCGGAACGGGATATGAGCTGGCGGCGATCACCGCGGCCATCCTTGGCGGCACCAACCTTTTCGGCGGCCGGGCCAGCGTCGTCGGCACATTGATCGGCGCCCTCATCATGGGCGTGCTTCAGAACGGTCTCAACCTGCTCGCCGTATCGTCGTTCTACCAGCAGATGGCGATCGGCGCGGTGCTGGTTCTCGCCGTCTGGCTCGACCAGCTCAACCGGGGACGGGGGCGCGCATGAGCCTTCTGGAGCTCAAGGATGTCAGGATGAGCTTCGGGCCGGTCGAGGCTCTCAGAGGGGTCACGTTCTCGGTCGCGGAAGGCGAGGCGGTGGCGCTTCTCGGTGACAATGGCGCGGGCAAATCGACCTTGATGAAGACCATCACGGGGATTCATCGTCCGACCGGCGGTGCCATCCTGTTCGGCCGGAAGGATCTCAGGGACAAGGATCCGGGCGAGATCCGGCGGCTCGGCATCGAGATGATCTACCAGGACCTGGCGCTCGCCCGGCAACAGGACGTGGCCTCCAACATCTTCCTGGGGCGTGAGCCGACCCGACGCCTGCTGGGCCTGCCGATCCGGATGATCGACACGGCGCGGATCGAGGCCGAAGCCGAAGCCATCATCCGGCGGCTTGGCGCGCGCGTCCCCTCGGTGCGGTATCGCGTCGGCAATCTTTCGGGCGGCCAGCAGCAATCGGTCGCGATCGCCCGGGCCCTCACCTTTTCGCCGAAGCTCGTGATCATGGACGAGCCGACGGCCGCACTCGCCGTGCGCGAGGTCGAGCATGTTCTTGAGCTCGTCCGGGAACTCAAGCGGCAAGGAATCGCGGTGATCCTGATCAGCCATCGGCTGACCGATGTCTTCGCGGTTTGCGACCGGGTGGTCGCGTTGCGGCAGGGCGAGGTCGTCGCCGACGAGGCCGTCGCGGAAACCAGCATGAACGAAGTCGTCGCGCATATCGTCGGCGCGAGCTGAGGAGGGGCCATGATCCGGTTTGGAATGCACTTCAGTCTCTGGGCCCCGGCCTGGACGCGCGAGGCGGCGGAGACGGCGATCCCGGAGGCATCTCGTTACGGAATTGAAGTCATCGAGATTCCCTTGCTGAGGCCAGAGACGATCGATATCGCCCATGCCAAGGCGGTGCTGGGCGAGCACGGCATCGCGCCATCCGCCTCGCTCTGCCTGCCGGAGACAGCCATGGCCCATCGCGATCCGGGCGCGGCGGAGCGGTTCCTGAATCGGGCGGTCGATGTCGCTCATGCGCTCGGGTGCGTCTTTCTTGGCGGCGTGACCTATTCGGCGCTCGGCTACAAATCGGGCTCACCGCCGACGGAAGCCGAATATGACAATATCGCCAAGGCGCTGCGCCCGGTTGCGCGGCGGGCGGCGGATCTCGGGATGGTGATCGGCCTCGAGCCATGCAATCGCTACGAGACCCATCTTCTCAATACCGCAGAGCAGGGGCTCAGGCTTTTCGAGCGGATCGGCGCGCCGAACCTGGCCCTTCACCTCGATACCTATCACATGAACATCGAGGAGAAGGGGATCGGCCATGCCATCGGGACCGCCGGCCGGGCCGCGCCCTATATCCATCTTTCCGAGAGCGACCGTGGTGTTCCCGGAACCGGAACGATCGATTGGGACGATGCGTTCGCCGCCATGGCAGGAGACGCGTTCGACCGCGATCTCGTCATCGAGAGCTTCATCAACCTGCCGCCGGAGATCGCCTCGGCCCTCTGCGTCTGGCGTCCGGTCGCGAAGGATCGTCACGAAGTCCTCGGCGCCGGCGTGCGATTCCTGAAGGAACGCGCCAAGGCCCAAGGAGTCGGCTGATCGCGAGAGGCCGCTTGCGAATGTGACGGTCTACCCGCTCGCCATCCAATCCTCGATCAGCCTGCGGGCGATCGAGTCGAGCCGCGGCAGATTGAAGCCGAGGCTTTCGTGCGCCGCGATCTCGTCGCGGGTGAACCAGCGCGCATCGCGCAGTTCCTCCGGGTCGATCGTGATCTCCTCCGAGAGGGCCTCGGCGTAGAAGCCGAGCATGATCTGGCCGGGGAAGGGCCAGGGCTGGCTTGAATGGTAATCCACCCGGCCGACCTGGACGCGCGTCTCTTCGAGAACCTCGCGGGCCACCGCCTCTTCGAGGCTTTCTCCCGGTTCGACGAAGCCGGCGAGGGTGGAATACATCCTCGCGCGCGGGAAACGGTGCGAATGGCCGAGAAGCGCCCGCTTGCCGTCATTCACCAGCATGATCACGGCCGGGTCCGTGCGGGGGAAATGCTGCGTATTGCAGTTCGGGCATTGCAGCACGTGCCCGGCACTGGCAACACGGACAGCGGTGCCGCAGACGCTGCAGAATTTCGTCCGCGTCCGCCAATGCATGAGGCCGCGCGCATGGGCGAGCACGGCCGCCTCCGCCGGCGGCAGCAGGCCGGGGACGGCGCGGAGATCGGTGAACTCGCCATCTGTTCCCCCGGGCAGGACTCCCGGATCTTCCGTGCCGAGATCGAAGGCGAAGACCGCCCGCCCGCCCATCAGGCCGAGGAAAGCCCACGGGAATGGCCCTGTGCCGTCCGGCGCGCAGAAGGGCGCGCCGGCCGAGGCGGGCAGGAACACGGCTGCGGGCCGGCCGGACTCGGCGTCGCGGAGCAGGCTCTTCGCCTGCCAGACCGGCAGGAAGAGGCTGCCGGGATCGGCGAGCGCGGCGGCGATCCATTCTGCGTCTTCCCGCCGATGCACGGCGCGGTCGAGCGGGCTTCCGGTATAGGGGTTCGGGCGGCGGGCGAGGATCAGGACCACGGGCGAAGCGGCTGCTCAGGCATGCGCGGAAGGGTCGCATGCGTCGCCGGGCCACACAACCCGCTGACGGGGCGGGGGGCGCGTGCTAACTATGCGTGGGGGGTCGGCGATGGACGGGCGCCTCGCGAACCCGGTCAGGTCCGGAAGGAAGCAGCCGCAACGAGTTTCCGCCCGGGTCGTCGTTCGGCTCCCCACCCCGCAACACGCCTTCCCAGGATCGCGCCGCGCCGGCTCGCTCCCGCGGGCGGGCGTCGGCAAGGATGGCGCTCCCGCTCCTCAGCATGGCCGGCCTGTTCGACGATCCCCCCCCGCCCTCGGGTCCCGGCCTCTTCGCGGATGCGGAGGGAGCATCGGCGCCCACAGCGACCTCGGCCACGCCGCAGGCGACGCCCTATCGGGTGCTCGCGCGCAAATACCGGCCCCGGCTGCTTTCCGACCTGATCGGCCAGGATACGCTGGTGCGCACGCTCGCCAATGCGTTTGCGACCGGGCGGGTGGCGCATGCCTTCATGCTCACGGGCGTGCGCGGGGTGGGCAAGACGAGCACTGCCCGCATCATTGCCCGCGCGCTCAACTGCACCGGGCCGGACGGGGCGGGCGGGCCGACGGCGGAGCCCTGCGGGGTCTGCCCGAACTGCACCGCGATCCTGGCCGAGCGCCACCCGGATGTGATCGAGATGGACGCGGCCTCGCGCACCGGTGTCGATGATGTGCGCGAGATCATCGAGGCGACGCGCTTCCGCCCGCTCCAGGCGCGCAAGAAGGTCTTCATCGTCGATGAAGTCCATATGCTCTCGCGCAATGCCTTCAACGCGCTGCTGAAGACGCTGGAGGAGCCGCCGCCGCACGTTTGCTTCGTCTTCGCGACCACCGAGGTGCGAAAGGTGCCGCTCACGGTGCTTTCGCGCTGCCAGCGTTTCGATCTTCGCCGGCTCGATGTCGCCGAGCTTGCGGCGCATTTCTCCCGCGTCGCCGAGAAAGAGGGGGTCGCCGTCACGCAAGAGGCGGTGGCGTTGATCGCCCGTGCCGCGGATGGCTCGGTGCGGGACGGGCTCTCGCTGCTCGATCAGGCCATTGCGCAAAGCTGGAGCGGCGAGCAGGCGCCGATTGGGGCCGACGCCGTCGCCGCGATGCTCGGCATGGCCGACCGCGCGGCCGTGATCGACCTGATGGAGGCGGTGATGGCGGGCAAGCCCGCCGAGGCCCTCGCGCTCACCGATGCGGCGCATGCGCGCGGCACCGATCCCGGGCTGCTGCTTTCCGATCTTGCCGAGTTTCTGCATACGGTGAGCCGGCTCAAGGCCATTCCCGCGCTCGCCGGGAGCGCGGAACTGCCCGAGGCTGAGCGCAGGCGCGGCGCGGCGCTGGCCGAACGGCTTTCGGTGCCGGTGCTCGGCCGTGCCTGGCAGATGCTGCTGAAGGGGATTCAGGAGGTGGAGAGCGCGCCGGACCGGCGCGCGGCGGCCGAGATGGTGCTGATCCGCCTTTGCTACGTGGCCGACCTGCCGCCGCCGGGTGAGCTGGTGCGCACGCTCACCTCAGTCGGCGCTGAGGCCAGCCTTGGGGCCGGCCCTGCTGGGGCGGCCCAGGCGCCCAGGCCGCAGCCGGGGCGGCCCGTGGCTTCCGGCGTGGCTTCCGGCGTGGCTTCCGGCGTGGCTTCCGGCCCTGTGTCGCCGTCAGCGTCATTGTCCTCTGGGTCATTGTCTTCTGTGTCATCGTCTTCTGGGGGGGGGATACGTGCCGCCATGGGCGCGGGGCCAATGGCCAAGCCGGTCACCACCGAGGCGCTGCCGGCTTCCGCGCCCCCACCACCTTCCATGCCGGAAAATTTCCGCGCCGTGGTGGCGCTCGCGCGCGAGGCGCGGGAGGCGCTGCTTGCCGCCCAGCTTCTTCACCACGTCCGTCTCGTGCGTTACGCCCCGCCGGTGATCGAGATCTGCCCCGAGCCCGAGGCGCCGCGGGACCTCGCGGCACGGCTCGGCCGGCTGTTGCAGGCCGCCACGGGCGTGCGCTGGACGATCGCGCTTGCGAGCGGCCCGGGCGAGCCCACCCTTGCCGAGCAGGAGCGGGCGGAGGAGATCGCGCGACGGGCGAAGGCGAGCCGAGATCCGCTGGTGAGCGCGATCCTCGCCGCCTTCCCGGGCGCCGAGATCGCTGCTGTGCGCGATATCGAGGCGGCGGAGACGGATGCGGCGGAAGCCGAGACGACCGAGATTGGAGAGGCGCTCGCCGCCGCGCCGATCGAGAGCGAAGAAGAGGAGCCGTGATGAAGAATCTCGCCGGGCTGATGAAGCAGGCATCCCAGATGCAGCAGAAGATGCAGGAGCTGCAGGCGAAGCTCGATGCGATGGAGGTCGAGGGCAGCGCCGGCGCCGGACTCGTGGTCCTGATGCTGAACGGCAAGGGCGAGCTCAAGCGCGTCAAGATCGACCCCAAGCTTACCGAGCCCGGCGAGCGGGAGATGCTTGAGGATCTGCTGGTGGCCGCGCATGCCGAGGCCAAGCGCAAGATCGAGGCGTTGGCGACGGAAGAGATGCAGAAGATGACGGGCGGAATCTCCCTGCCGCCGGGGATGAAGCTCCCCTTCTGAGGCGGAATGGGCGGACCGGAAATCGAGCGGCTGATCGTGCTTCTCGGCAAGCTGCCCGGGCTTGGTCCGCGCAGCGCGCGCCGTGCCGCGCTCAAGCTGCTTCAGAACCCCGAGACGCGGATGCTGCCGCTTGCCGCCGCGCTGACCGAGGCGGCGCGCGCGGTCACGGCCTGCCGGCTCTGCGGCAATCTCGACAGCCGCGATCCTTGCAGCCTCTGCACCGATGCGCGGCGGGACCGCACCCTCATCTGCGTTGTCGAAGGGGTGGGGGATCTCTGGGCGCTCGAGCGTTCGGGCGTCTATCGCGGTCTCTATCACGTGCTGGGCGGCACGCTCTCGGCGCTCGACGGCATCGGGCCGGAGGATCTCAACATCGCGCCGCTGATCGCGCGGATCGAGAAGGGTGGGGTTGCGGAAATCATCCTTGCCCTGGGGGCCACGGTGGATGGCGCCACCACCGCGCACTGGCTCACCGAACGGCTGCGGCCGCTCCATGTCGCGGTGAGCCGTGTGGCGCAGGGCGTGCCGATCGGCGGCGCGATCGACCTTCTGGATGACGGCACGCTCGCGACCGCGCTGAGGGCGCGCCGGCCGTTCTAGAGCGTGATGATAGGAGGTGGAATCATCGCAGGTCTGAATCACGCGGGAAAACAGAGGCCGAGAGAGCGGGACAAGGGAGCGCGAGCGAACGCATCCCGTTCTCGGGCGCGATCGTCGAAAGCGGCCCAATTGAATCTCTGCGTTACCAGCTGCCCGCTGACTGGCCCTGATCCCGACGAAGCGCCTCCCGGGTCCAGCGCAGCTGCCGATTGGCGGCACGCAACCGGACCTCGTCGGAGGCAAGTCCTGCGAGGACACGAAGGGACCGCAGCTGATTCTCGTCCAGCGTGCGCGGTCTATGATCGATTACGCAGAGAGAGCCGAGCGCGAACCCATCGGAATCGGTGACCGGGGCACCGGCATAGAAGCGAAATGCGGGGCCACCGGAAACCGCCGGATTCTTCGCGAACTCTGCGTTGAGAGCCAGATTCTTAACCGAGAACACGTCTTTCTGCAGAATGGTTCGATTGCAGAAGGCCCAGCTCCTCGGAGTCTCCGCGATCGCCAGCCCATAGCGCGACTTGAACCACTGGCGTGTCGGGGTGAGCAGGGTCAGCAATGCGATAGGTGTCTTCAAACTCTGACCGGCGAGCCAGGTGAGACGGTCGAAAGCTTCTTCCGGGGGCGTGTCCACCAGGCCCGACCTTTTGAGCGCCGCAAGGCGCTGGCCTTCATTCGGCGCGAGCGGAAACGGCGTGGGACCTTCAATCGGCACGGTTGCGCCCGCCGCATCGCGCAGGATGGCGCGGACGGCATCCGGCAGGAGCTCCGGCCGCCTGACGAAAGCCTCCGCGCCGGAATCGCGGGGTACACCGCGGGATGCCCCTTGCAGACCGATCATCGCCGTATGGCGGCTGCCGACCGCGATGATGTGGGTATGCCCGAGCTCGGGATTCGACCGCAGGCTGCGCAGGAGGGAGAGCCGCTCCGGATGGCCTTCCTCCAGGTCAATGACGACCACGGAGGGAAGCCGCGAGCCGATCGCGAAGGATGCCGAATAGGGATCGCTATAGCCCTCGACGAAGGCTTCGCCGATCTCCTCCAGGATCTTTTGATATCGCCGCAGATGCAAGGAGGAAGCGACGAGAATCACGATCGCCGAGGAGGACGCGGAAGGTGCGCTCACCCCGGATCTCAAGGAAAGGATATCGGCGCGGTACACGCGCCGGTGGCCGCCAGGTGTCTTCCATGAGCTGAGCGCGCCGCTTTCGATGAGCAGCTGCGCGGTGCGCACCGATATGCCCAGCAAATTCGCGGCCTGGGCGGTCGTCAGAATATCCTTTTTCGTCGGCGCCGAATTTCGTCTCTGCACGACCGTACTTTCTCACCGCTGATCGAGATCGGAGCGTGATCGCCGGAGGTGGGATCACCGAAGGCGTGAATCAAGCGGGAAAACAAATGGCGAGAGCGGGGATTCACGAGTGGGCGCGAACGCATCCCGCGCTCGCGCCTCTTTGTTACCATTGACATGAATCGTGCACAAACAATTTATTTGCTAAATTTGATAGAATTGATAAAATCCGAAAACCGGGGTCGGAATCGAGGGGATGGTCTCTCCTGCGCAAGGGCGTCTTCACGGGCGGGTTTCATGGGCCGGCCCGCTGCGCGCGGCCTTTCCATCCGTGGCCGGTCCCGCAACGAAAACCCCGCGATTCCGCCGGCGATGGTGAAGGGCAGGGATCCATCGGGACCGCGCGGGACGGATTTTCAATCTCGCTGGAAGGAAGATCGATGCAAACGGAAGAGAAAGCGGCCTCGAGCACCGAGGCCGAAGCCGCCGCATTCGCCGCGCGTGTTGCAGCCAATCAGCATGCGTTGGCCGCGAACCTCGGGAAAACCTATGATTTCATCGTCTGCGGCTCGGGGTCTTCGGGCTCGGTCGTGGCGCGCCGATTGGCCGAGAACCCGAATGCGCGTGTTCTCCTGCTGGAAGCCGGCGGTGATGACGCGGTGCCGAATGTCATGGATGCCGGGCTCTGGTTCACGAATCTCGGCAGCGAACGGGATTGGGCCTTCAAGACGCGGCCGAACCCTCATCTCGGAGGCCGCTCTCTCGTCTGGTCCATGGGCAAGGTTCTGGGCGGCGGCTCCAGCATCAACGTCATGATCTGGTCGCGCGGGCACAAGAATGATTGGGATGACTTCGCCGCCGAAACGGGCGATCCGGCGTGGAACTACGAATCGGTCCTTGGAATATACCGGCGCATCGAGGATTGGCAGGGCGAGCCCGATGAGACACGCCGCGGAACGGGCGGCCTCGTCTTCGTCCAGCCCGCTCCGGATCCCAATCCGGCGGCGCTCGCGATGCTGGAGGCTGCCCGAGCCGTCGATATTCCCGTATTCGCCGATCAGAACGGTGCCATGATGGAAGGAGAGGGCGGATGCGCGCTTGCCAATGTGCGGATCCGAGACGGCAAGCGCCTCTCGGTTTTCCGGACCTATGTCTATCCCTGCATGGACCAGCCGAATCTGACGGTGCTGACCGGCGCTCTCGTCACCAAAATCCTATTCGCGGAGAAGCGGGCGGTCGGCGTGGAGGTGCTGCATGACGGGACTTCGCGACGCTTCCTGGCCGGAAGCGAGGTCGTGCTTTCGCTCGGCGCCCTTCATACGCCCAAGGTCCTGATGCAGTCCGGAATCGGGGATGAAGCAGAGCTCGGCAAGTTCGGCATCGATATCGTGCAGCATCTGCCCGGCGTGGGAAAGAACCTGCAGGAGCATGTGCTGGTCGCCGGCTGTATCTGGGAATATGCGACGCCGCTTCCCTTTCGCAACAGTGCCGCGGAGGCGACCTTCTTCTGGAAGAGCGATCCCGACCTCGATACGCCGGACATGCAGCCCTTTCAGATCGAGCTGCCCTATGTCAGCGACACCCTGGCACATCTGGACCCGCCGGCGGGGTCATGGTCGATCACGCCCGGGCTCGTGCGCCCCGCCAGCCGGGGAAGCCTGCATCTGACCGGGGCGCAGCCGACCGACCCTCTCGATATCGATACCAACATCTTGAGCGATCCCGCGGACATGAAGGCGCTGGTCGCCTCCGTGCAGCTCTGCCGCGAGATCGGCAATGCGCCGGCCTTTCGCCCCTTTGCGAAACGCGAGGTCATGCCGGGAAAACTAAGAGGGGCTGAGCTCGAGAAGTTCATCCGGATGGCGGTTGTTCCCTATTGGCACCAGACCTGCACGGCCAAGATGGGTCGCGATTCCATGTCGGTCGTCGATGGCTCGCTGAAAGTCTATGGCGTGGAGAATCTTCGTATTGCGGATGGCTCGGTCATGCCCCGCGTCACGACCGGCAATACCATGGCCCCGTGCGTGGTGATCGGCGAGCGTGCCGCCACGCTCATTCGTCAGAAACACGCCGTGTAGGAAAGGTGACTCGGCGAACGGAACAAGGATCGCAGGGGCTTGCCCGGCCTCTACCGCATCCTGAATTCGCTCTCGACGATTCCGGATGAGAGCCCGAGCGCCCGGTCGCCGACTTGCACATCAAGCCCGTCCGCGTCCCGCACATGGAAGCTCGCGTCGTCCTTTTGCGGCGCGAGCCCTTCCGCCTTCAGCCGCGCTTCGAGGCTTGCCGCATCGAACCCGTCGATGCCGAACATAAAGTGGGAGATGCGACCCGGGTCCGGCCGCAGCACCAGCATGCTCTCTCCGAAGCCGGGCAGGATGCCTGTTTCGGATTCCTGAATCACCCGAAGCCCGAACATACGGCAATACCATTCCTTAGATCTCTGCAAGTCCGAGACCGAGATCGCAACGTGATCACCGTCCTCGCAGTGCAGACCGGAACGCCTTTGGGGTTCTTCAGCCCAGGCAAGGAGCGATTAGTCCTGCGCTTTCCGGCCCTCTCGCCGAGGCCGCTGCGTCGATCGCCCGGCTCGACGAAGCGCTTGCCGGCCAACCCGCTCCGCCCAGCCTTCCTCTATCGTGCCCGACTCGAGGCCGTTCGCCGCCAGGCTGCTGTCGATGGGCAACGGACCGACCCCGGGCACTTTGCTGCCTTACTCGAGGGCCTTCGCCTGCGCTTGGACGGTGCCCTGCGCTTCATCAACCGTGGGGTGATTTTCGAGGTCGGGCGATACGCCTTCGCCCTGCATCAGTGGCCGACCGCTCCCGACTTCGATGAAGACGGGGAGATCAAGCGGGCAGAGGCTCATCTCGCGGGGTTCGGCGATCGAGGCACGCCGCTGCTTGTCGCCGCTTATGGCATGCCTGGCTCGAGGCGGGCGGGGTTCGCCCGCCGATCCGCGCCGCGCTGATCCGTCATTGGGCTCGGCGCCGTCTCCTCGAGCTGCCCGTGCCGCTCACTGGTTCCGCCGCGCTGCGCCCCGATACACACTGGGAGCCGGATGCCTGGGTGTCGGCCTTCCTATATGCGCGCGCGGAGGAAGCTGCCGATGGGCGCCAGCTGTTGGCCGCCCTCGAGCGCGCCTGGTACGCAGCTCGGTCGGCGGACGCCGGACGCCGACGGGACTCCCATGCTAGTGTCCTGCCCCTGAAATGCCTTCGCATTTCAGGGGCCAGCAGGCCACTGAAAACAAAGAGCGAGTGTCCCGACGCATGATGACGATATTTACGAGTCGGGATGCTAGCACAGCGATCGACGTCCCAGCCGCCACACCCCTGGTCACCGCGACTTCGCTGGCCGCGGAGCTGGGCTTCGCGGTGAGGGACGCAATCCGCCTGCTGGAGAGGTTGGTTGCCGTAGGCGTTGTCGTCGGGGTCACGCACCGGTCAAAGCGACGGCTGTTCGGGCTGAATGGCATGGCGCCATTCGGCGAGGCCATGCGGCCGCCTTACCGGCCAGAGCCGGGCGTGAGGTAGGGGCCGGCCGCCACGGATCGTCGAGGCGCCGCAGGCACTGCCGCTGCTACTCCCGCCGCTCACCGGGCTCGAGCGGCGGGAATTCGAATATAGCGACCTTGAGCACTGCATGGCGTATCCGGATCAAGTCATCCGAAAGACGCGGCGCAAGCTGGATGCGATCGTCCGCAGCGCAATGACCGCTTGAAACCAGTCCCGGTTGGTCACACTATCTGTCCCAAAATGAGGGCAGATCATGAGCCACCAGCAAAGGGACGCCGAGAACTTCCTATCGGACGTGGTAAGCGAAGGCGGTTTGGTTGACGTGGAACGCCTGAGTGCGAGCTTTCACGTCACGAAGATCGAGCTCGCCCTGGCAGCGGGTCTTGGCCGTGAGGCGATTTCGAAGACGGCTCGGCTCAAGTCACACGCGACCCAGTCCCGGCTCCGCGACGTTGCCGAAATCATCAACCGTATTCTGCCGTGGGCAGGTTCGGTGCCGCAGGCCTTTGCTTGGTATCGCGCACAACCGCTTCCGTCGTTCGGAGACCGTACCGCAGAAGATCTCGTCAAGGAGGGCCGGGCCGAGGCAGTAAGGGCCCATCTCGGACGCATTGCGATAGGCGGCTACGCCTGAACGCAGGCGGTTTCCGATTCCGAGGCATCATCTATCGGACGCATCATCCCCGATGGTCGTTCACACCGGAAAGTGGCGAGGGAGCAGCTCGTCATGAGGGACGGTTCAATCGCACGGGGATGCCGGCGCTCTACACGTCGCTGCGGCTGGAAGCTGCTTGGCTCGAGGCGCAGCAGGGGTTTGCATTCAAGGCCCAGCCAATGACGATGTGCGCCTATGAAGTGGATTGCGCTGACATCGTCGACCTCAGAAATGCGGATCAGCAGGCGCTCAATGGAGTCAATTTCGGCGATTTGGCTTGTCCATGGGAGGACATGGCCGATCGCGGCATGGTGCCGCCAAGCTGGAAGATGGCAGACCGGCTGTGGAACGATGGGATGGCTGGCATACTCGTTCCGAGCTTCGCTCCGGGCGCTACGGAGACCGATCACAATGCAGTTTTCTGGCGCTGGACTCGAGAGCCTCCGCATCAAGTGCATATCATTGGTGATACTGGACGACTGCCACGTGACGACAGATCGTGGCGCTCACTTGATGATGGTTCTATCGCCGCAGCCTGGTGATGTATACCAACGCGAAATTGCGCCGGACCTAACAAACTGAAGCATGCAGAGGAACCCGCATGGCGGTGTACATTGGGATCGACACTGGCGGCACGTTTACCGATCTGATCGGTGTCGATGAGGCGACGAATGATTTCGTAATTGCCAAGACCGCCTCGACGCCGCGGCGACCTGCGGATGCAGTGATGAACGCGATTAGAAGCTGTGGAGTACCCACCGATGGGATTGCCGCGGTCAGCATCGGCACGACGGTCGCCACGAATGCGCTCCTGCAGCGCCGAGGCGCACAAGTCATTT
>Ga0335075_10003733_pt1 | contig 24007 bp, 21 predicted proteins | sample Lox_Sample_24_FD_206723 | JGI IMG/M metagenome (GOLD analysis project Ga0335075, IMG submission 206723) | Soil microbial communities from Loxahatchee National Wildlife Refuge, Florida, United States - Lox_Sample_2.4 | ecosystem: Environmental > Terrestrial > Soil > Wetlands | place: USA...
TCACGGCACGCCTGTCGGAAGACGCGCTCGCTGCGCTGTGCAACCGCGTGCTGGAGTCTGCGTGATGAACGCCATGTCCCCGCCGCCGGCGCCGATCCCGCTGATCCCGGAGAATGCACCGTTCTCGCCGGCGCAGCGCGCCTGGCTGAACGGATTTCTCGCCGGCCTGTACGGCGGCACGAATGCCGGCCCCATGTTCGATCCAGGTGGCGCCGGGATGTCGGTCGGCACGCCACAAGCGGCCGAGGAAGCAGCGGAGTTTCCCTGGCACGACCCGGCCTTGGAAATGAACGAGCGCATGGCGCTCGCCGAAGGCCGCCCGCTGCAACAACGGCTCATGGCAGCGATGGGTCAACTCGATTGCGGCCAGTGCGGCTATTTGTGCCATAGCTACGCTGCGGCGCTCGCCGAGGGCCGCGAAGCCTCCACCACGCTCTGCGTCCCCGGCGCAAAACCGACCGCGCGGCTGCTGAAGCAATTGCTGGCGGACACGCCCGCCGCCGCGGCGCGGCCGGCAGTCCCGTCCGCGCTGCCTGAGTCAGCCAGGCCAACGAAGCCGGTTTCGCGTTCCGTGCGCGTGCGCTCGGCGGACAGGCTGACCCAACCCACGTCGAGCAAGGACGTGCGCCATGTCGTGATCGACCTGGCGGAGTCCGGGCTGACCTACGAACCCGGCGATTCGATCGGTCTCGCCACGCCCAACGATCCGGGCCTGGTCGAGGCGACATTGGCGGCGCTGGGGACAACCGGCGACGAACCGGTGCCCTGTCCCGACGGTGTCGTGCGTCCGGTCCGTGTCGCCTTCACGAGCCTGCTGGACATTGCGCGTCCGCTCGATCGCACAACCGACCTGCTGGCCATGAGCGCGCGCCACCCGCGCCACGCCGAGGCACTGCGCAAACTGAGCGAGGGCGCCGACGGTGCCGAGCCGACCGATGCCGACTTGCTGGATCTGCTGCAGGCGTTTCCATCGGCCCGTCCAAGCCTGGCCGACCTTGCGGCGTCGCTGCCCGCACTGCGGCCGCGGCTCTATTCCATCGCCTCGTCGCCGCTGGCATCCCCCGGGCAGGTGCATCTGTGCGTGGCGGTGGTGCGCGACACACGGCGCGGACGGGTGCGCAACGGTGTCGGCAGCAGCTTCCTCGCGGATCGCGCCGCCGCTGCCGGCACGGTCGAAGCCTACATCCAGACCAGCCATTTCCGCCTGCCGACGGATTCCGCCGTGCCGGTGATCATGATCGGACCCGGCACCGGCATCGCCCCATTCCGCGCCTTCCTGGCGCATCGCGCCGCGAACAGCATACGCGGCCGCACCTGGTTGTTCTTTGGCGACCGCAGCCAGGCCACCGATTTCCTCTACGAGGCGGAATTGAGCGCGTGGCGAAAGGACGGAACGTTGTCCCGGCTGGACACCGCGTTCTCGCGTGACCAGCGGCGGAAAATCTACGTCCAGGATCGCATGGCGGAGAACGCAACCGACCTGTGGCGATGGCTGCAGGACGGTGCGCATTTCTATGTCTGCGGTGATGCCACGCGCATGGCGAAGGACGTCGATACCGCGCTGCGCCGCGTGGCGATGTCTGAAGGCCGCTTGAACGAAGCGCAGGCGCGCGACTGGATCGTCGCGCTGGCCCGCCAGGGACGGTACCTGCGCGATGTATATTGACCCGAAAGGCGCCGCGAGACGCGGCACGGTCTTCCTCGTCGGCGCGGGGCCAGGCGCTGCCGATCTGCTGACGCTGCGTGCCGCCCGCCTGCTGGCTGAAGCCGATGTCATCGTGCACGACCGGCTGGTGAGCGCGGAGGTGCTCGCCATGAGCCGGCCGGAGGCCCAGCGCATCTACGTTGGCAAGGCACGTGCCAACCACTGCATGCCGCAGGAAGCGATCAATGCGCTGCTGATCCGCCTCGCCCGTAGCGGCAAGCGGGTCGTGCGGTTGAAAGGCGGCGATCCGCTGATCTTCGGCCGCGGCGGCGAGGAAGCCGAAGCGCTGGAAGCCGCCGGCGTGGACTGTGAAATCGTCCCAGGCATCACCGCGGCACTGGCCTGCGCGGCCGACGCCGGCATTCCGCTGACGCATCGCGACGCGAGCCGTTCGGTGACGCTGGCGACCGGACACACCAAGGACGGCACGCTCGATCTGGATTTTGCGGTCCTGGCGCGGCCGGGTGCCACGCTCGCGATTTATATGGGCGTCCACACGCTGCCGCTGCTGCTGGATGGCTTGATGCGGCACGGCTTCGACCCGGCCACCCCGGCGGCGTTGGTCGAACGTGGCGGCACGCCGTACTGCCGCACGCTGACCGGCACCTTGCCGGAGCTCGTGACGCAAGCGCCGGTGTGGAGCATGGGCGGGCCGACCCTTGTACTGATCGGCGAGGTTGTCGCGCGCGGCACCCACATCGCGCGACACACGCATGTTTCCGGGCGCACCACGGCTTCGCCCGGCGCCGGACATCCGGCCATCTGCGCGTTACCCGATATGCGGCGAGGCCGAGTCGCTTCCGTTACCGCCTGGCCCTGACAGGGCTTGCGACAGCTCTTTATGATGCGGGGTTGCCATGACACCAGAGCAGCAGATTCTCGTTCAAACCAGCTTTGCGAAGGTAGTGCCGATCGCCGACCTGGCGGCGTCGCTGTTCTATGAAGATCTTTTCCAGCGCAATCCGCGCCTTCGTTCCTTGTTCCAAAAGGACATGGCGGAGCAACGCCAGAAATTGATGAGCATGCTAGGCACGGCGGTCGCCAACCTGCGGCAATGGGAAAAGATCCAGGCCACGGTGCAGGCATTGGGACGCCGTCATGTCGGATACGGGGTGGACGCCGCAGACTACGAAACCGTCGGCGCAGCGCTGATCGCGACGCTGGAGAAAGGGCTCGGTGCGGATTTCACGCCGGAAGTTCGCGACGCCTGGCTCGCCTGCTATGCCGCTATAAGCACAGAAATGCTGGAGGCTGCCGCGTGATCGTGTGATGATTGCGTGCCCGAAATCATCACTTGAGCGAATGTGCGATATCCATCACTTCTCCCCGAAAGCGCGCGGGCAGAAATCCATCCACTGCTGCCCGAGCGGCCTGTCACAGCAACGTGCGCCGGGCCGTGACGCAGCAGGGCCGCGCGGTCAATGGATGTGCAGCTTTCGCATCTTCTCCCAGAGCATTGTCCGCGATATGACAAGCATGGTGGCCGCCTTGGCGATCTCTCCTCGGGTTTGGCGCACCGCTTCCTCGATGTGGCGTCGTTCGGCGCGGTCGCGCGCTTCCGCGAGAGTCGCTATCCGGTCGCCTTGTTCCTCACGCAGCGACGGCTCCGGGATCAACATGTGAGCCGAGATCTGGGAAACGGCGGTGGCTGGATCCATGGCGCGCTGAATGCGGTGCCGCAATTCGCGGACATTGCCCGGCCAGTCGTAGTCCAGCAGTACCGTCAAAGCGGCGGTCGTTAGAATCGGGATTCGATGCTCCGTCATTCGCAAAAGCTGTGCGATGAAATGCTCGGCGAGTGGGACAATGTCCTCCCACCGCGTGTGGCGGAATGCGCAATTGCGTTGCGTTGAGGCGATAGTACAAGTCCGCTCTGAACCGGCTTTCCTTTATCAAGACTGGCAGATCGGCGTTGCTCGAGGCCACGATCCGCGCTTCGGAGATGATTGTCTGCGTGGCGCCAATGCGGGTGAAGTACCCGTCCTCCAACAAGCGCAGGAACTTCCCTTGCAGCAACGGCGACAGGGCGGAAATTTCATCAAGATACAGGGTCCCGGCGCCAGCTTGCTCTACAAGGCCAATTTGGCCAGTGCGAGAGCCGGGAATGGCACCTCGGCCATGTCCGAAGATCACGCTCTCAGCGATTGGCCTCGGCGACCGAGCGGAGCACAGGGAAACCGGGATGCGACAAGCTTGTCGCATTCCGTGTGCTGGTGATCGATGCACACCCGCTATGCCCGATGGCGGCGAGCGTACGAAGTAGATCAGGATCCCTGAGGTGTTCAACGACGGAGGGCTTCAGCAGTCGTTTCGTGCGGCCAAATCACCGCCTGTTATTAACCTTCCCATAATAGTTGCCATAAAGCAGGCGGGCCAGACACTCGTGGCTGCTGGGTGACACCGAAGCACGTGCATGCCAGCTATTATGGGAAGGTTAATAACCCACCCGTCGCCGGACACCCCAGGAATCCTGATGCTCTCCAAGGAAGACTGCGCACCTAAGCCGGTGCGTGGGTTAAGTTAATGGTGCTAGCCGGCGTGATGTCAGCCCGCCAGTCCAAGATGCGGGCGAACCCAGCCCGCAAGCCTCGCGATCGCCGTGTCCGCCTCAGGCACCACACCGGCGAGGAACTGAAACACGTGCTGCATCTCCGGCACCACCTCCAGCGTCACGTCAACGCCCGACTTCCGCGCCAGCGCTGCGAGGTCCTGGCTGTCACTCAACAGAGCCTCGTCCGCCCCGGTCTGGATATACATTGGCGGCAAGCCACGCAGGTCTCCGTGCAACGGATTGGCCAACGGGTCTTTGCGATCGCCTTCCTCGCCCAGGAACATGCCGGCCATCTCCCCGATGACGTCGCGCGTCACCAGTACCTCCTTCTCCCGGTTTGTTTCAAATGTCTTGCCGCCGGCCTCCATATCCAGCCACGGCGACAGAGGCATTGTCGCCGCCGGCAGCTTCAGGCCCTTTTCGCGAGCCCACAGGATCGTCGTGATGGCAAGCCCGCCACAGGCCGAATCGCCGATGAGCGCGATGTGTTTCGGCTCGATCCCCTGGTCCAGCAGCCACTTGTAGGCGATCTGCGGCTTTGAGGCGTTGATGCGCTGGAACCATCCCACCCGCGGCCTGGTGAACCCGTACGAGTTCATCTGGCTGACCGAGGAAATGGGGCTGATCGTGCCGCTCGGCGAGTGGGCCCTGCGGCAGGCGTGCCGGGAAGCCATGCAATGGCCGTTCGACGTGCGCGTGGCGGTCAATCTGTCGCCGGTGCAGTTCAACCGGCATGACCTGGTCCGCAGCGTGACCGAGGCACTCGCCGACTCCGGCCTGCCGGCACAACGGCTGGACCTTGAAATCACCGAATCCGTCCTGCTGCTGCACAATGCCGACAACCTCGGCATCTTGCGCGAGTTGCGCGCGCTCGGCGCGCGCATCTCGATGGACGATTTCGGCACCGGGTATTCCTCGCTGAGCTATCTGCGCAGCTTCCCGTTCGACAAGATCAAGATCGACCAGTCGTTCATCCGCGACCTGCCGAATGACAAGGATGCGGCGGCGATCGTCCGGGCGATCACCGCACTGGGTACCTCGCTGGGAATGGTGACAGTGGCCGAGGGCGTCGAACGACCGGACCAGCTTGCGCGGCTCCGCGATGAGGGATGTGCCGAGGTGCAGGGCTACCTGTTCAGCGATCCTCAGCCGGCGAGCGCGATCCCCGGATTGCTCAGGCGCTATCACACCAGCGAGCCACGGGCGGCGTGACCGCGCGGCACACCCAAAACGCAGGGCGGAAAGACGCGCTTTGGTGCGCGTCGGAAAGGCCGCAGCGTCCCCCCGTCCCCCGAGACTCCGGATTGGTATCGGCCATCCCTGTTATCGATGGCTGATATTTGACATCACCGCAAGAACATAAATGGCAAACGCGGGAACCGAGAGCAGCGTTCTAACAACGTGAAACCGAATCCATCGCGCGTGCATTAGAACCCATTCGCACGGTAGATTCTGAACAGATCAGGACGCGATCTGGTGGTTGATGCGGACACATGTGGGCACGCCTGTTATTATTGGAAGCGCATAGCAGACTGCCCCTGCCCCACCAACAACATGTGGCGGATCATGGTGCGCGCATTTTTCCGGCACCAATGGAACCGATGCGCATCCAGACTAACCTGACCCTGGTACATCGATTCCATGAAACCGCACCTATCGTCCGGTCGCCGTATGAGTCCTGCGGCCGGGGCCAGGCCCGCTCGTTAGGAGTCGTTCCAAGGAGACGCTGTACTAGGTGTGAGATTGACAGCGCTACCCTCGTTCGCGGCCCCGCCCGCGGCCAGGTGCAAGGCCGAGACTCCCAGCGGCATCGCTATTTCTTTTCGAACTTGATGAGGTCCTGGAACACGAGCGCATTCCGCGCCTGAATCAGGCGGCCGCCCTCGTCAATCTTGCCGATTTCGATCGGCGCAAACCCCAGCGCTTCAGCCAAACGGGCAACCTTTTCGCTGGCATCCTCATGATCGCTCGAAATAAACACCACACGCCGTCCGCCAGCGGGAACGGGACTCGAAAGAACCTTCATCGGGAGCTGATTGAACGCCTTGACCAGCTTCGCGCCCGGAACGCGCTCCGCATTGACCTCGGATGTCAGCCGTCCCTGGTATTCGGCCTGCTGCACCTCCGCCGGCAGCATGAAGCCGTTCGTCACGTCGATGACGATCTTGCCCGACCAGTCTTGCAGCACCCCGCCGACATCCTTGAAAGCGAGCGCTCCGACCGCGACGAGGATGACATCCGCTTCAACAGCTTCGCCGACCGTGACCGCCCTGACGCTCGCACCGAATTCGGCGGCAAGGTCGCCAATCGTTTCGGGCCCCCGCGAGTTGGCGATGAGGACGGGAATGTTCTTCGCGGCGAAGCAGCGGGCGAGCGTCGCGCCCACCAGCCCCGTGCCTATGATGGCGTACGTCATCTCGATCTCCATATCGATCGTTGCAGGAACTTCTGCTCTGGACCGCGACCAGCGCGACACCGTTCCGCGCCCTGATCTCCGAGGTCGGCGCCGGTCTCGGACGACCCACGCCGCGTACTTGGATGATCGCCGTCAGACGTTGCTGATGCCGCCGTCCACGACCATGTCGGAGCCCGTCATGAACGAACTCTCGTCCGAGGCCAGGAACAGGGCTGCCGCCGCCAGCTCCTCGGGCTGTGCGAGTCTCAGCATGGGCGTGTAGGCAGCGTAGCCCTCACGAATCGCAGCGGCGCCTTCGGGCGTGCTCGCCTGCGAGTCGAGCATCGGCGTGTCGACGACGCCCGGGCTCAGCGTGTTCGCCCGGATGCCGCTGTTCTTGAACTCGGCCGCCCAGGTCCGCGAGTACGAACGCAGCGCCGCCTTGGTGGCCGCGTACGTCGAGTGGTTCGCCACGCCCATGGTATGCATGGCCGAGGACACGAGGATGATCGATCCCCCCCGGCCCATCATCGGCAGCATCTTCTGCACCAGGAACAGGGGCGCCTTGGCGTTCAAGTCGAACGTGCGATCGAAGTGGTCTTCCGTGATTTCGCGCAGCGGCACTTGTTCCACCAAGGCGGCGTTGGACACGACCACGTCCACCCTGCCCTCCCCACGCCGTCCGGCGCCGGTCCCACGCCGGACCGCCTCGGCGACGCGGTCGAGGTCCTCAAGCCTGGACGCATCCGCCTGAATGGCGGTGACGCTGGCGCCGATGCGTTGCACCGCCTCGTCGAGCGCGTCCCTGCGCCGGCCGAAGATGAACACATGCGCGCCCTCCTTCACGAAAAGCTGGGCGATGGCGAGCCCGATGCCACTCGTGCCGCCGCTGATGACGGCGACCTTGCCTTCCAATCTCGACATGATGATTCCTTCACCTTGCGTCCCCGCGTCACCCGGAGAAGTGTTCGGGGCGTGCGCGATGAGTTGGATCGCAACGGACCTGTCGTTTAGTCTGCAAAATTCGTCATCAGTGGTGCGTTTTCCGACCGGGTCGGGCTTACATTCACCACCCCCGCTATCCACTTCCCGGAATCAGCAAAGCGTGAGATGCGGATGCATTGCGCCAACTGTCATTGCGAGGCGCGCAGCGGCGAAGCAATCTCGCTCGAAAGAGGGCACCGACGGTCCGGACGCTCCTCCGAACCAGATTGTTCGCCGCCGGCACTCCACGCATTGACACGGCTCCGGTGCAGGATCGCACCATATGATCGACTGGGATGACGTTCGCTACTTTCTCGCCGTCGCGCGTGGCGGCTCGGTCCGCGCCGCCGCCGAGCGCCTCGGCGTGAACCACTCCACCGTGCTGCGGCGCATCGCCCAACTCGAGGAGCGCCTCGGCGCCCACATGTTCGAAAAGCTGCCGTCGGGCTATCGCCTGACGAACGCGGGAGAGGAGGTCCTGGAGTTCGCGGACCAGATGGAAGCATCGTCGAACCGGCTCGAGACGCGCGTCTTCGGTCGCGACCAGAGCGTACGCGGGCTTCTGCGGGTCACGCTGGCGCCGACCCTCGTGACACACTTGCTCATGCCGGACTTCGCCGATTTCGCGCGCCTTCACCCCGAGATCGAGATGGAGATACTGTCGATCGACGAGCCGGTGAATCTGACCAATAGAGAAGCCGACGTCGCGATCCGCGTCGTCTACGACCGCAACGCCCTACCGCACAATCTTCACGGCCTGAAGGGACCGGAGCTGTTCGGCGGTGTCTACATGTCCCGCGACTTGCTCGCCGCGTGGCGCGCGGGAACGCCTGATCGCATCCGATGGATCGTCAAGGACAACTACCTGCCGGACTGGGCGCGCGAGGGTGAGGTTCCCACCACGGAGGTATTGTTCCGGACCACTGACGCCGAGGCGCAGATCGTTGCGCTACGCCAGGGGCTCGGGACGGCGACGCTGCCTTGCTTCGTCGGCGATGCCGACACGCTGCTGGCGAGGGTGCCGGGGACCGGCCTGCACAGGCACGGAACGCTCTGGCTCCTCACGCACGGCGAGACCCGCAAGACGAAGCGCGTGCGATTGTTCCTGGAGTTCGTATCCCGCAGGCTGGCCGCGTACGTGCCGCTGCTCGCAGGGCTGGCCCCTTCGGGCGAGTGACGGGCGGGAGGCCGCTGACTACGCTTGCGGTAACGCCGGCGGTCGAAGATCGCCCTGCTGCGTTGCCGCCGCCGCGTCAACCAGGCGGATAACGCGTCCCCCGCCGAGCTTTCACTGAATACGCCGATCCCGCCTCAGCCAGGCGCAGGCGCCTCCCGCCGGGGCCCAGAAGGCCGCCTCGTGAATGCCAGGGCGCCGAGAAGGGCGGTACAAAGCAACCAGAACGACCCTGGCTCCGGCGCATCCATCGTAACGCCGTCGCTGACGTAATCGATGGCCGTGTAGACAGTCATGCTGTCGACCGTCCCCGGTTCTGCCACAGCAACGCCGTACATGGCCGAGTCGTTCGGACCGCCGCCATTGCTCCAAACGTCGACCTCGTCGCCATTGCTGAGCGTGAACAGCGCCCCGAATACGTCGAAATAGCCCCCCGTTATCCCATCGAAGCAGGTATCGGGAGCCCCGAACGGATAGAACAGGTTGCTGTAGGTCAGGGAGTTGCTGTCGTCTGGCGGGAGCAGCGTGCCTGCGACAGGAACGCGGCTCAGGCTCGTGGCAAAGGGAGAGTTGGCAGGATTCGGGTCGGTTGGAATCAATCCGGTGATGGTAGCGTTCGAAATCCCCACGTTCGAATCCGAGAAGAGCCCGCTGATGCTGATGATGTTGTTCGCGCCCACAGGATCGCCCACGATCGTGTCCAGTGTGAACATGATAGATGCGGACGCACTGATCCCCTCACCGCTCAGCGTAAAAGACGCCATCTCCCCCGCTTGCGCACGCGCCCCGAAGCCAAGCGCCATGACCATGGCGCCCGCCGCCAAAAGTTTGTTCCTCATCCCAGCCCCCTCGATTTTTTTCCCGGACGCTCGTCCGCCCATCCAAATCGTGGCTAGCCCGTGGACGAAGGCGCGTCGAAAAAATGCGTCAACTATCAACCAATGTCAACGAAATCGGCGTCGGGGAAGCGTCGTCATGATCGTCCAGCGCTAAAGACGCTGCCAACTGAAACGATCGCATCCTGATGCGAATGACCGCTCGGCTTGGAACCAGCACGCCCGCGCGGAACCTCACCAGCGGACAGCCAGTCCGGGGCAACTCGCCACGCCACCAGTCGAAACCTTCAAAACCTTCGTGCAGCGGTACCAGTAGGCTACCAGGCGGTGCAGCCGACTTCGCTCCCCCAACGCCTCTCGACAACCGATAGGCTCGCAAACACGGCCTTCTGCCCACCACCGTCGTTCGCAAGCTTCCGATCGCTCGGCATGGCGCAACCCGCCCAGAATCGCGTGGGCCTCTTTCAGATCATCCGTCTCGAACTTTTCCGTAAACCGGCCATGCACCGGTTGCCGGAGGGCACGTTGCACTGCCGCGCTAGCAAAAATCGTGCATTCGAACGAACCGTTGCATTTTTGCGTCGCACGGAGGACAGGCAAAACACCAACGGCCAGCAATCCACCCCCACACGCGGTTCACTCGGCTTCAACCAGCCGCCACGTCATCACCACCACGCGGCACCCACGCCCGTCGCCAGCCGCCCCTACCGCCACAGATTGGTCTTCGCGAGATCCAGCAGCTCGTCGCCCCGCCCGCTCATCACGGCCTTCACCATATACAGCGTGAAGCCCTTGGCCATCTCCATCGTCACCGCCGGCGGCATCGCAAGCTCGGTCCGGCTCACCACGGCATCAACCAGCACCGGCCCGTCATGCGCCAGCGCCGCGGCGATACCCTCTTCTACCTCGGCCGGATCCTCGATGCGAACGCCGCGCACGCCGACCGCCTGCGCCATCGCGGCGAAATTCGGATTCTTGAAGTCCGTCCCAGTGGCAATAAAGCCGGTCGACTTCTGCTCCAGCTCGATGAAGCCCAGCGCGCTGTTGTTGAACACCACCACCTTCACCGGCAGGCCCAACTGCACCAGGCTCAGGAAATCGCCCATCAGCATGGCAAACCCGCCGTCCCCCGACAGCGAAACAACCTGCCGGCCGGGTGACGCATATTGCGCGCCGATCGCCTGCGCCATCGCGTTGGCCATCGAGCCGTGCCAGAACGACCCAAGCAATCGCCGCTTGCCGTTCATCGCCAGGTAGCGTGCCCCCCACACCACAGGCAGGCCGACATCGCAGGTGAAGATCGCATCCTCGGCCGCGTGATCGCTGATCGCCTTCGCGATCTGTTGCGGGTGGATCGGCCGCTTGCCCGGCACGCCGACCGCCAGCTCATCCAGGCTCTTGCGCGACTTGCGATAATGCTCCGTCGCTTGCTCCAGATGCGCGCGATCGCGGTTCTCCTGAAGCAGCGGCAGCAGCGCGTCGAGCGTCGCGCCGACGTCGCCGACCACCCCCAGATCCACCGGCGTGCGGCGGCCGATTTGTTCCCCTCTGATATCGACCTGCGCGATGCGAACGCCTGAACCGCGCGGATAGAACTGGCGATAGGGAAAATCCGTTCCCAGCATCAGCAAGACGTCGCAATCCAGCATCGCGTAATAGCCCGATGCGAAGCCGATCAACCCGGTCATGCCGACGTCATAGGGATTCTCCCACTCGACATGCTCCTTGCCCCGGTACGCATGCACCATGGGCGCCTTCAGCTTCTCGCCGAGCGCCAGAAGCTGCGCATGCGCACCCTGGCATCCGGACCCGCACAGCAGGGTCACGCGGCGCTGCCCGTTCAGCAACGCCGCCAGCCGATCGAGTTCCGCGCGCGCCGGCATCACGATCGCACGTGGCGGCAGCAGCCCTGCCACCTTCGGTGCCGGCGCGTCCGACGCGGGCTGCAGGGCGACGTCCCCGGGCAGCACCACCACCGATACGCCGCGTTTGCTCACCGCCTCGCGGATCGCCACCTCCAGTACGCGCGGCATCTGGTTGGCGCCGGAGATCAGCTCGCAATAATGGCTGCACTCACGAAACAAGTTCTGCGGATGCGTTTCCTGGAAATAGCCCGACCCGATCTCGGCCGACGGAATCTGCGCAGCGATGCCAAGCACGGGCACCCGCGAGCGGTGGCAGTCGAACAAGCCGTTGATCAGGTGCAAATTGCCGGGTCCGCAACTGCCGGCGCAGACGGCGAGCGCTCCCGTCAGATGCGCCTCGGCACCCGCCGCGAAGGCGCCCACCTCCTCATTCCGAACATGGATCCATTCGACCTTGCCCTGCCGCCGCAGCGAGTCGGTCAGCCCGTTCAGACTGTCGCCGACAATGCCATAGACGCGCTTGACGCCCGCCGCGGCCAGGGTCTCCGCGAACTGGTCGGCTACGGTTCTTGCCATGTAACCTGGACTCCTTCTGAGCTCCGCCAGAGTGTTTCCGCGGTCAGCCGCACGCGAGCACACCCGCCCGGCATGAGGGACTCGCCGGTGGACGGCCGCCACGACAGCCGACCGGCAGATGCGGGTCAGCAGGAGATCGAGTGAAATCGCAAGGGGTCGTCGCACACGGCAACGTCCGTGATACCGCGACAATACCGGCCGCGCGCGACAGTGCGCTTGCACCATCGCCCTACTTTTGGCTCAAAAACGCGACGCCCTTTTAACTCGAAGCGCGGAATCCTGGTGCCCCCGCGCACCAGGATCGGCCTGACGTTAAGCGGTTCTCCCTCAGGCCCAGCCAAGCGCCTTCAATGCCAGCCCCGAATGCCAGATCTTCGTCATGTGAGCGATCCGCCCGCCCTCATTGAATTGCATGACGTACACGTAATCGGTGCTGACGGTCTTGCCGGTTGGCGGACAGGGGCCGCCGGCCAGGTGCGTGCCGGTGAACACGCCATAGGCGCAGACATTGTTCCGCTCGGCGTCGGTGGCAAACGATTTCACCTCATACGTGGCGTCGGTCAGCACGCCCATCAGGCCCTGCATCCAGTCGGTGTATTGCCGCAGCGTCTTGACCTCCGCCAGCGGCTCCGCCTGCGCCGCGAACGTCGCATCGGGCGTGCAATAGGCGCCGCACGCGCTCCAGCCCTTCCCGGCTTCGCACGCCTCGAAGAATGCGCGAGCGGTTTCGGTGATCCCCGTCATCTCTGCCTCCCCTCTGTTGCTGCGTCCGCCCGCGGCCGGCCGGATCGCCGCCCCGGTGGCACGACAGCCCCGCACATTACGCCCGGCCTGCTTGCATGCGTGCTTGATTTGCCCGGTAGAAACCCTGGATTATTCCGGCAGACGCGCCGCCCGCCACGGGCAGGGGGTCACGTGCGGTTTCTGTTCCGCAACCACAGCCTGGACACCGCCCTGCGCGAGCTGCGCCGGGGCGAGGCCGCGGTCGCCCTCGAACCGCAGGTCTTCGATCTGCTGGTGCATCTGTTGCAGCACCGCGATCGCGTCGTCAGCAAGCAGGAGTTGCTGTCCGCCGTATGGCAAGGCCGCAACGTCTCCAATGCAACCATCGACAGCCGCATCAAGGCGGCACGCCAGGCGGTCGGCGACAGCGGCGAGGCACAGCACGTCATCCGCACGGTGCCGCGCAAAGGCGTTCGCTTCGTTGCAGATGTGGAACAGCAATCCGCCCCCGCGCCGGCCCGCACCGCCGCATTGCCCGCACTTCCGGACCGCCCCTCCATTGCCGTGCTCCCCTTCGCCAACATGAGCGACGACCCCGGCCAGGACCATTTTGCCGACGGCATGGTCGACGACCTGATCACCAACCTCTCCCGCCTCCACTGGTTGTTCGTGATCGCCCGCAATTCCACTTTCGCCTACAAGGGCCGCGCGATCGACGTGCGCCACGTCGCCGAGGAACTGGGGGTGCGCTACATCGTCGAAGGCAGCGTGCGCCGCGCCGGCGACCGCGTGCGCGTGACCGCCCAGTTGATCGAGGCGGAAGCCGGCCGCCACGTCTGGGCCGACCGTTACGATCGCGCGGTTACCGATATCTTCGCGGTGCAGGACGCCATCACCGACACGATCTCCGCCGTGTTGGACCCCGAGATCAGCCACGCCGAGCGCGAACGCGCCCGCCGCCGTCCGCCGGAGAATCTCGGCGCGTGGGAGCTCTATCAGCGCGGCTGGTGGCACCTGCTGCGCCGCAATCGCGAGAACCTCGCCGAAGCGCGCGCGCTGCTGCACGATGCGATCGCGCTCGATCCCAATTTTTCCAGCGCGCACGCGGCGCTGGCCATTTCGTCGTTCTGGCTGATCACCCACGGCATCGCAACGGATGCCGAGGCCACGCGCGCCGAGCTGTTGGCGGAAGCGACGCGGGCCGTGGAACTCGACTCCCGCGATCCGCTCGCGCACAGCGCCCTCGGCGTTGCGTTGATGGAACATGGCGCGCATGACAAGGCGATCGCGTCGCACGCCGTGGCGACCACGCTCAATCCAAATTCCGCACTGGGCCAATGGTGTTACGGTTACGCACTGAACAGGGCGGATTGTCATGCCGAGGCGCTGGAACGGTTCGATGCGGCAATACGGCTGTCGCCCCGCGACCCGGCGATGTGGAGCTACCTGACCCTCCGGGCGTCAGCGCTTTACCACCTGGGCCGTTACCAGGCCGCGGCGGCGTCCGCACAGGACGCGGCGCGCGCCCCGGTGGTCGACCTGATCTGGCCGCTGGTGCACCTGGCGGCATCGCTCGGGCGGCTCGGCCAGCGCGAGGAAGCAGCGCGGGCAATCGAGGCGCTGCGTGTGATCCGGCCCGGCCTGACCATTGCGCAATTTCGTGCCTGGCCGCACAACCGCAGCCGCTCCGCCGCTTCGCGTGAAAACGTTGTCGCCGGCCTGCGCGCGGCAGGATTGCCCGAATAGATTGTCCCGGACCATCAACTGCCTCTTGCACGCGGCACCGCACTGAGGCAGGGACGGGTGACGAGTACGAGTCTTCCCGGCATCTTCCGGAAAGTGCGGATGCCTGCACCGATTCTCTCGGCGCTGGTATTGCTCCAGCCGCGGATGCCCGAACAAACGGCGCCGGCGCGGATGCGCCGAAACGCCCAGGTGGGGGATAATGTTGCGTTTCTTTCTTGCCGCCGGCACGGCGCTGGTGCTGGGTGGTTGCACCGTCGGTCCGAACTTCAAGCCACCCACCTGGGCGTCGCCCAATTCCTGGTTCAGCGGCCCGCACGAGCAACTGCCGCAGGAGCATTCGGTTGCCGTCGCCGCGCCTGTCGAGGCCGACTGGTGGAACCTCTTCCGTGATCCCGAGTTGACGCGGCTTGAGCAACGCGTCGCCGCGCAGAACCTGGACGTGCGCACCGCAGCCATTCGTTTGGCGGAGTCCGATTCTCAGCTTGGGGTCGTACAGGCGGCGGAGTTCCCGACGCTCAACGCCAACGCCTCCTACACGCGGCAGAAGGCGAGCAATCTCGGCGAATTCGCCACGGCACCGGATGCATTGGGTGCCAATGGTGCCTCCGGCAACTACACCGGCGGTTTCCACGGCGCCAATCTCGGCGCCTTCGATGTGTATCAGATAGGATTGGGCGCGTCCTGGGTGCCGGACTTGTTCGGCTACGTCCGGCGTTCCGTCGAATCCGCCAAGGCGTCCGTGCAGGCCTCGGCCGAAGCCGAGCGCGCTGTTCTGTTGGCCTCGCTCGCGGAAGTGGCACAGGACTACATTGCGCTGCGCGGCGTGCAGACCCAGTTGCACATCGCCCACGACAACGTCCGCACCGACGAGCAAAGCCTCAACCTCACGCAGCAGCGTGCGGCGGGCGGCGTGACGACGGATCTGGACGTGGCCAACGCCTCGGCGCAGGTAAGCACCACGGCGGCGCAGATTCCGGAGTTGCAGGAGCTGGAGGCCAACTACATCAATGCGCTGAGCCTGTTGCTCGGTGAGCCGCCGAACGCGTTGCGCACCGAACTGGCGGACCCGAAGCCGGTGCCGCCGGTGCCGCCCGTGGTGCCCGTGGGCTTGCCTTCGGAACTCGCGCGCCGGCGCCCGGACATCATGCAGGCCGAGGCGCAATTGCACGCCGCCACGGCGAATGTTGGCGTCGCCGTCGCGTCGTTTTATCCGACGGTGACGCTGACCGGCAGTTTCGGGCTGCAGGCGCTGCAGCCCTGGCAGACGTTCTGGTCGAACGCGCGTAATTTTGCCATCGGCCCCGGCATCACCGTTCCGATTTTCGAGGGCGGCGAGTTGCGCGCCACGCTGTATCTGCGCAAGGCGCAGCAGCAGGAAGCCGCGATCAATTATGAGAAGACCGTGCTGCAGGCCTGGCACGACGTGGATAATGCATTGACCGCGTACAAGGCAGAGCAGGCGCGGCGCGATCAGTTGACGCTCGCCGTGCAGCAGAATCAAAAGGCATTGGCGCTGGCGCAGAGCAGATACCAGGAAGGAGTCTCGGACTTCCTCACTGTTCTTGATGCAGAACGAAGTCTGCTTTCGACCCAGGAACAACTGGTGTCCAGCACCACGACGGTTTCCGAGAACCTGGTGGCCTTGTACAAGGCGCTGGGCGGCGGATGGCAGACCGCCCTGCCACGCCATGCCGACGGCCAGCAATCGGCGGCAGCAACGAAACACGTTTCGCGCAGTTGAGCCCACCGTAAAGGCGAGGCTTGAGGCTCGCCCGTCATGGCCGGGCGTGGCCCCATGTGCATCGGGATACGAAGAACATTTCTCCTCCCTTTGTCGCAGGGGCCACGAGCAGGGGGTCAGGGGAGAGATTCGGCACGCAAATTCAGCGCGGCTCCACCCAACCACGCCGGAACCGCCGATTCGCCCAAGCCGTCTCATACCAACCCGCTGAATGACCGACGTACGCGGCTGCCGCCCCCATGTCATTGCGAGGAGCGAAGCGACGAAGCAACCTCGGTCGCCCGGCGCACGCTCGTCTGAGCGCCGCGCGACCGAGGTTGCTTCGTCGCTTCGCTCCTCGCAATGACATGCGGGCGGCAGCCACGAGTCAGCCATTTGGCGGTCTGGTCTCAATCACTTCTACCCTCCCCCGCACGAAATCCTGCGGCGGTTGATCCAAATCAACGCCACAGTCGCGAAAATCGTTCACCCACATACATAGGTGCCCGCCCCGCCGTGACCGCCGGCCCGCCCTGCCGGCGTGTGCCGGATCGCGCGCGCATCGCCGAGCGATTCCCAACAAGAACACCCAGTGGAGAAGAAATGTTCACGCAGATCGTCGACCCGGTCGGCAATCTCGGCATCACCTGCCTGATCGCCCTGATCCCCGTCGTTTTGCTGCTCGCCTTGCTCGCGGTGTTCCGCGTGTCGGCGTGGCTGGCGGTGCTGATCGGCTCCGTCGTCACCTTCATCCTCGCCGTCTGGGTCTGGCACATGCCGCTCGGCAATGGCACGCGCGCTTATTTCTACGGCGCGGCGACCGGCGTCTGGAACGTCGACTGGATCACCTTCTGGGGCCTGGTATTGTTCAACACCTTGAACGCCACCGGCCTGTTTGAAAACTTCCGCCGCTGGCTCATCGCCCAGGGCACGCTCGACATCCGCGTGCAGACCATGTTGTTCGCCTGGGCCTTCGGCGCATTGCTGGAGGGACTCGTCGGCTTCGGCTATCCCTGGGCCGTGGTCGCGCCGATCCTGATCACGCTGGGCCTGTCGGACCTCGACGCCATTCGGGTCGCGGCGATCGCCAACAACGCCCCCGTTTCCTACGGCGCACTCGGCGCACCGATCATCGCCCTGGCGGCGGTGACCGGATATCCGCTGCTGGCGCTGTCGGGCTCGGTCGGCACGATCGTCGCGTTCCTGGCGCTGCTGCCGCCATGGGTGCTGATCTACCTCGTCGCCGGCAAGCAGGGCTTCAAGGATGGCTGGCCGCTCGCCATTGTCGGATCGCTTGGCTACATCCTGGGACAATGGCCGGTCGCATATTTCTTCGGTCCCTATTTGCCCGACATCACCGGCTCCATCGTCTGCTTCTGCGCCCTGCTGCTGTTGCTGAAGGTGTGGCGGCCGGCCCGCATCCTGGGCCACGGCGGCATCCCGATCGGTGCCGTTGAAATCGCCCGGGAGGGCACGCGCGACCATGGCCTCGCCACCAGCGATGTACTGCTGGCGTGGATGCCGTTCGCCGTGCTGGTCGTGGTGGTGGCGGCGTGGACCGGCCCATGGTCCAGCCTGCCGGGCGTCGGCTGGTTCGCTGCGGCGGTAACGGCGACGGCACCCGAAACCAAGTCCACCATCACCGCGGCCTTCAAGTTCGCACCGTGGGTGGGCGGCAGTGCGATCCTGGCGTCGTGGCTGATCATCAGCGTATTGCTCTCCATGGCCGGGAAGCTGAAGGCAGCGCAGGTCGGCGCGGTCTTCAGCAAGACGTTCCATCAGATGTGGGGCGCCCTGCTGGTCGGGTTCTTCATCTTCGGCCTGGCCTTCGTGTTCAATTACTCCGGCATGGCGTCGTCGCTGGCGAAGGGCTTCTCCTATCTCGGCACCTGGTTCATCATCGTGGCGCCGTTGCTGGGCTTCATCGGCGTGGCACTGTCGGGATCGAACACCTCCACCAACGCGATGTTCGGCAAGTTCCAGGCGCTGGTGGGCGTGCAACTCGGTTTCCCGCCGCTGCTGCTGCCGACGCTGAACTCGGTGGGATCGGAAATCGGCAAGCCGATCGCACCGCAAACCGCGAGCGTTGGCGTCTCCACCAGCAAGTTCGTCCGGGCGGAAGGCGAGGTCATCCGGCACAATTTCGGCTGGACGCTGGTACTCCTCGCCTACCTGGTCGTGCTGGGGGTGGTGTTCTACTTCGTCGATCCCGCGGCGCTGCACCTGCGATAAGCCGATACCGCTGATGGGGGCCCGAGCATTGCCGTGACGGCCCTTCCCGTCACGGCCCCTCCCATCACGGCCCTTCCCGTCATGGCCGGGCTCGCCCCGGCCATCTTCCCACGCTGCTCGGGCGCACCTGCCACCGCCCCGGCTTGCCGGTTGCGCAGCTTCCTGCAAGCTTGCGGCGCATGAGATTTCCGGCATTGCATCGCCTTCTGGCGTGCCTCCTGCTGGCGGGATGCGCGTTGGTGGACCAGCGCACCTTCGCACCCGCCCCCGAGGCAAAAGCCGCGCCCGCCACTGCTCCCGCGCCGGCGCCGGTGAAACTGGACACGCGCACGCCGCTTGCCAGCATCGATTTCAGCGGCCCTCCCCCGGAGTACCAGGAGCTCCTGGGTTACGCCGTCCGCGCGGCGGAAACCCGCGACCGCGACGTGCAATACGATGTGGTCGCCATGGTGCCGAAGCCCGGCGACCTCGCCCAGGGCCAGCAGGAGGCCAGCGACGTGATGCGCGCGATCATGCGCGACGGCGTGCCGGCGGCACGCATCCATCTCGGGTTGCGCGCCGATCCCGCGCTGTCGCGCCGCGAAGTCCGCGTCTACGTGCGCTGACCGCGATGGCGCACCCGATCCTGTTCGGCGCCGCCTACAGCGTTTACGTCCGCGCGGTGCGCCTGACGCTGCATGAGAAGGCCGTCCCCTACGACCACATCGATGTGGACGTGTTCGCCGCCGGCGGTCCCCCGGCGGAATACCGCGCGCGCCATCCCTTCGGCCGCATCCCCGCATTCGAGCATGACGGCTTCCGCCTTTACGAAAGCGGCGCCATCGAGCGTTACATCGACACGGTCTTCCCCGGCCCCGCATTGCAGCCGCAGGACCCGCGCGCGCAGGCACGGATGAACCAGGCGCTGAGCGTCCTGGACAGCTACTGCTACCGCACCTTGCTATGGGACATCTTTGTCGAACGCGTGCGCACGCCGGCCCTCGGCCGTGCGCCGGACGAGGCGCGCATCGCCGCCGCCCTGCCGCGCGCCGAGACCTGCCTGCACGCCTTGTCGGAGATCAGCGGGACCGGACCGTTTCTTGCCGGGCCGACTCTGACGCTCGCCGACCTTCATGCCACGCCGATATTCGTCTATTTCCGCATGGCGCCGGAGGGCGCGGCCATGATCGCGCGCCATCCGCGCATCGCGGCATGGCTGGATGCGATGGCGGCGCGCCCCAGCATCGCCGCGACGCGCTCGCCGCTGGAATGATGGAGGAACGGGCATGATCCTGATCGGCCAATACGATTCCCCCTTCGTGCGGCGGGTGGCGGTCGCGATGCAGCTCCATGGCATCGCCTATGAGCATCGGCCGTGGTCCACCTTCGGCGACGGCGACAGGATCGCGGCCTTCAACCCGTTGCGGCGCGTGCCTACGCTGGTGCTGGACGATGGCGAGGTGCTGATCGAAAGCGCCGCCATCCTCGATTGGCTGGACGAGCAAGTGGGAGAGCCGCAAACGCTGATGCCGCGCAGCGGCGAGGCGCGGCGGCAGGCGCTGAAACTATGCGCGCTGGCGACCGGGCTCGGCGACAAGGCGGTCAGCCTGGTTTACGAACGGGTGCTGCACGAGGCCACGTCGCCCGTCTGGCAGGCGCGCTGCGAGACGCAGATCGGCGCCGTTCTGGATGCGCTGGAACGCGACCGCGCCGGACGCACGACGCCCTATTGGTTCGGCGACTCGATCGGCCACGGCGACATCGCGGTGGCATGCGTGCTGCGCTTCCTGTTCGAGGCGCATCCAGGCTTGCTGGATGCGACGCGCTGGCCGGCGCTGGCCGCGCACGCGGCACGCTGCGAGAGGCTGCCGGCGTTCCGGACGGTGACGCAGGTGTTCATCCCGCCGCGATGAGGCGTGCATGCGGCGCTGCGAAGCTGCGGCGCGGCGCGATGACACGTTCCTGCTGTCGCTATTGCGGTAACGCCTCATGCGCCGTGTGCGCATACGCACACTGCCCGCGCGCGCGACACTATCCGGGCGGGAGCAGATCGCTTGCGCACTTGCCAGCCTGAGGCGGGCGTTGTTCGCGTGCCCGGAAACAGATGGTTCTGGATACGGTCGGTGGTAGACTGGAAATGATGGTCGGAGGTCAGCTTCTGGCGACGGTCGGCGAGTAGGTTTTGCGAACGGCGCTGATGGTCGCCATCGGCAGTGCTTGGGCGACCACCTTGACCGTGCGATAGTCAGGGTGGTCGGCACAAGATGTTTGGTCGATGAGCTAGACAGTGCTACAGGGTGCCACGGTTCAGCCGGGGACAGCGATCACCGACGAGGAAATTGAGGCTGCCGAGAAGGCAGCCCCCTATCGCAACAAAGGAGTAGGACAATACATAGAACTATAAAATGGCCAGTACTACATGGTGGCCACGGCGACGATGATACGCAGCAGGAATCCATATAGTTCTCGCAGTGAAAGGGAAACAGTGCAATGCCGACATGGCAGGTTCAGCTATGGCCGGGCGGCAAGTGGGACGGCAAGCCCTATCAGAAAGTCGATGCGACCTCAGCAAAGGAGGCAGCAGAACAACTGCATCGAGGACCACTGATTGAAGTCGGTAGCATGTACAAAATCCGCGCACAAGTGCGGTCACTCATTGCGACCACAACGGTGGTATCTCCGATCGTGTTCTATGAACCGTAAGGAAGGATAGAAACGCACTCCCACCTCGGTCGAGGCGTCGGTGCTCATCGAGAAGCTGGGCAGTGTGAAGCAAGTAGCTGCGGTGTTGTCCGGCGCTTGGAAAGAATCGGGAGGTGCCGAACGGATTACGAAACGGGGTTTCGGTGCGGTTCAAGCGACGCCAGGACAAGCTGTTCCAAGTTCAGGGGACCGGCAGCTTTCTTGAGGCAGGTTACGGGGCCTTCCCACATCCATGCGTCGCCTTTGTTTGACCATACACACGTCGCCGTCCTTTTCTTGCTCAGTGCTGTGACGGTCATCGCATGGTCGCCGCTATTGAATGTGACAACGTCACCAATGATTAGATTATGCTCCATGTCCTCTCGTGCTCTCTTCACAGTATAGATTGCCTAATAGCTAAGCCTATGAATTCTGGAGTTAACATCGTGCTCATTTGCTAGGCTCTATGGTCATACTATAAAGCCTAGAGTTAATAGTTTGCGTCTTCTCCAACTGGTCTAGTCCAAATCGCTTGGGGTCATGTTTAGCGAGTACCTCCCAGACGATGTTATTACTTGGATACCCCTTGTCTTCCCCGGCTTTGATTTCTGCTGGAGTGAACCCCTTGTCACCATAGCAGATGCAGGCGATATTTATTGCAATGCCCTTAATGCCATTACGTACCGCAGTGCGTGCGGCCGCTTCGTCGCTATGAGTCATTAAACTCTCTTGGTAGTCTGGAACGAGTTTTGCAAGTTCAATTAGGCACTCGTCGGAGAGTACCGTCGGTTCAATGCGGTGTTCCTTTAATGCTGCAATGAGCAAGTACTTTCGTGGCGGGACAGTCGTTCGCAATAGATAAAGCGCTGCAATAAGAACTAGGCCCGCTCCGATTATGACTAACAGCCAAAGCATCCTTTACGTCCTCCGTGTATTTCACCGCCCAACAGTTCCTCGGCCAGCTTCTCGATGAGCATTGACAAACAGTGGGGGGTCGCTTGTCCGGCTGACGGATGCTCACAAAACCCACTCGCCGACCGTCACCAGAAGCTGGCCTCCGACCATCATTTCCAACCTACCATCGACCGTATCCAGAACCATCTGTTTTCGGATACGCCGTCCCCTACAGGATCGCAACGTCCAGCCCCGTCGAAATTTCCATCCTCGCACGTGCCGCCTTTCGGGAAGACCAGCAGCCCACCAGAACAACGGCCATGGCCGCACAGACCCCGCCGCGGAGTGCCAATGGCCGTCTGCCTTCAGGCCCGGCCGCGGACACCCGAGCGCTAACACCACCCGCCATAGTAGCTGACCCACGACCACCATCGTCATCCCGGCAGCCGGGCCCCATGCCGCCTGCGCTCGGCCCCCGCTTTCGCAGGCGCAAGCTTTCACCCGGGATGACGCCGCCTCACCCGGTTCCGCCGTGAATCATCCATCGTAGCGGTTGGCATCAGCCACAACGCAGCCCGGCCTGCCGCATCAGCGGCAGCACCTCCCGCCCAAAGAACTCCAGGTCCGGCAGATAGTCGAAGAAATTCACCTGCACGCCGTCGCATCCCGCGTCATGCAGCCGTTCGAACCAGCGCACGATTTGCTCCGGTGATCCAACAAGATGCACGTTGCCGCCAACCACCCATTGCGCGCGCGTATGGCCGCGCCACGACGAGGTATCGCCCGATTGGAATGTGCGCACGAAATTGTCGGCCGCGACCGTATCTTCGTTCTCCAGGATCGTGCGATAGGCGGCACGCGCTTCCGCCTCGGTCGGCCGGCAGATCACATGCGGATTGATGATGGTCCGCACCTCGCGCCCATAGCCGCGCGCCAGAGCCTTGATTCGCGCATTGTGCGGCGGCAGCGACGCGCAGGCTTGCTCGGGATCGGCGCCGGCCGGGCTGGTGATGAAGATCAGGTCCGAATGCTTCGCCGCATAATCCAACCCGGCGGGCGAGGACGCCGCATTCACCAGGAACGGCCGCCGCGCGCCCGGCTTCGGCGCCAGGAACGCATGCTCTGTCTTCCAGAACCGGCCATCGAACGTCAGTTCCTCGTCCTCGCTCCACAGCCGCTCCATGATGGTGGTGAACTCGTCGGCCATGGCATAGCGCAGGTCATGCTCGATCGGCTCCAGCCCGAACATGCGATACTCGCTGGGCTTGTAACCGGTGACGACGTTGATGCCCCACCGCCCGCCGCTGATATGGTCCAGCGCCGCGCCGAACTTCGCCAGGTGCAGCGGATGCCAGTCGTACAGCACGTGCACGGTGTTGATCAGCACGATGCGTTTGGTCAGCGCCGCCAGCGCGGCGTTGGCGATGATCGGATCCACCTCATGCTCGCGGAAATGCATCTCCCCGCCATAGCCGCCCTTGCCCAGCCACTGCGCCAGCCCGAAGGTCAGGTCGAAGTCCAGAGCCTCGGCCATCATGGTGCAGCGCGCGATATAGTCGAACGTCCACGACGTGGTCCGCGGCGCGCGTGACGGACTCCACGCACCCTGCTGCATCGGCAAAAACAAACCGAGCAATAGCTTGTGGTTTGGCAGGCGGCGCAGGGGCGAGGCGTCAGGGCAGGTCTCGGTGGCGATGACGGTTGCGGACATCGGTTTCCCCTGTCGGACTGTCTGCATGCACGATAGCGGCAACCTGCCGCGCCGTAAGTCACGCCCCGGCTGATCCCTGCGATCGAGGCGGATGGGCCCGATCAATCACCATAAACACCGCTCATGGAAATCACCCCCGAACAAATCCGGGCGGCCCGAGCCTCGCCGGGACCCACTCCCCCGAAAAAAACCCACCCCCAAAAAAAACGCCCTCCCCCCAAAGAATCCCCTTGA
>Ga0335075_10003734_pt1 | contig 24006 bp, 19 predicted proteins | sample Lox_Sample_24_FD_206723 | JGI IMG/M metagenome (GOLD analysis project Ga0335075, IMG submission 206723) | Soil microbial communities from Loxahatchee National Wildlife Refuge, Florida, United States - Lox_Sample_2.4 | ecosystem: Environmental > Terrestrial > Soil > Wetlands | place: USA...
GGCGCTTGGCGCGAGCAGGAGGCAAAGTTTGCTACGCTGGCTTTCGTTCTTGGGGCTATAGCGCAGTCCGGTAGCGCACCTCGTTCGCATCGAGGGGGTCAGGGGTTCAAATCCCCTTAGCTCCACCAAGTTTGTGCAGGTCAGCGGCGGTATCCGAAGCACTTCGGAGCCCCGCTGTTTTGCTGTGGAGCCAATGTCGGAGCCAAGTCGTAACGTGGAGCCATGGCTCAGGCTAAGCGTCGCGGCTACGGCGAGGACGGCATCTACTTCGATCATCGGGGTGACTGCCGGGACAGCGTCCACCACAAGACTTGTGCGGGACGCTGGTGCGGCGTGGTCTCGCTCGGCTTCGGCGCAGACGGGAAGCGGGCGCGTCGGAAGGTCGCCGGTAAGACCAAGGCCGAGGTCCGAGACAAGCTCAAGGAACTGCACGCCGAACTGGACGCGGGCATCCGGACCGTAGCCGGATACACCGTGGATCAGGCGGTGGCTGACTGGTTGGCGGAGGGCCTACCGGGACGCGCGGCGAAGACGGTCGAAGTCAACCGGGACTCGCTGCGGCCACTGCTGGCCGTCATCGGCGCCAAGGCGCTGAAGAAGCTGTCGGTTCAGGATGTGCGGACAGCGCTGCTCACCATGTCCGCGACGCACGCAACCAGGACGCTGCAGAAGGCTCACAACTGCCTTACCCGGGCAATCAACCATGCCGAGGGCCAGGATCTCGTCGGCCGCAACGTCTCAGCGCTCGTTACAGAGACGCCTAAGGGCCAGGCGGGGCGGCCGTCGCAGTCGCTGACACTGGACCAGGCGGGCGCGCTGCTCGAGGCGGCCGAGCGGTCGCGGCTGCACGCGTTCATCGTGCTGTGCCTGCTGACCGGCGTTCGTTCGGAAGAGGCGCGAGCGCTGACGTGGAATCACGTCGACCTGGACGCTGGGACGATCATGGTGTGGCGGTCGGTGCGCGCGCACGGGGATACCAAGACCAACCGGTCGCGGCGGACGCTGAAGCTACCGGAGATCGCCGTCGAGGCACTGCGGACGCAGCAGCGGCGGCAGGCGCTGGAGCGTGCTCGGGCCGCCGACGTGTGGCAGGAGTCCGGGCTGGTGTTCACCACGTCGGTGGGGACTCCGTTTGAGTCGCATAACTTGCGGCGGGAGTTCCGGAAGGTGACGGCGGCCGCCGGGCTGGGGTCGCGGTGGGTGCCGAAGGAGTTGCGGACGTCGTTCGTCAGCATGATGAGTTACCACGGAGTGCCGGTGGAGGAGATCGCGCGACTGGCGGGGCATGCGAGCTCTCGGACGACCGAGGTCATCTACCGGCGCGAGCTGCGGCCGGTGATCACGACCGGGGCCGAGGTTATGGACGAGATCTTCCGGCCAAGGCAAGCGGAGGCAACTGAGCTACGGGGCGCCTGAGTAGTTCTACTGGTCCGCGGTCCGCAGGGGTGCTGGCGCGGACGGGGTGCTCGGGGTGATACCGAGGAACTGCTCGAGGTGCTGGCGGGTGATCAGGCGCCGTCGACCGACCTTGAGGTACTCCAGATTCCCGCGGCGCATCTCGTCGTAGAGCAGGTCGCGGGACAGTCCGGTCAGCTGGGCGGCCTCGTCGACCGAGTACGCGAGACGTTCTGAGCGCGAACTGGTCTCCGGGCTGCTTGCTTGCGGCGGTACTCGAGCGTCGACCGCCGGGGGACCTCCGCGTCCCGGCTTCGCGGGCGTGCGCGGGACGCTCATGCGGCCGCTTCGGGATCGGAAGGCGTGGTGCTCGTATCCGCGTCGGTTCTGGCGGGCACCAGTGCCGTCCTGGCGAGGACGTCAGGAGCGGTCAGGCCGAGTTCGGCGGCCCAGCCCTGGACGTGAACCCACAGCCGATGGCTGGGGCGCATGTCCCCCGAGCTGGTCACGTCGGCGAGGAGCATCGCGGTGATGGCCGCGTTGCGGTTCAGGCGGCGTCCAGTAAGCCATGTGACTTCCCACCCACTTGCTTCTCCGGGCAGGACGTAGGCGCTATGCGCTGTGCGGTCGCTACTGATGATGTCGTCAAGGATGGTCAGCGCCATAGTTCCCTTGCTGCATATGTTGATCCGTCATGATCTGGCCTTATCTGAGGATTGGATTGTGGCGATCTTCCAGGTGACGAGACCTGGTGAAATGACGGTATGGCGAGAACGCGGATAGTCCAATATCACCTGTGATATCTCACGTGAGATATTCACAAGTCGCCGCAGGTAAGCGCCGAATAACGATTCCTGCGGGGGGTCGGTAAACGAGCGCCTGGCGAGTCCAGGCTTGGCCGCTGCTCAAGGATCCTGGGCCTCGGTCAGGCCGGTGCCTCCCGCCTCCGCGCGACACGGGAGGCACCGGCCACGACTTTGCTACTCGCCGACCAAGCCGCGCAGCAGCGACACCGATTGAGCCGGGCTGAGCGCGAACGCCCGCAACTGGTCGAACGCGTCGGCGTAGGCAGCGAAGTTGTCGCTGTCTTCCAGGCACACCCCGCCGCCAATCCCTCCGAGGTGCACTACTCCTAGCTCTGGCGCGTCGGTTACTCGTGCGATCGCCAGTGAGCCATCGCCGGTTGCCGCGTGCGCGCCTGACTCAAACTCCAGAATCTGCACCGTGATTGCGTCGTTGTCGGCTGCAATGCGAGCGAGGTGAGTAAGTTGCTGGCGCATCACCTCGGAGCCTCCGACCTGAAGGTGCATTGCTGCCTCGCCAATAATCAGGTGGACGTCAGGCGCATACTCCGCCCGGAGGATGGCCTGCTGCCGCAGTTTGACTGCATCGGCTGCCCTGTCATGGGCGTCGGCCGACACGCTCGGGTCGGCCTTGGCTAGCGCCTGCGCGTAGGCGCGGGTCTGGAGCAAGCCGGGAACCCTCTGCGCTTCGTAGTCATAGATCCTCGAGGCAGCGGCCTCGAGGATGAGATAGTCGCGCCAGGCACCGGGCAGGACATCGGCGTAGTCCCGGTACCAGCCGAACGCGCCCCGAGGGTCGGCCAGGTCCATCAGCATCGCCTGCTGGGCGGCGTCGATTTCGTACTCGGCTAGGAGCTCGCGCAGTTCCTTGGGTCGGATGCCGCGGTGGCCGGTTTCGATCCGGCTGACCTTAGATCTGTCGCATTCCAGGATCTTGGCTGCGTCGTTGAGGGTGTAGCCGTGGCTTTCCCGATAACGGCGGAGGGCCTTGCCCACGAGCCGTCGCCGGATGGGAGGTGCAGGAACCATGAGGGGTCGCCCTTCGATCTGATTTTGTTCTGGTGCCGCCGCAAGGGTTGCCGCCCTTACGGCATTTCAAATCTACTAGTTCATGCGATGCGCATCAAGGTGCCGCCCGCGGCCGTTCGAGCTAACGGATTTGATCTTCGATCTCGGCGCGCGCCGCGCGGATGATCCGCTCGGCCGTCCGGCGGCTCACGCCCCACTCCCCCGCCAGCTCAGCGGCGGACGGCCGGACGCCGGCGCGCAGGGCGGCCACCACCTGGGCGAGACGTTCGTCGCCCGCGTACGGGTGCGGTTTGGATCCGCTGCCCGGCTTGCGGCCCCCGCCCATGCCGGGGCGGCCGTCGGCCACCGCCCACACGGTCGACCGTTTCCACAGCGGGGTACTGCGCCCGCGGCGGGCCGCGCCGTGGGCGTCAGGCTCCGGGAAGTAACCCAGGCGGCGGTTGGCGTGGATGACGTCGCGGCCGGAGTATCTCAGCATGCGGGCGGCTTCGGCCGCGTCGACCAGGTCGTCCGGGTCGCCGCCCCGGTCGACCCGGGTCAGCGACTCGAGCTTGGCCTGCCGGTAGCCCCCGTGCCAGGCGGCCCACTCGTCCTCAAACCAGTAGTCGATCCCGTCGAGCCTGCCGGCTTTCTCCGGGTGGCCGGTCTCGGCCCGGTCGCGGTACCAGACGCTGGCGGTGGAGGCCGGGACCCCGCGCGCGGCCATGTCGGCGCGGCTGATCACCGGGCGGCCGTCGATCGACGGAATCTGGCTACCTCCTCCGGGAGCTGTTCGCGCAGGCGGCACGGCAAGCGGGTCTGGGCCTGGTCGGCCTGAAGTCGACCTGGGAATCGTAGCGTTCACGGCGGCGGCATGACCATGATGGCAAACCGTTGTCTTCTACAATTCCGGCAAGCCTCGCGGCACTTGATGCCCCGCTGATGGGCGTTCTGGGGTGCGGCGGGGCCAGGCGGCCGACGGGACCTTTGCCGAGGCGCCGCGTGCGGTGCCGCCCTACCGGGCGGGCCCGCCGGCCGCCGTCCATAATGCTGTGGCGAGGTGACGTGTGGTCGACCTCCGGTCAGCTGCGATGTCCTCGCGCAGGCCGGCGTAACCGCTTTCGGCCTTTCGCGACGTGCAGCGGATGCAGGGGTGCTACAACGCGTGCATAACGCCGACCGTGTTCTCACAGAAGAGCTGTTGCCTCACCGGACCGAATCGGTCGAACGGGGATTATCTAGGCACGTCGGCGGCGCCTCATGCTGGGACGCCTAAGCTGGATCTATGCCCAGGCCATGCGTCTTCTGCGGCACCAAGGCCACACTGACCAACGCCCACGTGCTGTGCCAGCCCATCCGTGCCGCATTCACCGACCCTTCCGCCACCGGTTCATTCGTCTACCGCCAGTCCAGGCAGGCCGATGGCTCCCAAGCCGCGCACTCGCACGCAGGTAGCTGGGTGGACATCAAGGCCCGAGCCGAATGCGCTCGGTGCAACGGCGGATGGACGCGCGAACTCGAGGAGTCCGTCAGCCCTATCGTGCCAAAGCTCATCCGTGGCGAGCAGATGCAGCTTTCGATCACCGACCAGCAGGCTCTCGCCTCGTGGTCCGTCGTGACGATCCTCCTGCTCCAGCACACGCACAATCGGTCAGCCCGGCTCGTCATACCGCCCAGCGACTACTCCGACGTCTACGAAGCCAAGTCACCCACAGCATTGATGAAAGTGTTCACCGCGTACCTCGAACCACCGGGACGGGGCAGCGAGGTCGAAGCGCCGGCAGAGTATCTCGCCGAGGACAGGGGCATGACCGACATCGCGCGACTTCTCGACTCCGACGGCTTGCCTCCGCCCCTGGACATGCGCGCCTACACGGCCACCCTCCGGCTCGGTTACTGGGTAGCTCACCTCCTGCGGGTCGGGTCCCCCCAGTTCATCGAGCGCATAAATCCCGCGGGTCCTGCCCTCTCCCCTTGCTTGCAGCCAATCTGGCCATCCCAGGGAGCGCTCACGTGGCCTCCACGGAGCCTTGCCTCCATCGGCGGGCTGATGGGTCTGGCACGGAGCATCGACAATACCGGGATCGGCGTCGTTTAGACCCGGGACGCGACTCGATTGAGCGTCCTATCAGGTCGTCGCGGACCCGACGACCGTAGCAGACCTAGATTACGATGAGTGATACCTGCGGCGGAGTGTCAACGGATAGATCGCCGAATATCTGCCGACTCCGGTTCCGTCCAGGCAGGCGAGCCGGAATCCTCATAGTCCTTAGTTATGGGCGAATGCCCTTGGCTGGGTCTTAGCCGCCCTGGCGGCCGTGCCCGCTTAGCGGGACAGTTCCCAACTTCGCCAGCAAAGAGTCAACCGTGCCAATAAATGCCGGCAGATAGGCAGCACCATGATCCGACAAATTGGGCGAGACGTCCAGGCCTGCCATTGTCAAATCGGGAGCTATGCGATTAATTAGATCGCGCGCGTGGCTGGACAGAAGATAATCTGATTCTTCGGTCTCAGACATTCGATCCAGCCAATCAACGACCTCGAGGCATGCAGGAAACAGATGAACCCATGATATGAATTCTGGTAGGAATTTCTGAGAAGGCCCGATCTCAAGAAGCGTTGCCCACTTATCGCGATACGCGATGAAATGCCGTTCGTTTCCCGACCACCTCGCCTTAACAACCTTGGCTGCAACCAAGCTTGCGAGCGTAGCGCTGACATTCCTCTTGGCGAAACCCGCTTCGTCCGATATTCTTGCTGCGTCCAACGGGCCGTCCGTGAATGTGAGCAGTATCCTGATCACCTCGGAACGGCTGCCCGGGCCGAATAGGTGACGAAGCTGGAACGCGAAATTCGCGCGCACCTTCAGATCAGGTTCCCCTGATTTTCCGCTACGGACAACACGAGGGCGAATATATCCGTATTCTGCGAATACGGGGTCTGGTTCCCTGACGAAGCTTAGGACGTCGCGGCTGAAAACCGGCACTTCCCCAGAAGGAAGATCGCGCTCCTCCAGGATCAGGGCCGGGACCGGATCGCCAATCCAGGCAGTAACCGCCCCGACCAGTCTGGGATCCAGCGGGAATCGCCTGCTCAAGTTCCGGAGGCGCTGCATGTTCAGAATGCCGCGATTCGCCGCCATCCAGTCCAGAGTCTCATCAAACAGCCGCGGATCCCGCTTGGCAACCGCAAGCGTAAAAAGTATCAGGGCCTCGGGGTCTATGGCCCACCGATCGGCGCCTTCCACGCTCGCCGAGACACCGGCCTGCGCCCACTGCCGCCACGTGAAGTCCAAGAGCTCACGCCAAGCCTTTTCCCTAATTTCCGAGAGCGGCATCCTCAACCCCAAGAGCATTGAGCGCGCTTTCCAGGACCATCCTGTAGCCGGGCGACGGATCTTGCGTCATTGACCAACGAGCCGCCGCCATCAGCTCTTCATTTTCCGGGCGCAGCGCCCGCAGATCCGCTTCGTGCCGACCTGCGCCTTGGTCGACCATCGCGAAGAGCTTAAAATGAATTTGATCGAGCCGACCGGCAAAATGGACAATCAAAACCTCGCCATAGTTTCGCGTGACAACTCGACTCATAAACCCCTCGGGCAGTCCCCATTTCAAAAGGTCCGTCGGACCGTCATTCAACCAGTTCTCATCCAGCCCAAAGTCGCGTGCGACACGATCCCTTGCCACGCGCAGCGCCTCCGGCAGGGGAGTGGCCGAGCGGAGTTCGCCGTTCTCGGCAATCGCAACAAGATCAACGTCCCTGGTAGTCCGGCTAACCAGGCCGAGTGCCGTGAGGGCTGATCCGCCAATGACGACAATCTCCTGTGGGTTGCCCATGAACCGCAACTGCTCCCCGAGCGCGGTGAGGATCGCGTCCAGGTTGCCAGCATCGATATCCATGGCTCCACACTAGCATCCGAGGCCTTCAACATCCCGTTCCGAGATGTTGAAGGCCTCGATCCAGGATGTTGAGGGCCTCGGATTGAGGTGTTTTGCATCCCCGGTCGCCTCGTCGGCGTGATCCGCCAGGCACTGCGCTCAGGCGGCTTCGGTGGAGGTTCCGCACAGGATGTAGTGATCGTTGCCGAAGACGGCGGAGATCTGGATGGTGCCCCCGATGGCTTGGACGTAGCGGGCGACGGCTTCGATGCTGGACACCTCACCGCGCTCGATCTGGGAGACGCGGCTCTTGGTGACGCCCATCCGCTCGGCGGCCTGGGCCTGGGTCAGGCCCACTGCCTTGCGGCGTTCGGCGAGCCGGTAGCCGTCAATGTAGGTTTGGCTGCGGTTGCGTGCCTCGGCGATGGCTTCCTCGCCACCCGCCCCCGTGACGAAGTCGCTGCGGACGTCCTGCCACCTGGGGAACTCAGTCATCGTCCCGAGCAAATCCTCTACCGCGTGGCGGCTGCCGGGCCTCGTGCTGCCGACAGTCCGCTTTATCTTATAGATCGACACTACCTGTGAGTGCTCGACGTAACGGGCAATTAGGAATCGCCATCAGGCCCGCGACGGATTTCCGCGGCGATAGGCGACTTGAGCGTTAAGAGCAGCCGATGCTCGTCGGGTCTGCGCGATGGCGTTAGTCGGCGGCTTCCAGATCAAGGTCTTGGTCCCCGACCCGCTCCAGGACCCAGGACGATGGCGGCATCTCGGGCTTGGGCGGCTCGAGGATCGCGGCCGCGTGGGAAGCGTTCGCGAACGGGACGGTGGCGCCGCTGTCGTGGACGGGTTCTTCGGCGGCCAGGGCCGGGTCGTAGCGTTCGGGGAGTCTGGCGGCGAGGCCGCGACGCCGCGCGGCCATCTCCTCGACCTGGCGGGAAAGCTCCGCCAGGCCGATCGGCAAAGCAGGAGACTTGCCCTCGCGACCATCCCCCATGCTCAGCCCGGAGTCGATCGCGGTCCCGCGCTCATGGTCGAGATGCCGTTCTTGTGCGCGCCCTAGTACGCCTTGCGGGTCGGCGGTGGGGAGCAGGGGCCAGGGCTGGTGCGGGTGGCGACGGCGCAGTTCGGCGTCAGCAGCCTTGGCCAAACCGATAAGCCGCTGCTTTTCGCGCTCTCTTGCCTGCTGGACCTGTATTGCTGGGTTGAGTTCGGTCTCGCGTGCGCGGTAGGCGTCGCGCAGCGCCTGGTAGCTCCCGGCCAGCGTTTCCTGCCTGGCTGCTTCGTCGTGCTCGCCGCGACGGCGGGCCGAGTTAGCTTCGGCGTACGCGCGGAGGATTCCCAGGTTCGCGTCGCGGGCGGCGGTGCGGGTCTGGCGCAGCTTGTCGGCCGTGAGGTCCGGCTCCCGGGTGCCTTGTGGCCATGCTGAGCGGAGGTTGAGGAGCTGGCCGTCGGTCAGGTGCCGGACGTCGGCTACCTCGTCGTGTGGGGTGAGGGCGGAGCGGGCTTCTTTCCAGGCGGCGCGTAGGTCCGGGCTGCCGGTGGCGGGCTCGGGACCGATCGGGTCCTCTGGGTGGTCGTGACCTGATAGCTCGCGGTAGGCGCCGATCGCGGCGGCCTTGCGCTCCCAGTGCAGGCGGGCGGCGGGGTCGTCCGGGACGGCTCCGAGAGCGGCGAGCGCCCAGGGGCGGCTGGCGGCGGCGGCGTGTTCGCCGATGCGGCGCCGGCGGTCGTCCATGGCGGCGGCGAGCTGGGTGAGGAACCGGCCGCGTTCGGGGTCATCGGTTTCGGGGATCTGGGCGGACCAGGCGAGGGCCGGGTGCGGGGTGAGGTCGCCGTGGCGGCGGCGGATGCGGGCGTCGATCACGGCGGGGATGTCGCGGGCGCCGGTTAGGTCCTGCTCGGCGACAGCCCGGGCCAGGACCTCGCCCGGGTCTAGGCCCGCGAGCTCGGCGGCGTGCAGCGTCCGGTGCAGCCACTGCTCTTTGTGGCTGGCCTGGCTGGCGTATCCGGCTGGCAGCGCCGCTTGCAGCAGGGCGCGGTAGCGCTGCTGGCGGCCGGGCGCGGTCTCGGCGGCCCAGATCGCGTGCAGGACGGCCAGGTGGTCGGCGTCGGATAGCGCCTGCCGCCATGCCTGGGATGCGGACTGCTCAGCGCCGTCGCGGCTGGTGATGATCTGCGCGAGCACGCGCACCGGATCGGCGGCCTCAGGCTCGTCACGGCCGGCGGGCGCGGAGACTCCGTCTTGAACAGCGAGGCGGTCGTAGCGGGCGAGTTCGGGGGCCGGGCGGGCGCCGGGGGCCGGATCGGCAAGCTTCGTGGGCGTGGTGAACACGTAGGCGGCGTTGTGTTCGGTGCCGCGGGTGAGCGCGACGTACGCGTGCTGGCGGTCCTCGACGCCGGTGAACACCGCCAGTCCGGCCCGGACTGTGCGGCCCTGGGCGACGTGGGCGGTGACCGCGTAGCCGAGCTCCGCGTCCGCGAAGTCGGCGAACAGGAACTGTCGGTCCGTCCAGCGACGCCGCCCGGTCTGCGGGTCGGCGCCGAGGGTGCGGCGGACGAGCAGGCCCATGGCGGTGATCGCGTCGATGCGGAGCAGGTCCCCATTGGCAAGCGACCGGCCGGGCTCCCCGGCCTCGACCCGGTGGTCGTTGCGGGTGCACATAATCAGGTCGCCCGGGCCCGCGACCGCGCCGTCAGCAATGATCACCGTCTGGGCCTCGTCGACGACGCCCAGGCGGAGCAGGTTCTCCCGGACGCGGCGCGACAGTTCCCGGCGCAGGGCGTGGTCGGCTGAGATCAGCAGCGCGTCGGTGCCGTTGGCGGCCAGGGCGGTGTAGTCGGCGGCGGCCGCCTCTATCGTCAGCTCTGGGTCGCTGCCGGTGATGCGCCCGTGCCGGTCGTAGTCGGCCAAGGCGGTGGCGTCGCCATCTCGCAGCCGCAGGCTGGCGGCACGCTCCCACGCGGCGCGGAACCGGACCGGCTCCATCAGCCGGACGTAGCCGAGGCGGTCGCAGAGCAGGGACATGCCGCCGCCGTTGCTCACGGCCTGGAGCTGCTCGGTGTCGCCAGCGACGATGACCTTGCCGCCGTGCCGTTCGGCCAGGTCGATCAGGTCGGCCAGGTCCGGGGTGCCCAGCATCGACGCCTCGTCGACGGCGAGAAGGGTTCCTTCGGTGATGGGCCGGTGGCCTCGTGCGCCTCGCCGCCCGGGGAAGTGGCCGAGGAGTTGGGCGCTGTTGTAGGACTCGATCCCGCCCGCGGCCAGGGTGTTGCGCGCGGACTGCGACGCGGTGATCCCGACGACGGGGCCGAGGCCCGCCTGCCGCCATGCGGTCGCGATCGCGGCCAGGACCTGGGTCTTGCCCGCCCCGGCCGGCGCGTTGATCACCGACACCCGCCGACCGTCGGACAGCACCGCGAGCGCGGCCGCGGCCTGATCCTCGCGCAGCCCCGAACCGGATCTCGCGTCGTCGGCGTCGAGTCCCGCGTTTACCCCTGCGGCCAGCGCGCGCTCGAGCCGCGCCAGGTCCGCGCCCAGCGCGGCCGCGGCGGCTGCGCGTGTCATCCGGGGCGCCGTCGTCGCTTGCGCCTGCGCGACCATGGCCTCCTCCATGGTGAGCTGCGCGCGGGTGGCGTACCGGGTGCCGCCGTGGCGCCGGTAGACGCTGCGGCCGTCCGCGCGGACCAGCCCGGCCGGCATGTCAACCGAGTCTGGGGCCTCCAGGCACAGCACACTCTCGAACTCCGAGCGCAGGATGCGGTCGGCGGTCTCCTCCAGCAGCCTCACGGCGGCGTCCGGGGCCCGGCCAGTCCGGGGCAGGACCCGGCCCAGGTGCTTGACCAGGTCCGCCCGGGTCCACGCCGCCTTCTCCTGCTGCGCCAACGCCAGCGCCCGCTGCGCCGCGCGCACCAGCTCGATCTCTTTCGGGATCATGTCGCGCGCGCCGTCGGCCGCTCGCGGGCCTTCGCGCGGGAGCGCGCCTGCGCCCGCGTGCCACACCTCCGGAGCGACCGACGCGAGCGGGACGCCGAGCGTCCGCGCCAGCCTGTCCGCCCAGCCCGCCTGCAACTGCGCGAAGTCGAGCGCGCCCTCCTTGCCCTTGCGCGTGGCGAAGTTCGCCGACTGCGCCAGCTGCGCGAGCTCCCGCTGCGACGGGGCGCGCCCGTAGCGCCGCTCGAACACCGCCGCGCTGTCGCGCAACGCCACGGTGATCGATTCGCGGCGCGAGGAGAACAGCCGCATCATCTCCCCGCTGATGCCCTTGATCTCATAGCCGTGCCCGTCGTCGCGCATCACGCACTGCACGCCGAAGCGGCGGGAAAGGGCCTCCTCCAGGTGCTGGGCGGTGATCGCGCCGACCGCGCCTACGTGCTCGTTGTAGCCGAGCGAGTCCGGCGCCCTCCACTTCCCATCGACGGCGGTGCGGGCGACGTGGGCGATCTGGGAATGAACGTGCAGCTGCATGTCGCCGTCGCGGGAAGTGTGCTGCAGCCAGTGCGCCACCGCCAGATCGGCCTCGCGCCACTGGCCGGTCTCCCGTCCGTTGACCCGCTTGCCATGCGAGCCGGTCCGCGTGTAGCCCGCCTCCGCCTGGAAGTACTCGAACCCGGCCCGTACGGCCTGCATGATCATCGTGTCCATCTCCGCGACCAAGCCTGACCAGTACTGCTCCCCGGCCGCGTCGCCAGCCTCGTGGGCCTGGCGGGCGTTCTCGCCGAGCGAGGCGTGAAAGATCGAGATCGACTTCGACAACGACAACGTCAGGTCGAAGAACAACGGGCTCTGCCGGGCCCGCCGGGTGGCTTCCAGCCGCAGTTCCTGCTTGCGCTCCTGGGTGGCGCGGGGCTCGGCGGCCAGCAGGGCGGCGTAGATGTCGGCGGCCTTACGGCCGGCGCCGGGCGGCCTGCCGAGCTGCGTGCCGTCGGGGGCTTTGCGCTCGCCGAACAGGAGGTCGTAGGGGCGCCTCTCGACCAGCTGGCCGGGCTCGAGGCCGAGCGCCTTCGCGCCGGGGCCCCACCAGCGGCCCGGGGGTTCGCCGCCGGTCTCGGCGGCGCGGATGTAGTAGCCGGCCGGGTCGGCTGCCAGGACGCGGTCGATCTGCTTCCAGATGTAGCCCAGGTCGTAGCCCTTGCTCAGGGTCGCGATAACCGCCAAACGGGCCTCAGCCACCGCAGGCCGAAGGCGACGGAACTGACCACAATCGTCAGGTGGTGCATGGGTGTGATGCCATTGAAAGTCATGAGTCAATGGTGACAAAACAGGCGATCAAGATCAGAAGCGAGGCATAGCTGTGAAACGTCTCAGGGTCGGTCAGCCGTCGGCATTGGGTGCTCGCAGCATGTAGAGGCGCGTCCCCCGAGCGGGTGCAAGCCCTCGCCTAGATCTGCGTACGAGTGGCGCTCCGAGTATCCGCCGTCTTGACACGTCGAGCTGATGACCGCGTCAGCGCTCGGGATGCCAAATCGATAAGCGGCGTGGCCGCCTTTGCGACAAGCTTGGCATCATGCAGCGCACACGTGACCTGGAGATCCTCTCGGAAATCGATCATGGCCAAAGGGAATTCGAGTGGGGTGAGTGGTTCGGCGACGTAGGTGGCGCCGACTACCTGACCGACGTCGGGAGGGAGGCGGCCAGGCGGGCGATCGTGGATCTGACGAGTTTCTTCGGCCGAGGGTGGCTGAGCCGTGCGATTGAGCCGGGCCAGTCCGGAGCTGCTATCTCGATCCTGGGTCGGTATGCGCCGCTTCTAGCGCTCGCGCCTGCCCGGCGCCCGGCCCTTTACGTCGAGTCGACCCGGTGGTGGGCAAGCATTCAGACACTGGTCGAGGCTGCCGTCAGCGGGCTTGCCGCGGTTCGCAAGGACGCCCGCGGTGACCTGAGTACTCACCGGCTAGTGCATACCCTGACCCAGGCCCGCCTGGCCTCGATCGGCATGTACACCGGAGCAGAGGTCATCCTCGAGCCAGGAAAATCCGGGGGACCGGGCGATCTGCTGCTCCGATGGGTCGGCCAGCAGGTCTTCCTCGAGGTGGTCACTTTCGGGCCGGACGAGAACAGGGAGACCGAAGAAAAGCATTACGATCGGCATTTCCTGCACTTGCTCAGCTTGCGACCAGACGCTCCTATCTACTGGGAGGGCGATATTCCCGGGCTCCTGAACAGGACTGATGAAGCCGCCTGGATTCAGGCGACGGCCGAGGCCGCGACACGCTGCGCGCAGACAGGCGAGCCTGTTGACATTCCGGGCCGCGATGGCGCATGCCTAACAGTCCGACCGGGCACGGCTCCCGAATACGTCAATGAGAGGACCCTACATCGAGTCAGACGACGGCTCGCGTCTCGCCAGGAAAATCGATCAGAAGGGCGCCCAGACACGCACCGCAGGCCTTGCATGGGTCTGGGTCGAAGACTACGGCGGCATACATCCCCTCAGCGACTTCAACAGCATGCCCATCGACGAAAAGCTCGGAGCCCTCGCCGACCTCGCGGCTCCCGTGCTGGCCGACCGGCTCCATCTGGCTGGAATCGGCTGGTCAGCAGCGCAGTGGAGTTCGCCGCCGCCTTCCGATTCGCAAGCGCAGACGGAATCGGGTGTTGCCTTGCAGCGAGCCGTGCCGGTGGATCGCGTCCGTCAGTCCATCATTCTCAACCGGCGACTGATCCTGCCCGACCAGACGGCCCGTGTAGTGCAGCTCTGCGACGCCGAGCCGCGTTGGTTGGATTGGGCACTTGCCCAGCTCGAGATCACAGGAGGGGTCAACGCCCTGCTCACCCAGCCGCCATCAGCGCCGAAGTCCCGGCTGTGGACCCCATCCTCGCGCTGAGAAAGCCCAGCGCATTAGCACTCGGCGATGAGGTCGTTGACCCGTCGCCCGCGTTGCTTATGGCCATATTCGTCAGTTGCCGACAATATCACACGACAATCGCGAGGGCGGCCAGGAAGTCCCCGCCTCGGTCCTCGCTTCGATCTGCGTGCGCAGCATGCACAGGTACGTCTTGTGGATATGGGCAGGCTTGTCGGGACGCAGACGTAAGACCTGAGCAGGACCGTCAACGACAGCTTTCTCTATGGTGTCGACGTAGCGATGCAGGACCTTTGCTTCGGCTCCGCTAGTAACGTCGACGACGACCTGCGGACCGAACTTCCCACTACGGTCCGCGGCGATCTTGCGCGCTTCGTTCAGGCCCGGCTGATCATGACGGAATCCAACAAACAGCGGATGAGTGAGACTTGGAATCGCGTGCTCGTCTTCATCGCGCACCAAGTATCCTGTGAACCGTTCAAGCATGATTACCCTTTCGAGTCCAGTGCGTTGTGCAGCAGGGATACCCAGTGCTGGTGGCCGTTTAACGGCGAGTCTCGAGGGTAACGGCGCAATTTCCGCGCTTCGGGCGGTCCAGGATCAGCGATTCCGAGCAGCGGCCCAGCGGTCACCGCCTCTTGTCGAACGCCTGTTCAAGGCGTGTTGCGAGTTCTTCAGCGACCTGATCTGTGACGTTCGACAGTCCTTCAGCCGCAACCGATTCGGTGGTTTCCGTTCGGATGGCCTGTTCGCTCATTCGAAATGTGACGGCGCCGTAGTGCGGGACGCCCACTTTTCCGCGGCTGATCATCATGGCCGGTGCGATGCCAGCGACCGGGACGAACCGCGTCGGCAGCGGGGCCGGGATGGTCAGCAGCAGGTCGAGCATGATCGCGAGGCGTTTTGCGATGTACTCCGGATCGAATATGGCGACGGGCTGTCGGTCCAACTTGGGTAGGATTTCCCAACCACTGCGCTGGCCTGACCGAAGAATCGCAAGACCGTTGGTTCCACTGCCACGCGCTTGGCGCACAAAGGCGACGGCGTTATCGGAAGTTGGTTGCCCCTCGACGGCCTCCGCCTGGCCGAAGATGCCTCGCGTACGCCCCAACTCGACCAGGTCACCCCAAAGTGCTCGCAACTGAACTGTTTGGAGGCGCGCGGTAACAGCCACCGGAGCCAAGTGCAACTCGAGGGTGGCTGTCTCAAAGGATTGCGCGTGCTGAAGCCCCGTCCGCCACGACACGGCCGGAGCCTGCTCCAAGACAGACCACCCAGGGTCGGCCGCCGCCTTCGCCTGCATGTACCCACTGGCTGGCTCCGGGGCGCGTAGCGCGGTAATAAGGCCCAAAGCGAAGGCGGCAGCGTGTCCCGCTGCCCGCAATTGCCAGCCACGGGCGTCGCTCGAGGCTTTACTTCCATCAGACGAATCGCTGACCCCCCGGATTACCAGCAGGTCAACCCGGCCATGCGCGGCTCGCGAGACGCCGGCCGCCTCCATCTCAATGGCGGCAGCGCCGTAGTAGGTAATGTCGAGAAGATCGGACAACGGGGAGCTGTTAGAGTCTTTGACAATGTCTCCGGAAACGATGGGCTTAAAGTGAACGACGGGCACGGATTGTCCGTCCGGAGAGGACAGAAATTTCCGCCAGAGTCCATTGGCCTCGGCGTAGTGGGCAGCCTGAAGCAGTCGATGCGCGCCTTCCCATGCTTCGGTGTCAGGCCTGAATCCAGTTTCCGTAACCTTGCCGCGCTGGTATCCCATTACACGCGTGGCAACGACCACGTCCCCGAGGGCGATGTCTTTCTTCAAAGCACCCGCAATACCCACAAAAAGGACGGCGGCCGGGTTCGCCCAGCTGATAACTCGTTCCGCGACTACTGCGGCGTGACCGTTGCCAGATCCGGCCCAGGCAAGGCATACGTTGTACTGTGTGCCGGGCAGCGGACCTTCCTCCACAATGGTTCCCTGGGGTAGGTCATGACGGGTGAGCGAGGGCAGGTGAGCGCGAACCGCAGCGGCTTCGAGCGGCAGGGCCGTCAATACCACGATCCGGTTGGATCCCATTGTGTTTCCTTAAGTCGGAGCGGAACAGGATGCCGTTGTGACTTTATTGACCGCTTTCGTCACCCTCGCGCGGTCCGGCCTCACCCCATCGCGGGTCTACAGCACCGGCAAAAATGCGCTGGTGCGCCGCGGGCGGACTTTCGTGCATGTGCTGCCATGCCTTCTGATCGTCGGCAATGATCGCGTCTAGCTCGGACACGCACGAGGCGATTTGGGCTGAAGTGGACGGGCGCCCCTCGGCCCCCGCTGTATAGAAGGCCACGTGGCGCGAGAGCGTCTCCAGTCGCCGCACGGTGTCGGTACGCAGAACCCATAGACGGCGGTGGGAAAAGAATGCTTCGGCGGCGGCGAGGACGGTAATGAGCGCGCCGAGCACGAGGGCGATGTTCAGCAGAACCGTGCGCGCGGCGTCCGGGGTCCGTAGACCCAACAGGACTGTCACAGCTGCGGAAAGAGTCACCGTTGCCATCTGCAACACGAACGCCTTGCGCTTGTCCCGCCGCCGGCGGTGCGTGAACAGGGCGAGCTGTCGGTCGACCTCACTGCGCAAGAACTGCCATCGCGCGTTGAGGTCAGCGTGCGCCGCATCACTCGCGACCGCCTCCGAATCCGATTCCACCCATCCTCCTGCGCATCACGGCGTCCGCCGCACGACCGCACCCATCCGCTGAAGCGTCCCACGTCTCCGCGTCATCCTACAGCGACTTCGTAACAATGATGTCCATCATCGGCAAACATTCAGCAGTAACATGTCTGGGTGACTTCCACCGCTGATCAGCTACTCGCCCTGCTGGACGAAACGACGTTCCGCGTGCTTGAGTCTCTGGCTCGCTCAACTACCCCGGTAAGCGGGCGGGCGATGGCACGGGCCCTCAACGTCGCTCCGACGACCGCGATGTCAGCCCTCGCCACGCTCAAGCGAGCCGGGTTCGCGGTCTCGAGCGTGGAAGGCCGCTCGACATTGTGGCGGCTCGACGTGAGCAATCCAACCATGCTGAGCTGGCTGCAGGAGTCCACCGGGACGGCGGAACCAGGCCGCGGGGCCAGCCCGATTGCGCAGATGACGGCGGTGATCTTCACTGCCTTGCAAGATGAATACGAGGCGGTAGCAGCGCACCTGGCGGACCGTCGGCCCGCCCGCGTGGGAACGACGCGCTTCGAGGTGGACGAGTTCCACGGGGACCAGGTCAAGTGGACCGTGTACGTGGCTGAGATCGGCATGGGCAACACCCGTACCGCTATCGAGGTCACCTCGGCCGTCAAGACACTCAAGCCAAACCTGGTCCTGTTCGTGGGCATCGCCGCGTCGGCCAAGCCGAAGGATCTCGTCCATGGCGACATAATCGTCGCCGATCGCGTCTATAACCTGCACCGAGGCAAGGACGTGGAGGGCCAGGATGAGGGATCAGTTCACCTGACGCGGCCGGTGTCCTTCACAGCGACGCATGGCGTCGTCCAATTGGCCATGGATGTCCGACGCCGCGACTGGATGGGCGAGATGGGCACCGTTGAGGCTCTCAATGCGCGCGGCACCCGGCCGCGGGTGGACATTAAGCCGATCGCCGCAGGTGAGACAGTGCATCCTGACGGCGCTTCGTCACTAATGCAGAAGGTGCGCCAAAACTTCGATGACGTGGCCGCAGTCGACATGGAAAGCCTCGGACTCTATGAGGCCGCTTTCAAAGAGAATTTGCCCGCACTGGCCGTGCGGGGAATCTCGGACTGTGTGACGGACAAGAACTCCGTCGCGGACGGTGAATGGCAACCGCGAGCAGCGCGTCATGCTGCCGCATTTGCTTTCGCTCTTCTGCGTCGAGCGGAAGTGGAAGACCTACTAGCGCCTGGTGTCCACGTACCAAAACATACCACCGCTGCTTTTCCGGTCGGACCGTCACCAGCCCAGCAATTGCTCCGCGTAGCACCAACGGTGGCGGTCGCTTACGAGTGGGCTCTCCCGTTTACGGGGCCACAGGCGACCACCGTCCTCGCGGACTTGGCAGCGCTCGCCGACCAGCCGGCGACGTGGCTGAGCCGCTTCCGGCATAGACCGCCACAGATCTTCCGCGGCGAACACAGCCCAGGTTTGTGGGTCATGGCCGCGGAGTTCGCTGACTCGCACCAGCACCCGGCCGCGTCTTGGATCATCGAACAGGCAGCTGAGCGATGGCACGGTGACGTGCTGTCTGCGTACCTTTATTGCAAGGCGGCAGTCGCTGCTGCCCGCACGGTGGATCAAGAGAACGTAGACAGGCTCCTCGCCCAAGCGGCGGCAGCTGCGCCCACAGGTCAGTCGCTGTGGAGATTCTTTCGGACCGCTATCGGCTCTGACGCCTCCTTCGCTGGGCCTGCCCTAGTAGCGGTGGCAGGAGCGCTTCAGTTGCCGTTGCCGCAACCAGTGCTGGCTGTACTGCAATCGGAAGCGCCAGGAGAGGAAAGCGACGATGCCTTCGCTTCTTTCGTCGAAGAGTTTGCCGAACGGCACCCAGGCTTCCTCGAGCTGACTCGATGGACCATCACGCTCAGTGCGATCGCGATTCTACGGCAGACGCCTGGCCAGATCGAAGCGGCCCAACTCCTCGCTGAACAGGTGACAAACACGTTTCCGGCGTTCCACCCAGGTCGCGCGAGTGCGGTGGCGCTGGCCGCGCTCTCGGGATCGCGGTCCTCGAGAGCCGCGCTGGAACTTTCGACGATCCTGCTTGTCAGGGCGACCGGTCCCGTTAGCCGGGTGTCGGGCTTTGATCGAGACGCCGCGCTGATACGGGCCGAGGAAATCGCACTCGCGGCGCGTAGCCGTCGGCAGGACTGGGGAGGGTCGACCGACGAAGCGCTTGCGCTAGCTGCTCAGGCCAGAGCAGCGTCGGGTGATGTCCGCGGCGCTCTTAACATGCTTATGCCGCCGCCTGCGGGAACGGCTGAGCGTGCGGAATCAAAATCGCAGACCGTGATCCAAGTTGCAGCGGGACTGGCGACCCAAATAGGAAACATCGAGCTCGCTCTTGAACTCGCCGCGAGAATTGAGCAGCCTGTAGAGCGGCGAATAGCCACAGCTTTCGCTCTCAGTCTACGCGAGGATTCCCATCCTGAGTCTGCAGCGGAATATCGCGCGGCACTACGGGATGAGATTTTTCCGCCCGAAATCGGTCAGCAGATCCGCGCGCTGCTCGGCCTGTCGATGGTGGCATCTCTTACCGAAGATGAACAGTCCCAGTTGGAGATGCTCGATGCCGAGACTGCAGATCTCATTCGAGCGCGATCACTGCTCACCGTCGGCCAGGTGACTCAGGCGCAAATTATCGCTCGCCGGTACCCGGATTCGGCTGGAGCACTGGATATCCGCGTTCTCTGCCTCATTCACCAGGGCAAGAACTTCGAAGCCATAAAGGCTTTGGAGAATTTCGCGATTCGTCACGATTACGACGAACGGCATCTGCTTAATGCCGCGCTGTTGGCTCACTCAAGCGGAACCACGGAAGACGCAGCGCGTCTGGCGCATCGCATCGCGTCAAGCACCGACGCTGTGCGCCGTCGGACCGCACAAGAAATTCTGATCGACGTCGCGTCTCAGCGCGGCGACTGGATTGCCGTGTTGGATCACACCGGTCAGCTCACAGACGATGACGCGATTGCAGAAACCGATCCGACCCGAGATGCCAGCCTGATTAAGTACCGATGGGCGCGTACTCATGCTTTGCATCAGCTCCGGCGTATGCCTGAAGCGTATGAGGTCATCCGCGCGCAGCCGCGGCTAGAACCGGCTGACCTCAACCAGGCTCGGCTGATCGCCTCGGTGCTGCGAACGATCGCGCCCGCGGTTACTCAGGCGGATGACGCAAGAGAAACGGGCAATGCGCAGATTACGCAGGCGGAAGTGCTGTCAGCCGTCGCACAGGCGGCTCAGGCGTTTCCGGAAGACGAGGAGTTGGTGGCCACTGCAGTCATGACTGCGTTCTCAATGCCCGACGGGGATCAAGTTGACTACCAGATGATGGCACGGGCTCGTCGGCTTCACCAACAGTTTTTCGAACATTTTCCCAACAGCAAGATAATTCAAACGGTCCCGATCGACGAAAACCTGAATAGCTTGCAGCAGCTATTGCGTACGCGAATAGCGCCTATAGCCGACGCCGCAGACCAGATGTACCGCGCGGCGGTCATCGGGCAGATGCCAGTAGGTGCGCTTCTTACCGGACTGGGGCACAACTACGCTGATGGCTTGATCCGTAACACCGTCGGCTGTTATGTGGTGCGCAATCCCGATGAGGGAATCAGCGCCCAGGAGATCGACGCAGCCCGCCAAGCGCTGGATACGACCGTGGTGGTCGATACCTCAGCGCTTTTCCTATCTTCGATCTCTCTGGAACCCAACACTCAACTGCGGGTTCATTTCGAGCAGCTCTTCATCTCCGCATCCCAGCGTGATGACATCCTCCAGACCCGGACGTCGCTGTTGATGCGCAGCGGCGGATCGCTCGGCTGGGATGCAGACAATGAGCGACCGATATTCACCAATCACTCCGATGAAGTGACGCGCCGATGGGCCGATCAGGCCGATGCACTGGCCTCCGCACTTGATGGTTGCGATATCTTGCCCGATCCGTCCTCCAGCAACAACGAGCCTGGGCTTAGAGTCTGGAGCGCATCCATCTTCCTTGCGCGCGAGCACGGGATTAGTCTGGTGGCCGATGACGCCGCACTACGCGCTGTGGCCCGGAGTGAGGGAGTCGCCGCATTCGGCAGCCTCCAGCTACTTGAAGCACTTGTTCAAGACGGTGCGCTGCCCCGAACGGCGCTTGAGTCCTCCTATCGCCGCCTAACGGCCGTGCGCGCCGCGGAGTTGCCTCTGAGCGATCGCCTGTGGGAGATCGCTCGGAGCGAGGACTGGGATCCAAATGGCTATGCCGCATTCCTTCTTACCCGCCCTAATACCTGGCAACCCCTGGCAAATGGATGGCAGACCTACACGGCCTTGATTAAAGCCGTCCCCGATAGAAGGCCCCAAACCGTCGCCGACTGGTATCTCGCCGCACTGGCGGGCCTGTGCTTGGTCGCGGCGCCGTCAGCCGTACCTGCAGCCGCCTCCGCTCTAGCGGCCTCGACCCTGCTGGAACTGCAAGATGGCGCCGCCCTGCCCCTATTGCTCGACCGCGCGAATCGCTTGGTGAGTCGATTCGTACCGAATACGAACCTTCTGGAGGAAATTGTTCAACGAATAGTGACGGCAGTGCGGCACCTTACACCTCCGGAAATGGTAGGTAGTATCGTCTTGCCGTTGTTGTCGGGCCTGGAGAAAGAAGCGCACGTAAAAGCTTTGCGGGCATTCTTTACTATGCCTTAGAATATCAATTATCAGGGCATCACAGCAGGTTTGAGTGACATCGTGAGTTTTGACGAGCCGTGGTCGACCGTCGGGACGCAGTCGAGGCGGCCTCAAACTGCGGTGCCCACCAGGAGAACCAAGCTACGTACCCGGGTGTGCCCGATCGGTTAGCGAACCAGGGTGATTCGCGTACGCCCACGGGCGAACCCATGCACCGCCACGCGTTCAACAACCACCGAGCACCCGACGCGACCGACTACCAGCGCTTTGGTCAATACGCTACTAATATTTACGACCATGATCGACGCATACATGAACGCGTTCAAGGCTGGCAAAGTACTACTCATCCTGAGGTAGAACTTGCGACGCGAGACGGCCCTGGTAGAACACCTCCCTCACGGCCCGAAGCGTCGCCCTTCTCGGAAGGATGCGCTTGTGAGCCCGAAGAGGATCGACTACTACGACTCCCCCGAGGCTCCGAGGGCCAACAGCCTCGTCCCCTCTGTCAACGTGATCGTGGTCAATGACACGGACCAGATCTTGTTGATCCGACGCACCGACAACGGCAACTGGGCTGTCCCCGGCGGCGCTATCGACCTCGGCGAGTCAGTCGCCCAGACCGCGGCGCGCGAGACTCTCGAGGAGTCCGGTATCGAGTGCGCGATCACCGGCGTCGTCGGGATCTACTCCGACCCCAGGCACGTCATCCTTTACACCAGCAACGGCGAGGCCCGCCAGGAGTTTTCCGTCGTCTTGACCGCGCGGCCCGTGGCCGGGCAGCCAACACCGAGCAGCGAGTCAAGCGATGTCCGCTGGGTATCAGCGTCAGAGCTCCCCGAGTACACGATGGACCGGTCAATGCGGATCCGCATCAACGACTATTTGGCCCACGGCGACTCACCGGTCGTGAGGTAGCGGTAGGCCATCCTTCGCGTGGGGGTTGTCTCAGCCTCCACCCGCCAGAAGCGCACGAGCCAGAGCCAAACCAAGTGCCAACGACCCCAGACTTCGCCAGATTCAGAGCGACGCAACCAGACTGACATAACGTTCTGACCTGCGAGAACCGGACGTTACACGACTCCCTTCGGCGAGACTTCGGTGCATGGCATGCAGACTTCGCCGGCCGCGCGAAGCGCTGCCTCGGCTCACTCGACTCAGCTCAGCTTGCCTGGCCCTTCCCATCGTCCTGGGATGGCAGCATAAATCGACTCAAGATCCGTGCGGGTCTGGCCAGCGGCTATCAGCCAGCAGTACCCTCCCCCGGCGTCTACTCTCAGCAGCTTCCCCGGCGCAGCGTACCAGCGGCTCGCGAGGTCCGGGCCAGCCCACAACGGGAATGCTGGCAGCGCCACCGGGCTGCACGCGACTTCCGCGGTGGCGGCTGACTCTCCGGACCAGTCGCACATGCCCATGTACTGCATGCCGAGCACCATCTCGCTGAGCACCATCTCGGCGCACGCCAGCGACATTCTGGAGGCAAACGGCACCCACGGCTCGCCCTTCGTCCGCACGTACACCGGGGGGTCTTCCGCGATCCACGGGTCGGTCACGGACACGGCCCACTCCGCACATCCCTGATTCTCCTCGCGGAACACGATGACCGCTTCCGAATCGTCCAGGCGAATGCGGTCCGGGGGCAGCAGCTGGTCCTGCCGCGAGGTCAGGTCCAAGCGCCGGCCGAATAGCCGGTAGGCCTCACATAGCGTGTCCGGCAGCCGCACTCCCATCCGCTCCCCGACCGCCCATAGCGGGTCTTCGCTGTAGCCGTCGCCAGGTGCCAGCGGCCTCGACCACGCCGCCGCGAACTCAGCTATGAACTCCCACACCCGGTGTCGGTCCCCGAGCCCCGCTCCGACCGCCCGGCTGACGTCAAAACGTCCGGTCATGACCGCAAGCCCAACCACTCGCTCTCTCCATCGGCCGCACCTGCCGTCTGAGCCGCCGGAACCGGACCTAGTGCCGCCGCCTCAGACGAAAACCATTGTGTGCCGAGCCTGCCACCCCAGACAGACCGAGAGCACGTCTACACCCGAGGCGTCGCACGGCTGAGGGAGCGCCTCGATCTCCCGCCAGCAATCGCCGGAGAAGCCGATCTGGCACTAACTCACTGAGTCCCCAGGCCTCCGCCAGCTGACTGCGCGACAGGGTAAGCGCGCCGTCGCCCGGGTCCGCCTCGATCCGCGCCTTGGCCAGGCTCCGCCCGATCTCGCGCCGAAGCCGCCTCACCTCGGCCCGCAGCGCGTCGAGCTCCGCACGGGGGACCGTCACCATATCGGACGCTTCCGCGGCCACGTGCAGCTCCCTCCACTCACCACGATTGTCATCGAGCCTAGTTCGGTCCTGAGGGCCAGGTCCGATTACGCCCAGGTCCATTGTCGGCAGACCGGCAACGCCACGCCGGGTTCCGGGCCGACTCACGACGCGCGAGATACTTGGCCGACCCGGCGAAATGTGACCGAGGTCACCCAGCCACACCAGCCAAATGGGGAGCCATTTGGGGAGCCATCTTCGCCAGACACTGGGCGACGCGAGACGACGCCGAGCCATGCAAGAGTGCCGCTGACCTGGTGTTTAGCCACATGGAGCCACACTGGCCGACACGGCAATTCTCGTTCGCATCGAGGGGGTCAGGGGTTCAAATCCCCTTAGCTCCACCGCAGGTCTAAGGCCAGTTCCGATCTTGGAACTGGCCTTTTTGATCGTGGGGCAGCAACCAGTCATCCAAG
>Ga0335075_10003737_pt1 | contig 23991 bp, 22 predicted proteins | sample Lox_Sample_24_FD_206723 | JGI IMG/M metagenome (GOLD analysis project Ga0335075, IMG submission 206723) | Soil microbial communities from Loxahatchee National Wildlife Refuge, Florida, United States - Lox_Sample_2.4 | ecosystem: Environmental > Terrestrial > Soil > Wetlands | place: USA...
TGGCGCAAGGGCGACGGCGCCCTGATCGACATCCGCACCTTCACCCACACCCGCGCGGGGGCGGCGGCGGGCGTCTTCACCCTGTTCGCGATCGCCTTCTTCGGCGCGCTGCTGCTGATCCCGCTCTACTACCAGACGGTCCGCGGCGCCTCCGCGCTCGAAGCGGGCCTGCTGCTCGCCCCACAGGGGATCGGCGCGATGATCACGATGCCGCTGGCGGGCAAACTGACCGACCGCTACGGCCCCAACCGCTGGCCGGCCTGCGGCATCCCGCTGCTGGTGATCGGGATGGCGCCGTTCGCGTTCGTCACCCCGACCACCTCCTACTGGCTGCTCTGCTCGTTCAGCTTCGTCCTCGGCCTCGGGATGGGCTTCTCGATGATGCCGACGATGACCGCGGCGATGCAGGCGGTCCCGGCGGCGGCGATCGCCCGCACCTCGACCGCGATGAACATCATCCGCCAGGGCGGCGCCTCGATCGGCACCGCGATCCTCTCGGTCATCCTCACCGCCGAGATCACCGCCAACTTCGGCTCGTCCGCGGGCAGCGGCAGCGGCCTGGAAGCGATCCGGCAGCTGAGCCCGGCCCAGCAGCTGGCCGCCAAAAGCCCGCTCGCCGAAGCCTTCGCCTCGACCTTCGTCTGGGCCCTGGTCCTGCTCGGCCTGGCCTTCATCCCGGCGCTCTTCATGGCGCTGGGCAAGTGGGAGACCGCCGACGCCGGCCACGCCCCGGTAGTCCTCGAGTAGCCGCCAGGCCCACCGTCGACGGGCCGCAAAATCAAGCAGGACTGGAGTTTTCGGCCCATCGACGCGCCGGCCGGAGTACCGTGCAGGGCATGGAGCGGGACGCCGCACTGGAAGCGGTCTTCATGCCGGTGCAGCCGCCGAGCACCTTCGAGGAGACGGTCGAGCGGCTCGGCACCGCGATCCGCCTCGGCCTGCTCGCCCCGGGCAGCCGCCTGCCGCCGGAGCGGGAGCTGGCCAAGCAGCTGCGGATCTCCCGCTCCACCTTGCGCCAGGCGCTGACCACGCTGGTCCAGAGCGGCCACCTCGTCTCGCTGCGCGGCCGCGCCGGGGGCACCTTCGTCGCCGCGGAGCCGCCGCTGGTCGACCCGACCGGCGAGCCGCTCGACGCGGGCGCCTGGGAGGTTCTCGATCAGCGCGTCGCGGTCGAGGCGGGCGCGGTCCTGCTCGCCGCCGAACGGGCCCGGCCGCCGCGGCTCGACCGGCTCGACGAGCTGATCGAGGCGATGTCGGGGCAGACCGAGGACTTCGAGGAGTACCGGCGCACCGACCTGCGCTTCCACATCGGCCTCGCCGAGGCGGCCGGCTCGCCACGCCTGGTCGCGGCGATGACCGACGTCCAGGGCCAGATGACCGACCTGATCGCGCTGATCCCGCACCCGCCCGAGGTGCTCGCCCGCGCCAACGATCAGCATGCGAAGATCGTCAAGGCGCTCCGCCGCGAAGACGGCCGCCGCGCCGTCGGTCTGATCCGCGAGCACACCGAGGGCACCGAGCACATCCTCGCCGGCCTGCTGCCGGCGCGGGCTCAGGACCTGATCCGCTCGCCCGCCTGATCGAAGAGCGGCTCGGCGACGACGACCCCGTCGATCCAGCTGCCGAAGATCTCGATCGCGACCTCCGTCCCGGCGGCGGCCGACGCCGGCGGCAGGTAGGCGTAGGCGATCGAGCGCTCGACCGTGTAGCCGTAGCCGCCCGTCGTCACCCGGCCGACCACGTCGTCGCCGATCCGCACCGGCTCGTTGCCGAGCGCCACCCGCCGCGGGTCCGCCAGCACGACGCAGGCGAGTTGGCGGCGGGGCCCGTCCTCGACCTGGATGCCGAGCGCCTCGCTGCCCATGAACTCGCCCTTGTCGAGCTTCACGCAGAAGCCGACGCCGCCCTCGAAGGGGGTCTCGTCCGGGGTGATGTCGGCGCCCCAGACCCGGTAGCCCTTCTCCAGCCGCATCGAGTCGATCGCCCGGTAGCCGCCGGCGGCGATGCCGTGCTCCTCGCCCGCCTCCCAGATCGTCCGCCACAGCCCGAGCCCGTACTCGGTCGGGCAGTAGAGCTCCCAACCGAGCTCGCCGACGTAGGTGACCCGCAGCGCCCGCACCGGCACGTCGCCGACGGTGATCTCCCGCAGCGTCATGTAGGGGAAGGCCTCGTTGCCGAGGTCGGCGGGAGTGAGCGGCTGGAGGACGTCGCGGGCGCGCGGCCCCCAGACCCCGAAGCAGGCCCAGCGCGAGGTGACGTCGCGGACGCGGACCTCGCCGTCGTCGGGCAGGTTGCGGCGCATCCATTCGCGGTCGTGGTTGCCGAAGGCGGTCCCGGTGACGATCCCGAAGCGCTCCTCGCCGAGCCGCGAGACGGTGAAGTCGCACTCGATCCCGCCGCGCCGGTTCAGCATCTGGGTGTAGGTGATCTGCCCGACCCCGCGGGCGACGCGGTTGTCGCAGAGGGATTCGAGGAAGGACGCCGCGCCCGGCCCCTCGATCTCCAGCTTCGCGAAGGAGGACTCGTCGAAGATCGCCACCGCCTCGCGGCAGGCGCGGTGCTCGGCGCCGATCGCCGGCGACCAGTTCTGCCCGGCCCAGCCGTGCGGTCGCAGGCCCTCGTCTCCGGCGGCGGCGTTCGGCTCGTACCAGTTGACCCGCTCCCAGCCGGATTTCTCGCCGAAGGCGGCGCCGTGCTCGCGGTGCCAGAGGTTGGCCGAGGAGACGCGCAGCGGCCGGCCCGCGGTGCGCTCGTGGTTGGGATAGCGGATGTCGTAATAGGTCTCGTAGGTCTCGCGGATCCGCTTGTGGGTGTAGGAGGGGGAGCGGTAGGCGGGGCCGAAGCGGCGGATGTCCATGTGCCAGAGGTCGAGGCTCGGTTCGCCCTCGACGATCCACTCGGCGACGACTTTGCCGATCCCGCCCGCGCCGGCCAGCCCGTGGGCGCAGAAGCCGGCGCAGACGAAGAAGCCCGCCACCTCCGATTCGCCGAGGCAGAACTCGTTGTCGGGGGTGAAGGCCTCGGGGCCGTTGATCAGTTTGGTCACCTTGATCTCCGACATCGCCGGGACGCGGCGCTCGGAGTTGCGGGTGATCTCCTCGAAGCGGTCCCAGTCCTCTTCCAGCAGGCGGCCGTTGAAGTCCGGCGGGATCGCCTCGAAGCCGCCGGTCCCGTGGGGAAGGAAGGCCGCCTCGCTCTGTCGCTCGTAGCCGCCCATCACCAGCCCGTCGCCATCCTCGCGGTAGTAGACGAGCAGGTCCGGATCCCGCAGCGTCGGCAAGCTCCCCCGCCCCCCATCATCCCCCCCTCCGGTGCGTTCGCAGTTCTCACCGGTATGCGGTGATTTCTGCGAACTCACCAGGGGGGCGGCGGCGCGGGCGTCGCGGACGGCGTCGAGGGGCTGAGTGACCAGGTACTGGTGGGACATCGGCAGGAGGGGGACGCGGACGCCTGCCATGCGGCCGATCTCGGCGGCGAACATGCCGCCCGCGTCGACCACCACCTCCGCCGCGATGTCGCCGCGCTCGGTCCGCACCCCGCGCACCCGCCCGTCGCACACCTCGATCCCGGTCACCCGGGTCTCGGTGAAGATCCGGCAGCCGCCGCGCCGCGCCCCGTCGGCGAGCGCGTAGGTCAGCTGCGAGGGGTCGATGTAGCCGTCGGTCGGCAGCCAGGCCGCCCCGAGCACGCCCTCGGTCGACATCAGCGGGAAGAGCTCCTGCGCCTCGGCCGCCGAGATCAGCTCCAGCGGCAGCCCGAAGGTCTTCGCCCAGCCCGCCTGCCGGCGCAGCTCCTCCATCCGCTCCTCGCTCGAGGCGAGCCGGATGCCCCCGCATTCGGTCCAGCCGGGGTCGAACTCGGACTCCCGCCCGATCCGCCGGTAGAGGTCGACCGAGTGCATCATCATCTTGGTCAGCGAGACCGAGCCGCGCAGCTGCCCGACCAGCCCGGCCGAGTGGAAGGTCGAGCCGGAGGTGAGCTGGCTGCGGTCGAGGAGGACGACGTCGTCCCAGCCCAGCTCGGCGAGGTGGTAGGCGAGCGAGGTGCCGCCGACGCCACCGCCGACGATCACGCAACGGGCCGAGTCGGGGAGCTCAGCGCGGGGCACCGGCGTCCTCCAGTCGGGACTCGAACTCGGGCGCCTCGATCGCCGCGAGCAGGCGGTCGAAGTGCTTCGTCGCGTAGGCGGCGAAATCGAAGTCGAGGTCCGAGATCGCCTGCTGGACGACCCCCCACATCGCCTCGCGGAAGTCGGACATCATCCGCATCAGCCGCAGCGCGGCGAGGTCGGCGGGGGTGGGCGGGGCGCCCAGGTAAGCGGTCAAGAGGGCCTCCTCCTCGGCCGGGCCGAGCTCGTTGTTGACGGCGAAGTTGCCGAGGTCGAACCAGCGGTTGCCCATCCCGGCGTACTCCCAGTCGACGATCCGGATCCCGGCGGGCGTGTCGATGAAGTTGGCGGCGAGGAGGTCGTCGTGGCAGAGGACCGGCGCGTCGCCGTCGAGCGCCGGCGCCGCCTCGATCCGCGCCGCCGCCGCGTGGGCGGCGTCGTAGGCGGGCGGGACCTCGCCGCCGCGCTCGCGGGTCGCCGTGGCGTAGGCCTCGACCAGCCGGAAGGAGTCGAAGCGGGCGCCGATCGCGGCGCAGCCGTGGACCTTCCGCAGCGCCGCCGCCACTTCGCCGAGCGCCCGCGGCTCGCGCAGCCGCGGCGGCTCCATCGTCGGCCCCTCGACGAAGGCGGTCACCAGCACCACCGGGTCCTCGAGGTAGGCGAGCACCTCGGGGGCGACGCCGACCCCCGCCGCCAGGCCGTTGGCCTCGCGCTCCCCCGGGCGGTCGGAGCCGAGCAGCTCGGTGTCGTTGCCGGGCAGCCGCACCACCACCTCGCGCCCGCCGAACCGCGCCCGGAAGTTGTGGTTGGTGATCCCGCCGCCGAGCACCGTCGGCTCCCCCTCGGCGGAGCCGAGCCGCGCCTCCAACCTCTCCACGATGTCTGCCGGCAGGGCCACGGATCTCAGGAGAAATTTCTCCAAGTTGGCATTGACACGATCCCGAACGCAAGATTAGTCTCGCCCGGAGCCGTTAGGTCGGCTCGGCACACCTTTTACCGCCCAGATCGACCCAGGGGAAGAGGAGATCCATGGAGAGCAGCAGTGCCCCGATCCACGACAGTGACGAAAAACGCCTCGCGGAACTCGGCTACAAACAGTCGCTGAACCGGGCCTGGGGCGGATTCTCCAACTTCGCCATCTCCTTCACGATCATCTCGGTCCTCGCCGGCTGCTTCACCACCTACGGCCAGGCCTGGAACAACGGCGGGCCGATCGCGATCTCGATCGGCTGGCCGCTGATCTCGATCCCGATCCTGATCATCGGCTTCTGCCTCTCGGAGCTCGTCTCCGCCTACCCGACGGCGGGCGGGATCTACTGGTTCGCCGGCCGTCTCGGCGGCCCCGTCTGGGCCTGGTTCACCGGCTGGTTCAACCTGATCGGCCTGGTCGCCGTGGTCGCCTCGGTCGACTACGCCTGCGCGACCTTCCTCAACGTCGTCCTCGGCCTCTACGAAGTGAACATCTTCGGGATCAATTTCGGCGACGAAGCGCACGTCCTCGACGAGGTCTTCCTCCTCTTCGTCCTGATCCTCCTCCTCCACGCGCTGGTGAACATCAAACGCACCCACCTGCTGTCGACGATCAACAGCGTCTCCGTGTGGTGGCACGTGATCGGCGTCGCCGTGATCGTCGTCGTCCTCGTCTTCGTCCCCTCCGGGCACCAGAGCTTCAGCTTCGTCTTCGGCCACCGCATCAACCAGAGCGGCTTCAGCGACAGCATGTACTGGTTCTACGTCCTCCCGTTGGGCTTCCTCCTGACCCAGTACACGATCACCGGCTTCGACGCCTCCGCGCACATAGCCGAGGAGACCCACGAAGCCTCGACCAACGCCGCCAAGGGGGTCTGGCGCTCGATCTTCTACTCGGCGGTGATCGGCTGGTTCGTGCTTCTGGCGATCACCTTCTCGGTCACCGACGTCTCGGCCGCCAACAAGGCCGAAGGCTTCGCGCCGACGCTGCTGGTCAACGCGCTCGGCACCGGCTGGGGCAAGTTCGTCCTCATCATCGCCACCGTCGGCCAGCTGTTCTGCGGCGGCGCCTGCCTGACCAGCGCCTCGCGCATGTGTTACGCGTTCTCCCGCGACAAAGGCTTCGGCCGCCGCGCCTCCGGCATCCTCAACAAGGTCAACGACGAGAAAGTCCCGCTCTACGCGGTGCTGGCGATGGCGCTCTGCGCGCTGCTGATCACGCTTCCGGCGCTGAAAGGCAAATCGAACGGCGAAGCTGTCCCGTTTGCCTTCTACGCGGTGGTCTCGGTGTGCGTGATCGGCCTCTACATCGCCTTCGCGATCCCGATCTTCCTGCGCTGGCGCAAACGCGACGATTTCCAGCCGGGACCGTGGACCAACGGCCGCAAGTACAAGTGGATGAACTCTTTCGCGACGATCTGGGTCGTGATCATCACGATCATCTTCTGCCTTCCCTTCACGCCGGCGGCGGTGCCGTGGAACAGCCAGTTCAGCTGGGAGGCGCTCAACTACGCGCCGCTCACGGTCGGCCTGGTGATCCTGCTGGCGGGGATCGCCTGGGTGGTGAGCGCCCGCAAGCACTTCACCGGGCAGGTCCGCGAGGTCGACATCGACGAAGCTATCGGCGCGCCGTCAGAGGTCGGGCCGTCGGCTCCGTAGTGTTCCGGCAGTGACGGTCGAAGAGCTGGAAAAGGCGGTCGCCGAGGGCACGGTCGACACCGTGCTGTTGGCGATCGCCGACATGGAGGGTCGCCTGCAGGGCAAGCGGCTGACCGCGGGGCACTTCCTCGGCGAGGTGCTCGAGCACGGCGCCGAGGGCTGCAACTACCTGCTCGCGGTCGACGTCGACATGGAAACGGTGGGCGGCTACGCGATGTCCTCGTGGGAGACCGGCTACGGCGACTTCGAGATGGTTCCCGACCTCTCGACCCTGCGCGCGGTGCCGTGGCTGCCGGGGACGGCGCTGGTGCTGGCCGACCTGCAGTGGGCGGACGGGCGCGAAGTGGCCGCCTCGCCGCGGCAGATCCTGCGCAGGCAGCTGCAGCGCCTGGAGAAGCGCGGGATGAGCGCCAACGCCGCCACCGAGCTCGAGTTCATCGTCTTCCGCGACAGCTACGAGGACGCCTGGCGCAAGGGCTTCCACGACCTCGAGCCCGCCAACCTCTACAACATCGACTACTCGCTGCTGGGGACGGCGCGGGTCGAGCCGCTGATCCGGCGGATCCGCAACGAGATGGGCGGCGCCGGGATGACGGTGGAGAACTCGAAGGGCGAGTGCAACCTCGGCCAGCACGAGGTCAACTTCCGCTACGAGAGCGCGCTGCGCAGCGCCGACAACCACGCGATCTACAAGAACGGGGCCAAGGAGATCGCCGCCCAGGAGGAGATGGCGATCACCTTCATGGCGAAGTTCAACGAGCGCGAGGGGAACTCGTGCCACATCCACTGCTCGCTGGCGAACGCCGACGGCGCCAACGCCTTCGCCGCCGACGAGAAGCTGTTCGAGAGCTTCGTCGCCGGCCAGCTCGCCTGCATGCGCGAGCTGACCCTGCTCTACGCGCCGCACGTCAACTCCTACAAACGCTTCGCCGCCGGCTCCTTCGCGCCGACCGCGATCGCCTGGGGACGGGACAACCGCACCTGCTCGCTGCGGGTGGTCGGGCACGGCGAGGGGCTGCGGGTGGAGAACCGGCTGCCGGGCGCCGACGTCAATCCCTACCTGGCGCTGGCCGCGCTGATCGCCGCGGGCCTGCACGGGATCGACAACGAGCTGCCGCTGGAGCCGGCCTTCGAGGGCAACGCCTACGCCTCCGACAAGCCGCGCGTGCCGCACAACATCTACGACGCGCGCGCCGCCTTCGCGGGCAGCGCGGTGGCCGCCGACGCCTTCGGCGCCGACGTGGTCGAGCACTACCTGAACCGGGCCAAGGTGGAGATCGACGCCTTCGAGGCGGCGGTCACCGACTGGGAGCGCTACCGGGGATTCGAGCGACTTTGACCGCCCCGGTGGTGGGGATCTGCGCCGCGGTCGAGCGGGTGTCCTGGGGAGTCTGGGACGGCTACGAGGTGACGCTCGCCCCGCGCACCTACGTGCGGGCGGTGCAGCGGGCGGGGGGGATCGCGGTCGTGCTGCCCCCCGACGAGGTGGCGGTCGACGATCCCGACGCGCTGCTCGATCGCGTCGACGCGCTGCTGCTGGCGGGCGGTGCCGACATCGATCCGGCCTCCTACGGGGCGGCGCCCCACCCGGAGACGAAGGGAACCTGGCCCGACCGCGACCGCTTCGAGCTGGCGCTGGCCCGGCGGGCGCTGGAGCGCGACATGCCGGTGCTGGGGATCTGCCGCGGGATGCAGCTGATCAACGTGGCGCTGGGCGGGACGCTCGACCAGCACCTGCCGGAGTCGATCGGCGACGGCCGCCACCGCTCGATCGCGGGGAGCTTCGGCACCCACCGGGTCCGGTTGGCCGACGGGTCGCTGGCGTGCGGGGCGGCCGGCACCGACGGGCTCCTGGTCATGTCCCACCACCATCAGGGCGTCGACCGGCTCGGCGAGGGCCTCGAGGTCAGCGGCTGGTCGGTCGACGACGAGATCGTCGAGGCGATCGAGCTCCCCGACCGCCGCTTCGCCCTCGGCGTCGTCTGGCACCCCGAGGAGGACGAGGCCTCCGAGATCATCCCGGCGCTGGTCGCCGCCGCCGCGCGTGGCGAGTTGTTCTCGGATAGCGAGAGGAAGTCTCCACGCGACGGCGATCTGGCGGGACGGGAGCGCGGCTCGTGAGCGCGCTCTCGGTGATCGAGCCCGCCACCGCGCAGCCGATGGCGGAGGTGCCGCGGGCGGGAGTCGAGGAGGTCGACGCGGCGGTGGCGCGCGCGAAGGCCGCGTTCCCCGCCTGGCGCGACGTCACCCCGGGGGACCGCGCGGCGCTGCTCCGCCGGCTCGCCGACGCGCTCGCCGCAGAGCACGAGAGCCTGGCGCGGCTCGAGGCGCGCAACGCGGGCAAGCCGATCGCCTCCGCCCGCGGCGAGATCGGGATGGCGATCGACACCTTCCGCTATTACGCGGGGGCGCCGGAGCGACTGCTCGGCAAGACGATCCCGGTCGCGGGCGGCGTCGACATGACCTTCCGCGAGCCGCTCGGGGTGGTCGGGCTGATCGTGCCCTGGAACTTCCCGCTGACGATCGCCTCGTGGAAGGTCGCCCCGGCGCTCGCCGCAGGCAACACGATCGTCCTGAAGCCCGCCGAGCTGACCCCGCTGACCGCGATCGAGCTGGAGCGGATCGCGCTCGCGGCGGGGATCCCGGAGGGCGTCCTCAACGTGGTGGTGGGGCCGGGGAGCGTCTGCGGGCAGCGCCTGGTCGAGCACCCCGACGTGGCCAAGATCGCCTTCACCGGCTCGACCGAGGTGGGGCGGGGGATCGCCCGCGGCGCGGCGGAGACGATCAAGCGGGTGACGCTGGAGCTGGGCGGCAAGTCGGCCAACGTCGTCTTCGCCGATGCCGACGTCGAGGCGGCCGCCGCGGCGGCGCCCTGGGCGGTCTTCGACAATGCCGGGCAGGACTGCTGCGCCCGCTCGCGCATCCTGGTCGAGCGCGAGGTCCTCGACGACTTCCTCGCCGCGATGGCGCCGGTGGTCGAGGGGATCGCGGTCGGCGACCCGCTCGACGAGTCGACCCAGATGGGCCCGCTGATCTCGGCCGGGCAGCGCGACTCGGTCGCCTCCTTCGTTCCCGAGGATGCCCCGGTGGCGATCCGCGGTAGCGCCCCGGACGGCGACGGCTACTGGTTCGCGCCCGTCGTCCTCGCGCCGGTGGCCAACGAGGACCGCGCCGCCCGCGAGGAGATCTTCGGCCCGGTCGTCTCGGTGATCCCGTTCAGCGGCGAGGCGGAGGCGATCCGGCTCGCCAACGCGACCATCTACGGGCTCTCGGGATCGGTCTGGACCCGCGACGGGGCGCGCGCCCTGCGCGTCGCGCGGGCGATCGAGACCGGCGTGATCTCGATCAACTCGAACAGCTCGGTGCGGGTCTCGACCCCGTTCGGCGGCTTCAAGCAGTCCGGCGTGGGACGGGAGCTGGGGCCCGACGCGCTCGAGCACTACACCGAGTGCAAGAACGTCTACTACGCGACCGCGGAGGGTTGAGATGGCGGGCAGATTGAGCGACAAGGTCTGTGTGATCACCGGCACGGCGAGCGGGATCGGCGCCGAGTCGGCGCGCCTCTTCGAGCACGAGGGCGCGACCGTGGTCGGGATCGACCTCGATGCCGAGCAGGCCGTCGGCGGGCTGACGATCGCCGCCGACGTCGCCGACGAGGAGCAGGTGCGCGCGGCGATGGCGACGGCGGTCGCCGAGTACGGCCGGATCGACGTGCTGATGAACAACGCCGGGATCAACCCGACCGATGACAGCTCGGTGATCGACACCAGCCTCGAGTCCTGGCAGCGGGTGCAGGACGTGAACCTGCGCGGCGTCTTCCTCTGCTGCAAGCACGGGATCCCCTACATGCTGGAGGCGGGCGGCGGGTCGGTGATCAACGTGGCGAGCTTCGTCGCGGTGATGGGGGCGGCGGTGTCGCAGGGCTCCTACACGGCGTCGAAGGGGGCGGTGCTGTCGCTGAGCCGGGAGCTCGGGGTGGAGTTCGCGGCGCGCGGGGTGCGGGTGAACGCGCTCTGTCCGGGCCCGGTCAACACGCCGCTCCTGAAGGAGCTCTTTGCCAAGGACCCCGAGCGCGCGGCGAAGCGCCTCGTGCACGTGCCGATGGGCCGCTTCGGCGAGCCCGAGGAGATCGCCGCCGCCGCCCTCTTCCTGGCCGGCGACGAGTCGAGCTTCGTCACCGCGTCGACCTTCATGGCCGACGGCGGCCTCAGCTCCGCCTACATCACCCCCGGCCAAGTCAGCTGACGCCCCCCAGTGCGTTCGCACTTTTGCCCGGATAGCGGGCAGAAGTGCGAACGCGGTACGGTCGCGGGGTGGCGACGGAAGTCGACTACGACACCCATGGCAGGGGATACGCGCGGCGGCGGCTGGCCGACCCGCGGTTCGCGGCGCGGATCGAGGCGGCGCTGGGAGACGCCCGCACCGTCGTCAACGTCGGCGCCGGGGCGGGCTCCTACGAGCCGCGCGACCGCTGGGTGCTGGCGGTCGAGCCGAGCGCGACGATGCGCGCCCAGCGCGGCCCCGACGCGGCCCCGTGCCTCGCCGGCGCCGCCGAATCGCTGCCGCTCGACGACGATTCGGTGGACGCCGCGATGGCCTGCGTGACGATCCACCACTGGGCCGACCGAGCCGCCGGCCTCGCCGAGCTGCGCCGCGTCGCCCGCGGCCCGGTGGTCGTCTTCACCTTCGAGCTGAACGACCTGATCCCCTGGCAGCGCGACTATTTCGCCGAGCCGATCGCGATCGAGCAGCCTCGCTTCGGCACCGTCGAGGAGATCGCGGCGGAGCTCGGCGGCCGGGTGCGGATCGAGACGATGCCGACCCCCGCCGACTGCACCGACGGCTTCTTCGAGGCGTTCTGGAACCGTCCCGAGCTGCTGCTCGACCCGTCCGTCCGCGCCTCCCAGTCGATCTGGGAACTGCTCGAGCCCGGCGTCGAGGAGCGCATCTTCGAGCGGCTCGGCGCCGATCTGGAGTCGGGCAGGTGGGACGCCGACCACGGCGGCCTGCGCGAATTGCCGAGCTACGAGGGCTCGCTGCGCCTGGTCATCTCCGAGCCGGGCTGAGCGACCGCGGGTCGGCGCGCCGGACGGCGTCCGGGATCAACCGCGCGCGGCGGCGAAGTCCAGCCAGCGCCGGCAGATATCCCTGCCGACCTCGTTGAACGCACCGATCTTCGCCTCGATCTCGAGCGCGAGGGCGGTCGGGTCGATTCCGCTCCGCACCGCGTCGGCGTCGGACTCGTAGTCGGCGGTCCAGCGCAGGGCGTCGGCCTCGGTGACCTCGGGGTGGAACTGGATCGCCCAGGCGGCTTCGCCGATGCGGGCGGCCTGCAGGCAGACCTCGCTGCGGGCGAGGGCGACGGCCCCCGGCGGCAAGGGGAACTCATAGCTGTGCCACTGGAAGGCCTCGAAGCTCGGGGCGAGCGGGGCGAGCAGCGGGTCCTCGCGCCCGGCCTCGGTCAGCTCGACGACGTGCCAGCCGATCTCCGGCCGGGGAGCCCGCCGTGGCACCGCGCCCGCCGCCGCCGCGATCATCTGGCTGCCGAGGCAGAGCCCGACCAGCGGCACGCGGCGCTCGATCAGCTTTCCGATCAATGCGCGCTCCGCGTGCAGCCACGGGTGCTCGTCGCCTTCATCGACGTTCATCGCCCCGCCGAGCACCAGCACCGCGTCGTAGGCGTGCGGATCGTCGGGCGGCTCCGCCGCGCTCGGCACCATCCACGCCTCGAGCGTGTCACCGCGCTCCCGGATCGCCTCCCCGAAGACCCCCGGCCCGGCGTGATCCTCGTGCACGATCGCCAGCACTCTCATCCCGCCAGTCTTTCGTAACGCGCGGGTGATGAACTTGGCCCATTCGCGTCTTGTTCGGTGCGCATCTGCCGCTCAGGCTCGGACGCGTGGTGAGACGGCGACGAAAATGGCAGCGTGGCAAACTCAGCGAGCGGCGAGAGCCGGTCTGGGATCCGCTTCTCGAACTCCTCCCGGAGGACATCGACGACTTCATGTGGATGGGGGAGACGGTGCTCACCGACGGCACCGGGATCCAGCTCTACAAGCACTACTGGACCCGCGGGTATCTCCTGCTCGACCTCGGCGGTCGGATCTGGGTGGGTCGCGAGAACCATCGCTTCGAAGAGGCGGAGGATCCGGAGTGGGCGCTCGGCTGCACCTTCCGGTTTGGTGAGACCCGCGGTGATATCGTCAGACGAAATCAGTGGATAGAGAACGACAGGATCGGTTGGGCGCGATCGGCGACGAAGCATCGGATCACGCGCGAGCGCTCGCTGCACGTCGTCCGCCACGCGGGCATCTGCTTCCGAGGGCGCGAGGAGGACGAGTGGTACGGCGACCCGCGCGTCGTCTTCCTCGGCCCCGACGCGGAGGCGGTCCCGCTCGAGGTCGTCGCGGTCGCGCCCGAGGAGGGCTCGTTGACGATCATCCACGCCATGGACCTTCGCGAGAGGTGGCAGGGGTGGTACTGGGAGGGGCTTCGATGGCAAAGGTGAAAAGGCGTCGGAAGTTGAAAGAGGGCGAGTGGGTGACGAAGGCCGGGACGGTGGTCACGGGCGGGATCGAAGAGCGCTGGTCGGAGGAATGTGAGGAGGGGTTCGACCTCTCGACTTTCACCAGGGTCCGGGTCGGCCGCCCGCCGCTGGACGGCGAGCGGGTCTCGCAGCGAATCAGCATTCGGATCCCGCCCGATCTATTCGAGGCCGCCCAGGCCAAAGCCGAGAAGGAAAAACGCTCGCTCAGCAACCTGACCCGTGAGGCGCTGCGACGATATGTCGAGGAGTAGGCACCTCTTCGTCGGCCTGTTGGTCGCGCTCGCCCTCGCCGCCGCGCTCGCCTCGGCCGCGGGCGCGGCGGCGAAGCCATCCGAACCGTTCTTCCCCCGGAGCGGCAACCGGGGCTACGACGTCGAGCACTACGACGTCAGCCTCGGCTACCAGCCGCGCAGCGGGGAGCTGACCGCGCGCGACGTGGTCGAAGCACGGTCGACGAGCGACCTGAGCCGATTTTCACTCGACCTCGACGGGCTGAAGGTGACCTCGGTCGGCGTCGACGGCGAACCGGCGCGGTTCAGCCGGGGCAAGGGCAAGGTGAAGATCGTCCCGCCGGCGCCGATCGCGAAGGGCGAGCGGTTCACGGTCGAGCTCCGCTACCAAGGGGTGCCGCGCAAGGTCACCGATCCGGACGGCTCGACCGAGGGCTGGTACCGGACGGAGGACGGCGCGGTCGCGGTGGGTGAGCCGGTCGGCACGGCGGCCTGGCTGGCATGCGACAACGCGCCGCGCGACAAGGCGAGCTTCGACATCCAGATCACCGTCCCGGCCGGGCTGAAGGCGGTCTCCAACGGGACCCTGACCGCGCGTGAAAAGGTCGATCGGCGGGTGCGGTTCTCGTGGTCGGAACCGGCGCCGATGGCCACCTATCTGGCGCTGGTCGACATCGGCGCAGGCAAGCTGGTCCGCGGCCAGGTCGGCAAGCTGCCCACCTGGACGCTGATCGACCCGAAGCTGGTGAAGGCCTCGCGGGCGGCGATCGACTCGCTGCCGCAGATCATCCGCTGGGAGTCCCACCTCTACGGGCCCTACCCGTTCGCGGCCGCGGGCTCGGTGGTCGACGTCGCCGACCTCCAGTACGCGCTGGAGACGCAGTCGCGGCCGATCTACGCGTTCGCACCCGACCGCACCACGGTGGTCCACGAGACCGCCCACCAGTGGTTCGGCGATTCGGTGAGCCTTGAGCGCTGGCCCGATATCTGGCTGAACGAGGGCTTCGCGACCTGGACCCAGTGGTACTTCGCCGAGCGCCATGGCGGTCGTAGCGCCCAACAGATCTTCGCCCGGCTGTACCGCAAACCCGCCTCGCTGACCGGCTTCTGGAACCCCCCGTCAGGGCATCCAGGGCAGGCGAAGAACCTGTTCGCGGTGTCCACCTACGTGCGCGGGGCGATGACCCTGCAGGCGCTGCGAGACAAGATCGGCACCCAGGTCCTGATCCGGATCCTGCGGACCTGGGCCACCGAACACCGCTACGGCAACGGCGACATCGAAGAGTTCATCGAACTCGCCGAGAAGGTCTCGGGCGAGCATCTGCGCGGCTTCTTCCACCGCTGGCTCTTCGAGCGCGGCAAGCCTTAACGGCGCGCGGTCAGAGCGGTGGCGCGCTCAGGCGCGCCGAGGCCTCAGTACCACCTGCCGCGGGCGAAGCCGCCGAAGGCGATCAACCCGATCAAGAGGATGATCAGCCCGATCCAGAAGCTCCAGACGATCATCAGGACGATGCCGAGGATGACCAGGACGCCGCCGAGCGAGATTCCGCCGGCGCCGCCTCGGGTGCGGTCTCGAGCAGCCATTTCGTACCTCCGTTCCGGTTGACGGCTACGACCTCACGTACCCCTGGGCGGGATTCGCCAACCAACCTCGATGGGAGCGCGGGCTCAGTGGTCGATCAGCGCCCCGGCGCTGACGTTCACCGTCGCCGCGGTCATCGTCCGCGCCTTGTCGGAGGCGACGAAGGCCGCCACCGCACCGACGTCGTCGAGCGTCGCGGCGCGCCCGGTCATCGTCGCCGCGGCGAGCATCTCGCCCAGCTGCCTCCGCCGCTGCGGATCCGCCGCCGGGATCGACTCCGGCACCCCACCGGTGCGGAGCGTCACGAAGCGCACCCCACTCGCGCCCAACTCGCTCGCGTACTGGCGTCGCATCGCCTCGACCGCGTGCAGCGCCACCTGGAATCCGCCGATCGAGTAGCTCGGCACCGGGTCGCCCGCGCCGCCGAAGAAGAGGACCACCCCGCCGCCTCCCCGCGTCATCGCCGGCACCGCCGCCTTCACGGTCAAGAAGCTCGATCGCACCGCGTTCTCGATCGGCGCGACGAAGTCGCCCCACTCCATCTCCGCCAGCGGGGTCCCCTGCACGTCGCCGACCGAGATCGCGTTGAAGGAGATGTCGAGTCGCCCCGCCTCGCCGACGACGGCCTCGACGAAGCGACCGACCGACTCATCGTCGAGCGCGTCGACCGCAAGCCCCCGCGCCATGCCGCCCGCGGACCCGATCCGCGCCGCCAGCCCCTCGGCCTTCTCCCCGCTCCGATCGCCGACGAACACCCGGGCTCCCTCCGCCCCGAACGCCGCCGCCACCGCCCCTCCGATCGCCCCCGCCCCGTAGACCACCGCGACCTTTCCCTTCAACAACATCTCGACCTCCTGATTCGTTCGTCCTCCTCCAATAGACAGGTCGAGGCGGCGGCACTCATCGGTTGGCCTCGAGATCGAGTCAAAAAGCGCCGCTATAAAAACCGGAACGTCGGGTACGCACGGTTGCTTTCTTGAAAACCGGTCAACTACATTCGCCCAATGACCAGAAGCGATGGGACGGCCTTGGCGGCACCGTCTGCCGAGGAGGGCGTCCTCAGAAAGCTGAAACCGGGCCCTGGTCTTTCGCGCGAAGCCGTCGCAATGGACCAGAAACTGCGCCTCCGCGTGGCGCTTTCCGCGCTCGCCGCGGAATCCGGGTACGGCGCGGTCACCGTGCGGTCGTTGATCCACCGGGCCGGGATCTCGACCAGCACCTTCTACAACCACTACGACAGCGTCGAAGACTGCCTCGCGAGCATCGTCAGCATGACGATCCAGGACCTGGTGGGTGAGATGAGGGAAGGCCGGCGGCAGGCCGGCGATCCCCTCTGCGGCCTGCGCACGGGTCTCGGCCGGATGATGGAGCGCATCGCGCGGGAGCCGGAGATCGCCCAGGCAGTGTTCGTCGAGGCATACGGGGCGGGCCCGCAAGTTCGTGCCAGGATCGACTCCGGACTGCTGACGCTCGAGACCCTCCTCACGGAGATCTTCAAGCTCGCGCCCCGGCCTGTCGCCGGGACGACACATCTGGCCGCCGGTCTGGTTGCCGGAATCGTCGGGACGGTCCGCAAGACAGCGCGAACAGGCAAGGCGGACGAGCTGCCCGGCCTGACCGACGAGCTGACCGACTGGATGCTTTCAGTCGCCCACGAAGAGGTCGTCACCTTCTTCCTTTTGAGGTCACGAGGCTCGGACGGGGAGGCCGGCGGCCGCTTTCGTGTCCTGGAGGCGGTCCAGGCGTCGCGCGAGTCGATCGCCGACGCCGGCCGGCGGGCGATCATGACCACGGCCCGCCTGGCCGCCGCCAACGGACTGGCCGGGCTGTCCAGCGCGAAGATCCGCAAGGACGCAGGCCTCTCGCGCGGGGAGTTCGAGCGCCACTTCGCGGGCGTCGAGCACTGCTTCCTCGATGCGGTCGAGTCGATAGCGACGCTGGCCGCCGACGCCGCCCAGGCCTCCTCGCCGAAGGCGGGCAGCTGGGAGCGTTGGGTCTACAAGACGGTGACCGCCCTCTCGTCGCTCGCCGCCTCCGACCGGGACCTCTCGCGTCTCGTCCTCCTGGACGTCACCGCGCCCGGGCGCCTCGGCCTGCTTCGTCGCGAAGAGATGATCGACCGGGCCGTCGCGCGGGTCCGCGAGCAGGCGCCGCCGGCCCGGCGGCCGTCCGAGATCGCGACCACGGCGTCGATCAGCGCGATCTGGCGCATCGCCGAGACAGAAGTCGCGGCGGGCCGGACCGGCCAGCTGACCCGGGTCGCGCCGGTCTTCGTCTACATGGTCCTGGCGACCCTTCGCCCCCGCGACCGCCCGGCTCCACCTCCCGCCGCCGAAACGACGTTCACCGTCAGCCCGGCCGTGGTGCCCGCGCTCGAAGTCCACGTGGCCTGAGCCGCGCCGCCCTGCGGCGCTACTGTGCCCGGGATGGAGCTGCTCGACAGCAAGCTCGCCTACGAGGGCTACGGCGTCGACGTCGAGATCCGGCGCTACCGACGGGCCGACGGGACCGAGGTCGAGCGCCAGGTCATCGACCACCCGGGCTCGGTCGCGATCCTCGCCCACGACGAGGAGTTCGTCTACCTCGTCGCCCAGCCGCGCGAGGCGGTCGAGGAGGATGCGCTGCTGGAGATCCCCGCGGGCACGCTCGACAAGGCGGGGGAGAGCGAGCTCGACTGCGCCCGCCGGGAGCTCGCCGAGGAGGCCGAGCTCGCCGCCGCCGACTGGACCGAGCTGGCGAAGATCTACCCGAGCCCGGGCTACATCAGCGAGGTCGTGACGATCTTCCTCGCCACCGGCCTCTCCCCGGCACGCGGGGAGCGCGACGAGGACGAGGCGATCGACATCGTCCGCCTGCCCCTCGCCGAGATCGAGGACCGGCTCCCGGGCATCCGCGATGCCTCGACGCTGATCGCCCTGATGGCGCTCCGCGACCGCCTCGCCGACGCCGCCCCCGCGTAGGCGAGCGCTCCCTACTCCTTCCTCTGCAGCTCCTTGCCCGCGCGCCGTTCCTCCCGGCGGTGGCGCCGATACACCGGCCCGAGGTAGCCGATCAACATCCCGATCAGGGTGAAGGCGGCGAGGACGATGATCAGCGGCGCGTCGAAGCTGGCGAAGAGCACTTCGACGCTCACTTCCTGTGAGTTCTGCAGGCAGACGACGACGACGAGCGCGATCAGGATCCCGGTGATCCAGAGCCGCCAGTTGATCGGCTTCTTCTCCTGCGGTCCCATGCAACAGATCCTAAGCCGCGGCCAGGTCTGAATTGCACGGCGGGCTGCTCTTAGGCGATCGCGGCGCGCTCGAACAGGTCCGGCGAGGGAATTCCGATGACCTCGCCCCGGAACCGCTTCCGCGTCCCATAGACGATCCAGGTCGTGTCGATTTCCCCTATCTCCCGCTCGACGCGGAGCTGCTCGGGGTGGCGCCGCGCGTGTTCGAGATGGGTAAGCCCCGCCTCGTAGCGCCCCTCGAGCAGCTCCCGCGCGACGATCGGCTTGGACGCCACATCGACGATCTCATCCCACTCCCCCTCGTCGATGTAGCCGGCCGTCGCAGGAACGAGACCGAGCGTCCTGGGCCGCTCGACCTCGCGGCGGCTCAACACCGCCAAAGCCTTGGTCGGATAGATGAAGGTGTCGACCACGAATACCTCGTCCCAATATCGCTCGGTGACCTTGTGAACGAGTGGATGTGCGCTGCACTGGATCAGGAACGCAGCCTCGCGCGCCCGAATCCGCTCCAGTCCGTCGAAGAAGTCCTCGATGAACTCGACGTCATAGTCGTCCACGCCCTGGAACTCCATGTACGCGCGCGCCGCCCGCTCGTGGCAGGTGCCGACGGGGCCAAGGGTGACGACCGTTGGGGCCGGCCTAGTCGCCATCACGCCCCCTGATCCGCGGATCTAGGAGTACGTCAGAATTCGAAAGGTACGATCGCACCGACACGCCAAACCCCTGCTTCCTCTTCCATCGGCATCGCGTAGGCTTTGCCGTCCGTTCCGTGGTACAGGGCGTAGGCATGTTCTCCGTCGACCCTCAATTCCGCGATGGATCCGGCAAGCGTGTCTTTTCGTAGTCCTTTCGAACTAGCTAGAGGTTCCGCAAGTTCCTTGAGAGCCTTCGGACATTCCGGTGCCGACTTTTTGCCCGAGCCAGTCACCGCGATCAGTCCAGAACTGCCCAACAAAGCGCACTGCTTTCTGAAATCGCCTTCTTCCCGCGCCTTCAGATTCTCCGCGAGAACGGCAGAGGCGGCAACTCGGTCCGCGTCGGAACTTTCCTTCCCGAAAGACGCAAAGCGATTCTTCCTGGCCTGTCTGATGAAGGCCTTGCTCGGAGTGCTCGCGGCCGTTGGCGTAGAGCCGCTTGAGCTCGAGCCGCATCCGACGAGCCCGCCGATGGCACAGAGCACGACGGCCAGACCAAGCACAAAGACCGTTGCGGATCGGCATGATTGTTGCACCGACATCGTTTGATTATACCGCAGCAATAGACCGTCCTGCAACAGGAGAGAAGGAGCTCCTTCCTCGAGACTTCTCCATCCGCCAGAGCACCGGGGTGTCCAGTTGGAAAACACCGGCTGGCAAAACTTGAACGCAGAAAGCCGATCCTGAAACCCTCGCCGTCAGCGCTGCGACAAAAAGCAGCGTACGGGGGCCTGCGGCCACCGGCATCAATAGCCCAAGCCGCTCGCTCCAAACCAGCGATGGAAAGGATCTCAGAGATGAGACTCACAAAATGCGGAGCAGTATTGATCGCGATCCTCGCGTTGGGCGCGATGTTCTCCGCCGCGGCGTTTGCCAAAAAGTCCGAAACAATGAAAAGCCAGTGGTACATCAATGGGAAAGCATTGGCCGTAGGTACGGTGAAGAGCATTGAATGTAAGCTGGGCGAACACGAAGGACTCAGAACGTCACTTACGACGACGGTCGGAAAAGTCAACCTCAAACTCACAGCGACCGGGGTGTCGTGCCCGGGCGGGCAACTCGAAGAGTTTGAACCCGCAGCTGGCACAAAGCACGCTGGTGGCTCGGCCACGTCGATCAAGTTCACCGGCGTAACGGTCGACGAACCGGAAAACTGCTCAACCAACGCCGTGCTGGAAACGGAACCTCTGAATGCCTATGTCGAGATGGAAGAAGGCAGCACCGAAAAGGCATTCATCAAATTTCAGCCCAAAAACGCCGGGGAGCTGTTCATAAAAATCCCGATCACCGGTGCGACGTGCTCCATCGCCAATCCCGAATACGAAATCAAAGGTACAGTTTACGGCGAAGCGGTGAATAAGACAGGAGTGGCGTCTACCGAACAGCCGGTGACATTTTCCAAAGAAATTCAAGAAACAGCGAGCGGTGTCACCGGAGGCACCTTGACCTTCGGTGGGAAACCAGCGTTCCTGACAGGACGCGCCATTTTCTTCAATGTGAACGGCGCGAACGAAAGCTTCTCCGCAAAAGAATCCTGATAGCGGAAGCTGAATCGTTGGAGGTCGGGGTCTTCCGATCTGATGAAGAAGGGCCCCTAGACTTGGGGCCCTTCTTCGACTTCGGGTCTTACAAGCCAAAGTCCGTCACGAGGCGGTATCGCCTAGGGTGCCGCTCACCTGGCGTATGAGCCAGTCGCCGGTGAGAACTCTCCTTACGGCTACCAGCCTTGCCGTTCCACTCGAGTTCACGTCAAAAAGGGAAGGTCGTCTACCGAAGGTAGGAAACGTCCGTAGGCCGATGTTGGCGCCTACGGCTCGAGGTGGGAGCCTCCCAAGCGCATCTCTTGCGCTTCGAATCGATCGCTGAGCCGTGCAGCTAGCTGCACGCGGCAGATGAGGCTCGGCGAGAAAAAAGGGAAAAAAGGGGAATGACACCATGAACTTACGGAAGTACGGAGCCATCCTAATCGTGGTTGCGTCGCTCTGTGCGGCACTTGCAAGCTCCGCGGCTGCCGAAGTAGCGGAAACAGGGAAAAGCCAGTGGTATATAAGCGGCAAAGCGCTAGCCGTTGGCTCGGGAAAGAGCGTCAATTGCGTTATTGGCGAACACAACGCGGAAAAGAAGGTCGTACTCACGACTACCGTGGGCAAAGTCGCCCTCAAATTGACAGCGACGGGGATTGCATGCCCTGGTGGCGAGATCGAAGAGGAGGAACCTAACGGGGTCAAGATGGCTGTGGCTCAGGCGACGTCGATTACCTTCACGGGTGTGAGTGTTAGTGAACCGGCCAATTGCTCGACCAGCGCGAAATTGATCACCGAACCGCTTGAAGCCTTTGTCCAGATGGAAAAAGGAAGCGCGACCAAGGCGTTCGTCAAATTCGCACCCAAGAACGGCTCCCTGTTCATAAAGATCCCGATCACCGGTGAAAATTGTGCCATTGCCAATCCCGAATACGAAATTAAAGGCACGGTCTACGGAGAAGCCGTCAATCCGACAGGCACCGGGGCTACCGAACAGCCGGTGACATTCTCCGAAGCTATCCAGAATACAGCTGGTGGGGCCCTGACCTTTGGCTCGAAACCGGCGCAGCTGACAGGGCGTGCGATTTTCACCAACCTCAACGGCGCTAACGAAAGCTTCTCCGCCAAAGAAGTCTAGATATAGCAGTCGGAGGAATTCGATGCCTGGGTCCGATCGCCCTTCGGCCCAGGCATCTCCCTTACAGGCGGAGCCCGCAATCACAGAGTTGCGTGAACGCCGCTGGTGAGGGGGAGAGGCCAGTATCACGCAGTTTGATCGCGAAATGTGCGCTGCGGTAGTGCACGGCCGATGAGGACCCTGGCTACCCAAGCTAACTACGCAGGCATGTCCACGTGACGAAGAATGCATCTCCGAAAATGGAACCGTCCTGCGGTGAGGCACAGAGGCACCAGCGCATAGGTTGAACGCGGCACTACGACGGATCTTGGAGTCCTATACGCGGACGAGGCGCTGCGAATTCGCCCCATAGTGATTCCACGAGGTCCGGCATGAGCACGGCGGAGAATGAACAGCGCCGCGGCCAATGTCGGCGTGTCCGTGGGCGGGCGACCCGACAAAGGCCGCGAATGCTTGTCGACCTCGACGCACTCCGTCCTCCGCGTAAGGCGGCCGATCATGGAGGCGTGCATCGATCGCATCAGTCCGTCCCGAGGGTGGTCGGCAAGGTTGGGGCGCCGCGGTCGCGGCGGCGCCAGTGTGCGCGAACGCTGTATTGCCCGCGTCGGGCCAGTATTAGCTCTCCACGAGGCAGTGTGTGTCTCGCCTGGCAACGACGATGGTGGCGACGAGTTGAAGTCGCAAAGGCACCTCAGTCTCGATCGCGACGGGTGCCTAGCCGACCCAAGCCCCTGATTTCACATCGCAACCGCATGCTGGGACGCGGCGGTTTCCCTGGGTGATGAGCTCGTCTGCAACCGTCGACCGGGTGGCTGATTCGTGATGCCGTTCGCCTCGGTGTCGCCGGAGATAGAAAACAATGGACGCTGAAACTTGAGCATTGTGGCGACGGATGGAAATGTCCTGTTGCTCCTGCCGCAGAGTCAATCGCGTCAGAGCGAGGGCAGGGGCTGACCGTTCGACGGTTGGCGCCTGCTACCAGACAACAAGAAAGAAAGGTCCTCACCAATGAGCCTGAAGAAGGTCGGGTCGGTGTTGCTCGCCATCGTTGCCCTTGGGGCGATGTTCGCGAGTGCCGCATCCGCAGAAGTATCGGAAACAGGGAAAAGTCAATGGTACGTGGGTACCAAAGCCCTTGCCAACGGATCTTCCAAAAGCATCGAATGCGCGATCGGCGAACACAACGCTGAAAAAAAAGCAGTCCTCACCACGACCGTCGGTAAAGTCGCTCTCAAACTCACAGCTACCGGCGTATCCTGTCCGGGTGGCAAGATCGAACAGTCTGGCACTATGGCTGTGGGTTCAGCCACGTCGATCAAGTTCACCGGTGTCACTGTGAGCGAACCTGAAAACTGCTCGACGAGCACCGAACTGAACACGGAACCATTGAACGCGTTTGTCGAGATGGAAAAAGGCAGCGCGACGAAGTCGTTCATCAAGTTTGTACCGCGGGCCGGGACGCTTTTCATCAAAGTCCCGATCACCGGTGCAACGTGCTCCATCGCCAATCCCGAATACGAAATTAAAGGCACGGTCTACGGAGAAGCCGTCAATCCGACAGGCACCGGGGCTACCGAACAGCCGGTGACATTCTCCGAAGCTATCCAGAATACAGCTGGTGGGGCCCTGACCTTCGGCTCGAAACCGGCGCAGCTGACAGGGCGTGCGATTTTCAAGAATCTGAATGGCGCTAACGAAAGCTTCTCCGCCAAAGAATCCTAGGTGGACTGAAGCGATCATCCAGGCAGTCGCCCGGGCGAAGCGGCAACGAGTTGCGGGAGGGCCCCGATGGGCCCTCCCGTCTGTGGGCCTCAGATCTGGCGTCCTATTTCACGGACTATTGACAATCTGCGCGCGACGTGCTCTGATGGTCGCCGGTAGGTACGGGGATGTTTTGCGATGGGCACGTAGCTGCTCATCGCAAAATAAACAAAGGGGTCCGTTAAGCCTCTTTGTTGGGTATTGCCAGGGACAACAGGGAGAGACAAGTGAACGGACGAGCGCATCCTCAGCGGCCGGAAACCGGGTCTGCGCAAGCGGGACGGGTCCACAATCGTGTCGGACTTCAATCATCGAGCGCGATCGGCGCTGCCGGACGTTCCGGCTTGCTTGCAGCTCTATGCGTTCTGCTCTGGTGGGTGATTGGGTCGGTTGGCGTCCCCGAGGCGAGTGCTGCCGGCATACATCCCTTCAAGGAAACCTTCGGCAGCGCTGCGCAGCCGACCTTCCCCAACCCGGCCGGCATCACCGTCGACGGGACCACCGGCGACCTGCTGGTGATCGACCCTCAGGAAGCGAAGCTCCAGCG
>Ga0335075_10003738_pt1 | contig 23988 bp, 32 predicted proteins | sample Lox_Sample_24_FD_206723 | JGI IMG/M metagenome (GOLD analysis project Ga0335075, IMG submission 206723) | Soil microbial communities from Loxahatchee National Wildlife Refuge, Florida, United States - Lox_Sample_2.4 | ecosystem: Environmental > Terrestrial > Soil > Wetlands | place: USA...
CCTAACCCTTTCATCTTCGGTTCCTCCGGGTTGTCTCGGGTACCGCCTTCCCTTTTGGGAAGTAGTACCCACGAGTATCGCCCTCTTATTGCGAACATTATGCTCTCGGGTACCACCTTCCCTTTTGGGAAGTGGTACCCACGAGTACTGCATCTAATTTGGGCCGTTGTGACCACGGGTACTACTTCTATTTTGGGCAATTATACTCGTGGGTACTGCTTCTATTTTGGGCATCTGTGACCACGGGTACTACTTCTAAATTGGGCTTATATTCGCGGGTACTGCTTCTATTTTGGGCATCTGTGACTACGGGTACTACCTCTATTTTTGAGCCGTTGTGACCACGGGTACTACTTCTAAATTGGGCAATTATATTCGCGGGTACTGCTTCTATTTTGGGCAGTTGTGAACACGGGTACTACATCGCGTTTTGACTAATTTGCCCAACGGGTACTGGTTTCCTTAGCTGGAGTGGCACCATCGATTACTGCCTTATCTGACCTACTTCTTCTTTGGCCTGGCCAGCGCAATAGCTTTTCTTCTGTTACATGCAGTTCTTCACAAGCGACACGCTTGCGCTCCGTTGAAACACCTTGTCATCTTGCGTTTTTACTCTTGCTCAATTCACAATCGACATCCGTCATCCGCTCATTCTCCATCGCCCCGGTCCAGCCTTTTGCACTCGCGACTGTCTTGCTTTCATCTGTTTGAATCGAAGCACCACTCGACATCTACCTCCATTTGCAACTGACGCCCATTCGGCCTTTGTGCCACGATGATACTATACGATCCCAGCTCCTCGTGAGTACGAACCATATACAAAATGAATGTATCTCCTTCTCGTCTTCCTTTCACTCGACGATGCAACCTTGAATCCCCTCGCCGACTTTATGCACTCCATCTTCGTTTGTCGTCCTGGTCGTCCTGGTAATTGTGAGTACTCCTCAAAGCCACGATGACGACGTTGTTGCGTCGCTGGTCCCCCCGTCTGCGGTCTTACTTTGCAGTACTCCACGCTCATTTGAAGTATTTTGCGGCTGGATAGTCTCCCTTCCCATGGATCTTATTGTAACGACAAGCTGGACATGCACTCTCTTCCTTGCAATCTGTACCTCATCTAACCTCACACCACGGAGACCTCGGTTGATGCACTCGGGTGTACAACCATCGCGTTAACCATCCCCATTCTCTTTGATTTGAAACAACGCCGGAAATACCTAGACTACGTGCAACAGCGGCATGGAAACTGCTCTCTTCCTCACGCCCATTGTCCAGCATCGGACCCGATATGCGTACATCGGAGAACAACAATCGTTTCTATCATACCCAACTCCTTGGGTTCCCATTCCACTTCTGAGCCCACAAAACGGCAACTTGTCGTTCCTGGAACGAACAGTAACCTTGCGATTGCATCCCAAACTTTGGTTCCCGCTACATGAAATCTTGCGAATGTGTACATCATTGTACCCAGTACGATTCTGGGGAATCGTTTGGGACATACTCTAACTCTTTGCTGTCGCGTGCCAAGTCGGATCCCCCAAACTCACCAGTTAGAGCCGTCGAAAACGAAGAGTAACCGAGCTGCTGATTCACCGATTCTTGCATGTGTCCCATAAAGCGTCGCATCATTCCAGTCTACCGGGTCTACTTGGATTCTCCACCGTTGTTTGTACCATTACCCCGCGCCTTGGTATCCCATTATATCTCGAAACCTCAAGATCGCGAGTTCAAGTGCCGGAAACGAAGAACAGTAACCCGTATGTCGCTCCACCAGCGCTTGTGAGCATACTGTCAAATGTGTTCAGAATCTAGCGTCCTGAATGTACCGTCATTTCGCGCAATCGTCTGCCGGAAACGTAATTACCCCATTCTGTGAGACAACCTCAAACCCTTCAGATCAAGAAGTAAGCCGGCGATACGAAAGTGTCGTTGAACACGAACACGCAACGACACTTACAATGAGTACTTGAGACTGGGCTCGCAGTGAGTGTGTTCAATTGCAGTCCTTGAGACTTCCAATGAGTTGAACACACTCGCCGTGAGTGTATTCAATATGGCTACCATGCCACGTACGTCCTCCTCAATTTCTTTCAAAATCGACCCCTCTTCAGCCACGCATCACACGTACATACGTCCCTGGACTTTGGCTGATGCTTTAGGATCATAACCATGCTGTCGGATCACCAACCTGCTATCCAGAAGCTGGCGAGACCCAGTAGGTCCAATTTCGAGTGGTTCTGGTTTTCTCGAGACCATACTGGAGGGCTCTGGCCAATGAGAATGCGGCATTTCTGAGGGTCGACGGCAAAGGTTTTGATTTGGACCGGCGAAATGAGCGACGCGTCACTCTTTTTGGCCTGCCAGCTAACCTTGCCTGTACACATTGTCGTCGTCGTGGTGGGTGTGCATTCCATCCGTCCAATCGGCCCATTTGTCAAAGGTAAATCGTCTGTTGTGATCTACTGACTTGTAGGTGAAGTTGTCACCCGTCTCCACTCAAATTCACCTAGTTCACCGCTGAATTGCGCCTGGTACCCGACGGGTATCACTTTGCCTAAACAGTCGTGTGTGCGACTTTTCCTTTCGACGAACCCTTCAAATCCGTCCTGTTTCACCTGAATTACACCCACCTACTTACACAACGTATTTGACAGCCGGATTCTGTCTAATTGCTTATTAACTCGCTTCCATTTAACGTCTACGAAAAAGGTGAACCAACCATTATGATCTTCTGACTTGTAGGTGAACCGACAACCTGTCTGCCTTCGAATTCGACCAGTTATGGAGGCTTTTACGAGGGTCCACTCGTTTCCTCTCATTTCACCTAGCAAACCATCGCCATCGACGGTAATTCACCTACGTGGACTTTCTGACTCGTAGGCAACTCTGCATCTCTGCAAACTCGACATATTCTCTCCACTCCCGTCGTATCTTTAACATCGACTTCTCTTCTTCTGACTCGGACCGCAGTGACCTGAATAAACCTGGACCTCTTCAATTCCAAGTCTCACTGGACCCACGCGTCTCTTCTTTCGCTTGTTTGACACAGCTGTTCGTCTTCTAGGCGGATTAAGAAACCCATGCCTCGCTTGTCAAACCGAGGAACGCGGCGGCACCTTGTAAAACGTACTTATCCTGCACCGCAAGGATTCCTTGTTTCTGTGAGCGAAACTGTTTCAGAGGACGCGCTGCAGGTCAAATCCAGCATTTCGTGTTTCGATTCAACTTGTAATGACACCAGTCTCCCTTCGAATTGGCCAAGTGACCTCGGGATTTCACTCTGCCCAGGTCGACTCGTTTCCTCTCTCATTCCACATTGCTTTCCCTTCCCGTCGAAGGTAGTTCCTCTCTGTTAATGTTCTGACTCGTAGGTGAACTGCAATCCAGCCATTGTCCCTCCCTTTCTTTAAACTCAACGTCAGATCCAGCGCATGAAACTTCCTGCTGAACTCTTCGACTCTGCGTATTATCCGATCGTCTCCAACTCTCGTTAGGTTAGATTCTCATGGACATATCCTTCCTGGTTGCTTCCCGCACGAATGTACTGCACTACAGGAATTTTTTTCATACGATTCCTCAATTTGTGGGGGATATGCACTGTCGGCACCTGCCGGACGACGCACCCAGTCGACACATATCTACTTTACATCTACTTCCACGTCTATAGCCTCATCCTCTTCACCCTGTCGCTGCGTCTTCGTGTGCAAATAGCCCCGACGGTCGCAAATATTAGTTTAGTTGAAGTAGTTAAGAAATAAAGATGTAGATAAATTTCTAAGTCCTGAAGAGTGAAATTGGGAAGTATGCACCATGGACCTTGATGGAAGCTAAATCCGAAATCCCGACTTTAATATCCAAGACCTAAAACGCCGGTGCAGCTGGCATTTTGTTTGCTCGCGCCAATGCCAGCCAGAAACAGCCTCCCCGGTTGTCGTCGATTCCAAGCCATTAAATCGGCCCATCCGTCAAAGGTATATGTCGGATGTGGTGCTGATACCCGTGAGTACTACTTTTTGTCGTGCTGTAAAATTACAGGATAAAGCCAGCGGGGTCATGGACCTGGTAGCTTGATTTGTGAAGGTGGGCTCCTCGGGGTCCAGCTTCCTAAATAGGAAGCGGTACCCGCGAGTACCACTCGACTACATGACGAAAGTCCGCAATATTCAGTGTATACTAGATGGCCACTAGGTAATGGTGTGCGTCAGCGAACTCAGTATCCTACAGGCTGGTACTCCTCGTGTTTTCATCTGCCACTCGTTGTCCTGTATACATAAATCGTCTCTCGTGATCTTCTGACTCGCAGGTGAAGCACTCCCGCCCAACACCGTTTCCTTCCACTCCGCGCTCCACTCGTTTTCTCCAGCCAGTTCTCTCGCATTACCCATTCAATCACTTTGTTTAGCCCGTTCATCGACGTTGTATTAGAACCCCTCCCGTCAAACTCGTCCTTTAACCCTCGGTTTCCTCCACTTGCTCCCACGACCTATTTCACATCCGAGTTTTCTGGGATTCCTCATTCACTCGGTTCCATCTCGCATATATCAAACGCAAATCATCCCCCATTACCTTCTAAGCCATAGGGTGAAGCCCAGTTGGGGTTGTCCTACACACAACGTCCCTCTCCTCCGCTCAATAGACAAACTCCAATCCAGCTGCAGTCGTATTGTCTACTCGCCTTTATCCAGTAAATGTTGCCAAACTGCTCCTTCACTTACGTCGGTCAACCCATCCCTTCACTAACGGTTACACATTTGTTGTCATTTCGAAACAAGAGTAGCACATCTTTCATCTGACTTCCGTCTGCCTTCAATATCGACTCGTGGTCCCTCAATTCACGTTCTCACAACCCCCATTTCACAGTCGAATTCTCTCGAATGCGTCGTTCACTCGCTTCCGTCGGTGCATCGTTCCAACCTCAATCATACGTCGTGACCCTCTGGCACGTAGATGAATCAGTGACTTGTCTTTCCAATCCGACAAATTCCTGACGCATATCACAAAGTCGACTTGCTAACCTTCATTTGACACAATTTCGCCATCTCATTCGACATCGCTTTGCATTTGCGCCAATGGTAATTCTTCTGCGCTGACGTTCGGTGTATCAGGTCATTCACCTCAGCACGTCGTGTGCTCTCCTCCCTTCAAACTCAACGCCTACTGTCTCGAATGTCACCGCTCATTTGACATCGACTTCTCCTTCAGTACTCAAGCGTTCTGAATGACTTTGAACTCTCGTCGGGGTGAATTAACCGGTTGAAAGAGACACAGGAGTGAGCCTTACCCCGAGCAATGTGTTCAGAAATAAGCTTCGACTTCAGGAAGTGTCCAAGATGTCCAAGATGGCAATTGCCGTTTGGCTCGAATTCAGCACGGGTTGGCTCGGACTAATGTCGAACGGAATGAATGTCGAATGCAGAAGTGCAGTACTCTAATTGTATACAAAGTAGTAGTACTAATATCAAAAACATCGATCTAAATATGCTCTACGTTTTCCTCCACGCAGAAATAGATTTTTGGTGGCTGCTCCATGCAAACAGCAGACGCATGTGAGGTCAATCCAACGGCAAATACCTCCAGATGCAAACTGAATCCGTTCAGTAAAGGTCCTATAACATACAGCTGTAAATTGACGTTGCCAGCTCAAGTAAAATTCTGTTGCGTCAATAGATTTCAACACCGCAAGATACCATGTCAGACTTGAATAGATTCATGATCCTAGCGCCGAATCTCAGTCAACTAGGACAGGATCCATTTCGGTCCCCTTGAATTGGCCAATCATCCCATTGCCAGGTTGTCGACGAAGAGCCTCCCACTGCTCTTCATCCAACTGCAACATCTCAACCTTTTCGAACGTCTGTAAGTCATCCGGTCGAAACTTCTCCGTCATCTCGCGTTCCTGTGTGATCCGTTCATTCTTCACTTGAAACGCCATTTTATCCCCGCGGAATGCCGGATCTGCGATGATAAAAGCCTTAGGAAGACCTCGCTGTCCTTGTCTCGCAATTCGGCCTATTATCAACGTTGAACCCACAGTGGATATACGAATCGCTTGGTCTTCATAAGCCTTGCAATAAAGGCTTCCAAGGAAGATTATGCTTGAAGCCCCGGCAATATTGTGGCCGGTACCTCCTAGGCGATCCGTCATCACGATGCAATCCAGCTTCCCTCCATTCAATTCGTCAATGGCGGCTGATCTGGAAGCATTGGTGGGTGAATGACCAAATACCTTTGAGCCTGCCAGAACTCCCACTTTTAAGTTCATCACATCTCGGCAAACCTAGTGAATTAGAGTAGATAATGGGGACAGTACGTAGAATGCCAAGGTCACCAAAAAAAGTCTGTCCGAAACAATCACAAATCTTTCGCCGTTCCCTCTTATAGATTTGATCAGTGCAATAAGTCTTCGTAACCGTCCTGTTGCAGGTTGGCGTTTCAGACGACTTTCGAGGATCTTTTCGCACGTAGATTGGTCGTATCTTGGAGATCCGGCTTTTGCTTGCGGGAATTGATCTTCGATTTCGGCGAACAAGGGCGACCATGCCATACATCGTTCTTTGGATGCACGCTCAATTCGCTGAATAAGGGTTGCTGGCTCAATCCCGTCGCGATAACGGTTCCTCGCAATTGTTTCGGACGCCGTGTCCTCGTAGGGAACCAGGATAGAGGGCAAAGGAATTCTGATCTGGCGTTTAATAATCCAGTCGCCTTCCCAGGTGGATCGTTCAGTTCGGCGAAGGCAAAAGGGTGCAATGAGAACACGGAAACATTTAATATCCCAGTGCTCCCCACCTTTCGAAGTCAGTCTGCTGAAGGCTCGTTGTAATTTCGGGCTCCATTTGCTCTGTCCTTCGAATGGTCCACCCAAATGCCGAAGTACACCCTTGGCATCGGTTTGTGGTCCCAAGGGAAATGGAGTCCCTGACACCAAAACAGTGAAAGCAGAGACTTGAATGAGTTTGGCAAAGACTTTCTCGCGTGCCGACTTGAGAGATTTCCATGCTTGGTGAGCCTCATCGGCGAGGGTACACACAATTTCGTAATTGTCAAAACCATTCGATGACACTACTTTCCAAAAGCCTGATTGTTCCGTGAATAGCGTTTCCCGCACAATCCAAATGGTGTCGATACGGTCGTCCGTTTGAAACTCTTCTGGAGTCCACGCTTTGGCGCGAAGACGTGTGCGGGAGAAAAACTTTTTGCATTCATTGATCCAGTTCTGTTCCAAAACGTTTGGGCTATGATGTCAATTAAAGTCTCTCGAGCGTTGCAATTTACCATACAATCAGGTTTATCCGACGTTTGTTGGTGGCAATCTTATCCAGTCGACGATTGTTGGAATAGATAAAGGACAAAGATTGAATTGTCTAGGCGTTAGCTACTAGATTTGCGCAAGAATAACCTTCCCCACTCCCATCTCATCAGCGAGAAGGGCGTAGCGCAGTTCTTCCCTGCACTTATGCAAGAATACCACGCCAACTCTCTGCCAAGGATGCAATTTCATTCCTGATCTGAGTGCCGGTTCATAGTCGGGTTTCCATTCATTTTTTAGGTGCTTATGCTCCAGCTCCAGACCTTGTTCAAGAGCAGCTTTTCTAGTTCAATTAGTGGATTCCCATTGTGTCGACGTACAGCAGTCTTAATTTCCTTTCCGACGAGGATTCACCCTCTCGAACAATACTGGACTCTTCGAGAGGTCGTGGAGTCGGCGGGCAGATTTCCATGACTTCATCATCATCTGGTACGGAATACATGGATTCGTGTCCCTCAGCGGGGATTGCATCGACGTCCAGAACCACATCGTTGATCGGATTTGACCGGAACACTTCCTGGATTTCTTCGTCTTCATCGTCAATCTGAATCCAGGTCTGCAGATTTTGAGTGGACTGATTTGCCATGGGATTGGCCGTTGGAGCAGGGTATGACTTCGTTGGGATGGTAGGCAGTTGTGATGGAGTTGAGAAACTAATGCTCGATGAACTAGTGCCTGGTAAATTGTGGATTGGCACCCTGGTTGAGGACAATGCATCTCGAGAAGATCGGGAATAATTTGGATGTTGCTTTGGGTGGTTGATCCTATCTCTATTGGAAACGAGGGCATCGAGAGAGTCCGTTTCATTCATATTGCTGGAGGAGCTGGAGTGACCGTGCTCCGGTGAAACAAGCGACGGTGCAGATGGTTGTTGGTCCCTGGTGAGAGAAAGAGTTGTTTGATTTGTGTATTCTATCGCATCAGAGGAGGAATGAGATTGGTTTGTGCATACCACCATCAGGATTCTCTTTTTGTCCATGCTCTTCATTCATAAACCTGTGAATGCGATCCAATGCCACTTGCGGTCGAACCAATCCGTGTCGCATGTGCTCCACCAGGGTGTCAATCAACGTTTGTTCTTCAGTCTCAACTGCACGGTATTTGAGAGGTGGTAATGACAACTGGCTGTTGGAGTTGTCGACAGACTTGCGTTTCAATCCTGGTGAAATGGAACGAGTGCGCTGCCTTGTTCCTTCGGTCGATGTAGCTTGACGGACAAGGGGTGTCGACGTTGCTGCGTTTGGTCGTGGCCGATTTATTTCCATGGTTTCGACATTGAACCTCACCCATTGACTCCAAACCGTTTCTGCCCAAGTGTCGAAGTCGTTGTTGGTCGTTGTTGGATGAGACTTTGTAACTTCCTCCCACTTGAGACGATTGATTTCGACGATTGTCGGGTTTTGGAGCACCGAGTTTCTTGTGAATTGCCGTCGTTCAGCTTCGAGAATATCCCTATTTCCCAAGCCGATTCTCCATTTCTCAAGTGCTGCAATGACCTAAAGCATCGTTAGAACATCCACTGAGCGTGCTTACTTCGGAAAGGCTCTGCTCTGATTTCCGAACACTCATCCCGAATTCATCCAGACAATTTCCCATCGTGGCTAGTGAACTCTTCTGCCAGGGTGTCAGAGGCATTGCGAATGTGTGGTGATGACCGTGAGAAGTCAGGGAGAAAAGGCAGATGATTGGAAAGATGAAAAGATTGACGGATGGTGGATTTGTGGAATTGGGTTGCCCGAAGACGTTGCAGGAAAGGAAATGATGAAAATTTTGATCCGCACTTGCCTTACGGCGCACGGACTCCATCGTTGGTGAGATGTGGGTATAAGATTGTTTCAAGAGGAAAGACACGTATTTTGGCAGGTCATCCTCTTGAGGCGATCTTTTCCTCACGTCCTGAGGTATAAGAAAAACCTTGGCACCGCTCCTGGTCACGGCAATGCGAAATCCGAGATGAATCTACACCGGCGGCCATCTCTAAGGCGGACGCACCCGGGATCGATCAGTGTGCATTCAGACCATTGCGATCTGAGTTCGAACTCTCATCAGGATCCAACAAGACATTATATTTCGGACACAAGATTTTGGAGTGCGGGCTGAATTAATTACGATCGGAGTAAATTTGAAAAAGTCAATGTCAGTGCTTGTGAATGGAGTCATTTGCGTCCTCTACTTCCACTCCGAGATTCCTTGAGAAAGAGGACACGTTGGAATAGCCCAGCAAGTCATCGTACTCTCTAATCTCATCAAAACTCGCCGTCGTGCAGCTGAGATCCAGCAGTCTGATGAGTGAGTGGGTTTTTCGATTGGCCAATGAGATCGCTTGAATCTTGAGGGACGGATCTTAACCAGGCTGCAAAAGAGCGCCACGTCGCTCTCTGCAGTGCCAGTGTAATTGTCAGCCAAAAGTGCCGCAAGCAGTCCATCCATCCGAGGTAAATGGTCAATGGTGATCTTCTGACTGGTAGTTGGAACGGTAACCTTGCAATCCTACCAGGTCCCGCGCCTTCTCGTCCCATTACCCTCCGGAGTACGCTTGCATCTGCGCACCTTTGCATGGTCAATCATGGACTTTTACTCTCGGTGCTCTGTCTCTCGTTTGACATCGCTTTCCTTCAACGGTAATTCATAGGGGGTGAAGTTCTGACTGGTAGGTGAAGTGCTATGAAATCATTCGATCCATCCAAATGGTTCAAGCCGTTTCGTCTCTTCGCCTAATCTCGATGTCTGGCAAATTCCGTCCTACCTTTTAAAATCGACATCCTCTCCCTGCTTGGTGTTACTCTCTCAGTTTTCCTGGACTCCTGAATAATTTTCCATCGCGCTGCTGCTTGGAATGTCAGCACAGTCATCTTCCATTTGTACAATGTCGACAATCGCTTCAGATCCTTAAACTCGCTCAGAACGTACTGTAACTTCACGAAACGAGGTGCACCGTCGGCCTATAGGAACAGTGACGTTGTGCAAATCTACTCACTGCGGGAACACTAATTCTGTGGCGAACATGGCTACAACAATCTTGTCTCTCATATCTCTACTGCAAACGAACCCTTGTCCATCGGCATCGTGGTCGTCCAGAAACAGAAACTGCTCCACGTTACCTCCAAGATGGGCAGACGTTGTCAATGGTCCCTATTGCGTTCTTGTCCTGCAGACATACAATTTGCCCCAGACTCCCCATATGGGGAGCCCGGTTTGGACGAGGAACTAGTGCGGATAAAGGCGGTGGAAAGGATGCGATATGGTAGCTATGCCCTTTGTAGTTCAATTTATTGAAACAAGAGAGTTTTGTCCACGACGTACGTTGAGAATCATACGTTCTACCTGAGTTCACTTGAATTACAGCTCGAATTACACAGGTCGTACCCGTCAGGGACGGGGTTCCCATGGTGGAACCCACGGGTACCGCCTTCAAATGCGCGTTCCGAGAGTCATTTCGCAACCATCAGAATTGCGTGAACCGCCGTAGGGATATCTGAGAGCAAGAAGAACAAGTCTGGATATAATTCAATACGACTGCCCCGTGATTTGACTACAGCTCTAAATGCTGCAAATGTATTCATTCCCTTCTATCCCAGACTTCATTCCTTGGTGATCCATGGACAATAGTCCTCCAATTCTCCAACTCATTGCCCCTGCTTTTCTCCACTCCGCTCACCAAACTCGTTCAATCTGGCCCTCCGAATCCTTATCTCTGAGCAGCAAACACGCCCGGAATAGTTTAAAGCTACGTGGGCGAATGATTTACTGAGGAGAATGTTCATTGTGGAGAAGCGAAGAGAGCTTGATGATTAAAGCACACGTGTGGAGTCCATGCTTTTGGTTTGACCCGTCACAGATGTAGTACCCATAAGATCCCACGTTGCGCCAGTTAACCTTGCACCCACGGGTACTACCTGGGCCATGCGACGTTTCAGCCGAAGTGACGAGCCTCTTGCGCACCATCGACCCAAACGTGGTCCTTTTAAATGCCTTTTAATTGCCCTTGTTTCACTGCCACAGATATCACCGCATAAGTTTGCGTTATCAATACACGAGCATGGTGAACAGACTTGGCAAGTCCCAATTTGAAAACCTGTGTTTGCAATCGACGTTCTAGGAAATCCTCGACTTTCAATGCAAGTACATAATCCAATTTCATGCGGGGTACATCGATGCGTACAAGACGACGAATCAAGGCATTTCCTTCCAAGAGGCGTTTAGAAAGTCCCAATTTGAAAACCTGTGTTTGCAATCGACGTTCTAGGAAATCCTCGACTTTCAAGGCAAGTACATAATCCAATTTCATGCGGGGTAAATCGATGCATACAAGACGACGAATCAAGGCATTTCCTTCCAAGAGGCGTTTAGAAAGTCCCAATTTGGAAACCTGCGTTTGCAATCGACTTTCAAGGCAAGTACATAATCCAATTTCATGCGGGATACATCTAGTACACCGATGCGTACAAGACGACGAATCAAGGCATTTCCTTCAAAGAGACGTTTAGAAGTCCCAATTTGAAAACCTGTGTTTGCAATCGACGTTCTAGACTTTCAAAGCAAGTACATAATCCAATTTCATGCGGGATTCATCTAGTGCACCGATGCGTACAAGACGACGAATCAAGGCATTTCCTTCAAAGAGACGTGTAGGATACCATCTGATGTGGGACACTCGACAACCCTGGGAGAAGTACATGGAAGATGAGATGGTAAGAGTATACGAGATGACGGCCACAAATTAACCGCGTCATAAGCATCGTCAGATCTCATGAAGAGCGTGATGGAACTGGAGTAACCGCGGCCGCAGAAAAAGGTGGGGTTTCTTTGGACCCGTCAACTTGGCGGCTCCACCCGTCGGCGCAGACACCGCGGTGAGATGCTGAACCGCCTGAATAAGGTATCCAAGTTGCAATCTCAGATAGATACAAACAGATATATTTATGCATGATTATTGCTTGACTATTGCGCTATCCTTCGTTACTGACCCTCCAATAGAAATGAGCTGTCGGACAGACCTTTGCGGACTTCTCCTTGGCATTGAGCACATAGTCCGGCTCCTTAAACAAGACACCTGCTTCATCCGACGTCTCGAACCCATGCCTGTAAAGCCAGCCGTGATAGCGAACCACTGAATAAAAGTGGGGCTGCTGTATAAGAGCTCCGCCCTTTTTGCTCGCCCCAATGAGGGGTTGATGAAAAATCGAACCCAGATGCTCGTATACACCGCTTTCAAAATCGACGAACCTCTCGATTCGGAAGCTGGCTTGTGGGGGAGTTGTACTCTGATGGTCGAGGACAAGGAGCTGTGGACGACCTGGGATCCTGGCACTGAGAAACTTGACATGATCCTTGCACTGGCACATCTCACACGCAGCTTTTTTCTCAGGTCCGACCCGAGGCGTATTGCTGTAAGACTTCTTTCTCTATTCAGTCAGTGAGATCGCTTTAGACATGCAGCATACAGAGTCGTGTAGAGCACTGGTTACGGAGCCATGGTTGTGCCAGAGCATGAGATATTGCCGCGTGGAGTCCACTTGGAACGTGTTCTCGCACTTGGTGCATTCCCAAGAATTCGAAACAACGAAACTTGTCAGCTCCGCCGGAAAGAGAAGGGGGAAAAATGCTCTGGTTGGACTCTCGAGGTTCAGCTCGATGCCTTGTTGTTGGAGTTTGAGCCGAATGAAATCCCGTTTCTCTCGCAGACTTTCAACGGACTGTTGTTCCCAGAACCCGGCTCCGATGGACGGTTGGTTGTCCAAATAGCGTATCAGCGGTCCGATCGTGTCCGATTTCGTCGTGGCTTCGGTCAACAGCGGACGGAGGACAGGCCATTTCTGAATTGAGATCGAAAATGACACCGTAAGGGGGGAGTCCAATGAGCACGAATTATGGTCCCACACGAACGAAGGGAGCCTGTGAGGCGGATTGAGAAGGGTGGTGGACCCGGCCGCGGGGTGGTGAGCAACGGTACTGGGGGGAGGGCCAAGGAGGAGGTTATTGGGTTGCTGGAGAGATAAAAGTGACTCTGCCGGGGGCAGGTCCGGCCACAGTTCAGTAAACCTTTGCTTCATATCCGCGAATGTCAAGTCGTAGAATGCTAAGAACCTGCGGAAATCCTGATCCGATGCACGCACCAGATGCTTCCGGACGTCGAAGGCATGAGACATAAGAATGCCCAGATTTCCCAAACTTTTTTGAATGGTCCACCAGCGCTGGCATTTTGTTGTGAACTTGTTGATCTTTTGGGTCCGATTTCCTCCTTGGGTGATGAACCCTTCCAGTCCAGACTTCTCGAGAGTCTCGGACATGAACTCATTCAAGAGCCGACGGCGGTCTTTTAGATGATCTCCTTTCCTTGATCGTCAGTCACATACCAAAGGGACTCCTCACCGATTGACAAAGTCTTGGAGGCCATTTTCCAGTGCGTCGTAGATCTGCACCCAACAAAAGATTTTGTGGATCCGATAGGCCGACTCCGCGAATTCAGCGCGCACGGCTCGGCGGAGCATGGTCTCCAAAAGGTTACCGCTGGGATTGTCCCGGTCGAGGAATGAAGTTTCAGCGGAAGACGTCGCCTCCAGGAGTTGTTGGAATCTACCTTGACTAGTCAACCATGCGTGTCGGATACTGTTGACTTCCTTGACGAGGTTATCGTCGCTGTAACCGAATGCTGCGACATCAGTCAAAGAGAAGCAGGGGCAACTACAATCCGTGCTTGCAGAACCCTGCGGGTTATCAACCGACATGTTTTGGCTAATGACTATGTCTGCACGGATTAGACTCGTGTCAATGGGGATACTAACCATGCGAGAGAGGACAGTTCGCGTCTGTGTGCTCGTGCTCATTGCCATCTGACGCGCATGAAACTTGTTTCCCCGTCTCAAAGCCCACGTCTTTGTGATCGTCGACGTTTTCTGGAACATCCGACTCGGACCTGACAGCAGCATGCTCCAGAACACTGGGTTCGTGGGTGTTTCCGTCACGTCCGAACTCAGACATATCCGACATATCATCTCTCCTGTTCTCGTTGGCTACCTGCTCTGTCTCAACTGGCATGACAACTTGGTCTGGTCCAGCTAACGACGCACTTTCGTGGTTGAGGTTCTCATGAGATAGCGGCTGAGATGAGTCATTGTTGTGTGGTTGGTCCCCACACACACCCATGTTGTCCTGTTTCTGCACTTCACCCTCACCAACAGTTTGCGTACAAGGTTCTTGGACTATGTCGACATCGTTTCCCTGTCCCGACCTTTCTCCTTCCACTGCAACACAAGCCTCTGCCTCAACTACCATGTGACTTGGATCCTCTATAACCTCATCCATTGGCTTAGGAGATCCACACCGAGCACGTTGGTCAACACCGTCTCGGACCTCGGATCCCCCGTCATCAACAGTAGGAGGCTGCAATTCAACAGCACCATCCACCATGCCTACATCTTCCGCAGTCTCGGTATTTTTAGCACCACCATCCACTTGAGCTGGCGTCTTCACCTCCTGATTCTCCAACTTCCCATCTTCACCAGGCTTCACACTCGTATCCAATACCTGACTGTCTGTGGAGTCAGAAGACTCCACAGACGACGCAGCTTCCGTTTCTGACCCTTCTTTGTGTCGTTTGGCTCTGTCCGGGTTTGGATCGTCGTCTTCTGATTTCCGTTTGGAATCTGATAATTGATGGTCCTCAGCAGTTGGACCGGTTGTGCTGTCCACTTCCTCGTCCGAGTCCGAGTCCATTCCATCAGTCTGTACCAGCTTCCCCTGTTTCAACTGGGCGAGACACCTTTGGATGACGATCATAGACGCTGGGTCAGGCACAAGAAATTGGCTATCAGTCTCGACGATATTGTGGTGCAACTCCCGAATGAGATCTGACGTTTCTTTGATTAAGGTTTCGATGGGAGTCCCTTTTGGAAAAAGCGAGATGAGCATGCTGAGAAAGAGGCGTTTGTATTCCTGTGCCCCATACGTACGGAAACGTGTTGCGAAATGCCGAGACTCGAGAATGCTGATGACGGAGTGCTGCGAGGGTTGCTGCTTGGGAATGGCGGAAGAGAATGGGAACACCTTTTTGGACCTCGAGGGACGGAACCTGGAAGGGGTAGGAGGTAATGTAGGGTGTGCCGTGGGTATTGGGGATTTCTCGTTGGCGTCCGATGTGTCCGATGGTTGAAAGAGAACTATGATCAGAGATGGTCGGGAATTAATAATTGCGGGTCACTCACGTTGGCTTGATGGGATTGTGGGGGTGGAAGGCAGAGTGACGGTTGGAGGATCGGGCGGTAGGAATTGTTGTGGTAGTTCGGGAGCGGTTGGAGGAGCATAGTGTGGAGTTTCGAAGTGCTGGGGAAATCCAGAGAGGATTTCATCCATCACAGTTTCGATCACAGATGTGTCCTCGTGGGCTGTTACATCGACGTCGCAGAACGGCGTTGGACGCAATAGCCCCTGCACCACATTATCTAAAGGTCAGGACTGGCACCGGGAGGAATACCCATTGGAGAAACTTGATTCAAGGTCATGCTAGCGAATTCGAGCAACGGGTTGCCCGACGCATCATCGTGAGACATATCACCGGTGGTAACATTTTGGGGCTTCAAGTTAGCCAAGAAACAGAATACATGTACTTTTGCGGTGAACATTTGGACTGGAGTTCTGTGGAAGCCGGTTTGTTCTGGTTTGCGACGATATCCAGTGACGGTGTAACGAGTGGAATGGAGGAGTTCAGGGGTTACGATTCGTGTCTTCGAGGACATGGTCCTGTCCTCGGCCAAAAAGCGCCGAGTCGCTTTTTCCCCACCGCGCTGCTGGAAATGGATTGAAAGTGGATTTTCACCTCTGAGCAACGCTTTCGATCAACGTCACTTTCAGGGCAAACACGAGGACGAATAAGCCTATAGAGCCGTACACTACAGATTTTGGTCCAGGTCGTGAAGTTTAAACCGTGCCAAGTGAGTGGCCAATCAGAGACATGATTTCGGCGGTGGCAGATTTCTTTCCGAATTGTTGACGATTTGTTTACTCCTGAAGAAATGCGACAATCGAAACGTCTGCAGGACAAGGAAGCAAAGGAGGCCAAGAAATTGGACAAGATCAAACAGTCAGCGTTGAAACAATCGAGTCGAAAGCCTAAACAGTGCACGAAGTGTTTCAGGACATCGAGGACAGGAACGCGCCTCTGTCAAATTTGTTATTCAGGAACGCGCTACTTGGAGAACCAGAGATTGGTGATCCGCCAAGGATGTTCCAGCTTTCACAGCGACAACGAAGACTTGGTTTTCCGTTGGTCTGAAGAATTTCCCTCCCTTGCTGAGTGGATTAGCGATGCATGGGAACTGGACGTTGGAGAATCCAGGAGGGATTCAAAGTCGAAGAAGGTCGTTGTTAAAAGTTGGAAAGTCTCAAGGGACGGTGCTCCACTTTTGTCAATAGGTAACGTTTGTTATGGTTTCTGTGGCTGACAAGCTAGGTGAATTGTTGACGAGACTGAACGCGTGTACCGGTTTGACCTTTTCCCCCAACTCATCTCTGCACACCATCGTTGCCGGCATCAACACCTTCATATTGGACAACCACGTCCGGAAATGGAGTGAAAGAGCAGGCAGACCTCTGGGACCTCCTGAAACCACGCCAGGTCCCTGCATAGGACATGATTGTGTCAATTTTGCCATCGTATATCCTCGTTGCACAGAGTGCTGTCGCAGGCTGTACAAAGTAGATGTTGGAACCTCTACGATCTCTGGTGCAGGGTTGGGTCTTTTTGCTGCGAAGACCTTTAAGTCTGGGGATTATGTCTGCGATTACTCGTACGAAATGACCAAAAGTTCAAACCTAGAAGGTACGAAGATGGGATATTATTGGGACACAAGCTGATCTGACACAGGTCCGTACACATTGGAAGTGCAGACCAAGGACGGACGACGCTTGGATTGTGATGCTGGTTGCATCATGCGTGGAGGAAAAACGATCGCGGGACTTGCAAGGTACTGTAATGACGCAGGAAGGAAGAAAACAAATGTGATTTGGACAGCCAAGTCTGACCGAGTCCAAACTTGGGGAGCGCGGGTATTACCTGGAAAGGTCATCGAAAAGGGAGATGAGATCTTTATAGAGTACGGGGATGTGTATTGGAAAACAGATTGTGGCAGAAGCTGTTTCGCCGTCTCATAGAATCTTCACAAGACACAATCGAACTATACCATCTGAGCTCCGCAACCGTGATCCTAACTTCGTATCGCTAAAGCTGATATTTGATAAATTCGAAACACCCTCACGAGCATTATGGACACCCATGGGATGAAAATCCATGCAATAATTCTCGGTTCGTGCTGGCAATGCGAGCAGTACCCGCGGGTACGACGTTGGGATTGGCTGAAAAAAAGATCGGCGCCAGAAACTCCACGCCAACCTTCACGCAATTGGGAACTCCAGAGCAGACCAGCAACCATCGGAGCAACTCAACAGCTGCCATGTTGATTACACGAAAGGATGGACTAAATTGCTTGCTTCCGAAACTATGCGTGATCATCGTGGGATGCTACCATGTTCGGAGGCAACTCCAGCAAGCGAGACAACGACGCTTGCGAGCGCAGCGACGCCGGGTTGTGTTGGCATTGTTGCTTATCGCCAAAGTGTATGAATCGCGCTCTACCCGTCGCTGGTGGGTAAGGCCACGCAGTACGCATTTTGCCTACAGTTTGAGGAGCGGCCTGGTTTTGCGAGGACGAGAGTTTTTGGAGGCATTTCGAATGAGCCATCGCTCATTCCGGGCACTTTATGATCTCCTTGGTTAGACGCGTCTTGCAACAGAAGTAACTAACGAACAGAAAAAGATATGGAAAAGGAAGATACCAACTTTCGACGAGCCAATCCCCCTGACCTACGGATTATCGCATTTCTTTTCCACGTTTGCCAAGGCCTGACATACGGCAGTGTTTCCAGACAAATCGGGATGGCAAAGAGCACGGTCTGCGAATGCGTTCATGAATGCACTGCGGCAATTCTTCGGCGCATGCAACACAGGTACATTTGTCTTCCCACAGTCGATCGGGCAAGACGGAACATGGAATGTTGGCGTGGTCAAACGGGAATCCCAGGGATCATCGGGGCGATAGATGGAACGCACATCATTATTGAAAAGCCAGATTCGGATGCTCAAGATTACGTTGATCGCGAAGGGAACTATTCCATCAATGTTCAAGGTTAAACAGGTTCTTGAACCATGCTGATTAGAGTAGGTCTCACAGACTTCGACAGACGATTCATCGACGTTGAAGTCGGTTGGCCAGGTTCTTGCGGAGATGCTCGCGTATTTCATAACTCCTATCTCGGAGGAATCCATCGCGAATATCTTCAAAGCCTTGGAATCAATGAGAAACTGGTGACAGGAGAAGACGCCGATGGAAACCAAACGTTTGAAGAAATACACGGTTTTATTCTTGGGGACTCGGGTTATGCGAATACTGAATCATTTGTCACCACTTATGAAGTTAATCAATATCAGCGGAATGCAGTAGTGAGGAGCTTGAATGAACGTCTTAGTGCGGCAAGGAGCCGTGTCGAGAATGCGTTTGGTATTCTCAAAAAACGGTTTGCGCTCCTTCAGCGTCCGCTCGCTTCTGCATCCAAGGGAATGCCGTTCACAATTCAGCTCATTGCATCACTTTTTGTGCTGCACAATTTCCTAATTGATTGTCGGGACGAGTGGGAAATGCCGTCCCTTCCTGTGACGGCGAAGATGGGTGCTCTTCTCGAGGATAGTGAAGTGGTATTTACAGAAGCAATGGTTCAAGGTAGTGACAGAACTAGAGATGTGCTTTTGCGTCACATTCATTATACAGTCGCATAGTACCGAAGCAAATTGTGAATGATATAATTGAGAAAATACATACGCTCTCCAACTCCAACAATAAATACCGTGAACCTACGCAGGTTTATCCGATCCCCCATTTTTCAATAGTTGCAAAATACCATTCAGCGTCGCTTCTATTCCACGACCGACAGCGAGCTCATCCTTTGCTCTTTGCTCTTCCCTCTCCTCAGATTCCTTCAATGCTGCGATGAGCCTGTCGGCGATCGCATCGACGGCGGAATTTTTGCTGCGAACCCGTTGTCCAGTTAGGTTCGGGTCTCGGTTTGGAGGTTCGGTGTCGGGATCGTCTTCTTCGGAATCAGAACGGTGACTGTTGGAAGCCTCCGTGTCTGGATTTTCCCCGTGGTTTGTCGTCCGATTAATTAACAATGCAGGAACAACTTTGGCACGAGTACCGAGAAGATCTTCCATGGCGTCATACAACTTTTGAGACAAGTGAATCTAGAGTCAAAAAGATTGCAAAAGCGGTGAATTACTTTGCCCTTCAATAGCGCTGATTGTTGAGGTGAGTCCAAAGTGAACCAACTCTCGCGGCCTGATGTTCCAACAGCCCTGGCAGTTTGATAACCCTTGATAAATCTACGTTAACTCTGCTTCCCATCGAGATAGAGATTTACTTGTACGAGCTATCCATCTCCGAGAAACGTTTGACCACCGCTTGTTCATCCCGTATGGCTTCCGGTCCACGTTTGAGAAAATTGTGGAACATCCGTCCATCTATTGCCGCCTTGCTTTCCGGGTTGCCTTTGCTTAGCTTGCGCGGTATGTAGACAAACCCGTTCTGGAGAGTTCAGCGTCTTTCATGGCCGCAATGAGTTTCAGTGAATCTTCGTCGTTCCATGTCTTGCCGCGAGTGCGCACTTTCTCTGTGGTGGGAGATGGCCCGGACGGGTCCTGAGTTTTTTCACCCGCCCCATTTGAATCGTCAGAGGGATTTGGACGTTTTCTCTTTGTTCGAGGCCCTTGAAGGTCTTCAGAAACGTTCTGAACATTTGACATATTGTTTGGATTGACTGGATAAAAAGACGTGAAGGCAAATTAGGAGCGTTGTTGGATGGCGAGTGCGACTTGTCGTCGTTTCAGGGGTAATTTTGGTCCCGAGGCGCAACCCTAACCCACGATGCTCCTCAATTCGGATAGGTCCAATAGGGGTCCAGTGTGAACAGAGCCTTTAGCACCTTTCGCAGGTATAGGTCACGTGCCGGCACGTGACCTATACCTGCGAAAGGTGTACTGCGCAAACTTGGATCCCATCCTTTTTGTAAGTGCAGTTTCCGTCGCCCTTGTAATCCAAATGCAATGCATGAGTGTGAAATGAACTCTATCTACAAGATTCTAAGGTAGTACCCTGCGGGTACCAGGACGCTGACGGGGGAAGTTGGCAATTCGAATAAATGCAACTGGTGATCGTGAAATGAACTCTATCTCCAAGATTCGAATGTAGTACCCGCGAGTACCACCAGATTGACGAGGGAGGTTGGCAATTCGCACTTCGCGCCTGGTACGCGTGGGTACCACTACGAAATCTCCCTAACTCGAAAACTTCAATTCCAATTTCAAAAATGAGTTTCCAGTTTTTTAGAGATCACCAACTGAGAATTGTACGTGTCACGATCGACGAAGCCAGAGACTTGTTTAGGAATGGAGGGTACTCGAATATGAATAAGTTATGAGTTTGAATTCGACTATTAAATACTCCCTGAAATCCTCAAACAAAATGCCAGCATTGCCACGTTCGAATTTGAAAATAGAAATGCATTCTGAATTTCATGAAGAAACAGAAATCCCATGAAACAAGATTACAACCATGCTGGGAGATGACCACGGACCCACTGTGGAATAGACTTGACAACGTCCATTACTGAAGGGTTATTTTCCTCCCGTACGTAACTACCCAGAAAACCATTGGGTAATTCCAACACTTGCTCAATCATTGTGTACGTCACGTCCGGCTAACTGTTAGCCACATTGACCAAATCTACAGAGAATACCCACTCATCATTAATACTTTGAGCAACGAGATGGAGAAAGGATATGACATTTGGTTCGCAACGTCCAATGAAAGGTTGGAGATTGTTCGGAGAGACATCTCGATGCCACTGGTGCATGACTTGGCTGAATTCGTCCCAGCGGGTCTCGATGGTGCCGAAGATATGTCCTTCCAAATCGTCGCGAATAGATTCTCGGATGGTCCCATATGTCTGCAGAGAACCAAAACCTGAGGTATGACAAAGGTTTTGGTACATCGACGATGTCGTCAAGGTTGCGTAAAAAAATTTCACTTCGTCTGAAGTGAGGTGTTCGAATTGGGAGAAAGATGATACCACGTCGCAACAAAGACGCAGGAAAATTGATGCGCTTCTCTATTTATTAGCATAATTGAGAGACAATGGGTAGAACCTTCAGTCCTTTCAACTGGGTCGCTGGCACCGGCTTATTCAAGGCAAGGGTGCATAACCGTTCAAGATCGTCATTTACGGTCTCTTCAATCTTTTGTGTTTTGAATCCCCGGAAGCCGCATGCCGATGGATGTCGGATTGCGATCTTTTCGAGCACCAGTTGATGGAGGAAAATAAACCACCAACACATGTTGCGTGGTGGGGCAACGACAGTATGGTCCAGAACTTTGAGGGCAAAGAACCTTGCCGCAAGATGAACTGATGCGCTGGCACGACGAGAGGGATCTAGAGTACCGGCAAGCATGTTATATTGCCTGGTATACTCTTCCAACGTTATTGCAAGACCGTCGGACAATTCATTAAAATCACTACAGTCAGATGAGGAGCAAGAGGGATTGTACTTGGAGAACATCAATTTCATTTTGATTTTTTGCAATTCGGTGAAAGCATCAAGATGTTCGGGCGCGGAAACTGTTATGAGACGTGCGACGCCCATGAACCGATTGACGGTGTCTTTAACAACCTTATCTTGCGGTTGTTTTCCCGAAGCAAGCAATTGATTTCGATAAGTTTCGTCGACATCCTCTCTTTCGATCCACGTATCGAGTCCAACAGTGGGGGTTGGGAGGATATGAGAAGCGATTTGATTTTTCAGAAATGCACCAAGCTTACTTGGTGTACCATCGACGATTGGACCGATCTGTTTTTCGGGTGTTGCTCGAGGAGTCGCAAGGTGGTTCATTGCAGTTGGGACGGTTGGCGTAGGCGGCGATGTACCGAATGGTTGAAGAGAGGAATTCGGGGGGAATTGGGATGAAGGCTGTGTTTGTGGTGTGACTGGACTGGGGGATGATGGTGCACCCGAATCGGAAGGTGGACTTGTGTCCGATCGCGCAACAGGACGAGGAGTGAGTTGTGGGGTAAAAATGCTGTTTCGGATTGGAGTTGGTGAGATAGGGTGATTTAGGGTAGGAGGGGGAAGCGACTGAGACCGCAACGGCATCCGAGATATTGCAGGTGGCTCTGGTGATAGCCTCATAGGGATGTCTGATGTCAGAAGAGAAATGTAGAAGAGTTACCATGACCATCGTCACCGAAACCATCGTCACCGAAACCATCGTCACCGAAACCATCGCCTCCGTAACCATCGCCTCCGAAATCATGGTATCCACCACCGAATCCGCCGTCATCAATTGGCATTTCTACAATTAGCGGGAAAAGACATTGAGTATTCACCGTCAGACACACTAGCATCGTCATCCAACACACTAGCATCGTCATCCATTGGATTGTCGAAGGTAGATGAAGATTCTGCGTCATTTGGTTGGTCGTCGTCAGTGCCGGAATTTGAATTCGGAATTGAGACTGGCATTCCTACAATTAGCGGGAAAGTACACTGGAAATTCACCGGAAGACATACTATCATCATCAATTGGAGAATCGACATGCATTGGATTGTCGGAGATGGAAGAAGGTTCGGTGCCATGCGATTCGTCGTCGTTAGTGGCGGAACTCGAATTTGGAATTGAGACAGATTCATCAGGCGAACTCGAATTTGGAATTGAGACAGATTCATCAGGGGATAAATCCGACTCGTCAACCTGGTTGGATGGAACGGAAAGAGGCTCTGGCGAAACGTTGGTGGTGGGAGTTGGCAAGTGACGGGATTCCTCTGCGAGTTGTTGCGTCTTCCTGAGGTCGGCAAGACGGAGTCGAGACAACACAACGGCGGCCAGCGAAGATGTATTGACCTCGATATCATGCTACAGCATTAGTAATTGAGAATGAAGGAATGAAGGATTTTACATTCAATTTGAAGCGCTTGAATGCAACCGATTTTGCATTGCCGTAAAAGCGGGCATAGAAACGGGGGGCTCGGAGACGCCTCAATCCCGCTGCCGTTTGTGCAACAATTTTTTTGCTGCGGTTGGATCTACTCATCAGAACGAGAGAATGGAGGGCAAACGTCTTTGCCATTGAAGATTTTGTGATGGAGAACTTTTAAAGGATTCAGCGATGTTGTACCCGAGTGTTGTACCCGAAGAGTTTGTGTCGAAAAGGAGGTGATGAGTGTAGTACCCGAAGAGTTTGCGTCGAAAAGGAGGTGGCGATGCCCGAATATATATACAGTGGTGCATTGTCCTCGTCCCATGATGTAACCAACAGGTTTGATAACGATCATCAAAAGTTCACCAGAAAGCTTGAATATGGAGTTGTCCATATAAAACTTTCTCCGGAATTTTATGCCTGATGGGTGCGTGTCAGCTGAAACGGGGGATGAGTCACGCTACATACTCTGGCCAATTGTAAACGCCGTCGACTGACGCTATGGCCTCCAAAGACAAAAGTTGCAATTTGGGGTGCAAATCTTTGGTTTTCGAGGTGAAAAGTTCGAAATTAGCGACAAAAATGTAGAGCCATCCGACGGG
>Ga0335075_10003739_pt1 | contig 23980 bp, 24 predicted proteins | sample Lox_Sample_24_FD_206723 | JGI IMG/M metagenome (GOLD analysis project Ga0335075, IMG submission 206723) | Soil microbial communities from Loxahatchee National Wildlife Refuge, Florida, United States - Lox_Sample_2.4 | ecosystem: Environmental > Terrestrial > Soil > Wetlands | place: USA...
AAGTAGATCAGCAGCAGACCCGCCCATCCACCTCCGCCCTGCCAAAGCGCGACAAGCCCATGCTTGTACGCATTCTCTGCACCGCCCAGCAGCGATCCCGAGCCGATCCACGAGGAGAGCAGCGTGAAGACCAGCACAAACGCCGATAGCGAGCGCCCGGCTACAAGGTAATCCGCCTTCGTCTTCACCTTGCGAAGACGAGCCAGCGAGACGCTCATCAGTGTGAGGACAATCGCGCCCAGAACTACGGCGTACAGTGGTGACATTCTTTTCCCTGTGAAATTTCGAGTAGGACCAAGCGCTCAGTCTACGGGAGTTGCGCGTTCTTGTCAGGCTTGAATGCGCTCTCAACCTGCGCCGCGGTCCGACCCCTCACTCGCACAACCTTGTTCCGCGAATGCTCGCCGCCAATCAGGTCGACCGCCGACCGCGGCACACTGAGCACGTCAGCCAGATACGAAATCAGCGCCTCATTCGCGCGCCCTTCCACCGGAGGAGCAGCCAGCGCAATCTTGAATACCGCCTCTGCGCCTTCCCCTACCACGCGCAGAAACTTCGTCCGGCTCGAACGCGGATTTACGCGGACTGCAAATGACACGCCATCGCGTGTCTCCTGAATCGCAAGGACGTTTTTCAACACCGCGCCTGGCGAGTGCCAAACAGCGCCGTGCCGATGCGCACCAGTGTCGAGCCTTCCTCGATCGCGACCTCGAAGTCTCCCGACATCCCCATCGACAACTCGCGCAGATCGATAGCCGTATGGCGCTCCGCGAGCTCATCCCGCAGCCTTCTCAACTCCCGGAAACAATGCCTTGCTGTCTCCGCATTGTTGTCGAATGGAGGAACCGTCATCAGTCCTCGCACTTCGAGATTTGGAAGCTTTGGAATGCGTGCGACCAACTCCTCGATCTCGCGCCCTTTTGGATTAAGACCAGTCTTCGTCGGCTCGTTGCTCAGTTTGATTTCGAGGAGCACGGGAAGTCGACATCCGAGTGTTCCCGCAGCTTCATTCAGCCGTTCGGCAAGGCGTAACGAATCGAGAGTATCGACAGCCGAAAATATCTCCGCGGCCTTCGCGGCCTTATTCGACTGCAGATGCCCGATGAAATGCACGTCGATTGAACCTCTCAGCCCCTCCAATTCGACTCGCTTACGCTCGAACTCCTGCACCCGGTTCTCTCCGAAAAGCCTTACCCCTGCCTCGAACGCCTCCGCAATCGCCGATGCGGGGTGCGCCTTGGATACAGCCATCAATCGCACCTCGTCCCTTGGGCGACCCACGCGCCGGCAAGCCTCACAGATGCGTTCCTCGATCGCTCTCAGCCTGTCTCTGAACGTGAACACGTTCTTATCCTATCGGGTTCGATCTCATGCGGGAGGTCGCGCTCGACAAGATGGGGCACACGATGATCAACCTGGCACAAAACGTCTGTGAGCTCAGCTGCAGGGAAGCACCTGTGGAGACAAACCGTCGAGACCATTTCACCTTCGAAGCGGAGTCCGCTCATTTTGCGATTGAGCACGCTGTCTAAGTGATTGAATTGAAAGAATGGTCGGGGAGAGAGGATTCGAACCTCCGACCCCCTGGTCCCGAACCAGGTGCTCTACCAGGCTGAGCCACTCCCCGATCGCTGTTGGAAGGAAACTCGCTTGACGGGACCCTGGCAGTTCCCGCACGCACCGCGAGCTATCCTGAATATATCAGAAAATACGCCTCATCTAATCGCCAGAGGTTTATGACCGAAATTCCTGATCTTCGCACGCTTCACGTTCTCGACGGAGGCATGGCGACAGAGCTTGAGCGCCGGGGCTGTGATATCTCCGGCCCGCTCTGGTCGGCGCATGTTTTGGATACGGCTCCCGAAATAATCGCCCAGGTGCATCTCGATTACCTGCGGGCTGGCGCAGATTGTATCTCCACAGTCAGCTACCAGGTCTCGGCCATGGGATATGCCGAGCTCGGCGGCCCTCCAGCGGATGCCGCAAAAGCCCTGCGTGAATCGGTTGCGATTGCCGAGGCCGCCCGCGAAGAATATCGCCTCGAAGCTGGCAGGCAAGTCTTCATCGCGGCGTCGCTCGGCCCATATGGCGCCGCCCTGCATAACGGAGCCGAATTCCACGGACGCTACGACATCAGCTTCGATAATCTGGTGGCATTCCACGCGGAGCGTCTGGCAGCAGTCATCGAGACAAACGCCGATATGATTGCGCTTGAAACCGTACCCTCGCTCGGGGAGGCTCGCGCGATCGTCAACGCCTTAAGGCGTTTTCCAGGGATCAGCGCCTGGGTTTCATTCACTTGCAAGGACAGCGAACACGTCGCCCACGGCGAGCGCTTGGCCGACTGTGCCGCGGCGCTGAACGACGTACCGCAGGTTGTCGCAGTTGGCATCAACTGCACGGCACCGCATCTGATTGGCTCGCTCATTCTGGAAGCGAAGGCAACGACGAAGCCGATCCTTGTTTATCCCAACTCAGGAGAGCAATGGGATGCGACCCTCCGCCGCTGGTATGGAACATCCAGCGTATCCGCCTTCGCTGAAATGGCGCGGACGTGGTACGTGGCGGGCGCATATGCCGTCGGCGGTTGCTGCCGCACCACTCCGGCTCATATCCGAGCGGTGCGCCAGGTGTTTGACCAGCAAATGGCGCCAACAGGCGCGGTATGATTCGGGTTCATACCGGCCACACCCACCCTCCAACCATGCGACAATAAGGTTTCAACGCCATGAATCCAGAATCTGCCGTGGCCCCGCAACCGGCCACCGTTACCTCCGAGCTTCTGGCTCAGCACAGCATCACCGCCGAGGAGTACTCCCGCATCCTGGCTGCGCTCGGCCGCACCCCAAGCCTGACTGAACTGGGCATTTACAGCGTGATGTGGAGCGAGCATTGCTCCTATAAATCTTCGCGCGTCCATTTGAAGCGGCTGCCCACAAAGAGCGATCGGGTGGTGCAGGGTCCGGGCGAAAATGCAGGCATCATTGACGTCGGCGACGGCTGGGCCTGCGCCTTTAAGATCGAGTCGCATAACCACCCCTCCTACATCGAACCGTTTCAAGGCGCGGCGACCGGCGTCGGCGGCATCCTCCGCGACATTTTCACGATGGGCGCGCGGCCGCTGGCCGTCATGGACTCGCTGCGCTTTGGGCCAATCCAGTCCGGAGCCGCTGAAGACGGACTGGTTAGGAAGAATCACTCCATTCTCGAGGGCGTCGTTCACGGCATCGCTGCCTACGGTAACTGTTTCGGCGTGCCGAACCTTGGCGGGGAGACGAAGTTTGAGCCGTGTTATTCCGGCAATCCGCTGGTCAATGCCTTTGCTCTTGGCCTCGTCCGACGCGACGAGATCTTCTATGCCAAAGCTTCGGGCATCGGCAACCCGGTCATATATGTAGGAGCCAAGACGGGACGCGATGGCATCCACGGCGCGACCATGGCCAGCGAGGAATTCAAGGAAGGCTCCGAGCAGAAGCGCCCCAATGTTCAGGTTGGCGATCCCTTCATGGAGAAGCTGCTTCTCGAAGCCTGCCTCGAAGCCATGAAAACCGGAGCCATCGTCGGCATTCAGGACATGGGCGCCGCCGGCCTCACCTCTTCCGGCTGTGAGATGGGCGCACGCGGGGGAGTGGGTCTCGAGTTGAACCTCGACCACGTCCCGCAACGCGAAACCGGCATGACCGCTTACGAGATGATGCTCTCCGAATCTCAGGAGCGCATGCTTCTCGTCGCTGAGAAAGGCCGTGAGCAGGAGGTCTTTGATGTATTCACCAAGTGGGGACTCGACGCCAGCATAGTAGGCGTCGTTATCGCGGAACCCCGCCTGCGCGTCCTCTATCGCGGAGAACTCGAAGCCGACATTCCCAATCAGTCCCTCACTGACGACGCACCCCGATACTGTCGCCCCGTAGGCACTTGGAAAGCGCCCGTTCCTTTCGATCCGCCCGCCGAAGTTCTCGAAGAACTGAAGAAGCCGCGCGACTACACCGCCGATCTCAAGAAGCTGCTGGCGTCGTCCAACATCTGCAGCAAGCGCTGGGTCTATGAACAGTATGACTCGATGGTGCAGACCAATACGGTGGAAGGCCCGGGCGGCGAAGCGGGCGTGATGCGCATCAAGGGAACGCAACGGGGACTCGCCATGGCCCTCGCCGGAAATAGCAGGTGGTGCTACCTCGATCCGAAGCTTGGCGCGATGCATGCCGTTGCTGAAGCCGCACGCAAGGTTGCATGCACGGGCGCGATTCCAGTGGCAGCGACGAACTGCCTGAACTTTGGCAATCCTGAAAAGCCGGAGATCATGGCGCAATTCTCAGCGACCATCGACGGCCTCGCCGAAGCCTGTACTGCGCTGGGAACGCCGATTACCGGCGGCAATGTATCGCTCTACAACGAGACCAAGGGTGAAGGGATTTATCCGACGCCGGTGCTCGGCGTGGTCGGGATCCTGGATGATATAACCAAGGCGGTGCCTGCGGATTTTCAGAGAGTGGGCGATGCGATCGTATTACTGACCTCTGGGCCCGCCCGCGAGGGTCCCGCGGAAGTTAATTCGAACGCGGACGGTCAGGCCTTGGTGGATGCGGTTTCTGAGACTATTTCGAGACAGTTTGGTTCGTCGGAATTTTCTCGCGTCTTGCTTCGCACGTTGTGGGGAACACCACCTTCGCTAGAGCTAGAAACTCAAGCTCAACTCCATCGGTTTCTGGCTCATCTCGCAAATAGCGGGAAAATTCTCTCGGCGTCCGACATCTCAGACGGGGGCTTGGCTGTCACTCTTGCTGAGGCTTCGTTCGGAAACCAAATTGGTGCGAAAGTGAATGTCGGTGAACAGCCGGCGCTGGGCGGGCTAACTGTATTCCATGAAGCAACGAACCAGGTCCTCGTTTCCTGCGCAAAAGATCGGATTGAAGAGCTCAGCAAGTCAGCTGAACCGTTCGGTGTATGGGTGAATGTGATCGGAGAAACGGTGGAAGGTGGCTTGAGAATTGACATCTCCAGTCAGAACGTCATCAACACCACAATCGCCGACCTTAAACAATCCTGGTCTTCGTCCCTCGAATCCGCCCTCCACGACAACTCCGCCAACGAGGTCTTCGTATGAGCCGGTATCTGCTCATCGAAGGCATCGAGGGCCAGCCCACGCAGATTATCGGCGGCGAAGCCGCGTATCACCATACCCGCAGCACCGAAGACGATCCCAAGCTTCGCGAAGAATGCGGAGTCGTCGCCGTCCACGGACATCCCGACGCAGCCCGACAGGTCTATCTCGGCCTCTATGCCCTTCAACACCGCGGACAGGAATCAGCCGGCATCGCCACCGCCAATGGCCTGAGCCTCTCAAACATCAAGGGCATGGGCCTGGTCTCGGAGATCTTCACCGACGACGTCCTCGACAAGCTCAAGGGCGACATGGCCATCGGCCATACGCGCTACTCGACGACCGGCGATTCGGCCCTGCTCAATGCGCAGCCGATCCGGGTTGAGTCAACCAAGGGCCTCATCGCCATCGCCCACAACGGCAACCTGGTCAATCTCGGCAATCTGCGCGCACGCCTCGAACGCGACGGCGCCTTCTTCCAGACCACCAGCGACTCAGAAATCATCGTCCAGCTCATTGCGCACTCCCGCGCCGGAACTCTGGTCGACGCCATTGCCGATTCGCTCAGCCAGGTCGACGGAGCCTTCTCTATCGTCATGATGACCCGGGATCGGGTCTTTGCCGCCCGCGATCCACGCGGCTTCCGGCCGCTCTCAATGGGCCGCATCGAAAATCCCGACGGCCCGGACACCATCGTCTTCGCTTCCGAAACCTGCGCCTTCGACCTGCTGCGCGCCAAGTTCGAGCGCGATGTCGAGCCCGGCGAATTGGTCATGGTCACGGCCGATGGCGTTACTTCGCGTCGGTATTCAACTGGCATCCCCCAATCAAGCTGCATCTTCGAGCAGGTCTACTTCGCCCGTCCAGATAGCAAAATCTTCAACCGCTGGGTCCAAGAAAGCCGCGAAGAGATGGGCCGCCAGCTCGCTCGCGAGTCGGGTGTCTCCGCTGACTTGGTCGTCCCCGTTCCCGACTCCGGCGTAACGGCGGCTATCGGATACGCAGCCGAAAGCGGAATTCCGTTTCGCTTTGGCCTGATACGCAACCACTACGTCGGCCGCACCTTCATCGAGCCCGAGCAGCGCGTCCGCGACTTCGGCGTAAAGCTGAAGCTCAACCCGGTGCGCAATCTGCTCGAAGGCCGACGCATCATCCTGATCGACGACTCCATCATTCGCGGAACCACGAGCCGCAAAATCGTGCGTATGGTCCGGGCTGCGGGTGCGAAGGAAGTGCATCTGCGGATCAGTTGCCCGCCAACCATCTCGCCTTGCTATTACGGGGTGGATACGCCGCGGAAATCAGAGCTGATTGCTGCCAACAACTCCATCGAAGAGATTCGCAGGTTCATCGAGGCTGATTCGCTGGCCTACCTTTCGCTTAAGGGGCTGCAGAGGGCCTGCGACGGCGGTGAAGGCAACCATTTCTGCGTCGCCTGCTATACCGGCGAGTATCCTACGCAGTGGGTTGATGTGGAAGACATTCTTCCCGCAGCCGCTGCGCGCTGACCGGCGCCTCGGCAATCCCGCAATCGATACGCGCATGAGCGGCTGGGGTAATTATCTCCCTGCTTTGGCTCCCCCTGAATCTTTTGCGGCGTCCCGGTGCGAGTGCGCACGAGGTAACGCCATTGCTCGAAAGAGATTGCCGTAAGATCGCTCGCCGCAACTCCGACAGCGAAGCGGATACCGCAGAACAAACAGCTGTCCGATATCTTCGGAACGAAGCTTTGACAGTCTGAGGTGTGAAGAATAGCAACTTGGGCAGACCATTGCGGCCACCTTTTCCCAAAGTTTAAATGTAATCCCAGCGTGCGGGTGTGTTGGTGATGGTTTGCTTCCCGGTAGCGCATCACAAATTCATGCACTGCGTGATGCGAATTGCGCTACTGTATGTCAAGTATGCCGCGAACACACGCCGATGATCAATAACGATTCGGTGAACGGCTGCGGAGGGTTGCCCCATGGCATGGGACGTTTCATTTAACTGCGATATTTGCGGAAAAAAGAAGGGCGAGGCTAACCACTGGTGGATGGTCCTGCTCGGCGATGTTCCCTGCTACGACGAAGGCCAGCCTGCCATGCGTTTCACGCTTCTGCCCTGGAATCAGGCAGAAAGCCGCAACCGTGAGATGTACCACCTATGCGGGCAAGGCTGCGCCATGAAAGCGATGGAACGTTTCATGACAACCGGCGCAATCGAACCCGCCGCGGTGCTCGAAGACGGACCTCACGCCCACGCCTTACGATAGCAGAGTCGGTCAACTCTCAAAAAGACCGGGGTCTTGTGCCTGCTTCTCCTTCGCGGCTGCACCCTGAGGCTTGGCTGGAGCCGACAGGATTCCCAATATTTCACGAACTTCGGTGCGCAGTTTCTTGAGCCGAGCCTCGATCTGGCCGGCTTCTGCATTGCGTTTGAGCGGCAGCTCCGGCTGTGACTTCCTTTGCGGCTCGCGAACTTCCGCAGCAAATACCTGCCGCGCTCCAGCGATGGTATAGCCCTCGGAATAAAGCAGCCGCTTGATCCGCAGGGCAAGTTCAACATCCCGTTTGCGATACAGCCGCTGGCCCGTGCCGCTCTTGTTGGGCCTCAACTGGGGAAACTCCGTCTCCCAGAAGCGCAGCACATAGGCCTCGACGCCGCAGAGCTTCGCCACCTCTCCGATACGGAAGTACAGCTTATCCGGAATCGGCGAACTCTGTTCGTTTCGTTGCCGCGACGCCTGTTTCGTCATTTGCACCCGGTATTTTCCGTGGAGATTCGCCAACCTTCACACGGCGACCGTTCCTCAAGAGTATAGGCCACGGCGGCCTCGCCAGAACAGCGGGAACAGACCCGAATCTATTCGCGTATTCTCTTCCGTATTCACTTTTGCGGGAGCAGCACTCATGAGGAAGGTACTTGCGGCCACTGCTTTATCTCTGATTTTTGTGGCAGGATGCCGCATTCAGGTAGATAAGAGCAAAGACGGCCAGGACAAAAACGTAAAAATTGAGACCCCCCTCGGTGGCCTCCACGTCCGTGCCGATCAGACATCGGCGGCTGATGTCGGCCTGCCGGCCTATCCCGGAGCTCACATTGCTCCCGACAAGGACGGCGATAAATCAGCCGACGTTCACCTCGGCTTCGGTCAATGGCAACTGCGCGTGAAGGTGGTTACCTACGAAACCAGCGACCCCCAGGACAAGGTCGTAGCATTCTACGAAAAAGCCCTGGGACGCTACGGCGATGTCGTCCGCTGCCAGGGCGACCAACCCATTGGCACGCCTGCAGTTACACGGGAAGGCCTCTCCTGTTCCGATGCCAAAGGTAACTCGCACGTGCACGTTTCTGACGACAGCCAGCTTTCGCTTAGATCCGGCTCAAGGCACCATCAACATATCTTCGCGGTACAAAAGAGCACCGGCACAGGCACTCGATTTTCACTCGTAGAGTTGCAGCTACCGGAAAGCATGGATAGCAACTCGTCGGAAAGCAATTGAGACGCCCCGCAGGACTCTTCTTTCACCGTTAGCATTTGCAGATTCGCCTCAGAATACCCTCAGCCCTCTCATTGCACTCGCGGTGCCAGTGAGATAGGGTCAAGTTATGGATCTTGTCTGCCATCGGTGCGGCACAGCGCTCAATTCCGCTGACGAATTGTTCTGCCCGCACTGCGGAGCGCCCCAGCTTCGCTATGAGCCGGCGGACGAGACAGCAGCAACTGCTGCTCCTGCCCACAAGATAACTTCCGGACGCCTCGATCTCATCTCCTGGAAAGCAGCCATCGTCAGCGCTCTTATCATTGCTTCTCTGATCTCTATCCCGGTTGGCCTTCTTTCCACGATCTACGACTTCAGCCTCCTCTGGGTGGTGGGCGGTGGAATCGCTGCAGTCTCTTTGTACCGCCGCCGCGTGGGGGTGCCTCCTACTGGACGCATGGGCTGGCGCATCGGAGCTCTGCTCGGTCTGCTGGCAGCCTTTATATCCGTCGCTCTTTTCAGCGCACGCTCGGTAATTCAGCGGTACGCCCTGCACAGCAGCGCGCCTGAACTTCAGATCCATTCGCTCGCCCAGCAGATCGCCGCCGCTGCGGGACAGGCCAACTATTCGAATCCGCAAACGGCGGCGGCTGCTGCATATCTTGTGCACTTCTGGCTTTCACCGGATGGCGCCGCCGCGATCGTGCTTGGCACTGCCGCAACTTTCTCTCTCTGCATGGTTCTCTTCGCCGCTGCGGGCGGAGCTATCGGAGCGCGAATCGCCTCGCTCGGCAAGCGCGCTCAGCGCAGTTCACAATAGTTGCTGCCGAGACTTGCTCCACCGCTCCGCTCCTCGTATCATCCGGCAAGAGCGAGAGTAATGTCACCTGAGAAGACTGCACCGAATTTGCGCGTCAAGGGCCGGATTATGTCGGCTTCCGAAATCGAACGCACCCTTGTCCGTCTGGCCCATGAAGTTGTCGAGAAGAACAACGGAGCCGAACACCTCGGCCTGGTTGGCATCAAGCGCCGTGGCGTTCCCATCGCGCAGAGGCTTGCGGCACTGATCGGCTCCATCGAGAAGCAGCCTGTCGACACCGGCGTTCTCGACATCAGCTTTTACCGTGACGACCTGTCCACGCACGACATCCGCCCTGTCGTAAGTCCCGGTTCGCTGGGTTTCGACGTCAACGACCGCAACATTATTCTGGTCGATGACGTCCTCTACACTGGCCGCACCATCCGGGCCGCACTTGACGCACTTTTCAGTCATGGGCGTCCGCGACGCGTGCAGCTGCTCGTGCTCATCGACAGGGGTCATCGCGAATTGCCGATCGAAGCCCGCTTTATCGGGCGAAAGGTTCAGACGACAAGCCTCGAGATTATCGAAGTTAAGCTGCGCGAAGTCGACAATGACGAACAGGTGCTGTTAGTCGAACAGGCCGATTAAAGCGGATCGAGCAACCAACACAAAAGTCGAGTGAATGTCACAGAAGAAACAGCGACGCACATCTCCGTCACCAGAAGCCCCGGCCACCGCTATTTCCCCGGTCGTCTGTTCACCAATTCACCCACGTTCGCTGCTCTCCACAGGCGATCTTTCCCTTGAGGACGTTCAATCTGTCCTCCATCTGGCTGATCTTCTCGAAAAAGAGGAGCCGCTTCACCGCGATCGCAGGCTCCTCAAACGCCGGGTCTCGCTTCTCTTTTATGAATCGAGCACGCGCACGCGGACCTCGTTTGAGCTCGCCGCAAAGGCTCTCGGAGCCGATACTTCGCTCGTCAGTGCACAGTCTTCGAGCATCGAAAAGGGCGAGTCTCTCAAGGACACCGGCATCACTCTGAAGGCGCTTGGCGCTGAATGCATCATTCTGCGGAGCCCTTATTCCGGCGCACCGTATCTTCTGGCCGAGGCTACCGGGCTGCCAATTCTCAACGCGGGCGATGGAATGCATGAGCATCCCTCCCAGGCCCTGCTTGATCTGCGGACCATCCTCGGACACACGAAGGTAGGCACAAAGGTGACGGATGCCACCCTGAAAGATGTCACCATCACCATCTGCGGCGACATATTTCACAGTCGCGTCGCACGATCGAATGCGTTGCTGCTGCCGCGGCTTGGAGCGCGAGTCCTCTTGTGCGGACCTGCTCCCCTTCTGCCGGACGTTGCCGCCCAGATCGCGCCCAACCTCGTCATCGAGCGCGATTTCGACCGCGCGCTCGACCAGTCTCAGATTGTCATGATGCTGCGGATACAGGCGGAACGCCTCGCCGGACTTTCACTTGATCTGGATGAATACAAGGCGCGCTATCAAGCCAGTGCCGATCGAATTGCCGAGCACGCACCCAAAGCCCTGATCATGCATCCAGGACCCATGATTCGCGGGCTGGAGATCACTAGTGAGGTCGCGGATGGCCCGCAGTCGGCCATCGCCGAACAGGTAAGAAACGGAGTTGCGATTCGGATGGCGCTCATGATGCGCGCTCTTAGCGATGAAACCGGGCCCCGCACCCAGGCAGGAAAGAGAGCAGCCCGATGAGTTCGATCCTGATACGTGGTGGCCACCTGATCGATCCGGCAGCTGGGGTCGATGCGCCCCGCGATCTGCTTCTTGCTGATGGCCGGGTCGGGGCGATCGACGCGCCCGGCAAGATCAAGCAAAACGGCGCTGAAGTCGTCAACGCGAAGGGGCTCGTGGTTGCGCCCGGACTCGTCGATATTCATGTTCATCTGCGCGAACCGGGCCAGGGTTACAAAGAGACAATTGCCAGCGGAACCGCCGCCGCTGCGGCGGGCGGATTCACCGCCGTCTGCGCCATGCCAAACACGGTTCCTGTGAACGACTCGCCGGAAGCGACCCGGTGGATGCAGGCGACCGAGCGCGGTGCCGCGATTCGTGTCTTCCCAATCGCCGCCGCCACGCGCGGATCCATGGGCGAGGCCCTGACCGAGTACGGATCACTGAAGGCAGCCGGAGCGGTCGCCGTCACTGATGACGGCAAGCCGATCCTTGGCGACGGCATCATGCGGGCTGCTCTCATAGCAGCAGCCCGCGCGAATCTCCCTGTCATCCAGCATGCCGAGGACACGCGCATGACCGGCGGCTGCTCCATGAACGCCGGCGCACTCGCCTTCCGGCTTGGTCTGCGCGGAATGCCTACCGAAGCCGAGTCCGGATTAGTCGAACGCGATATTCGCCTGCTGGCTGAAGTCAAGGACAGCCGTGCCCATCTGCACGTTGCTCATCTGTCAACGAAAGCCGCGCTGGACGCCGTACGCCGCGCCCGCCGCAATGGTTTGCGAGTCACCTGCGAAGTTGCGCCGCATCATTTCGTCCTCAACGAGGACGCCGTCAGCAACTACAACACGCATGCCAAGATGAACCCTCCCTTGCGGTCTGAGAAGGATCGCGCCGCCATGATCGAGGGCATCATCGATGGCTCCGTCGACTGCATTGCAACCGATCACGCTCCGCACGCCGCCCACGAGAAGGAGCAGGAGTTTGAGCGCGCTCCCAACGGCATTACCGGCCTCGAATCGGCGCTGGGTTTATCGATTGCCTTTCTGCATGTGCGCCACAAGTTACCCCTTGGCCGTGTCATTGCGCTGCTCAGCTCGCAGCCCGCGAACGTGCTGAGCCTGAAGGGTCGTGGAACACTCCTCGTGGGATCATTCGCTGATGTTGTGATCTTCGACCCCAACAGGCAATGGACATTCAAGGCCTCCGATTCCAGGTCGAAATCGAAGAACACTCCCTTCGATGGCTGGAATCTGCAGGGCCAGGTCGAAATGACAATCAGCCAGGGCCGGGTAGTCTATCGCCGCTCTTAATTCGCTTGCGCCAGCGCCGGCACAATCACCTGCGCCGAGAATCGCTCCATCTCTTCCAGTTGCGGGCTTGACTGCAGCAGAACCAGGTCCACGCCAACGGCCGAAAATTCCTCGATGCGTGCACTCACCTGCTCCGGTGTTCCCACCAATCCGCTGCGCAGCCCGCGATTGGAAACGGAGTAATCTTCGAGCGAAATCTTCTGCTCCAGCTGCGATCCCGTGATCCACTGCTGGTAGTTTGCGTATCCCCGCGCCGACTGCTTCACGTCCGTGATGCGCTCCACTTCCTTCTTCGCTTCCGTCTCCGAATCGCGCACGATCGCATAGCCGGCAACACCAAACTTGAGCGGCGGCAACCCCAGCTCTTCGCGCCGCTGACGCATGTCGGCGATTTTGCTTCCCACCGTCGCCGGATCATCGCCATGCATCAGGTAGGCATCGCATTTCTGCGCGATCAGATTCTTGGCTGTCTCCGATTCACCTCCGGCATAGATCGTCGGACGTGGACGGCTCACGGGCTTCGGTGAGAGGACGTTCTCTTTTATTTGATAATAGGTGCCGGAATAATTGAATCCCTGCTGCGACCAGCATCCATCCACCACGTCGAGCCACTCCGACGTGCGGCCGTAGCGGTCATCGTGCTTATCGAACGGGATCCCGTACTTCGTCGCCTCATCCGCCCACCAGCTCGACACAACGTTCAGCGTAAGCCGCCCGTTGGCGATATGGTCGATATTCGCCGCCTGCTTGGCCAGCAGCGCTGGATTGTGAAACGTCGGGCGAACCGCCACCATCAGCTCCAGCTTGCGCGTAACCGCCGCGAGCGCTGCCGCAGTCGACCACGCATCGAGAGATGGGGCCTCGGCCCCCTTGATATCGTTGAGGTTAAGCTCTGCGATGAGGGTAAGCGAGTAGCCGAGGTCCTCGGCGCGCTGCGTCAGATGCCGCACGTAGTCCCACGATGGTTCCATGTGCTCATCTTCTACATTCCGCAGCCATCCCCCGAAGACGGGAAGCCAGAAGCCGAAGCGCATCACCGTACTCCCGCCAGCGCAGATTCGTGGCTTCGCGCTTCGATCAGTGCCGCCTCGCCTTCCAGCCAATCCACCAGCTTCGCGAAGGGATCGAAGCCGACGACATTCACTCCATCAGCCACGAAGTTCGAGAGCGCGTTGATATCGTAATAAAGCCGCTGCCCGTCGCGATCGTCAGTGATGTATTCGATGCCGCCCAGCTCAATGCCTGCGTGGCTCATGATCCGCTCGACGTCCTCGATAACATCCGCCGGCGGCTCATACCCCTCGACGCTGATACCCGTCTTCGGCGCGTCTACCGGGCATGCCGCACGGTTCAGATCGACACCGGAGGTCGTCCTGCAGATATCGGCCGGGCACAGATCGAAGGTCTCGCCCGTAATATGCACCTTGATCGCGTAGAGATACTTTCCGTTCAGAACCTCAACTCGGACAATATGCGCGTCCCGCGCGGGAATGAATTCCTGCACTAAAGCCGTCGAATCCAGGCCGAAAGCCAGCTCGCCGGCCTCAGCTGCTGCCGCGAGCGCCTCCGGCGTGTCAAAGCGCTTTACGCCCGCGCCCGATCCTCCGATATTCGGCTTCACCACAACGGGCCAGCGCAAACCCTGCGTCGCATCAACCGCCTGAGATGGGCGATGAATGACCCGCGCCTTCGGATAGGGCAAGTCCAGTGAATCAAGCAGTGAAAGCTGCGCTGCCTTCGACAATTCCGTTCGGAAAGCGCGCAGCCCATTGATTACGCGAACGCTGCGCTTTTCCAGATGGTCGAGGTAGCCGAGGGTGTAAAAGACGCAGTCGCCATGATCGCGGTTCCACGCGGATGGGCTCATGCGATTGACAACCAGCGAGAAGCGCTTCTCCGGCTGCTCCTCAATCGCATAGGCGTGCGCCGTAGCATCGATCTTTACGTACGGCGTGCCGCGCCGGTCAAGTTCGGCGAAAAGTGGCTTGAACCAGTGCTGCTGCTCATAATAAATAGCGATCGGTTTGGACATATCGGCGTCGACCCTCTGTATCTTTTTTAACCGATACAGAGAGTTTCTGTCGCCCGAAGCTGCTTCGTTGCTAAAGGCTGACAGAGCAGTGACAATCCCGCGTCATTCCCGACTCGGGAGCCTATTTACGTCGGAACAGCTCAATCGCCAATTGAATCAGCGTGAATAATCCTCCCATCGACACCGCAAATCCCTTCGCCCGCTGCAGGCTCTGCTCATGCTCACCCACGCGGCACTCAATCGCGGCAATGCGCCCCGAGTTGCCATCCCCGAGCAGCGTGCCCATCTGGTTCTTCAGCACAGAAAGGTCCGCCAGGACCTGGGCTTCGAACTCCGTCATCCATTTTCTCCGTCGTCCATGACCGATTGCTGACTGATTGCCGCGCGCCTACAGCGCGACATTAACAAAGACCGCGCTCGAAAATCTCGAATAGTTCGGAGGCGTCGACCCGTCATACATGCGGACGTAATACTGTTCGATCGCCGCTTCACGCGGAATCAGGAAATTCGGGACTGGGCTGCGCAGCACGAGATCGGAATTCACTCCCGGCCCAATGGCCCAATCGCGCCGTCGCACCTCAAAGCCGCCATTTATCGGTGGCGTAGCGTTCGCGCTCACCTGGATCGTGCTGCCGCTCACACCGGTTACCGACAGGCTCGCAAGATTTGACAGCGGCGGTGTGGTTTCCGGTTGTTGCGGCAGCCACACGTCAGCCGGAACCGCCGTCGAGGTCTTGATCGCGAGCGCGTCGGCCCAGTCATTCGCGAAGCTCACCACATACTTAGCCAGCTCTGGCACAGTACACGACAAGTCAATCTCGACGCTGCGCACGACTAGATTCGCATTCATTCCCGTCGAAATCGCAGCCACCGCCAGCACATCGCCTGGCCATACATCGCCCTGTTGGTCCAGATTCCACGCCGTATACTTGCCCTTCCAGGCCGCGGCCCGACTCGTCGCCAGGTCCAGCAACGCTGACGCCGCATTCTCGCAATCCATGGAGCTCCGCGCCGTGGGGCGGGTAGCCGTGCCGATCCACGCCGCGGTTCCCGGCAACTGGCCGTTCATGCTCTCCTGCGAAATGCTCTGTGCATTGACCAGGCGGGCCACGGCGCGATGCGCCGTCCGGTAAGAGATCGCGATAAGTTCTCCGGCTGCCGGGACACTCGTCGCATAAAAGTGCAGCCGGCCGGTTCGCTCCACATTGCAATCTGCTCCCTGCGCGGTCGTACCCATGCGCCTTACCACGGGACCGCCTCCAGGCGGGGTGCTCACCACCCACACCGGCCCCTGCTGCGAAATCTCAAAGCTGGCGATGCTGCACTGCAGGCTTGCGCTGTTGATAAGAGCCGGTGTCATCGCGGCTGCCGCGTTAGCAACCGATCCCGAGTACAGAATAACGGGGGCACCAGCAATCCCGCCGGTTGTATCCTGAACCTCAAGAACAACGTTTCCGCCTGAACTTAAGTACATCCCGCCGTAGGTGTGCGTGCCCGTATCGTCGATCGAATTGTAAGACTGCAGCACACGCTGAATTTCATTGCATGAGATCCGCAGCCGCAACGTATACATATGGCCTGCCACGGGAGCGAATGCGCTGCCCGAAACCACTCCATTGATCAGCGGAGAAATGCTGGTCACGCTGTTTGCTTCCGTGATCTGAAATCCGGCAAGACAGTTCGCCGTGTTGATCGCGCCATTGTAAAGACCATTGATGATGCCTTGCGTCGTCGATCCCAATTGGACCCCGCCTGCCTCCAGCACCAGCGAGCCGCCAATCTCGAGCTGGTTCACCGTGGCGAGAGTCGTGTCGCCATCAACTCCGTCGCCGCCGTTGCATGTAAGCCCGGCCGCCGTCAGGGACAAGTGCGAGCCTGAATCGTTCACCTGCCAGATCTGCGTATTGATAGCAGGCTCCTGAAACAACTCGACGAGCGGCTTGGTCTTCGACGCAGGCGGAAAGTAGGGCTCCTCCGTCAGGTTGAAGAGCACCGTCGTGCCGTCTCCCTCAAAGAACTCGGTCACGTAGGCGGCAGGCTCACTCGGCCCGCAAATGGTGACGTCGTTGGCGAGTACTTTCACCATGGAGGCCTCAAGCTTGGAGACCTGCAACGTTCCTTCGGCTTCGCTCAAAGTGTGGATTGCGCTTCCCACAGGCGTCATTGTCACCGTACCATTGACCACGCGATAGGCACTGCGTGCCATGGACGCCAGCGCCCCGGCGTTTCTCGACCAGTTTTGCGCGGCATCAGGTACGAACTCACCAATCGTGCCATTGCCTGCAGTCAACGCGAAGGATATCCCGCTGACCCCAAGCCGCGCATTCAATCCCTGCAGCAACTGATTGGCCGGCTGCGAAACTCCAGCCTGCGACAGCGGCAATTGCTGCTGGTCGAGCAGAATTTCGTCGCTCACCGCGGAGATCTGTGCCTGGCAAGCCCCTCCTGCATCGCTCTGGCCGATCACAGAAAGGGCGGGCTCCGTCGCGATATAGCCGGTGAACAACACAACACCGCTGTTATCGCTCACCACAACGCGCCCGTGTCGCACCGGCATCACCAGGCTCAAGCCGGATGGAGCAACCGTGAAGCTGCACAACGACGGCTCGTTCAGTTGGCGCTCAATCGTGAACTTCTCCGTCGAGACAATCGCCTGTGAATAATTCACAGCGCCATTGCCGTCGAGATTGTCGATGGTCAGCTTCACCGTTTCTCCTCTTGCTAGATCAAGGTCATGGCGCTGGGCAGAAAGCTGCGGAAGCAGACCGCCTGTTGGCCGTCATTTGCATCCGTGACCGGAAGCGCACGGAAGCTGGTGCTAAGTGCGATTCTCTCGATCGGCGCAGTAAGAACCGTCGCCGCCTCCGCTGCCCCAGCCATCGCTTGCAGCCGCGGATAGTAAAAGAAAATCCGCTCTCCCTGTTCGCCGGACATCAGGAAAAGCGCGGACCATTCCTGAAAGAAGTTTCCGCCTTCGCGGTCGACAAACCCCAGCACAGGCTGAACCCGCATATTGCTCGCTGGAACCCCCGCAATCAACGGCTGGGCAAGCTGCAACCCGGTGCTCGTGACCTGGGAAACACGCGCCACGTTGAATGTCACACGACGAATATAGTCCGGATCGTTATTCACGGCGGATGCACTCTGCACATAGGCGGCGGATACTCCAGCGCCAACATAACCCGTTTGCCCTGCATAGTCCGCGTCCACAGCGACCATACATCCGGCGTTGAATCCCGCGGATCCACCAGCATTCAGCGCGACAAAGGTCGACGTCGACCCGGACGCCGCAAGACTGACCGCCGCGACCCCTTTCGCGCCCGATGCATTCGCCGTCGCGCCGGCCGCAGGCATGAGCAGATTCATATGCTGTGACCCAGCCGACAACGCCATCGAAAGCTTGCTCCATGTCTTGAAACGGAACGAGACGCTGGCATCGACGCTCTCCTTCACCTGGAACTGCGTGACCGCGGGCGAGCCCGTGGTTACTCCCGCGATCTTGCTCAACGACTTCCGGCTGAAGTCTTCAATCCATCCAAGATCGATCCACGGCGCGGGTGGTGCGGACAGAGAAAATTGCCCGTTGATGGAAGGATCAAAGATGCACGCTTTACGGTTAACACGATCCACCGGCGCAAAGTACGCGCGCACTCTGCATGCAATTGGAGGCATGCCATTCAGAGCGGTCAAGGGAGCTGTGCTCATTGTTCTCCCTGCTCCTGGAACGCGAACATGCTCACGGTCGCAACTCGTCCAACGCGTTCCCGCACACTGCTGGCGGGCGCGAAGACCGCCTGCGACCAGAAGATTGAAGTACCCATCTGCACGGCTGGCGTCTGCGTGTAGTTCATCTTCGTCGCCGACGCAGGACAGAGGAGTTGCAATACCTCATCATCCATTTCCTCGAGAGCGCGCCCGCGATCCAGGCCTGCATTCGCTTGCGTGCCCGCGGTCGCATAGTGGATCTCGCATGTCATCTGGACCAGAATCGACGGCAGCTGCGTATCCGCCTCCAGTTTTGTCCAGCGCAGCACAAATACATCAAGCGGAAGCTCAGCCATCGGAGCTTCTGCCTCTTCGACCAGGATCCCCGGCCGCGTCACCGCCCGCAACATCATCGTCCGATTGGGATTCACCGTCGCCAGCCGGTCACGCAGCGTAATGTAGAAAGTGTCTTTTGCGTTTTGCATACTTGCCTCCGCTTATTGCGACGCCTGCTGCATCTGCCACTCGGAAGCGGATTCACGTAACAGTAGACGGTACATATAGACCGCGCCCATGCTCTCCGACACAGCAACAGCCTCGATAAGAAACAGCTTGCCGCCGACCGCCACGCCTGCCGCCATCGAAAACAGCGTGTCCGCGGAGCTCAGCTGCAATTGGCTTACAGTCTGCTGCACCGCAATCCCCGAGATCAGCAGTTCGTATTTCGCTGGCTCGCCTTCCTCGATCGTTGCTCGTAACCGGCGAAACACCGCAGGCGAAAGCGGCAGCGACTGAAAATTCGGCGCGTTCAGCCCAAGCTGCCCGGCATCGGTCGCGTCGCCTGTCGCCGGAGGCATCTGGAGTAACGCTGTTGTCCCGCCATTCGCGCGCAGCAAGGCGTTCGCCGCCCGTAGCGCGTGATCGTCAAAATTCTGTGTACTTGTATCCCAGCTCATCGTTCACCCCAGCCGGTTCGCAACCCACGGTGCCAGTAATGCCTGCACCGTGCCATCAATCAAGGTGTTCGAGAAGTACTGGATCTGCATCGTGTCCAGCTTGCTCGACTTCACATTCAGTCCGGGAGTCGCCTGCGCATTTTTCACTATCAATGTGCACGCGCTCAGTACCGCATCCGGGATAGTCGCGAGCCCCGCCGTGTACACCACCTCGACTTCGTTGTAGGGCAACCCCATGATGTTCAGTGGAAAGATCAGTTCGCCCGTGTTCGCGACAAAATCCACCGTTGAAGGATCCACATTCGTCCACGAGCCCGGCAGCGAAAAAGCCCACAGCACCTCTTCTTGGAGTGGATACACAAGCTGCCCGCGCCGCGGCTTCGCGTACCGCGCCTGGATACTCACCAGCGGCGAAGTAGAGGGCGCGATCGGCGTCAGAGGCAAATGACTCAGGCGCGCGGTTTGCGATCCCTCCTGCAGGCGCAGCCGCTCCGTATATTGCGTTGGATTCAGGCTGACGCGACGGCAATGCGCGTCAATCAAGGCTGACGCGACCGTGATCCAGTCGTCGGTAACGTCCGACGACAGCCCGTAGCTTTCATATTGCGTCGGTTGCAAATATCCCATCAGATTCTCCCGCACTGTCCAGCAGCGCCTGATAAGCAGGGCCGGCCCTGGTTGGAGCCGGCTCATGGGTTACTGCACGCTCCGCGTTCGTGCGGAGCGTCTCAGGCTAGCGATCGACCAGCACCTGATAGTGCGCGTAGTTCGCGCCCTTCACAACCGGCGCACCGAACTTGACGGTCACGTGCTGCGAAGCCAGCGAGCCGGGAACACCGAGTTGGAAGACCCGGGGATTGGGATCGCTCAGCCAGTGATACTCGATCATGTCTTCCGTCACGATGTAGGCCGGAAGCACGGCCGAGCCGGAGCCAGGGGTGCCCGTATAGCTGAGCGCCCACTCCGGAATCAGCGGAAGGCTGCCCGCCTGAGTCGAAAGCGCCTTCACCCTGAAGCCGGTCGTGATCTCAACAGTTTCGAGGACCACGTTGTAATCGGTCTTCATCTCACGATCGATCAGGTCAAGCAGAACCGGGTTGGCATAGATTGCCGTGGGGCGAACTGCAAAGCTGGAGTTGGCCACCATCTGCGCGACGGCCGACTTGATCCCATCCACGATGCTCGCCGTTGTGCCGATCGTCGTTGTGTTGCCGCCGGCAGCGATCTGCGCGGCCACACCGTAGTACTGCGCCGTCGTCGGTGTGCTCAGAGACGTATCGTTCCCGTTCCACAGAGCCACATCGTGCGTGAGCATCACGCCGTCGATCGTGTCCACCAGGTCCTTTGCCTGCAGATAAGCGAACTGCTTCTGCTGTGTACCCAGTTCCACGTCGAAGAGGTTGTAATTCAGCTGAGCGACAATTGCCTTCAGCGGAACGCTGCGCTCTACGCGCGTGGGGCTTACTACCGGCGCAACGATGTTGCGCGGATCGACGAAGCCCGCTGTGCCGGGATTCGGAATCCCTGTCTCCTCGAAGAAGCGCGATGGATGGCCCGTAGCAGGAACCTGCTTGATTCGCTGTCCGAATGCACCGCGGCGGCGAACAATATCTGTGATCTCCGTCTGATAAAACGGAACTTCAATGGCGCCGGGCCCGATATAGTCTGCCGCCGAGTGAATGTCGTAGAAATTTGCGTTCATTTTTTCCTTCTGCCCCGAGGGCGGATTTCTTTTGCAAAGAAGAAAAAGCCCGCCGCAGCGGACTCAGGTCATGCCGTTACAGCCGGCTTAGGCGAGCGTGCCGGTGCGGATCAGCTGTGCCTTCACCGCGATCCGCTGCTCCAGGCTCAATCCGACGAGCGCCGCATCGAGAGCTCCGGCCTCGATCGACTCAAGCGAGGTGATTCCTCCCTTGGCCAGCAGTTGCGTCGTCGCGGCCGGCAGCGTCTTTCGCACCGATACTGCAGGCTTCGACGCCTCGGCACGCAGTTCTGCAATCTGCTGCTCGGCTGCGGCCAGTTTGCGCTCCAGTTCGAGTTCGCGTTGCGAAACCTCCGCTCCTTGTTCAACCGCAGCGACAATCTTCTGCACGTCGCCGGTCATGATGGCATCCCGCTGTTCAAGAGACGCAACCGTTCTCTCCAGCAGGCTCACTGCAGCTTCCAGCTTTTCGACAAAGCTGTTGATGTTCATCTCCATCGTGCTTCCTTTCCTGTGTCCATTTGCCAGTTGTTGCGGCCGTGCATCCGTCTCGCCCGTTCCGCTGCCTTCCCGCCTTGACCGGTGCTCGCGGCAATTCCGGTTGTCCGGCAGCGCCGCGCCCCGAGCTGAAACGACGTATCGCGATACGCCGCTTTATCGCGAAACAGAATTGCTGCTCCGGTAAAGGTGGCCCGGGTCAGTGACCAGATAGTTGCGTTCATGTCAGCCACCTGCGCGTCTGCGAGTTCATACGACATGCCCATCGCGCCCGCTTCGCTGCGCCGCACCTGCTCCTCGACCTCGGGAAAATCCTTGCCGAACAAATAGCCGCTCACCCGCAGGCGATTGCCTTCCACCTTCGCCTCTGTGATGATTCCGCACTTCCTGCGCGCGTCATGACCATCCCATCCTGGCGCGTAGTCCACCGCCATCCCCAGCAGTGAAGGCAACGCCGCCAGCGCCGCTGCCCGCGTCAGAATCACGCGATGTCCCCGCGCTCCCGAAGGCGGACGGTTACTGGGCTGATCCACCACCGTCAGTACGCCCTCAAACGGAACACGGTTCGGATGGCCCTCCACATCAGGCAGGGCCACTGCCAGTGCTTCCAGTCTCATTACCCGCTCCCTTGAACATCTTTTTTATTCGTCCTGCTGCACGAATGCTGACTCAACGACCTCCTCTTCCTCGTTCGAATTTGAACGTGGCGTCGATCCTCCCGGCAGTGGAGCCAGCCCTCGCATCGCACGCACCTCGTTCACAGTCAAAACTCCCGCCGCCAGCAGCGCTGTCTGAATCTGGATCTCCGACATCTCATCGCGCGAATCAAGCTCGTTAAACACGAACTCAAACTCCGGCCAGCCCAGCCTCTTCGCAAACAGATCGCGTGTCAGATGCTCTGCCAGCAACCTCGCCACTGGAGTGATAGCGCTGTGAAACGCCTCATTCATCAGTTCACCGGCTGTCGAGCGATTCACGTCCTGCACCAGACCCAGCAGCATCGGCGGCAGTCCAAATGCATTTGCAACCATGCGAATGAGAAACTCTTGCCAATTCATCCGCAGGTCCGCATCGGTTCCCTGAGCGAAGCGCAGCACCTCCGGCTTCTGTTCCGTGCTCAGGATGGGGACGCGGCCAGTCCCCTCAATCTCGTCCTGCCACCATCGGATCAGCCGTTCTTGCTGAGCTGGCGTCGTCTCGTTCAACCACAATGCGTACTGCACCACCGAATTGCTCGCCAGTTTGCCGGCGAAGCGGTGCGCCGCCAGAAATGTGTTCACCGTCTCGAACGCGACCTCCAGCGGACCCAGCCCGAACGGCGTATGCGTCCGCGGATTCATTCTTAGATAAATCAGCTGATCGTCATTGAGCGGAATCAACCCGGCGCTCCCCGCAAGCGCCGTGGCCTGAGCGTAGCGCTGCGAACCCGGGCTTCCGTCCCACTTGGGATTGATGCGGATCGTGGCGCCATCCACGGGCCACAGCTCAAACGGCTTCTCGCTATCGCCCGTCAGCTCCATCTCGATCGCGCCGAAGCCGCCCACCAGGGCGTCTTCCAGCACCTGCTCCATCAGCGTGCGGAACGAGTCAGAGTCGTTCGGCGCCTCGAGCGCACCGCGCAGGATCCTCGCCTTTCTGGCCGCGTAGCCCACTCTGTCCGGCGTGTAGTGGCGCTTCAGTCTCACCTGCCAGTCGAGGCTGGCAACGCGATCCTTGATCAGGTTGATCGCTCGCCTCACCAACGGCGTCTCCGCAAACTTTCTCAGATTCTCCGGAGTCGGCTTTGGCAAGACCCGCTGCGCCGACGGGTAAGGGCTGAGGATCGACGGCAGCGCAACCGTCTTTCGTTGCAGCGCTGGCTCCCCCATGCTCCGCGCCTCAACCCCGCCGAGTCGTTTCCATGCATTTCGGATTGAATCCTTCACACTCACTCGCCACTCACTCCTTCCCGCTTCGCCGCGCAACAAAAAAAGCATGGCGCAATGCCATGCCGGATAACTTCTTCCTTAAGAAACCGAACTAAACCCGCAACTCCTGCCGCGCCCTTTCAGCTACACGTGTCAGGTCGCTCGTCGTCAGCACTCGAATCTTTTGCATCTCCATCGTCTCCACGGCGAATGCATACTGTTCCAGCCGCTCTTCGTCCTGCCTGTCCTTGACCGGCTCGACAATGGCCGTCAACTCAAGCTCGGCGTTCTCGACCGTCTTCACTCCGGCGATCATCGCCGGAGCGCTGAACGCCAGCACCTTCGCGACCTCTGAATCGCCTTCGAGAGACACGGCATGAAACATCCGCACGATGCCGTTTGGCCGGTAGCCGCAATCGATCCGCAGCGGATCTCCCGGCCGTGTGTAGCTTGCCGCCGCAATGCGCTTGCGCATAAGGTGCCATACACCTGCCCGCTCAAATTCCGTGCGCATTCGCGCGTGGATGGCCACGCGGCCGCTGCGCCGGTCTGCCGCCGTACGCTTTCGCGTCTCCACATACAACTGCATCAGCTGATCCATCTCGGCAGGCATCGACTCCGCCAGGCATGCCTGGGACGGAGTGATCTGCAGCGTCTGTGAAAACGAATCCTGAATCGTCTTCATGATCGGCTGCCCATCTTCAAGCAGCCGGCGCCGTATCTCGCTTTCCAGCGTTTCCAGTCCTGAAATGTCGGCGTCAGGATCGATGCAGCGAACCCGCGCCC
>Ga0335075_10003740_pt1 | contig 23979 bp, 21 predicted proteins | sample Lox_Sample_24_FD_206723 | JGI IMG/M metagenome (GOLD analysis project Ga0335075, IMG submission 206723) | Soil microbial communities from Loxahatchee National Wildlife Refuge, Florida, United States - Lox_Sample_2.4 | ecosystem: Environmental > Terrestrial > Soil > Wetlands | place: USA...
TCGCTGCCCTGGTCGGCATTCCCGCGTTGCAGTTCATGCTGGGCTTCGAGAGTCTGGGCGACAACTGCGAGTTCGGCCTCGTGCAGCGGGCCTGCGGCGCCGAGCCGCTTGGGCTGTTGCGGTTTTCCAACATCGAGCTGGGGCCGTTGCTGCGCGGCCTGACGCTGGAGTTCGCCGGGCTCGGTACGCGTGAGAACGTCGAGCTTACGCTCTCGGAGGGAGAGCGGCGCGAGTACGTGCTGTTCCAGAAGCACTATGCGCTGACCTTCCACACCTTCAAGTACGAGAATGAGGTCGATGCGGCCGTGTTGAAGGACCAGCAGATTGCACGCCTGGCACTGCTGCGGCGCAAGTTGCTGGAGGAGCTGCGTACGGGTGAGAAGATCTTTGTCTGCAAGCGCAACGAAGCCCTGAGCGAGCAGGAGGCGCTGCCCCTGTACGCGGCACTGAACCGGTTCGCGCCGAACACGCTGCTGTTCGTTACGCGGGCCGACGCCGAGCATCCGCCCGGCACGGTCGAGCAGCTCATGCCCGGCCTGCTGAGAGGGGCGGTCGATCGCTTCGCGCCGCCCGAGAATGCGCACGACCTGTCGCTCGAAAGCTGGCTCGCGGTATGCGTCAATGCGTACCGGCTGGTGCACGACGAAGCGCGGGCCACCATCGGGCAGGTCTGAGGTCTCGGTTTTGGAATCGACACAGAGGTCGCCGAGGGGACAGCGATCGCCGAGATTGCTTTCTAATGCGACGAATTGCCGCCCACACCGTCATGGCCGGCCTTGTGCCGGCCATCTCCTGGTGGTTCGCGCTGAGATGCCACAACGGGCATAAATTGGCCGGCACAAGGCCGGCCATGACGCTGGGGTGGCAGGCATAAAGAGCGTGTGAGCGCCGTTTCGTCTCTGCCCTCTGGTGTCGGATCCCAGCGCACCGCACGGTGCTGTCGGCTCCGTCCGACAAAGGTTGAGCCCGCGGCCGGGAGTGGGTTATCTCTCGCCGCGCAGCAGGGAGCGACGCCTTGTCGAGCGAACTGGTTCTGAGCCTGCGTTTCGGCCGGGACAGCGGCGATGCCAATTATCTCGGCCCCGGTTGGTCGGGCGCTGAGGACGGCTATCGCTGGATGATCGGCGAGCGCAGCGAGCTGTGGCTCGAATGTCCCGGGGCGGGCAATTACCTGCTGGAGCTGGAGCTCACACCGTTCGTGCATCCGCCGGCGCTGCCGGTGCAACGGCTGGCGGTATCGGTGCGTGAGACCGTTGTCGGACGCTCGGTGGTGCCCGGGCTGAGCACGCTCGGATATCGGATTCCCGCCGATCTGCTGGCCGGCAAGGGGCCGATCCGGATCGGCCTCGAGCATCCAGACGCTGCCCGCCCGGTCGATCTGACCGGCAACGCCGACGATCGGCAGCTCGCGCTGTCGGTCCGGCGGCTCGGGCTGTACCGCATCAACGGCGACATGTCGCTGCGCCGACTGGACATCGGCGCGGGGGTGGTCGCCGCCGATATCGGTCAACTGGTCGGCATCCCGGCGTTGCAGTTCATGCTGGGTTTCGAAAGCCTGGGCGACAACTGCGAGTTTGGTCTTGTGCAGCGCCGCTGCGGCGCGGAGCCGCTTGGGCTGCTGCGCTTCTCCAACATCGAGCTGGAGCCGCTGCTGCGCGGCCTGGCGGCCGAGTTCGAGGGACTGGCAGAGCCGGAGGACCTGGAGCTTACCGCTTCCGAGGGCGAGCGACGGGAATACGTGCTGCATGGGCGCCGCTATGCGCTGACATTTCACACGTTCCAGTACGAGGGCGAGATCGACGCTGCGGAGCTGACGGCGAAGCAGGTCGCGCGTCTCAGACTGTTGCGGCGCAAGCTGCTTGAGGATCTGCGGCTGGGCGAGAAGATCTTCATCTACAAACGCAACGAAGCGCTGCGCGAGCAGGATGTGCTGCCGCTGCACGCGGCGCTGAACCGGTTCGCGGCGAACACACTGCTGTTCGTCACAACAGCCGACGCGGCGCATCCGCCGGGCACCGTGGAGCGGCTGATGCCGGGACTGCTTCGGGGGTACATCGATCGTTTCGCGCCACAAGAGAACGCGCACGACTTGTCGCTCGAGCGGTGGCTGGCGGTGTGCGTCAATGCGCACCGGCTGGTGCACAAGACCGCGGCCACCCCGGTTGCCGCAACCTAGGGATCGAACATGCCCGATGACGAGCTTCGCCAGCGGCTGAGGGACTATCGCTGGGGCGAGGCGCTCAAAGAGTTCTATCTGCCACGCCGGGCGCCGGAGATCGTGCCTCGCCACGCCGAGCTCTATCAGTGTGTGGTGGCGCGGCTGGGTGCGGACAATCCGATCGACGTGCTGGAGTTCGGAGTGGCACACGGCAACACGGTGCGTGCGTTCGCCAACCTGTTCCGCAGTCCGGAGTCGCGGTTCACGGGCTTCGACAGCTTTGTGGGCCTGCCGGAGCCGTGGCGGATGCACGACCGCGGTGCATTCTCCACCGGGGGCAGGCTCCCGGTCATCGACGAGTCACGAGCGGAGTTCATCAAGGGCTGGTTCCAGGATACGGTTCCCGGATTCCTGGCGGCACGGACGGACTGGCGGAATTGCGTGCTGGTGCATTTCGATGCCGACCTTTATTCCTCGACCTTGTTCCTGCTGACGACGCTGTGGCACTACCTGCCCCAGTATTATTTCATTATGGACAACTTCATTTTCGATGAGATCATCGCGTTGCACGACTTCTCGACCGCCTATCCGGTCGAGATCGAGTTCTTCGCGCAGACGACCGGCGGCGGCCCTCTGCCGAATCCCGACCAGGTATTCGGGCATATCCAGCGCACCGGGTTCCGGCTGGCTGGCTGAGTAATTCTCGATGGCAGGGAGTGCGACCAGCCGTAACCATTGCGCCCTATTAGGGTCATGGATGCGCCAGTCTCGGCGTCCACGCTGGCGCTGTATTAAGTGCCACAGCACATTGAGCCTCCTGACAGGGATCGACCTGCTCCGTCTTGCGCCACACCAGGGTGGCCTCGAAAGTCGACCCCAAGCAAAGGATCATGACCTACCTGGACGACTTCAACCGCGAGCCGTTGCCCACACCTAGTCCTACGAGATCACGGTGCCGGCGTGACAGGAGTCGTTCCACGGAAGCGCCGTACTAGAGTGCTCCACCATTCTCCTGCAGATTGAAGATCATCTTGGATTTAATGCGTTCGAGGTGCCGGCGTATGGCCGCGTCCGCCGCTGGCACGTCCGCGTCGGTGATAGCGTTGCAGATGTCCCAATGATCCTTTGTCACGCCAGGAGGTGCTTCCAGCTCCATGAAGTAGTGCACCCGTAGCACGTGCATGTGTACATTTAACTGGTGGTACATGGCAGACAGGCGCTGATTGCCGACTGAGGCGACGATCGCGTCGTGGAAAGCGCGGTCGGCGGTGATGAAGGCCTCGATATCGAGATATTCGCGTTCTTTAATCTGTACACTCATCTCATCGATAAGCCGTTCCAGCCGCTCGGCGAGTGGCCGATTCCGGCCCTGGCAGATGGCGTGCCGGGCGCAATAAATCTCGATCGCTTCACGCGCTTCGAAGATCTCGCGCACATCATGGACCGTTAGAGTACGCACGTAGCAACCACGACGTGCTACGATATCGACGAGCCCTTCGTTGGCCAGTTGCCTAAGCGCCTCGATCACCGGGGTGCGGCTGACGCCGAGCTGACTGGCGACCTCATCGACAGGTATCTGGGCTCCGCTTTCGATCTCCCGCCCGAGTATCCGACGGCGGAGTTCGACTGCAGTCTGCTCGGCGAGGTCGACGTACGCGAGGCGGTCGAACTTTGCCTTCACTGAATCAGTTCCAATAGGACTTGTGAACGGAGAGGGGAAATAAAATATAGTGGGTTACAGCCCCGTCAAGCAGGCGCAAGCAGGCACGGATTGACCGCCGGCCTGACGGCCAGTCCGCAACTGATGAAACTGGGGGGCTGGGATGGCTCCGCCTCCCCTTGTGGGACGGGAACAAGGAGAAGGGTCAATAGAGCGCACGTTTCGCGCCCTCCCCCAACCCGCTCGCACAGGTGGGGCCCCACAACGGCAAGCGGAGACCTTGTTTCCTGCTAGGGCGGAGAGCGCGCCCGTGGGGCAGTGGCGCTCATCGACGGTTGACAGATCAGGCGATGGACAATACCCTCCTCTCAAATGTGATATTTCACGAATGACAAGGTGAATCACGGAGGAACGATGTCAGACTGTGAAGGACTGCCAGCGCTCTCGTCGCACGCAGCGGTTGTGTCCGGCAGTGGGCCGACCCGGCGGTCGTTGCTGTGCAGCGGAGTGGCGCTTGCGGTTGCGGCCTATATGGCCGGCCCGCGCCCGGCTCGTGCCAAGGAGTACAAGTTCGCGGCTGCGCTGGGCTGGACCACCTATGACTCCGGACGACACGTGCTGAATGGCTATAAGGACGCGGTGGCCAAGCTGGGCGGCACGCTGACCATGACCGATGCCGACTCGGATGCGAAGAAGCAGTCTGATCAGATCGACGCGCTCGTATCGAGCAAGCCGGACGCGTTATTCATTACGCCGACCGATGCCGCGGCGATTGCGCCGGCGGTGCGGCGTGCGATCGCCGCCGGGCTCCCGGTCTTTACCGGCGACAGCATGGTGCCCGGCGTCGCGGTGAACGCCGCGGTGCTGTCCAACAATTTCGGCATGGGGCAGTACACCGCGACATTCATTGCCGAACGGCTGAAGGGCAAGGGCAAGATCGCTGCGGTGACGTTGCCGCAGAACGAATCATGGGATCAGCGCACTCTCGGGATGCAATACGCGCTGTCGCGCTACCCTGGCGTCCAGGTGGTAGGGACCTGGGCGTTCGCGCCTGCGGCTGCCACCACGCCACGGCAGGCGGTGGACAATCTGTTGACCGCGCACAGTGACCTGGAAGCGATCTGGTGCGCCTGGGATGGCGCCGGCATCGAAGGCGCACTGGCAGTGAAAGCGGCGGGCCGCACAAACATCTTCCTGACCGGCATCGATGGCGGCAAGCAGGCCTTTGAGTACATCAAGGCGGGCACGCCGCTAGTGCTGACCATGGCGCAATCCTTCTACACCATGACGTATATGGACGTGCTGTTTGCGCACCAGTTCCTTGCTGGCAAAAAGGTGCCGCGCCTTGTGATCAGCCCGGTTTACGCTATCACCAAGGACAAGCTGACGGGTTCCACGCTGCCGGACAATTACGACGTGCCGGGCGAGGCCGCGAAGCTTGGCTGGGTACGCGCGTTGTAGCGCCCGCTGCGAGAGATCGCCACAATGGGTGACGTGGTGCTGCGCATGCGTGCGATCAGCAAACAGTTCGGCCCCGTGAAGGCGCTCGATGGTGTCGATTTTGATCTGGAGCGGGGAGAAATCCACGCTCTGCTCGGCGTGAATGGTGCAGGCAAGTCGACGCTCGTCAAGATCCTGTCAGGCCTCTATGTGAAGGATGCCGGTCAGATCGAGATAGACGGACGCGCGGTGGAGTTCGCTTCGCCGCGAGACGCGATAGACAACGGCATTGCGACGGTTCAGCAGCATCCCGAGATGGTGCCGGCGCTGTCGGGCTTCGAGAACGTGTATCTCGGTAGAGAGCAGGCGAAGATGCGTCTGTTCCAACGGATCGATCGCGACGCGATGCGCAGGCGCGCGAGAGAACTGGTACGCCAGTTCGGCATCGAAGTGGAACTGGACCGGCCGACGCGGGAGATGGCATCGGTCGATCGAGAGGTGGTGGCCGTCCTGCACGCCTTGACGCGCGACGACATCGCAATGCTGATCCTGGACGAACCGACTTCGATCCTGACGGAGCGGGAAAAGGCGTCGCTGTTCCGACTTATGCGGGCACTGAAGGCCGCCGGCATAGCCATCATCTATATTACGCACCGGCTCGAGGAAGTGTTCGAGATCGCCGACCGCTTCACCATCTTCCGCGGCGGCCGGAATGTCGGCACATTCCGCGCGAGCGAAGCAGCCCTGAACAGTATCTCTCTTGCCGAGCTGATGCTCGGTGAGAAAACGAGCGCGCTGTACCCGCCACGCGCCGGCGCGCCGGGCGACGTGCTGCTGGAGATACGACAGCTCAGTCAAATGGGCGCATTCCATGATGTGACCATTCAGGCGAGGCGAGGGGAGATCCTGGGCATTTTCGGGTTGGTCGGGTCCGGCATGGACGAGCTTTCCAAGGTGCTGTTCGGGGTGAGCGCGCCGACCGGCGGTGAGCTGCATCTGTGTGGCCGCAGGATACATCTGAGCGGCCCGCGCGAGGCGCTGCGACGCGGGATATTCCTGGTGCCAGGCGACCGCCGTACCGAGGGGTTGACGCTGACGCGCGATGTCACATTCAACATAACCCTGGCAAATCTACGTCGCGCGTCGAGCTTGGGCGGGATCATGCGGCTGGTGGCGAATCGCCATGCCAGCGCGGCACTGGCTGATCGTGTGGCGCTGCAACCGCCACAATTGACACGCGATGCACAAACTTTCAGCGGAGGCAACCAGCAGAAGATCGTCATCGCGAAAGGGCTTTATACGGAAGCGCAGGTATACATTTTCGTGGAGCCGACGGTCGGCGTCGATATCGGTGCCCGGGCGAAGGTCTATGCGCTGATCCGCGAGCTGGCCGAGAAAGCAGCGGTGATCGTGATGTCCTCCGATTGCGAGGAGATCGCCGGACTCTCCGATCGCGTGATCGCCCTCTACAAAGGGCGCATCACCTATGGTCCGGCGGCCGATGCCGTGCGAAGCGACGAGTTGCTGATGGCGGGGATTATGGGCAAGCCAGCGCCACCTCATCGCTCGGCGGCGCAGGCATGTCGCGCGCCCTCATGATACGGTTCGTCGGCTTTGCCATACTTCTTCTGGCAACTGGTGGACTGTTCGTCGCGCTATCGCCGCAATTCTCTTCACTGGGCAATATCTCTGCTATTTTCCGTCACATGTCGGCGGATGGCCTGGCCGCGTTGGGGCTGACATTCGTAATCGTGGTGCGGCGCGCCGACCTGTCGTTTCCGGGCATCGCGTCATTCGGGGCCATGACTGCCGGATGGCTAATCGCCGGCGGCTACAGCCTGTTGGCCAGCATTGCCGGCGGCGTCGGCGTGGGGATCGTGTGCGGTGTCATCAACGGCTTTGCGATCGGGCAGATGGACCTGCCGGATATCGTGACAACGATCGCGACGGGCTCCATCGCATATGGTTTATCCTACATCTACAGCAATGGCGCGACGATCTCGGACAACTTCATGACGTCGGGAATCACCGACATCAACGACCAGACCATCGCCTCGATCGATGAGCCTGTCTTCTTCATGCTGCTGTTGTACGTTCTGGCGTGGTTCCTGCTGCATCGCACGCGTTACGGGCGATGCTTCTACGCGACGGGCGAGAATGCGCGTTCGGCCTCGTTCTCGGGCATAAGGGTGCGGTTATATATCCTGGCGGCATTCGGCATCTGTGCCGCGATGTCATGCTGGGCCGGTATCCTGCACTGCGCAGAGGCGGGGCAGGCGGATGTCGACGCCGGATCCACGTTCCTGATGCCGGCCTGGGCGTCCGTCTATCTCGGTGCGGCGCTGTTCGGTGTGCCGTCCATTCCGGCTACCTTCGCCGGGACGCTGTTGATCTCCATGATGCTGAACGGGTTCACGCTGCTGAGCGTACCGTATTATTATAGCGATGCAATCGTCAGCTTCGTGCTGATCGCGGCGATCGCGGTATTCGATCCGCGAGTAGGGGCAATACTGCGCCGGTTGGGCCAGGCCGGTGGCGTGGCAGGCACGCACCGATGAGCGAAGGTACAGGCACGCTGGGCAGCCCTGTCCATGTCTGGAGCTTCTCCCAAATACGCGCGCAATATAGCCTGCTCGTCATTCTGCTGGCGGTGATCGTGGCTTTCGCGCTGGCGCGTCCGGATTTCGCGGCACCCGGCAATATCAGCAAAGTTATTCATTCCGCCAGCATCTCAGCGATCATGTTCCTGGGCGCGACCTGGGTGATTTCATGCGGCGAGATCGACGTCAGTTTTATGTCGATCGCGGCGCTGAGCGATATGCTGGCGGCGCAAGCGGTGCACCACGGCTTCGGCTGGGTGACGGCAAGCTGCGTAGGACTTGCGGCCGGGCTGTTCGGCGGCCTGGTGAACGGGGCGCTGGTTGGCTATCTCGGACTGCCGGCGCTGATGACGACGATCGCGACCGGCGGTTTTGCGCAGTCGATGGCTGCAGCGCTCGGCCAGGGCTCCTCGATGGAGATCAATGGCACCGGCTTCGTAGGCCGTTTCCTGGCGACTAATTTCAGCGTGTTGCCGGCGGTCGCGCTGCTTGCGGCAGCGTTGTACGCGGTGGCGTGGTACGTGCAGGAACGACTGGTGTTCGGCCACTATATCTACGCGATGGAACAGAACCGTCCGGCGGTTGTCGAGGCGGGTATTCCGGCACGCCGTATCCTGCTTATCCTGTTCCTGATTTCCGGTGTTACGGCTGCGATAGCCGGAGTACTGCTGACGGCCGATTTGGCATCGGGCCAGCCGCGGATCGGAGTGTCGTATTTTCTGGATGGACTGACCGCCATTCTGCTGGGCGGGATGGTGATCAAATTCGCCCAACCGAACGTCTTGGGGACACTGGTTGGCGTCGTGCTGCTGGCCGTGCTGGTCAGCGGAACGGCACTGCTGGGATGGCCCGATTGGCAACGCGAAATCATCAAGGGATGTCTGCTGGTGCTTGGCGCGGCGATCGTGGTGCGGAGCAGGCCATCTGCGTCGGGGACGCTTTTCCCCTCCCGCTGACCGAGTGGCCGTGGCAGCAACGGGGATGATTGGAGAAGGGCATGGTTGATTACATCGTGGTTGGCGCCGGGTCGGCCGGGTGTGTGCTTGCCAACCGACTCTCGGGGGACCCGCATACCACGGTTGCCGTGGTAGAGGCCGGCGGCGAGGACCGCAACATGTTCATCCATATGCCGGCCGGCTATTTGGCGCTGATGAAGTCAGGCGCCGTCGACTGGGGCTACCACACGGAACCGCAGCCGCGCATGGACAACCGAGTGATGTTCTGGCCGCGCGGAAAGGTGCTGGGCGGGTCGAGTTCGATCAATGGGATGGTGTATATCCGCGGCCACGCGTCGGATTACGATCTATGGGCGCAACTGGGCAATCGCGGCTGGTCGTACGATGACTGCATGCCGTATTTCAAGCGCGCCGAAGGCCGCGAGTTGGGCGCCAGCGATTATCACGGCGGCGACGGGCCGCTGCTGACGAGCCGGATGGCGGCAATCACGCATCCGCTGACGAAGGCGTGGTTCGAGGCCGGCCGGCAGGGCGGCTATCCGATAACTGATGATTTCAACGGGTCGCAGCAGGAGGGTTTCGGTCCGGTGGACAGTACGATCGCCGGGAACCGGCGTGCCAGCACGGCGCGTTGCTATCTGCATCCGGCGATGAACCGGCCCAATTTGCAAGTGATCACAAAGGCATTGGCATCGCGCGTTCTGCTGGAGCATGGGCGCGCGGTCGGTGTGGAGTATATCAAGAACGGCCGGGTGCACACGGTGCGGGCGGAACGGGAGGTGATCCTCTCCGGCGGCGCGATCAACTCGCCACAATTATTACAACTGTCCGGAATCGGCGATGGTGACCATCTGCTTTCGGTTGGCGTCAAGCCGCTCCATGAGCTGAAAGGGGTGGGACGCAATCTGCAGGACCACCTTGCCGCAGGGGTGAAGCAACGGTGCATCCGACCGATCTCCTTCCTCCCGCACACGCGCCCGATCGGAGCAACCAAGGCGCTGGTGCAGTACGTGCTGACAAAGACCGGGCCGGCAACCTCGCACGGACTGGAGGCGATGGCCTTCGTCAAGTCCAAGCCGGAACTTATCGCGGCCGATCTGCAGTATTTCTTTGTGCTGCTGATTTACAGCGATCATGGCCGCAAAATCGCCAATGAGCATGGTTTCATGGCGTATTTCAACATTGCGCGGCCGGCGAGCCGAGGGACGATCATGATCCGTTCGAGCGATCCTCGGCAGCATCCGGCGATCCAGCCGAACTACTTGCAGGCGGAGGAAGACGTGCGGGTGATGCGCGACGGCGTCAAGATCGGTCGGCACATCCTCGCACAGAAGGCGTTCGATTCCTATCGCGGAGAGGAGTATGGGCCGGGACGACAGGCGATCTCGAATGCGGATATTGACGCCTATGTCCGACAGACGGCGGAGACGATCTATCATCCGGTTGGCACTTGCAAAATGGGCTCGGACACAATGGCGGTTGTGGATGATCGGCTGCGCGTGCGCGGAGTAGAAGGACTACGCGTGGTGGATGCGTCGATCATGCCGCGGCTGGTAAGCGGCAATACGAACGCGCCAACGATCATGATCGCCGAGAAGGCGGCAGATTTCATCCTCAATCGGCCCAGCCTGGCGCGGTTCAAAGCTCCGGCACATCGAGCCGAAAGTCGAGCCGGTGTGCCTTAGTCGGCGTCGTTGAACGTCGTGTCGACGCTGCTCGCGCGACACCGACAGAGCGCCGCGCGCTCGTGCCGGGCTGGCCTCCTGGCCGAACGCCAGTTCGCCGCGGCAGCTCCGGGTTGCCGACATTACCTGCATCCCAACCCAGCCCGCTTGCCGAAGGTATAGATCCCCAGCATGCGAGTCTGGGCGACGTGCGCCGACATCGAGGTTTCCTTGCAATGGCACGATGAACTTCGCAACCCAGCCTCGTCCCGGCCATGCCATCCCGCATGGTTGTCGCCGGCGCGTGCCGCCCGATATCGTTCGCCAGAACGCATCTCGGACCATTTCCCCATGCCCGAAACCCACCGCACCCGCGTGCTGATCATCGGCGCGGGTCCTGCCGGCTACACCGCGGCTATCTACGCCGCCCGCGCGAGCCTGGCGCCAGTCCTGGTTGCCGGCCTGCAGCCCGGCGGGCAGCTTACGATCACCACCGACGTCGAAAACTACCCCGGCTTCGCCGACGTCATCCAAGGCCCCTGGCTGATGGAGCAGATGGCCGCGCAGGCCGAACATGTCGGCACGCGCATCGTACACGACCTGATCGTCGAGGCCGACTTCTCTGCCCGCCCGTTCCGCTGCCGCGGCGATTCAGGCGACATCTTCCTGGCCGACTCGGTGATTATTGCGACCGGCGCGCAGGCGCGCTGGCTTGGCCTTCCCTCGGAACGGCGGCTGCAAGGCCGCGGCGTGTCCGCCTGCGCCACCTGCGACGGGTTCTTCTTTCGCGGCAAGTCGGTGGTCGTGGTCGGCGGCGGCAATACCGCGGTCGAGGAGGCCCTCTACCTCACCCACCACGCCACCCACGTCACGCTGATCCATCGCCGTGACGGGCTGCGCGCCGAGAAGATCCTGCAGGCGCGGCTGTTCGCCCACCCCAGGATCACGGTCGTGTGGGACAGCGTCGTCGAGGAAATTCTCGGCGCCGGTCAGCCGGAAAGCGTCGTCGGCGTGCGGCTGAAGAACGTGAAGACGGGCCGTGTCTCCGATCTGGCCACCGACGGCGTGTTCATCGCCATCGGCCACGTGCCGAACACAGCCATTTTCGGCGGCCAGGTGACGATGGACGCCGAGGGCTACATCCGGACGGAACCCGGCAGCACCCGGACCTCGGTGTCAGGTGTCTTCGCCGCCGGCGACGTGCAGGACAAGGTGTTCCGCCAGGCCGTCACTGCCGCCGGCACCGGCTGCATGGCGGCGCTGGAGGCAGAGAAATTCCTCGCCGGCCTGGCGGAAACGCCTGCCCTTGCCGCCGATTGACGTGTCTAATTGGCACGACTCGGCAAGTTGGGGGTTACATCCCAGCCGTATGCGCGTTACGCATAGGTAGGTTGTTCGGCAAGTCAGGCTGAGGGCGCCACCGGGAACCCGGGGCGGCGCGCCGGGGGGTGCTCTGTGATGGACTGGGACAAGCTGCGCGTCTTCCACGCGGTGGCGGAGGCCGGCAGCTTCACGCATGCGGGCGACACCTTGAACCTGAGCCAGTCCGCCGTCTCCCGCCAGATCTCGGCGCTCGAGGAGACGCTTCAGGTGCCGCTGTTCCATCGCCATGCGCGCGGCCTGATCCTGACCGAGCAGGGCGAGGCGCTCAACCGCACCGTCCGCGAGGTGTTCGCGAAGCTGGCGATGACCGAGGCGCTGCTGACCGAAAGCAAGGAGAAGCCGGCCGGCCGGCTGAAGGTGACCACCACCGTCGGCTTCGGCGCAACCTGGTTGGCGCCGCGGCTGGCGCAGTTCCTGGAGACCTACCCGGACGTGTCGGTCACGTTGCTGCTGGACGACCTGGAGCTCGACCTGGCGATGCGCGAGGCGGACGTTGCGATCCGCATGCACGCGCCGAAGCAGCCCGACCTCGTGCAGCGGCACCTGATGTCGCTGCATTGGGTGGTCTGCGCCTCATCCGATTACTTGAAGCGCTACGGCGTGCCGCAGCGCGCCGAGGACCTGGATGCGCACAGGCTGATCCTGTTCGGCGAGTACCACATGCCTGTTCCCGAGGTTAACTGGCTCGCCGAAGTCGGGCGGCGGGGCGGGAACCCCCGACGCGCCTTGCTGGAGGTCAACAACACGCAGGCGATGCTGCTGGCGATCCGCTCGGGGATCGGGATCGGGGCGATCCCGGATTTCATGGTCGGCGAGAATCCCGACCTTGTGCGGGTGCTGGAGGATCTGAAGGCGCCAAACGTCGACGTGTATTTCGTCTATCCAGAGGAACTGCGCAATTCCAAACGGGTTGCGGTGTTTCGCGACTTCCTGCTGGCGCGGCTGGCGGAAATCCACTGAGCCACGCAGGGCGGAGGAAGTTCGCCGTTTCCATATTGGCGGACTGCGTCCGCCCTACGTTCGATACCGAATGAATTGCGGCATGCGCGAACAGCATGGCCGTGTCCGGGTTTTTGACAGTAGAAATCCTGTGGCTCGCGAATTAATGTATCGCCATGAGTTACGGCGGCGCTGCCGCCAGTCTTCCGGCCCTTGTGGTCGGAAAGGGGTCATTGACCCCTGCGTCTCCCAGACGTGAAGCCTCCCTGTTTACTTGCCCCCGGCCTTGTGCCGGGGGCTTTTTGTTTCCTCACGTTATTTTGACGCTGAGGTAACGATGCTCTTTGTTGCCGGCGCGGCTCAATACTGGGTTTGAGCTTTGCCAAGGCCCAAGGCCTCGAGCACGCCTTCGTCCAGAACAGGCCGTTGCCCTGGCCGATGCGTGACGCCGAGCCCCATCGCGTCATCGTAGCCCCACAGGGCCCAGCCGATTCCCTGCCTCTCACAGGCGCGGCGGACCGCCCGCAGCCAGGCGAGCCGTGACGACCGGTTCAACCTGGCCGTGGCGCCGAATTCGCCGGCCAACAGTGCAACGTGGGCGCGGGCGGCCCAGGCGGCCGCCTGGTCGATCCGCCGGTCGATCGAGGCGGCGCTCCACCGTAGGGCGCAATAGTACCGCGCCACATCGCGTGTCGCCTGGTCGGTCTGGCCGAGCGCTGCCTCGCAGGTGCCTGGGTCGGGTGTGGGGAACGGCAGGTGCGCCAGGGCCGTGGTGTCGAGACCGGGACGCCACGCCGCGAGCGAAGTCAGCTCCGCCGGGTCGTAGAAGTGGAAGCTGTAGATCACGTTCGGATCCGCTACCGGCGGGAGCGCCAGCAGTCCGGCGATGCTGCCCCAGTCGTTTCCGGTCAGGACGATGGTGCTTGCCGGCAAGGTGGCTCGGATCGCGCCAAGCACGGTTGCCTGAAGCCGCGCCCAACCGGCGGGATCGCCGGCAAAGACCGGCTCGTTCAGCGGTTCGGGGAACGTGAGGCGCGGATCGAGCGTGCGCAGCGCCGGCGCGAGCGCCTGCCAGACCGCGAGCAGCGCGGCACGATGGGCCGCGCTGGTTTCGAGGTGCCAGGTGGCAGGGTGCAGGGCGACGACGACTCCGAGGCCGTGGCGCTCCAATCGAGCGATTTGGGCGACCAACAGGGCGCGCCGACTGGGGTCTGGCTGGAGGTACTCGGGCTGCACCGCGAGCCGGACGAACGTAAAGCCGGTTTGGCGCAGTTCGTCGATCGCTGCGTTGCTGAGATAGGCGCGGATCGAGGCGGCGTCGGGCCGCGCCGGGAAGCGGAACCAGTTGGTCAGGTTGACGCCACGCGCCAACACGGCGAGGCGGTCCGTTGGTGGCATTGCCGATGCTGTTTTTGCGGACGCTGTCAGGAGGCTGGCGGCAAGGATCGCCGCCGCGGTCCGGGTGAAGCGGAATCTCAATCTTCGGCTCGCATGTTGGGCGCCATGCGATCTGAGGCAGCGCTGGGTTGATGGACGGTGAATCCGGCGGTGGCGTGAGGCTCCCGCTCCCTTTGCGGGAGGGGGTTCGGGAGAGGGCGCCGTGCGAGGTCGATAAACCGGCGACGAGCCTGCGCTGCCCCTTCCCCCCGGCCCCCTCCCGCAAAGGGAGGGGGCGTCTCGTTGCGGCCACGCTGGTGCTTGCCATTTGCGTGTTGAGCGCTGTGGCGGCGTCGCGCAGCTTCGAATACGACGAGGGCTACAGCATCTTTGTCACGTCGGGCGTGCCGCGGCCGGCCTGGCCGACGACGCCGTTCGTTGTGGGCTCGGTGCGGGGCGTGTATGCGGGGCACGCGTCGCTGCGCCAGGTGGCGCGGGACTTGCGGCGAACGGACGTGCATCCGCCGCTGTATTTCTGGGCGCTGGCACTCTGGCGGCGGGTTGCGGGCGACGGCCTGTTCGCGGCCCGGATGCTCTCTGTGCTGTTCGCCGCCGGCGCGTTGGCGGCGGTGGCGGGCATCGCGGAGGTCTCGGGTGTTCCGCCGGTGACGGCGATCGTGTTCACGCTGGGCTGTTACGGCTTTGCCTATACCGGTGCGATCGCCCGCGGCTTCGCGCTGGCGCAGATGCTGACGCTTTGCGGCGTCCTGTTGGCATTGGTCGCGGCGCGGAGGTTTCGGGCGCGGACTGCATTGGCGGCCGGGCTGGCGCTTGGGGCGGCCAGTTTTGCGAATTACCTCGCGGTGTTCGTCGGCGCCGCCACGCTGCTGTGGCTGGGCCTCTTCAGGCTGCGTGCGCCGCGTCTGTGGCTGGCGGCAGCTTCGGGCTTCGTGCTGCTGCTGCCGGCCGATTTCTGGTTCTTCGTCGCGCAGCGCAACAGTCGCACGGGGCAGTTCCCGCCCTTCGAGTGGGTGCCGAGCCTGGCACAGTTGGCCCGGGACACCGCCGGAGCAGTGCTCGGGGGGCTGCCGCTGTACGTGGCCGACGGCGCGGCGCGGGTGGTGGTCGGCGGCCTGCTGGGTGCGGCACTGGCGACGCTGGTGGGCTTGGCGGCGTGGCGCTGGAGGATGATCGGCGGCCGGGAGTCGCGCCTGCTTCTCGTGCTTGCGGCGGCGGCACCGCCGGTCGGGTTGGTCATGCTCGGCCTGGTCTTCGACACGACCCCGATCGAGTTGCGCTATCTCGGCTTTGCCACGCCGTTCGTTGGCCTTCTGTTTGCCGGCATGTTGGGGAGTCTGCCGCGTCGGGCCGCGTGGGCGGTTGGCGGCGGGTTGGCTTGTTTGCAGGTGCTCGCCGTGGTTGGGCTGCTGACCCGCTCCGAGACGATGCAGCCGGCCCGCAGCACGGCCGCGGCCGCTGCTGCGCTGGCCGGGTCCCGCGGCCTTGTGTTGTTGCCGCGTGGCAATGATGGAGTCGGCGTGGTCGGACCGTTCCTCGCCGAGTCACCGGATTGGTTGCATGTGGTACTGGTCAGGCGCGGGACACCTGTTCGCCAGATCGTCGCGACGGCGAGCGCTTATCCTCGCGTTGTGCTGGCGCTGGTCGGGGCGGATGCCGACAGCCGAGCCGTTCTGCCGGCGATGCGTGCTGCCTTCGCCGATCCGTGCTGGCATCCGGCGGGCGCCGGCTTCAACTCCGTCGTTTTCGACCGCATCTGCCCAAGTGACTGACGACTCTCTCATTGCGGCTATGGAAAGGCTTCACACGGAGGGCCGCGGAGATCGCACGGAGGCTCACCGGAGCGCGAGGCGCCACCATCCCGCCTTTGGCCGGACGCCGCGCGGGCGACAGCGTGGAGTGGACGCCTCTCGTCTTCGGCTCGATCAGACCCGATCACCACGACACGACCTGCAATCCGAGATATCGATGCATCGGCTCGAAATCACGATCCGCATGCAGCAATGCGCAGCCATAATCGATGCAGAATGTGCCGATGATGATGTCGGCCAACTTGCGGATCGTGATCCCGAGCGCGCGCAGCCGCCGATAGTTGCTTGCTGCGCGCGCGGCCCTGTCGGGGTCGAGCATGGAGACGACCTCCAACCGCCTCAGCTCGTGCTCCAGCCGGGCGGCATGCGCTTCATCGCGGGCGCCCTGCAATACCTCCAGAAGAATATAGTCACCGACCAGCAGGGGCGTGCGCTGACCGAGCTCACGCAGCTTGACCACGGCTGGGGAATTCTCCTGACGGAAATTGCTGATCCAGACCGACGTATCGACCAGGATCACGCAGCGTCCTCGCGCAGGCGGTCGAGATCGCCGTCCCAGCCGATCCCCTCCAGGTTGCCCAGAGCCGCCCGCTGCCGGTGCAGCCGGACTACGGTGCGTAACGCCGCTTCGACGGTCGCCCGTTTGGTCGTTTGGCCGGTCGCGGCCATTGCCTCGGCCAGCAAGGCGTCGTCGATATCGATGTGGGTGTGCATGGCCGATCCGATGTGTATGTTGTCACCAATATATACACTACAGCGGTGGGCGACAACGTGATCCTCGTCTTCGGCTCCATCAACCTCGACCTGATCTTCCCGCTGCCGTCGCTGCCCTCGCCCGGCGAGACCTTGCTCGCACCCTCGGTGCGCATCGAGCCGGGCGGCAAGGGAGCCAATCAGGCACTCGCCGCCGCACGCGATGGCGCGCTTGTGGTCATGACGGGCGCGGTCGGCGGAGACGCATTGGCCGACGGTGCACTCGTGCTGCTGCGCCAGGCCGACATCGACCTGTCGCGGGTGATCACGACCGATGCCGCCACCGGTTGCGCCGGCATCTTCGTCGATCGCGAAGGCCGCAACGTGATCGGCGTCGGCTCGGGGGCCAATCTCGCGGTCCGCTCGGATCAGGTGGAAGACGGGTTGCTCGAGCCCGCCACCACACTGCTGTTGCAGATGGAAGTACCGCCGGCCGAAACCGCCGCACTGATCCGGCGCGCGCGGCCCCGCGGCACGCGGATCGTGCTCAATCTTGCGCCCGCGGCTCCGCTTGACCTCCACGCACTGCGGGCAGTCGATGTGCTGGTGCTGAACGAAGCCGAAGCCGCGTGGCTGGCATCCCGTCTCGGGACGCGCCCCGAGGGCGGCGACCTGCACCGCGCACTCGGCAACGTGGTGGTTCGCACGCTCGGCGACCAAGGCGCCGAAGCGGCGAGCGAAGAAGGCCCGATCCGCGTCCCGGGCCGCAAGGTGGTAGCGGTTGATACCACAGGCGCGGGTGACTGTTTCACCGGCGTACTCGCGGCGGCGCTCGACCGAGGCACCCCCCTCGCACCGGCGCTGCACCGAGCCAATGCCGCCGCGGCGCTCTGCTGTACGCGCGCCGGCAGCCAGGGCACGATGCCGACCACGGCCGAGATCAACGCTGCGCTGCGTTCGTCTTGACAGCGCTCATCAGGGGAATGTCGGATCCGGAGGGCGTCAGAATGAAGGGCGTCTTGCTTACCGGCGTGGCGCTGGCGCTCGGCTATGCGATTGCCGGCTGGGGCCGCGCGCAAACTTCTTCAGGGGCGCTGCCGCCGCCGATGAAACAATGTCTTCTGCACGAGAACCTGAACTGGTACCGCAACGCAGTCTCCAACACGAACGCGCTCGATGACTGTTACGTTGTCGGTGCGCAAGAGACCGCGCAGGCGATCAAACTTCTGGGCAGCCTGGAAGACAATGGGAGCGGCACCCCGGCACCGAGCCCCTGGATCAAGGACCACTGTGAGCCTCGGCCCGGCGGATATGTTTGCCTCGGCCACGGCATCAGCGTCTGGTTCCCGAACCAGGGGCCGCAACGCGGCCTGCCTTAGGTCATCATGACGGAAAACGACGCGCGAACGCCAACCTCTGCCGCTCGGCGGGCCTTGGCACTCGCACATACGCGATCGCCGACCCCGCGACTCTCTGTGTGAGCCCCTGCCCCAACTGCCCAGTCAAATCACCCTTCGACCAAGCCGGCCCCACCATCGTCATGGCCTGGCCTCGCCATCCACGTCTATCTTTGGGACGGCCGTGAGAACCGCCGATAGAGTCACCGACGGGCCGGTTGATATCAGTTGATTACGATCCGCGGCCCGCTTCCGCGCGCCGCCGCACCGCCCGCAACCTTCTCCCACACCCGCGCCGCAATAACCCCGAATGCCTGGGCTGCCGCGCCATCAGGCGCCGCCGCAACGATCGGCGTGCCGGCATCGGAGGCGGTGCGGATGTCGAGCAGCAACGGGACTTCGCCCAGGAACTCGGTCCGCAGCCGCTGCGCCTCCAGCCGGGCGCCGCCATGACCGAAGATCTCCGCCCGGTGGCCGCAATTCGGGCAGCAGAAGAAACTCATGTTCTCCACCAAGCCCAGCACCGGCACGCGCACCCGCTCGAACATGCGCGCGCCGCGCCGGGCGTCGATCAGCGCGATGTCCTGCGGCGTGGAAACAATCACTGCGCCGGTCAGCGCGACGCGCTGCGCCATCGTGAGCTGCGCGTCCCCCGTCCCCGGCGGCATGTCCACCACCAGCACGTCGAGCGGCCCCCAATCGACTTGCCCCATCATCTGCTCGAGCGCGCCCATCACCATCGGGCCGCGCCAGATCATCGGCGTCTCCTCCTCCACGAGGAACCCGATCGACATGCACTTCAGACCCCAGGCCTCAAGCGGGATCATCCGTTCGGCGTGCACCTCCGGCCGGCGGGAGATGCCCAACATGCGCGGCAGGCTCGGGCCGTAGATGTCGGCGTCCAGCAGGCCGGTGGCGACGCCGCGCCGTGCCAGCGCAACCGCCAGATTGACCGCGACGGTCGATTTGCCCACCCCGCCCTTGCCGGAGGCCACCGCGACGATCGCCTTCACGTCGGGCAGCAGCAGCGCGGGCTTGTGCCCGGCCGGAGCCGCGGCGGCGGGCTGACGCGGCGGCGCCGGTCCCTTGTGCGCGGTCAGCACCGCGGTCGCGTTCGTCACTCCCGGCTGGCGGCCCAGGACCTGCTCCACCGCCCGCCGCACCGGCTCCATCGCCGCCGCGTGGGCGCGGTCCGTGAGCAGCGCCACTTGCACCAGCCCACCCCGCACCTCGATGCCCTCGACCAGCCCCGCGGCGACGATGTCCCGGCCCGACGCTGGGTCGGTGATTCCGCGCAGCGCCTGCTGCAAGCTCTCGCGAGAGACTTGGTTTTGCCCGCCTGTGCTCATTAACTTGCAAACCCTGTCCTGCCGGTGGATATGACGCGGTCGTGAAGCTGCGGCCGGCATGGACCGCAATGTGGGCCATAGCGGCGCAACCGCCAATGTCCGCTCCCGCGGCTCCATCCATGACCAGCGAGGAGCGGCTTCCGCATGGCTTCCAACTCGGGTGGCCCGGGTCCCTGGGGATCCGGGGGATCGCATTCGGTTCCCCCGACCGGCGGTGGGGGCGGCGGAAATGGCGGCCCTCGGCGACCTGAAGGACCATGGACACCGGGTGGCGGCGGACCAGGCGGTTGGGGATCGGGTGGAGGGCGGCCTCAGCCTCCCGACCTCGATCAGATCATCACCCGCCTGCAGGCGGCCATTCGCGGCCTGTTCGGACGCCGCAGCGGCGGCGGCTTCGGCAACCGCGGCCTCGTGCTGCTTGGCATCGCGGTGATCGCGCTCTGGGTCGCCAGCGGCCTCTATCGTGTAGAACCGGACGAGCAGGGCGTCGTGCTGCGCTTCGGCGCCTTCAACCGCACCACTTTGCCTGGCCTGAACTACCACCTGCCGTGGCCGATCGAGTCCGTCGAGACCCCGGCCGTCACCCGTATCAACCGCACCGAGATCGGCTATCGCTCGGGTCCGTCGGACGACGATTCCGACAACTCCACCGGCCGGCGGGAAGTGCCGGCCGAAAGTCTGATGCTCACCGGTGACGAAAATATCATAGACATCGATCTTACCTTGCTGTGGCGTGTCGATAACGCCGTGCACTACCTGTTCAACACGCGCGATCCCGACGTGACGGTGAAAGCGGTCGCCGAAAGCGTGCTGCGCGAGGTGATGGGCCGCACGCCGATTCAGCCGGCGCTGGGCCCGCTGCGCGCGCAGATCGCCGCCGACGTGATGGATCAGTCGCAGAAGATACTGAATACGTATGGTGCCGGCGTAGAGATCACCCAAGTACTGCTGCAAAAGGTCGATCCGCCCGACGCGGTGATCGAGAGCTTCCGCGACGTGCAGCGAGCCAATACCGACGCGGAACGGCTGCGCAACGAGGCGCAGGCATACGCCAACGACATCATTCCCCGCGCCCGCGGCGACGCGGCCCGGATCGTGGCGGCCGGCCAGGGTGAGATGCAGGCGACGATCGCCCTGGCGACCGGCGAAACGAAGCGCTTCCTGTCGGTGTTGGCCGCATACCGCACCGCCAAGCGGATTACCCTGCAGCGCATGTATCTCGATACCATGCGTGACATTCTCACGCATTCCCCAACCATCGTGCTCGACGACAAGGTGAAGGGGCTGCTGCCCTACTTGCAAGTGAATGGAGTGCCCGCCCCGGCGCCGCCACCCGCTGTGAGCGCGCCGCCGTCCACGAGCCCGCCGGCCTCGTCGCCGGGCGCGCCGCCGGGGGCGGCGCAGACAGTGGGAGCCGCACAATGAGACGCGGACTGGTCGCCGGGCTGGCGGGACTGGTGGTGCTGTTCTTCCTGGTCAGCTCGTCGTTGTTCATCGTCGGGCAGACCCAGCAGGCGCTGATCACCGAATTCGGCCGGCCGGTGCGGGTGATCGAAAAGCCTGGACTGCACAGCAAAATCCCGTTCGTGCAGACGGTGATCGAGTTCGACCGCCGCCTGCTCTATCTCGGCACCCCAAGCGAAGAGGTGATCCTGGGCGACCAGCGGCGGCTGATCGTCGATAGTTTCACGATGTTCCGCATCACCGATCCGCTGCGCTATTACCAGGCGGTCGGTGCCGGCGAGGAGGGCATCGAGATCCGCCTCAATGCCATCGTTTCTTCGGCCATCCGTCGCCAGCTCGGCACCCGTGCCCTGCCCGACGTGCTGTCGGCGGACCGCGAACGGATCATGGCCAGCATCCGCGACCAGGTGAACGGGGAAATGAGAGGCTTCGGTGTGCTGGTCCAGGATGTCCGCATTCGCCGTGCCGACCTGCCGCGCGAGAACACCGAGGCGATCCTGTCGCGCATGCAGTCCGAGCGTCAGCGTGTCGCTGCCCAGCAGCGTGCCGAGGGCGCGGAGGCGGCGCTCAAGATCCGCGCCGACGCCGACCGCGACCGTACCGTGCTGCTCGCCAACGCCAAGGCCACCGCCGACCAGCTACGTGGTGAGGGGGAGGCGGAGGCCACGAAGCTCTATGCCGCCGCGTTCGGACAGGATCCCGCCTTCTTCGCCGCCTGGCGGACGCTGCAGGCGTATCGGGCCGCGTTTGCCAGCGGCCACACGCGCCTGATCTTGACCCCCGACAACGATTTTCTGCGCTATCTTCTCACTCCACCGGTTCCGGCGTCGCCGTGACGCCGGGTCTTGGCTGACAGAGGGACCACCCCGCCCATGAAGCGCCCCGCCTCCCGCACCCTCCGCGCCGCTCTGCTGGCCTGTTCGGCGCTGGCCGTGGCACCGCTGGCCACGGTGCCGCTTGCCGGGCCGGCCATCGCCCGCCCGGCGCCCGACAGCTTCGCCGACCTAGCCGCGAAGCTGCTGCCGGCGGTGGTCAATGTGTCGTCGACCACCGAGGTTAAGACCGCCGCCGGACCGGACATGCCGATGTTCCCGCCCGGCTCGCCGTTCGAGCAGTTCTTCAAGGACTTCATGAACCGCCATCGGCCGCAAGGCGGCGGCGAGGACCAGCCGCCGCCCGAGGAGCGGCGGATGCAAAGCCTCGGCTCCGGCTTCATCATCGATCCCTCGGGCCTCGTCGTGACCAACAACCACGTCATCGAGGGCGCCGACGAAATCACCGTGACGTTGCAGGATGGCACCTCGCTGAAGGCTACAGTCGTTGGCCGAGATACTGCCGGCGACCTCGCGCTTCTCAAGGTGAAGTCCGACAAGCCGCTGCCGTCGCTGCAGTTCGGTGATTCCAGCGCGATGCGCATCGGCGACTGGGTGCTGGCGATCGGCAACCCGTTCGGCCTGGGCGGTTCGGTCACCGCCGGCATCATCTCGGCGCGCGGGCGCGACATCCACGAAGGGCCGTACGACGATTTCATCCAGACCGACGCGCCGATCAACCGCGGAAACTCCGGCGGACCGCTGTTCAACATGGACGGGCAGGTGATCGGCATAAATACGGCGATCTATTCGCCCTCGGGCGGGTCGATCGGGATCGGCTTCGCCATCCCGGCCAACATGGCGAAGATCGACGTGGATCAGCTTCGGCAGTACGGGCATCCGCGCCGGGGCTGGCTGGGGGTGCGGATCCAGGAGGTGACGCCCGATATCGCCGAGAGCCTGTCGCTGCATCAGCCGGGCGGCGCCATGGTGGCCGGGGTCAATCCGGGCGGGCCGGCCGACCAGGCGCACCTGCGCAACGGCGACGTGATCCTGAAGTTCAACGGCCAGGACGTGAAGGACATGCGCGCTCTGCCGCGTATCGTTGCGGATTCCGAGGTCGGCAAGCAGGTGCCCATCGTGGTCTGGCGCGACGGCAAGGAGGTTACGTTGCAGGCGACCCTGGCCGAGATGCCGGACGACAAGACCCAGCTCGCCGCCGCCACGCCCGGTCAGCCGGCGGTGCCGCCGACCACGGACCTGTCGGGGCTGGGAATGAAGCTCGCACCGATTACAGCCGACACGAAAAGTAAGTACGGGCTGGGCGACAATCAGAAGGGCGTGGTGATCACCGATGTGTCGCCGGACGGCGCGGCGGCGAAGCAGGGGCTGAAGCCGGGCGATGTGATCGTCGAGGTGCAGCAGAGCGAGGTGAACACGCCGGCGGACGTACAGCAGCACGTGGATTCGGTGCGCAAGGAGAACCGCCGCTCGGTGCTGATGTTGATCCAGCGCCAGGACGGGATGCAGTGGATCCCGGTGCCGCTTGGCGGCGGCGACGATCAGCAGAAGGGCTAAATTATACCTTCTCCTCTCCCGCCCTGCGGGAGAGGTTGCCGCGCGTAGCGCAGCGGGTGAGGGTCTGCGTGGGGATCCTCACCCGGTTCGCTGCATGAACCGACCCTGGATCAAGTCCAATGCAGGCTCTCTCCCGCACGAGCGGCAGAGGTGGGGTTGCGGTCAGTCGTAGTAGTGCCAGTGGTGGTAGTGCGCTTCCCAGTGCCGGTGATGGTAGTAATGATGCCCATAGTAATAGTCGGCCCGGACAACGGGGCCGGCAGATTGTCCCGCTGGTGCGGCGGGAAAGGCCAGGGCCGGACCTGATATCGCACCGACCAGGATGGCCAGCCCGATCGCCGAGGACAACAGTTTGCGCATGATTCCGCCTCCTTCCGATGTCGGTTGCGGAGGTGAGGCTGGGCAGCCATCGTGGCGAAAGCTCGCCTCGGTCGGGGCACGAGTTCAGCGGTTTTGGGGTTTCTTTGCGGCCACCTTCCCGGCGCCGCGCCAACAGGAGGCACCAATTCGCGAACGGAGTGTACTGGAGGTCACGGTCAAGGTCACACGGAGTTAACCCAACTTGCGCAGTTGGAGTGGGATTCCGCGAATTTTGCCTGAAGCGCGGCGAGTCAGATCAATCGGTTAGCGGCGATCAGCGGCCGGTTTGCGCGTGTAGTGGCGACCAAGGCCATTCCTTT